>Ga0164242_10005970_pt1 | contig 13462 bp, 8 predicted proteins | sample OricomgcompostMG_FD_108783 | JGI IMG/M metagenome (GOLD analysis project Ga0164242, IMG submission 108783) | Miracle-Growth compost microbial communities from Emeryville, California, USA - Original compost - Miracle growth compost (MG) ...
CGCCTGCAGTCCTCTATATCAGTTATTAGGCTACCATTTTAAGAAATGCACCTATAACAGTAAATAAGTGACCATTTTTTAGAAATACAGTTCTAGCCTATAATAGAAAAATATTATTGGGCTAGAACTATATCTATTTTAAATACCTAAATTTTGAATTTTATAAATACTGGTTTTATAAATTATTTTTTTTAGTCGCCAATCGAACGGCCTGACTAATATTCACAAGGCTTTCGGCCTTTAGATTGGTATATGGAAGGGATTGATTTGAACCATAAATTAAAATCTTACCATCTCTGAGAACTGCCGGAATTAATTTACCATCTTGGCCATAATTTCCAGGAATGGGCAAATCACCCACCTTGCCAAAAATAATAGGCTCCTTTTGTCGGTCAATAATCCATTTTCCTTCTGAAGGTCTGAACACAGCCATTTCTGCTCTCCCATCTCCGTCATAATCACCAGGCACGGGGATATCACCAGCCACATGCAAAGTATCTAAAGGAATATTACCCAATGCAGTTTGCCACATTGAATTGGTCGTCCTGAAAAACCCAACATCTATTTTGCCATCGCCATCATAATCTGCCGGAACGGGGATACCATTTTTATTCCCAAATTTAATGGTGTCAACATCCAGGATATACCAGGTCATAGTTGACGGCCTGTAAACCGCAATATCAGCAAAGCCATCTCCGTCATAATCTCCCGGTACGGGAATATCCCCTTTCATTCCATATTTTATGACGCGTCCATCTTCCATGATAAATACCCCTTTTGAAGGGCTAAAAACAGCAGCTTCAGTTTTACCGTCGCCATTATAATCCGCAGGCACTGGAATATCGCCCGGGCTGCCTAACTCAAGTGTTTGTTTGCCATTTATGCTCCATTTACCCTGGTCAAAGCAAACAATGTCAGTCTTACTATCATTATTAAAGTCCATCTGTCTGGCAACAGTTGTATGGTGCCACCAAGGCAAGCTGAAATGACTGTCTGCATCCATTTCCTTTTCCCCAGTGTAAGGCGAAAAGGTTCTCACCCGAATCAAGTCATCTTTTTTCGAAAAAGTCATTAGGCGCATCAAACCATGTCCTCCTTCAGAACGACTCTGGTAATCAGACAAAAACGTTTTAAGCATATGTCCGGCATAACCGTCTTGACGATACCCCTCTCCATTATCCCCAACGTGACCACATAAAGCAAGAAATACATTGGGAAATCGCTTTAAATGGTCAAAAATGCGTTGCCCTTGTTTGGAAAACTTAGGAAACCCTTTCTCATTGGTACCGGCCTTTCTATTAAAGCCTATCAAAGAATGGCTGACTAAAATAGCCTTTCTATCTTTATACCTTTTAAGCAGCGATTCAGCCCACTCATTCATAGGTTCAATATCCTCATCAAAAGAATCATATTCCAGATAAATAACAATCAATGGAATACCGGCCGCAGTAAATAGATCATAATGACTGTCATTGTCCTCTCTATAATGCCCACCATACCATGGTTTACCTTCAAAATGACTGACCCCAAAATAACGATTAAAATAGGTTGTCTTGCCACTTATAGGATACTGGCTTTTCGTCTGGTCATGATTACCAACTGCCAACCCATAAGGGATCCCCTCAGGATATCCGGCCTGCGGTTTTTCAAGACGATACATAGCATCAGCAGCATACTCCCATTCGGTTGGATTTTTTTCGCCGTCATCGGATACATCTCCAAGTTGTATCACATAAGCGATATGTTCTTTTGCTGCATTATTAACGATCCAGTCCGTCTGGGCAAAAAACATTTCTTTTTTACCCTTTATTTTCTCTGAAGTATAATATTGGGTGTCAGGCAGAATCGCTATAGTAAATTCATCGTCCGAGCCTTTTTCTTCATCTTTCGGGTTTTTATGGAATCCGACAAATCCCATAATTATCATAAGTCCAGCGACAAGCACTGTGCATCCTAATATCATGCTTGTTTTTCTAAATAAATTTTTATTCTTCATAGTTTATTGCTTTTAATTGGAAAAGAAATGTCCGCCTTAATATGTGATTTGAATTAATGCAAATCTTGCTTCTTTATCAAAATGCCAGAATACTCAATAGCCGGGATTCTGGAAAAGAAGGCTATTAAGGTCCAGATCAGTTTGTGGGATTGGAAATAACAGGTTATGATCATCAATATTATACGCACCGGCAGGTGTATATGGAGCATCCACCTTAATCTTTTTCCCAACAGTATTAATAATATTCACAGCATCACCTTCTCTTAATAAATCCTCCCAACGATGATTTTCAAAGGCCAGTTCCACTCTTCTTTCATGAAAAATTAATTTTCGAAGACTGCTTTGATTAGTTTCCGTAATCGGATCCAGACCAGCACGCGCTCTGACTCTGTTTAGAGGAATTAAGGCTTCACTGGGGCGACCTTGCTCATTAAGAGATTCAGATAAGAGTAATAATGCTTCAGAATACCGGTAAATTGGAAAATCATCACTGGAACCAGAAGTGGCAGGCAATGGTGAATGCATATATTTTTTGATATATGGAATTGCTGTAGCTCCGGCGGCAGGTACAGAGTCTGAAATACTCTTTACCGCTGTATAATTCAGGTAATCACTTCCGTCATAAATACCTTCAATAATACCAATAGAAGCGTCCAGGCGCTTATCCCCTGGCTCAAAAGAGGAAATAAGATCCTTTGTAGGAGTATTCCAGCCTCCTGACCCTGTATTGTTGATTACAATACCCGTTAAAAGTTTAGTATTCGTACTTCTTGGGATAAAATGAATGGATAAAGCATTGGGTGTGGAACCTGTCATATCGCCGCCAAGAAATTGAACTTCAAAAATAGATTCCTTACTGTTTTTATTAAGTGGATCAAAAGCATCATCATAATTGCTATTCAAATCATAGCCCATAGCAGGAAGTGTTTTGAGCAATTGCTCAACCTCCGTCCACTTTTTCTGTGTAGCATATACATCAGCTAACAGCATCGTTGCGGCTCCTTTCGTTGCTACTCCGGTTTGCGGAAATTTCGCCGGAGGTGCCAGCTCATCCATCGCATCTTTAGCATCACTGACAATCTGCATATAAACAGAGTCCACCGATGTCCGCGGAATAAATGCATCATTAGCCGTCGTAACAACTTTTAAAAATAAGGGAATCGCTCCGTACAACCGAACTAATTTAAAATAATTTAAGGCACGAAGGAATTTCGCCTGTCCATCAATATTTTTCTTGATTGAATCCGTTATGTTCGAACCCGGCAGACTCTGGATAATAATATTACATCTGGAAATACCCGTATAACTGTGTTGCCACGTAGCATTTACATAACTATTTACAGAAGTATTCAGAAAGTCAGAAATATTTTCTCTGTATACATAGGCAGTGCCGACATTACTGCCTACAGGCTGATAAATAGTATTGTCAGAATGCATTTCAGAGGTGAAATAATCATTAATAAGAACATCCCTCAATGGAGCATAAGCTGCTACCATTGCAGATTCAAATTGTTGTTCTGTCTTATAAAAATTATTAGTTGTATAAGCATCTACCGGAGTAAGCGCTATAAAGTCTTTCTTGCACGAAAATGCCCCTATTATTGCTATAAATAAAAACACGTTATATATTCGTTTCATTATAATTTGTTTAGAGATTATTTAAATGAAGCTGTTATACCAAAAGCAAAAGTCCTTGGAATCGGGTAAGCATTTTCATCAATGCCAACTCCGGCAGTAGGATCTGAACTACCTACATTAACTTCAGGATTCATACCTGAATATCCCGTAAATATATACGCCTGTTGAACAGATCCGTATATCCTGAGATTATTTAACCAGGTTATATTTCTTAAGGGAAGTGTATAACCAAGGGTTATGTTTTTAAGAGCGAGATAGGAGCCATTCTCAATCCACTGCGTATTAACCTGACGACCCATTGCTGTTGTGCCAGTTTTTGTTCTGGGATAGATACCAGAACCAGGATCATCTTCGGAACGCCAGTAATCTAATGCAGCGGCCAGCGGCACCCTGGAGCCGTCCATATTTGTTTGATATGCCCACTTCGCAGCGTTCAGAATCTTGCCTCCCACAGAATAGGTCATATCCAAACTAAGATCGAAATTTTTGAATGTAAAACTATTTACCATTCCCCCCGTAAACTTAGGTGTTGGGTCTCCTATAAACGTTCTGTCATTTACATCATCTATTACTCCATCCCCATTAATATCTTTAACCTTAATTGTACCTATATCTGACACTCCTTGTGGATTGTTATCAGTAGCCTGGTATTTAGGAGAATTATCCAGATCCTGCTGGTCTTTGTAAAGACCTTCAAACACAAAACCATAAAATTCACCAAGATGATGCCCAACCTGTTGGCGGTAATAATCGGAGGAAACTGTATTGTTCCTTCGGATATAACCAGGATCTACCAGATTGGTAATCAGATTCCTATCAACTGACACAGTTAAGCTGGTATTCCATTTAAGACGACCTGTCGTATTCACTGAGCTGAGACTGAATTCATGACCCCACATTTTTAGAGCACCGACATTTGAGATAATTTGAGAAAAACCCGTAGATGTTGGTAAAGCACGCTGCTGGATGAGACCATCTGTTATTTTATGATAATAATCATAAGTAAAGCTAAGCCGGTTATTCAATAAATTAACATCCAGGCCCAGGTCAAACTGTTTGTTTCGCTCCCAGGCCAATTCGCTATTGCCCAGGTTATTGATGGTCTGCCCTTGTGTAATTTGATTATTGAAATTATAATAAAACGTACCAATAGTAGCCTGAGGGGCATAATAAGCTGAGAAAAAGTTATTTCCCGTCAGACCGTAACTAGCCCTTAATTTCAGAAAATTGATTGGCCGTAAATGTTGCATAAATTTTTCACTACTTACAATCCAACCAACTGAAACTGAAGGAAAATCCCCCCATCTTTTGTTCTCTCCAAATTTAGAAGAGCCATCAGTTCTGGATGCGATAGATAACAGATACTTTCTTTTAAAATCATAGTTGATCCGGCCTAATACAGAAACAAGTGAATATGCAGATCCATTGCTGGCCCCCGTTATATTTGTTGCCTGATTCAGATAAGGTATATCATCGCTTTCGAACCCAAGACCCGTAAGAGTATTGCTATATGTACTGAATTTTTGTGCTGAATAACCAGCCAAGGCTTCTATATGATGATCCTTACCTATATTCTTGTTATAGACTAAGTTTGCTTCTGCAGTCCACGAACCGTTGTCTACCGCAGAACTGGTACCTGTAGTCTGACCTTCTGTACCTGTAACAATACCAGATTGAAAATATTTTCTCGTTTCCGCTCCTTTATCAAATCCCAGGCTGGATTTTATACTCAGACCTTTAATTATTTCAAAATTCAGGTAGCCATTACCGAGAATTCTGGTGGTATAATAATCATCATTGGTAAGGTTATAAGTCGCCAGAGGGTTTATATAACTTACCATTCCTGGAGACGATACGATACGCGTATAGCTTCCATCTTCGTTATAAGGAGAAATTAATGGGCTAGCTTCAAAAAAACGTTCAAAATAGCCATTTACCCCGTCAGTACTTAAGCGGTTGTTATGGTCAACTCGGTAACTTGCAGAAATATTGAATCCCATCTTCAAGCGGTTGTTGATAAAGGTGGCATCCTGGTTAAACCTAAATGAAAATAGTTTGGTACCATTATTAATAATGACACCCTGCTGGTCTTGATAACCTGCCATAAGCGTTGAAGAACTATGCTCATGTCCGGATTTCAACGATATATCAATATTGCGCATGGGCGCAACTCTGGTTAACAAATTAAACCAATCGGTACCTGCTCCATATTGATCCGGGTCGTCATAAGCTGCATGATAATCAGCAGAAACTTTGTATCCAGTTTCATACTTTAAACCATCTTCTGCCCTTTGTTTCATAAAAGTCGCAAATTGTCTGGCATTCATCATTTCCGGAAGTCTTTCTCCTGGTATTTTCTGTAATGCATAACTTGTTGAAACATCGAGTCCGCTTTGCCCGTCCTTCGCGTGTTTGGTTGTAATCAAAACGACACCATTTGCAGCTCTTGAACCATATAATGCAGTAGCAGAAGCATCTTTCAAAAAGCTAAATGACTCAATTTCAGCGGGGTTTATATTATTAATGCTTCCTGTGATCGGAACGCCATCAATTACAAACAAAGGTTGGTTGCTCGAATAAAATGAGGCAGCACCACGAACAATAAAGCCAATGCCTCTTCCTGGCTGTCCACTGTATTGATTAATCTGAACCCCGGCGACTTTACCTTGCAATTGCTGAGCAAACTGATTTACAGGCGCGTCCTGTAATGGACCAGCCTTGACCTCAGCTACGGAACCAGTTACCAGTGCTCTTTTTTGAATCCCATATGAAACAATCACATCATCCAATAAATTAGAACCAGGAGTCAAGCGAATTAAAATACTGTTATTGTCCCCTTTTTTTACCTGAAAAGACTTTCTGATAAAATTTTGAAAGCCAATGTTTTTGACCTGAATATCATAACTCGCCTCAGCATCCAAATTTTCTGCTACAAACCGCCCATTTTTATCTGTGATAAGATGGCTGGTATCCTGCTTGCCCGTTTTATTAATAGAAACATCTGCACCTTTCAAGGGAGTATTTGCTTCATCTAGGACAACTCCGCTAATTTTAGTCCTAGACTGTGCATAAGTATTCACCGATATGCAGATACAACTTAGGAAAAAAAGCCATTTAAACACTAATTTTTTCTTTGCCATAATTTACAGTTTGAACAATAGTTTATCTGTTGCCTTATCAGGCAATCACGAAAAACCCTTATATTTTTGCTTTATTTTTGAATTACAAAACCACCTTCTTTATTTTCAAAATCTAACCCATTGAGAGAGCAAACGATTCTAAGTATAACCGTCAGGCTATCAGAACGCTTAAATGAACCAGTGAAAGACAGTCCATTAACCAATGCCTTATCATACTCAATTTTTGTATGATAATGTTTACCCAAAGTCAGAAAAACATTCCTTAAATCAGATTTATTAAAAATCAGATCTTCGTCATGGTTCAAATCTGAAGATTTTTCCTTTGGGATTACTTTCTTAATTTCAGACGAAGCTGCCTTCCCTTTCCAATACCAGCTATTAATTAAATCAGCTCTGAATTCATCTCCCGGATTTAAATAAACCGTCGCCATTTTCAGGGAAGAGATTGCAGTTGGTGCAATAGCAATCTTGCCTTCAAAAAGACGTATAACAATTCTTTTCTTTCTCGAATCCACTGAAAAAGTGGTACCTAAGGCCGTGGTTTTTACCCCTCCGGCGGTCACTATAAAAGGACGACGAATATCTCTCGCAACTTTAAAAATAGCCTTGCCTTCCAATGTAATCATCCGAGAATTCTTAGCAAAACTATCCAGAAAACTGATTTGGCTACCCGGTGACAAAATAACCATCGAATGGTCTGAAAGTTGCCGTTTTTCATCCTTATCAGTTGTGTTAGAAAGAATAACCCTGTGGGACAATGGTCTTGAATCATTGTTCACCGCTACAAGATGCCTTGTCGATCCTTTAATCCCTGAATATTGATAAAAAATAAAGCCTCCAACAGCTAAAATCAAACATGCGGCTAACGCTCCCACTAAAGAATAAATATGCAAACGATTCTTATCATCCTCGGGGTACTTTGTTTTTTTTACAGTCTGCCCATTTAAAACATTTCGCCAAATCCCATTTTTCTTCTTTTTATTTATAGGTGCTAAAGTCATTTTCAGGAGCTCCCTTTCAAATTCCCTACGCAAATAATTTTCAAGCTCTCCGGATGATTCCGCTTCCTCAATAGCATCCAATAAAGAATGATCATCAGAGGCTTCGGTCTTTTTTGACCAAAAATTCTCAACTTGTTTTAATAATTTATGCATAGTATATATTACTAAATACTCCAAAAAAGGAAAATGGGTATATAATTCTGGATGAATAAATTGTTACGAAAAAACGAGGAAAGAAGAAAGGGCTTATAAATCAGCAATTAAGTAGCAAAAATAAAATGGTGATCCCGACGCCTATACCAGTTCCGCTAAACATCCTGTTGCTATAGACAGCATCTCGAAGAATTCCCTTGGCTTGTTTAAGGTAAAACCTGACAGAAGAAACTGTCAAATTCAGTTCAATGGCAATAGTATCACAATCTTTGTGCTCAAAATAATACAGTTGTATTACTTTACGCTTATGAGCAGGCAATCTTTCAATTGCTTTCTGAAGGAATATTTCCTTTTCAATATATAATTCTTCATCCAAAGGTTCTTCTTCAATAAATAAGGCCTCATCAATTTGAGGTGTATAATCTATCCTTTGGCGTAGTTTCCTTTTTAAATAGGAAACAGATTTATTATAGCTAACTACAAATAACCAGTTACTAATAGGTTGTTCCGGATCAATAGTTTCTCTTTGTTGCCACAAACAGGTAAACACTTCCTGGAGAAGATCTTCTGCTTCAGAAATAGGGTGGACAATTTTTCGGATATTATTATAAATCAAAGGACTATAGATATCATAAATTTTTTTAAAGGCGGATCCACTTCCCCTTACTAACTGCTCAACAAGTTGAATTTCTTCCGTCATTTTAACCAAACATAAAGCTGGTGAGAAAATATATGAGAGCAAAATTAATGGTCATGTTACGACTTCTTATATTATTAAATCATTAATCGAAATTCACAATAGGCTGCGAAATTTGGCTTTTAATAGTTCCACTAGCCAATAATTTAAATAAAAAGAAGATTCACAAATACATAGTGATTTAGGAATAGGGTAAATAGCGAGCACCATGACAAGAATATAACAAAAAAGCCGGCTCTTTATGAGACAGCCTTTTATTGCCACCAAGTTCAACACAAGAAAATATATTAGGTAACCAGGCTTCCCTACACCAACCAGAAAACCAATAGGGAAGACCTGTTACCTTTTCAAATTGAAAGCAATCGAATCATTCATGTCAAGTTTCCACATCATTCACACTAGCATTTTTATCACTTTCAAATTGACAAATTTAAAATTCAGATCGAACACTTTGTCTTCCTTCAGCTAAGGGATAGATCTTCAAGGACTTATCCAAAACCACATAAATAGAATCATTAAATTCATTAATTCCCCAAAGAATAATCCTATTTTTTGATAAAGAGTAATTTAATACTTGCCGTTCATCTCTAGCATTAACATTCTTATTCTGCAAATACAGAACATGTTTTAAAGTATCCGCATTATAAAAAAAATATCTTCTTTCGCCAGCCATCCCACCAACTTCCCAACGAGTAACACCTAAATCTCTGTTTTTATTGACTCTAGCAAACCAATCTGCAATCTGTGTATCTGGTTGATTCAATTTCCTATTTTTCTTTCCTTTCACCCTAAGTGGGGAATAACCAATCATCCTGTCAATATAAGCAGACCTATTAGTTCTATAACTTAATGAAGACCACGCTTCAAACGTAGCATCGGACCATCGAATAGAATCATTAGGATTAAATGGAAGAATCTTCCCGTTTAATTTAAATAATGACACATTATAATAACCTTTCGTATCAGACAAGCCAGGCGTACTTGGAATATTATAATTATTCCCATTAAAGAAGCCATATCCCCATAAAAAAACAGAAATCGGCACAAAGATCAAATTGAAAACAAATTTGACCCAAAATCTAATCCATTTCTGTGATTTAGTAAATGTTGGATAAAAATGAAATGGTTTTACATTTTCCTGTTTAACTAACAATTTCCAAATATTTGGCAAATCATAAGAAGTTAAAAATAAACCAATAATAGCAAAATAAGCAGCAGGAACAGCTACCCCCGCGTCATAAGCATGATTGGCAATGCAAATATTAAAAGTAACAACTGCAGCTAATGCAGCACCCAAAGTGGCTGTTTTCCTAAAGAGCAGAAGAATTCCAGGAATAAACTCAGCAAATCCTAAAAATACAGTATACCAAAATTCAACACCTACATGTGACCAATATAGCTTTTTCTCAACCATATCTACAAAATGTGTATTCAACATCCCGATGGTTGGCCACACCATTTGCATTGGAAAAATCTTTTTTAAACCCCAGCCAATCATTCCATAAGCAAGTCTATATCTAGCTAACACTCTAATCCAATAATATAGCTTATTATAAGAAAGAGTTTTTCTGTCTAGACCAGTCCAAATACCAGCTGCACCAAAAGCAATTAATAAAGCTAAAATTAAATTAATATAATTTAGTAACCCAAAAACTCCCTCTTCACTTTGAATTGTAATAAATTGAGGAGGCCAAAAAGCGACAATTGACTGAAGATCATTATATGTAATTTGACTTAATTTTAATTTAAATATTCCCGTGTAAAATCCAGAATAAGTGGGAATGCACAAAAGTAAAATATAAACAAAAATGACTCTAAAGGCAAACAATTTTGTTTTAGTCCACGCATTAGCACCTAACTCTTGAACATCTTCATGAAGCTCATTAAATTTCAATGTTAATTCCATAGTATTAAATAATTTTAATTTCATCAATTTTTAACAGGGTGACGTCTACCTTCAAACATTAGAAAGTCTAGTTTCTTTTTTCTGAGCACAATAAAAGCTGAATCAGAATTATCTAAAGAACCATCCAATGCTAAAGTGGAATCATTAATAAATGTGTAGTGTAATGTGAACTTATCAAACCGTTTAGCATGATTCTTATTTTGCAGGAATAACAATCTTCGAGTCGAATCAATTGTATAATAATAATAATGACGACCGCCATTTCCAGCTAATTCATAATTTCTATCAATATCCTTATCGTAATACCCTTCACCACTTGTTTTATCAACAATTACAGGTCGGTTATCTCGAATTGAAATGGTTGACCATTTTTCAAAAACAACATCAACCCATCTATGAGGATCAGAAAAGGAATAATTTATCGTATCATGATTAAGCACAAAATTGGTCACATCATAATATCCATAAGCACCATGTAACCCTTGTTCTTTAGGCAATTTATAAGATTCAATTGCAAAACTATGTTGAGTCAAAATTCCATACAATAAAATAAAGGCTATAAAACCAGATTTTAAAAAAAGTCTTATTCTAGACAATTTCTTTTCGGAAAAGTCAGGTTTAAAACGATCTGCAATAGTCTCTTTATCATCTTTAATAAAATAATTATATAATCTAGGAATGTCATAAGCAAAAAGAAATACAGATAATAAAACTATGTAGGTGCTAAGCACGTGTTCACCAATATCATAAAAGCCATTGGCTACAGCAACATTTCCCAAGAAACCAATCAACAAACCGGTACCAAAAGTGGCTGTCTTTCTGTTTATCAATAAAATTGCAGCAAAAATTTCAATAAATCCCAAAAATGATTCATACTTAGGACTTATCCCCAATGTTTGAAAATAAATTTTCCAAGCATAAAAGTCACCATAATTAGTCACCAGATTACTTAAGGAAGGAAAAGGCATTTGGATAGGAAAAAACTTTATAAAACCATATACAATTAATAGAGACGCAAGTCTATATCTTAAAATGACTCTTAACCAATAATTTAAAGCAGTATAATTCTTCAAATAATTAGATGAATAATGCCACCAGGCTTGAGATAAAATAAAGGCAACTATCGCAGCTACTCCCCAATTTCCAAAACTTCCTATACCCCACTTTGGCAGATAATTAATTGGCAAAAACTGAGTCTGATACCGAACAATTTGAAAAATTGAATAAAAATTAATATGTAACCAATCAATGGAAAATAATAATTTATAAAATCTGAAATCAATAGGAAGAGTCAATAATAATAAAAAAATAAAGAAAAACTGAAAAGCACGTTGTTCCCAACTTTTCCAAATCGGAAAAGAAAAGTCATCTTGAACAACACCGTATAATAGGCTGTTAATTGAACCTACCTTATTACCTTTTTTCAAAAATCTACCATTTAAAGACATAAAAGTCAATTTATCTTAAAAAAATTAATTAGAACTAGAATATCCTGGATTCTGAATCAGGGATTTATCAGCCTGTATTTCAGAAGTAGGAATAGGGAATAAATAACGGAATGCTTCGGAAACATTCAAGACAGATGCAGCTCTTCCTGTTCTAACTAGATTGAACCATCTATATGGCTCTAATGCAAATTCAACTCTGCCCTCTTTTTCTAAATAATCATATATTATACTATTATTAGATACAGCTATATTAGGAAGATCTGCTCTGCTTCGAACCTTATTCAAATCTGAAAAAGCACCAACATAATTACCCAAATGTGCTCTAGCTTCAGCTCTAATTAGAAACAACTCAGCTACTCTTATTAATGGGATAGGATCTGTTCCATTACTAGATGGATATAAATTTCCTAAGATTGTATTCCCTGATTTTGTCAATAAACTCTTCCTTGATCCTCCAACTTCAGGATCATTTAAAAGACTAATAATAGAGTCATTAGGTCTATAATTACCCCCAGATTTCCAACCACTGTACATCCCATTTGGATAATTAAGGCTATAAGAAGCTTCAAAAATTATTTCAGAATTATCAGAAGAAGTATAAAACAAACTGTAGGGATAGACCAACTTATAATTAGAAGAATCACTTATGACAGAGCTAGCATCCTTCTCAGCAGCATCCCAATTATCTAGATAAAGAAAAAGCCTAGATCTGAGTGCAATCGCAGATTTTTTAGTTGCCCTATTTCGATTCAAAACATCTGGCAACAATGAAATCGCGTCATTCAAGTCATTCAAAACCTGATTCAAAACCTCATCTTTAGGGCTTTGTGAAACGCCATACTTATCTGAAACTTCGAGCGTAGGTTTAAGGAATAATTGGACATTTCCAAAAGTTCGGGCCAAATTAAAATAAGCAATTCCTCTTAAAAAATAGGCCTCTCCAAGAATCTGGCTTTTATATTTATCCGAAATATTCTGAAGATCAGGAACCTTGGATAATATAAAATTAGCTTGATTAATAACGGCATATTCATTTGCCCAGATCGTTCCCAAATCATCATTATCTGATGTCAGCGTGTGATATAAAAATTGCAAAGAATACGCCGATGATTGAGTATATAAAATATCATTCCCAGACAGCAAAACATCAAAATAAAAACTAGACAAACCATCAGCTAATGTCCTATAATTACCCCTTAGTGCATTTGAGGCTGAAGCACTATCAGTTATAGCAATTTGATCTGAAACAGCGTTTGTAGGAGTAATGGCTAAAAATTTATTACAAGAACTTGTATAAATGGCTAAAGTAAAAACTATAATAAACCTTAAATAATTACGAATTTTATTTTTTGAATAATACATATATAATAATTTAAAAAGTAACATTTAATCCAAATTGGATACTTCTTGGCTGAGGAGGAGTTCCTTGATCCAATCCTGGTGCATTCCCGTTGTATCCCTGACTTACACTTATCTCTGGATC
>Ga0164242_10005971_pt1 | contig 13461 bp, 7 predicted proteins | sample OricomgcompostMG_FD_108783 | JGI IMG/M metagenome (GOLD analysis project Ga0164242, IMG submission 108783) | Miracle-Growth compost microbial communities from Emeryville, California, USA - Original compost - Miracle growth compost (MG) ...
CAGGGAGCATATGCAAGCCGCAGAAAGCCTGTATATCGTCAATGGCTTTGCCCAGAAATTCTTTCATGAACAATTGCTGGATACAGAGGAAGGGCAACATATTGCCTTAAGTTATCTAAAGGAGCGGGGCTTTAACCTGCCTATTATCGAAAAGTTTGGTCTGGGTTATAACCCAGATTTACCGGACAGCCTGTCCCAGGCTGCCGTTAAAAATCAATACAGTCGGGATGTTCTTTTAAAATCAGGCCTGGTGCGTAGTTATCAGGACCGCCTGCAGGATAATTACAGAGGCAGGATTATTTTCCCCATCCACAATAACTCAGGTAAGGTCATTGGCTTTGGTGCGCGTATTATCGGCAAAAAGGACAAGGCCCCGAAATACATCAATACCCCGGAAAATGAGATCTATGTAAAAAGCAGGATTTTATACGGTAGTTATTTTGCCCGCCACACCATCGATAAGGAAAATGAATGTCTGCTGGTGGAAGGATATACCGATGTACTCGGCTTAGCACAGGCTGGCATCGAAAATGTGGTGGCCAGTGGCGGCACTTCACTGACCATTGATCAGTTGCGATTGATTAAAAAGTACACCCAAAATCTGACCATTATCTATGACGGGGACAATGCAGGCATAAAAGCTGCCCTCAGAGGATTGGATATGGCGCTGGAAGAAGGATTAAACGTTCGACTGGTGCTCATACCGGACGGAGAGGATCCAGATAGTTATGTGCGGCAACTTGGTGCAGACCAGTTCAAAGAATTTATTCAAAAAAATAAAAAGGATTTTATCCTTTTCCAACTGGAGATTCTGCTAAGAGACGCCGGATCGGATATTACCAAAAAAAATGATGCCGTCAACCGTATCGCTGAGTCTCTCAGTAAAATCAGTAAGGCAGAGGACTTTACCAAGCAACAAGAATATATCCGTCAGTGTTCCGGCATTTTAAAGATCGACGAACATGGACTGACTACACTAGTCAATAAATACAAAAGAGACGGACTGTCCAAACTAGAGAAAAAGCAACATCAGGATCAGCGCTATCAACAACCTGGAGACCAGGCAAATAGTCTTCCTAATAAAGCAGATCCATCTGCACCAGATGACATTGATGCACCAGCCGCTGCGGCAGAGCTCGCCATGCTGGATACGGGCAGTATCCAGGAAAGGAATCTTCTAAGGATACTTCTTGAGTTTGGATTAAAACCCTGGAAAGAGAACTGGACGATTGCTGATTATATTTTTGAGGAAATCCAAGGCTTTCCCTTTGAGAATGAACAAAATGAGAAATTGCTGGAGTATTACCGGAGAGCTTATAATGCAGGGGAAAACCCTGATACTGCATCCTTCCAATATATAGAGGACAAAAGTATGCAGGATCTGGTGGTCACCATTACTTTGACTCCCTATGAAATCAGCCGTCGCTGGGATGAAAAAATACCTGGCAAAAAATCTGACAGTATCGTCAATAGAGATCTTTCTAAACAGGATGCTCTCAACAGCGTCATCTACTTTAAACTCAGGAAGATTAAGCAAATGCTGGAGATCACCCAAAAAGAACTCATGGAATGTACCGATTTTGAAGAGCAGTTAAAACAACTCTCCATTCAAAAGCACTTAAAAACGGAAGAAAAAAACCTGACCGATCAATTAGGTGCTGTTATATTTAAATAGCCGCTACACTGGCCTGGATAGCCTCCTGGGTGATCCCATAATGACTCTCATGGTAAACACATTTACCTTCATGAATAATCAACAATTGTGGAGATTCATGGCGCACACCAAATTTATGAGCAACCAGATCTGAAATCGCTCTGTAGTTCCATAAATCCAACAGATAATAATCAGCCTTCTCGCTCCTTTGGGAACGATCCAGCCTGCTTTTGACCATTGAACTTGTTGGACAGGATATACTATGTTTTAATATAATCTGTGGTTTTGTTTCTGAATGCGCTATAAGATTTGTTAACCTCGCTTCGCTATCTAAGGGTTGCCAATCTATCATCATTATTACTTTTTCACCTGTTTTGCTGTTAAAAATATAGGAGCAGCAGGGGCAAAGTTAAACAAAAACAGTTATATTCTTTAAATGCCCTTTTTCTGCAAACTTGAATTTCATCCTTTTAGTCAAGGTGCAATGACGCGCAACTGCCTGCTATTACTTACATCAAGGATGTAAGCTGTCTGCTTGTATTAATAACCCCATATTTCTTTGCCGGGGCAATATACTGGTTTCATCCAGTAAATGGCGCAACGTATCATTGGGCAATTTATCTAATAATTCGTTTTTAAGATAAAAAGTCCTTTTTTCTCCATCTGGTTTTTGCCACTCTACGATTTTACAATGACAATTTGCATTTTCCAGGGTATTAAGTACTTCTGTGACTTTTCCGCCTTTCCCTTGTTTGATATACACTTCCCTGTTGCCAATGATATTATTTTTCTTACCCACATCAAAATTCCAGGAAGCAGAAATTACCGGTATCATTCTTTCATTCTGGTCCAGCCTGAGTAAGGAATGCCTTGGGGATTCAATACTATCTTTATTATTGCGGACAAAAGAATGGACAGAGACTATCCAGGGCGACTCGTATTGCATGTAACCGACATGATCGAAACTGGCGCCATAACGGCTAAAGGTAAAATAACCTTCCTTATAATGAACATCAATAACATTACACACAACCAAATGGTACCTGTCAGGATTAGAACTCCTGGCCTGAGGGGACGCGGTATAACTCACCCAAATACCTTCCAGGCTGTCTATTTCCATCTGGGTGGGTTGATAAGGAATGATGGACATATCGGATCGGATTGTCGTCCAATACGCTTTTTGCCGATAAAAGGCAAAGGTCACTATCATCAGTAAAACCAATAGCCCTCCTATAATAACCAGCAGATAAGCCTCCGCCTTTGACCGTTTTCTCACTGCCTTCACCTGTCCTTTTGGCACCCCCTGCTTATCTAAAGCGATGGTTGTCGGCTGAAGATCAGCAGTTTTAGTAGCTGGTAAACTTTGCGCTTCGATAGATGTCTCTGCAAACTGCTTTTCCAACAGATGCTCATCCAAAGGATGCTGCTCAAATCCTTTTCTACCTACACCAAACAAATAAATATAACAGGCATCTACCAAAAAGTTCCTGGGATTATTGACAATACCCAAAGAGGCGTCTTTCACCTGGCTAGAGGTAATGTCGTATTTTCGAAAGGGATATTCTAAATCTCCCTCCTGTTCATCCGCTGTATAGAAATCATGACCTAAGCTGTCCGCCGTACCAGGCAATTGACCACTGATTTCGCTCAATAGCTGAGCGATTCGCTCATAATTTTTCCGATTCGTATTTCTGATGATATGTTCACCCGTTTTTTGCTCGTAACGGTCCATCACTTTTGACAGTAAATAAGTTATCTCCTCCTTCCCGGTTTTCAGGCGCATCGCAATTATCCGTGTTTAAGTTTTTTTCAATCGGCTAATTCTAACTAATTGATTATAATAAGTTTATTTTAATTGGATGGTTCATGGAACTCCTTTAACAAATGACCATTAATCCTCAAAGCGTGCATCACCTTTAAGGGGTCAACGAATATAACAAATATTACATAATAATATCCTTCAGTCAGATGTTTTTACGACTTAAAGCTGAACCATATGTAAAGAACAAGCCAATTTTCTTTTGGAGCCCCAAAAAAGCGTTAAAGCACCCCTAGGGTTTTAAGCAAGCGTCCGTTTAATTGAAGCTTAATTCAAAAAAAACAACTATTGCTTGCATAGTGACTAAAAAGAATGGACACTGCAATAGGATTTCATTAAATACTCATAATCAATATTATAGAAATTAGCAACCGGTTTCCGAATGGTTTCGGAAACCCTCCTTCCCTATTCGGAAATAATTTGGAACCCATCCAGCGATTAAATCAAGCAAAAGCGCCTGTACATTCGGGGGGCGTCAATTTGTCAAAAAAAAGTAAAGACAAATGGATTCTATGCAATTGTTGTTAAAAATATACAAAGATCGCCACCCTATTTATGCAGGCAACCAGAAAGCCACTCTTTACTGCAGTCGGACTTTTAAGATTAAAAAATAGCATTTGATTAGATAACAATAAACCCAAATCAATTATCCATTTAAAAACATATCCCGATGAAACGAATCAGACATTGGATTTTTGAAGTCCTTACCATTGGACTACCCCTGCTGTCCCTTCCGCTTACGTCCATAGCAAATAATACTGGACCCAACGCAATTACGGGCATTGATTCAGCCCAATTCAGTACGGCAACGCTATTGCAACAGACAATAAAAATCAGTGGTCTCGTAACGGATTCTGTTACCCAGCTGCCACTGTCTGGCGTAAGTATTCAAGTAATTGGCAACAAAAAAGGGACACTGACAGACCAGTCGGGTGCCTTTTCTTTGGAGGTGCTTCCGGAAGCGATCCTGCGGATTAGCTACACAGGTTACCAAACCAAGGAAGTTATCGTAAAAGCACAAACCAGCTTTGCCATCAAGTTAACCCCCGCTGCTTACGAATTAGACCAAGTGGTGGTCGTTGGTTATGGTACGCAAAAAAAAGCGGACCTAACGGGCGCCGTGGCTTCCATCAATGCGGAAGATGTTTTGAAAGAACGGCCGCAATCCAATGTCGTAGAAGCCCTTCAAGGAACGGTGGCTGGACTGAATATAAACGTAACAGGTACAGACGCCGAAGGTTCTAATTCCATGGTCAGGATACGTGGTAACAACTCCATTACTGCCGACAACAAGCCACTGATTATCTTGGATGGCGTACCCTTTGACGGACCCTGGTCTGAGATCAATCCAGAGGACATCCAAAAAATTGATGTTCTAAAAGACGCCTCCTCTGCCGCCATTTATGGCGCCAGAGGAGCCAATGGGGTGATCATTATTACCACCAAAAAGGGAATAGAAGGCAATCTTATGGTATCCTATGATGGATTTGTCTCCTTTGACCACACCATAAATATCCCTGAATTAATGGATGGGGAGACTTTTTGGAAATATAAAATAGAAGCGCTCAAAGCCGCCAATACAATCACCCCCACCCCAGACAATCCAACGCCTTGGTTGGGATCCATTACTCCTACAGAACAAAGAATGCACGACGCAGGCAAATCAACCGATTGGCTGGCAGTAGGAACCAGGCCGGGCTTTAAACAACAGCATAACTTTTCTTTCCGGGGAGGCTTAAAATCAACCCGGTATTTTGTATCCTTCAATCATACTGATGTTAAGGGGGTTATGCTAAATGATGATTTCAAAAGGGATCAGTTAAGACTTAACCTTAGCCAATCGCTTGCCTCCTGGCTAAAGTTCTCTACCAACACTCAATTTGGACGTTATGACAGAAGTGGCTATCCACCGGAATTTGCCGGCCTTTTCCATATGAACCCACTAGCAGAACCTTATGATTCTGCTGGCAATTTAAGACTTTCAGCCTGGGATGATTCCAGCCCGGCTTTTGCCAAAAACCCCTTGAGCGCAACTAATGAGGATAACCTGGATCGCAATTACAAGCTAATCACGAATAATGCACTGGAAGTCATTTTTCCATTTATTTCAGGACTAAGCTATAAATTAAATACCGGATATACTTATCAAACAAATGTCTATAAAAACTACCGAGGCAGAGATACTTATGACGGTGCCCAATCCAATGGTGAACTAAACACCAGTAACTCAGAAAAAACCGACTGGCTCATTGAAAATATCCTGAGTTATAAAAAGGACTTTGGACGTCATAAAATATTTGCCACCGGCTTATACTCCTCACAAAGTACCGTTTCTGATGGAAATGCAGTCTCAGGAAAAGATTTTCCCAATGATGTTATGTCCTTTTATCAACCCTCCAAAGCAGGCACATTATCAGGAACGGCAAATTATGCCAAACTAAACCATGTCTCTCAAATGGTTCGCTTAAATTATTCCTTTAAGGAGACTTATTTATTAACCGCTACTGCAAGACGAGACGGATTCTCTGCCTTCGGGGAAGACACAAAATATGGCATATTTCCCTCTATGGCGTTAGGATGGAACCTCTCTAATGAAAATTTCTATAAAAACAGTGCCCTATCTAATGTTCTCACCAGGCTAAAATATCGACTATCCTGGGGACGTAATGGAAATGAAGCGGTCAATGCTTATGTAACCCTTCCAAATTTGTCAACATTTAATTACCTAAGTGACGACCACAAAGCATTATATGGCTTTTATCCCTCCAAACTTGAATCGCCGGATCTCGGCTGGGAAACAACGTCCTCCGTTAATACCGGCCTAGATTTTGAACTAGCTAATGGCCGCATCCAGGGCTCGGTAGATTTATATTGGTCTAAGACCCACGACCTTTTATTAAGCAGGACAATTCCATCCATCAATGGTACCAGCTCCATCACAGAAAATATAGGCAAAACTGCCAATCAAGGCTATGAACTACAACTAACTAGTAACAACATACAACACAAAAATTTCAGTTGGAGTACCACTTTTAACCTCACGCATTATAATACTAAAATTGTAGATGTTGGATTGTACGATCAACAGGGCAAAACCATGGATGATATTGGCTCAAGATGGTTTATTGGCTATCCCATAAGTGTCAATTATGACTATGTATTTGATGGAATATGGCAAATTACAGATAATAATAACCCAGAAGGACAACAGGATCCTGCTATTGCCTATTCTATACCTGGCAATATAAAATATAAGAATTCAGATGGCCAGGCAGATATTACACCCGATGATAAACAAATTATCGGATCAACTATTCCTAAATTCCTTATTAGCCTGACCAACTCGTTTCAGTACAAGAACTTTTCTTTTAGTTTCTTCCTAAATAGCTCATTTGGTCGGACAGCGCGTAACTCCTTACTGGATGTTCAGGATGTATCTTACAGGCAAAATCAGCTCAAAAAGGAGTTTTGGACACCCCAAAACCCAATCAACACCTATCCTAAAAACGACCTGAATGGATCGGTGAATCCCCTAAAAGCAGGATTCTATCAAAAGACAGATTTTATCCGGTTACAAGACATTACTTTGGGATACCAACTACCGGTCAGCCTGGCCCAGAAAATACATATGCATCAACTAAGTGCCTATATCAATGTAAAAAACCCAGCCATTTGGACAAAATGGGATGGCTTGGATCCGGAATTTATCGGCAGCCAATTAGCCGCGCCCAAAACGCGTTCCATCATATTAGGCCTTAGAATTACCCTTTAAACCATTAAATTTTTTTCCATGAAATTCCATAAATATCTTTTACTTGTCCTACTTGGCAGTTGCTTGTTCACTGCCTGTCAAAAAGATTTCCTCAAAGAAACGCCCAAGGACAATATCTATGCAGATAACCTTTTGGTTGATTACAATGGTTTTGAAACAATGATTACCGCCTTACAAGGATTGATGCGGCACGAATACCGTAGAGTGGACGCATTTGGGGGCGTTCAAAGTCTCCCCCTTGCAGAGCAAACGATGTTTTCAGTAGGGGCGGATAACGCTTGGAGCAATAATACCCATAACCAATTCAAGTTTATGTATTACCCTAAATACATTGACCAGACCGACCTTGTCTGCTTTCAAGTAACTTTTGACTGGTTATATAAAATAATCAATACAGCAAACATGGTTATTACTAGAGCTGAATCAGCGGGTATTGATTGGAGTGCCGGCAGTAAAGAAAATATACTTGCCAACGCAAGGTTTTACAGAGCATGGGCCTATCGCCATCTCACATTATCCTTTGGCGCTGTACCGTTAATTACCACAGAGATAACCGGTAGTAATTACCGAACCGATTGGCAGAGAAATAGTGTTTCACAAATCAGAGAAACCATGGCCGAAGATCTGCAATATACCATTGACCATCTGCCTATGCGCGCACAAAGCAATACAATGGTATCTGGCGCTCTCGCACGTCACTACTTAGGAGAGCTCTACCTGGCAGAAAATCAGCCACAAAAAGCTAAAGAAATACTCCAGCCGCTCGTACAAGGCAATACCTTTCATTTAATGACAGAAAGGTTTGGTACCAACGCCTCACTGCCTGGTAATGCATTTATTGATGTGTTTAGATCTCCCTTATATAGCCAAGGCAATGCGGAAGTATTATTGGCATTTCTAAATACCACTCCAGAGGTCGAATCCCATGGCACTTCCGATATTTATATTAAAAGTTCATGGAAAAATTATTATTCCAATGACGCCGTGATAAAAAAAAGTAATCAATCCGCACCCGAATATAAAGCAGGTTCCGTCACCTGGCCTCAAATGTTCTGGTTGGTAAACGGTGGGAAAGGTGCCGGAAGGGCAGTTCCCTCATTAGGTGCCATACGTTTATATGGTTTTGACAATCAAGGCAGTCTGGATGACAGGGCTTCAGATTACGCAATGGTTTGGAAAATATATGAAAAAGACGCCAGCGGCGAGCTCGTAGAATATTTAAGTAAGGGGAAAAGCCCCATCGATACAACGATTACAAGTGCGATGCTTGATGACAACCGCACGACCATACAGAATTATAAATGGCCGACGACAAGAAAATGGGATTACACACAAACCATTGCTGCCAGAGGAGACGCTGATGCGTCTTATGCGGATGTCGTGTATTTAAGGCTGGCAGATACTTATCTGCTTTATGCCGAAGCCCTGTATGATTTAAATGACTTGCAAGGAGCCACCACTTGGATCAACAAGGTTCGCAACCGTTCACACGCCTCTAGTATAACAGCCACCCAGCTTTCTGCCTTAGGCTTGGATTTAATACTGGATGAACGCAGCAGGGAACTGCTATCAGAGGAAGAAAGAAGAGAAACCCTAATTAGAGTCAGTCAAAAAAACGGGGGAGATGAACGGGAGGTAAACAATTACTTTAAGCGCCGAGTTAGAAAATATAATGAAATCTGCGGCAGAGATGCTAGAGGTATGAACGAATATGAGGTTCCCGTATTATTTCCAATCCCAAGAGAGATCATTGATGCAAATACAGGCAGTAAAATGGAACAAAACCCAGGCTATCATTAAATGAACCGAGGGGCGTCTGCCGATAAAAAATAAGATCACCTAACAAACAGATAAGCATATTTCTTCATTCAAACATAACACAAATATTATCCATATGTCTTTTAAAATTGATTTTGTTCAAGGCCTTTCAAACTGGCATATTTGGTATAACTTAAAAATAAACAATTAACCTAATGAAGTACCTAAAAATATTATATGTACAGGTGATCATCGGCATTGTTCTTGGAATTTTTACTGGTTGGCTGATCCCATCCTTTTCCGGGGCGGCAAAGATAATAGCTGACATGTATATCAACCTGATCCGCATGGTCATTGCTCCGGTGATCTTTGTCTGTTTAGTGCTGGGCATGTCTGGGGCAGGAGAAATGAAAAAAGTGGGTCGCATTGGTGGCAAGGCACTCCTTTATTTTGAGATTATCACAACGCTCACCATAATTATTGGGCTTTTGGTTACCCACTTTATCCATCCAGGCACAGGCCTCCCCGCTGAGTATTTACCCGACGCTGCAAGCGTTCCAGAGCTACATGAACCGGCGGCCCAAATGAATTGGGGGCAATTTATATCCAATCTGGTACCTTCAAATATTGTAGATTCATTCGCAAAAGGTGATATATTACAGATCCTGCTGTTTGGCATATTGTTCAGCATCGGGCTTTCCAAAATGGGTCCAGCAGGTGCTCCCGTTATCCGATTTTTTGAAACGCTCAATAAGCTCTTATTTAATATCCTTCATCTAGTTATAAAAATAAGTCCTATTGGAGCTTTTGGTGGCATGGCTTATACCATTGGCAAATTTGGTTTTGGCAGTCTTCTTATCTTAGGAAAGTTATTATCTACTTTTTATCTGACCGGTTTTCTTTTTATTTTTGTTATCCTAAATGCCATTGCCTATTTTTATAAATTTAGTCTTTGGAAATTCATGGGATACATAAAAGAAGAGATTCTGATTGTACTAGGTACCAGCAGTAGCGAAGTGGTGCTACCCAACCTGATGGAAAAACTACAAAAAGCCGGATGTGACAAAGGAGTTGTCGGATTAGTTATTCCAGCAGGTTATAGTTTTAATCTGGACGGCACAAGCATTTACCTGAGTATGTCCATTATATTTTTGGCCCAGGTTTTTAAGGTGCCATTGACACTTGGTCATGAACTGGGTATCATCGCCGTATTATTAATCAGCAGCAAAGGAGCAGCAGGTGTGACAGGATCGGGTTTTTTGGTCCTAACCTCTACCTTAGCTGCCTTAAAAATAATTCCATTGGAAGGGCTTGCCTTGTTAATCGGCGTTGATCGATTTATGAGTGAAGGCAGAGCCATCGTTAATGTTATTGGCAATAGCGTAGCTACAGTGGTAATATCCAAAAGTGAAAAGGCAATTGATATAGCCACCTTTAAAAGAGTAGTGGAGCACAAACACATCGTTACAGAAGAAAATCCGTTACCAATTAATTTAAGTGAGCCAGTAGTTCCCAAACATAACGGCCGCTCGAATAAACCGGAGCAATAACACTAATAGCATCTTTAATAAGGAGACTTTACATCTCATTAATGTTGCGCTCAATTAAACAAATTCAATTAATTTTAATCATAAATTTAAAATCATGCATATTATACAATCAACTTTCAAAAAACTATTTTTACCCACAACACTCACCATTGTGGTGTTAACCATGATCTCCATTACTTCCTTTGCGCAGCGCCCCCAACAGCACGCCTTTAGCAAGGATGTATCCACCATTCAAAAATATGATCAAATATACAAGCCTGCTAAACAACCCATATTGTTTGTAGGCAGTTCCTCTGTTCGTAAATGGGGTACGCTACAGCGGGATTTTGGCCAGTATGTCGTCTTAAACAGAGGCGTAGGTGGTTTTGTAATTAATGATCTTATATATTTTGCTGACCAACTTATCTTTAAATATCAGCCCAGACAAATCATTATGTATGTGGGAGAAAATGATCTACCACAAAAATCAGCTACTGCAGACACTGTATTTAATCGATTTGTAAAACTCTATACCCTTATCCGATCAAAACTCCCAGACATCCCTTTTGGCTATATTGCATTAAAACCAAGTCCCAGCAGGGCACAATTTGATGAAAAATGTAAAGCGGCCAATAAATTAATCAAAGATTATTTATCAAAGCAACCTCATAGTCGTTTTATTGATGTGTATACGCCAATGATTAATAATGGGCACGCCAGAAAGGAACTATTCGTTTCAGATATGCTTCATATGAATCCCAAAGGATATGCCATATGGAAAAAGCTAGTTAAGCCTTACCTCCTGAAACCTGTTCAATAATTAACAATGCCGCAAATACAATCCAAGATAAAATTCACGATTGTGTTGATTTTCCTTTTCATTCAAACAATTGGCTATACGCAGCGCGTCAGTACGCCTCCACCGCCGACTGACTCTCTGTTAATTTATGAAAAAGATAAAACATTCGAATTTGGTTCAGAGGTCACTCAAATTAATCGTTCAGGCCGAAAATCAGTTAAAAGGATCAGTCAACCTAAATTATTGGTTTATTTACCCTCCCACAAAATATCCGGTAAGGCACCTGCCATTATCATTTGTCCAGGTGGCGGATATGCGCAACTGATGATTGATGATGAAGGCGCTGCAATCGCCAAGAAACTAAACAAGGCCGGCATCGTCTGCTTTGTATTCAAATATAGTACTTCTGTTAAAGGTAGCCTTAAAAACCCCAAATTACCTTTACTGGAGCTGCAACAAGCTATCACCCAGGTGCGCAATTCTTATAACAAATGGCAAATTGATACAAATAAGGTAGGATTAATGGGCTTTTCAGCAGGCGGACACCTAGCGGCACTGGGTAGTGTTAAAGCAAAATTGCCCCAAATTCCGAGCAATACCAATACCCGTCCAAATTTTAGCATTTTAATCTACCCTATTATTAGTTTTATGGACAGTCTAACTTCCAACAGATCAAAAACTCGAATCAACTTATTAGGCCAACAACCTACAGCGTCAGAAAAAATATGGTTTTCTCCAGAATTGCAAGTCACCCCTACAACACCGCCCACTTTTATTGTTCACGCTGAAAATGACAGTACCGCATTGGTTCAAAACAGTCTGGTTTATTTACAACAATTAATTAAACACAATATCCCAGCTAAAGCCATCATTTATGAAAAAGGAGGTCATGGGTTTGGAATAATCAATCAAGCAGAAAATGAAAGTTGGTATCAGGATCTTATAAAATGGTTACAGCTCAATCATTTTCTTCCGCAAAAACTTTAGTCCACTTATTTTTCAATTAAACTTAAATGTACCTATGTTAAAGTAGTATATTTCATTTGCTCAAAGCCCCAAAAAGCACAAATTCCAGCACAAGTTCTGTGTAATCAGTTGACGAAAGGCAAAAAAATCGGGGCAGACGCAGTCATTTTGTATGATCAGGAAAATAGCTCTGCCATCCCTACATTCAAAACAACCACAACGCAAGAATCCAAAGTAAATACTTTCGGGGATAGTACCATTACCAGAACATCCATTACTACAGCACAAAATAATAATTATATTTTGAGTCCAGTATTTGTACGATACAAATAGGCGTAGCAATTATAGCTGAAAAATTAGCTTAATATTATAATTGCCACCATTATTTCCTAAAAAAATACCAAATGTTTTTATAAAAAATATTATATTTGGAAACCGCAACTTTAAAATAATTTTATAGTTCAGATACGCCCTATTGATGGAAGGTGAATTTGTTTAAAATCATTAAAATTTCAAAGGAAGGGACCATGCTAATTCAGAGTTGTGGAGCATAATCCCTTCTTATACATCAGTCAACTTTAGCCTAGTATTTGTGGAAGAAATATGCGGGCCAAACATGATAATTTTATGAGAAGGCGCTGGAGATTTTGCACCAACTCAAAACTATGGAGGATTATAGCTTAAAAATGACATTGCAGGTGATTTGCAAAATATTCTCAAAAGGCAAAATCAGAAGATGCGAAGGGTTGCACATCTTACCATATATCGGAAAATCTGTTATCTGGAAAAGCGACAACAACCGCTCAATATAAAAGTATGTTTAAGAGTCATTTTTTTGGAATGGCTGGCGCAATATATGCCTGTTGAAACTACACTGAACATTATAAATAGTAACATAACTTGTGTCGTTACAGCAATTATAACGGAAAGAGATCCCAAAGCGCACCACTGATAATTACTGAATCTTTTAAAAAATCTTAATCATGAATAATTATGGATATTAGTGAATATATTGATTTATTAAAGAAAATAAATTTAAATTACAAAATCAATGAACAAGAAAACCAGTATAATGAAGTTGATGGTTTGAGCTCAATTTTAAAAAATAAACTTAATGAAGCAAAAATAGATAAAAGGTGGACACAATTTAAAGAATGTTTAGCA
>Ga0164242_10005972_pt1 | contig 13459 bp, 16 predicted proteins | sample OricomgcompostMG_FD_108783 | JGI IMG/M metagenome (GOLD analysis project Ga0164242, IMG submission 108783) | Miracle-Growth compost microbial communities from Emeryville, California, USA - Original compost - Miracle growth compost (MG) ...
ATCGCCGCCGGGCGCGCGATGGCGCTCGCTGCCGCCACAGCGCTGCGGCAAGGCGTCAACATCCGCGCGGTCAACGACGAGATAGCGCACCTCGGCGGGCGGACCGGCGTCGTCGGGAAGCACGCGGACCTCGAAAGGACCGAGGAGCAGATAGCGGAGTTGAAGCGCCGTGCGTCGCGGGCCCGTGGTCTAGCGGCAGCCGCGACCAACGACGAGGTGCAAGCGGACTATGAAGCAGATGCCGAAAAGTACACGGCTGCCGCTCAAGCGTTACGCCGTCAACTGCGCCATCGGCAGACGGCCGCGCAGCAGCCACGGGAAGTCGAGCGGATGCTCGAGGTCAACGGAGGGCGGGTGGTCTGGGCGCTCACGCATCTAGCCCGCACCAGTACCGTGAGCGCGTACTCCGAGGTGTACGCCATTCGCAACATCATCCCTCGCGTGATGTGGCAACCCGACGGCTTGCTGATGCGCGGCACGTTCGTCATCCATGTGAGTCAGCAGGGAAGGCTTTACGAGATTGGGCCGGTAAGTGCCGTCACGGCCAACACAGCCCGAAACGGCGCCGCAATCATGATGGGCAACGCGGGACTGTCCCACTGGACCTGCGCGCCCGCGTTTCGCGAACCGCACCAGGACCGGGCGCTGATGACTTTGCTGGCTTCCGTCGGGCTCAACGACGCGGCCTGTATCGCCGCGATCACCTCGCTTCTGCCGGAGATACCAGCGGTGCTCTATGCGACCCTTGGCCAAAAGAAGCTGCCAACTTGGGTTACCGACGAGTGGTCAGACGAACGATGGTGCCGTCACGTCGCCGACAGCTACGCCCCCGCGGGATGGACGTGGAAGGCGCGAATGTGGAACTGGTCGAGTGTCGGGCGTCAGGCTGTCGCATATGCCGTGGCAAATGCCGGCGGGGAGTTGCGCTTCCGTGACGTCGTCGAGGTGCTGAGGCAGCTCAAGATCGCCAGTGAGGCGCACGTCTACACTCGCAGTGAGTTCGTCGGCGACAAATGGTCGGACAAGCGACCATGGCTGGCGCCAGTGATCCGCCGGGGTCGCGGACCGAACGGCATTGTTGAAAGCAAGCTTTGCCCACGCTGCGGTGAGCCCGCGACGCTCGTGCTGCGAGTACCTGAAATCCCGGAGTCGCTGGCCTGCGTCTGCGGCGGAGTCCCCGGGCTGAACCCGGCGATTGTCCTACCACCCCGATATCGGCACTTGGCGATCTCGCCAAAGCAGCTCCGAGCGTACGCCGAGTATGTCGCGGATTCTGAGGCAACCGATCTGGCGTAGCAGGCACAGGCCGCCGCTCGACCGTCCGTTGTTGTGCGCAGCCAGATCCGCGTAACCGGCGCTCCGCCCGACCGGCGTCGGACCAGGCGGCGACGGGGAGGCCAGCGGATCCAGCCGCGCCAGCAGCTGAGCTCAAATCGCGCGCACCAACTCGGCGTTGCGCGCGAACGCGCGAAACCAACCCCGCACCGCAGTCGCACACGACCACCAGGGCGCCGCCAGGCGAGTCGCCGTACCGTCATCGCCTACAGCGTCGCCCCGCGCACACACCGTCGTCATGCGGGTTGCCGTTCAACAACCTGACCGACGTGTGGATGCCCCGCCTTGGCCGGTCAGTTCCCGCACCTGGTGGCACCCACCGAGGACGGGCGGCGCGCGCAGGTCGAGCACCGTGCCCAGCGACTGGCTTACGCGCGCAACCGGGCCGCTCACCACGAGCCAGCGCACCGCCGGGACATAGGTCGGGACCTCACCGAGGGTTGTGAGCTGCTGTGCTGGATTTGCCCAGACGCAGCGGCCTGGAAGCTGGCCTAAGCCGCATAGCTGCAATCCTCGCCGTCCGCCCTTAGCGCCGCGACGCTGACCGCCACACCCCGCGTGAGCGCCGCCGTCCGGTCTCCGCTGTTGTGGCTGCCACGGCGGCCCGGCGGGCGTACGCTGCTGGCGTCGTGCGGCTGGACGGGGTGGTGCGGGTGGACGAGAACTCGTGGCAGGTGGCCCGGCTGATCCCGGTGTCGGGCATCAACGGCGCGGAGGAACAGGAGCGGCGCGGCACCTCGGCGCTGCTGGCGGTGCTGGCCAGCGTGAAGGAGTACGGCCGGGCGGTCAGCGGGGCGCTCGGCGCCCCGGTCGGCGTGGTGGAGACGTTCATCGAGGTGCCGTTTACCACCGCCGCGGGCAAGAAAGCCACGCCCGACGGGCTGATCCGGGTGACCCGAGGCGGCAGGGAGTTCGTCGCGCTGGTCGAGGTCAAAACCGGCCGCGACACCCTCGACGCCGCGCAGGTGGAGTGCTACCTCGACATCGCCCGCGACCACGGCTTCGACGCCGTGCTGACCATCAGCAACGAGATCGCGCCGGCGCCCGGGGCGCACCCGTGCCCGGTCGACAAGCGGAAGCTGAAGAAGGTAGCGCTGCACCACATGTCGTGGTCGCGGCTGCACACCCTGGCCGTCATCGAGCAGGTCAACCGGTCCGTCGCCGACCCCGACCAGGCGTGGATCCTCGGCGAGCTGGTCCGCTACCTCGAACACCCCAAGTCCGGCGCGATCGACTTCGACGACATGGGCCCGCAATGGGTCACCGTCCGCGACGCCGTCAACGCCGGCACGCTGCGCAGCAGCGACAAGGGCGCGGTGGAGGTGGCCACCCGCTTCGACCAGCTGATCTCCTTCGCCGGCATGCGGCTCGCCCGCCAGCTCGGCGTCACCGTGCAACCGGCGCTCACCCGCGCCGAGGCGGCGGACCCGACCAGCCGGCGGGCCGCGCAAACCGCGCAGCTGGTCGCGACCGGCAAACTCACCGGCGGCCTGCGCATCCCGAACGCCGTCGGGCCGGTGCAGATCAACGTCGACCTGCGCGCGTCGAAAGTGTCCGCGGCGGTGAGCGTGCCCGCCCCGGCCGAGGGTCGCCAGCTGACCCGGGTGAACTGGCTGCTGCGCCAACTGCGCGACGCCCCAGCGGACGTGCGCGCCGACGCGGTCACCGCATGGAGCCGCGGCGACGGCCGCTCCGAACTGCTCGGCACGCTGCGCGCGAACCCCGGCCTGCTCGTCGAAGACGCCAAACGCGACATCCGCAACTTCACGCTCACCCTGACGCGGCAGGCCGGTGTGAAACGAGGCCAAGGCCGTGGTTCGTTCGTCGGTGGCGTGCTCGACCTGATCGACACCTTCTACGGCGAAGTCGTCCAACTGCTGCGGCCCTGGACAGCCTCCGCACCCAAGATCAAGACCCCGGACCAAAGCCGAGACGAGCCACCCGCTGCGGCCGCCGACGACCTCGCGCCGGTACCGCAGCTGCCGACCGCCGGCCTGCCTGGCGAGCCGGTCCTACCCACGCAGGCAGGCCCCGTCGACGATGACGCGGCGAGCAGCCTCGACCCGCCGGCGGGCGCAACCACAGACAACTCGGACTAGCCGAGACCACCCGCGCCGACTGTCCAACCGTCGCGGGCATGTCCGCCACGGGCCTCAGCGGGGACGCGGCCGCTCCGCCAACGACGCAGCCGGTTCACCAGCAGCGAGTCGGCTGCCAGCGCCTTCGGCCGGTCGAGCAGCGCGTTGAGCTGCTGGTATTGGGCGACCGGCGTCAGACCCAACTCGTCACGGGCTCGTCGCTCCCGAGCCCCACCTGTCAGCGACTCACCCGCCAGTCGCAAGATCGCCAGATCCGCTCGGACATCTCTGCCACGACCCGACCATGCCGCCGACCGGCGGCCCAGCACTGAGCCCCGCGCCGCTGACCGATTGCGCTGCCGCCTACCGTGATTGCGCTCCCGCCCACACGCCGCGGATTGCGCTGCACAACACGGCGCAATGTTCCCCGCCCATCCACAACACGAATACTTGACAGGGTCGGACGTTTGCGCACCGTCCTCAGGATGTCCACCGCCTTCCCGCTATATCGAAGCCCTGAGCTCGCCGACCTTCTCAACCGCGTGCTCCGCGGTGACGACTTCGAATGCCCCCCACAGGTCGTCTTCGAACTGGTCCCGGCAGATGACGGTTCTTCGCCGAGACCGGGCGGGTCTCCCTCCGACGTCTAGCGAAATGATGGGTCTCCGCCGGCCGGATCGCGCGTCGTCGATGCGCCTCCAAACAAGACTTCGCCAGGGGCGAAGCGGTGGCCCGCCTGCCGTTGCGCGTTCGGGGCAGGTCGGGCCACCACAGATGACTCGTGCCGCATGATGTCGATACCGCAAGCAGGTGCCGCTTCGAAGCGAGTCCAGCGCCTGCCCGCCCCAGACCAGCTCTCGTCGGACACGAGGTCGCTCAGCGACATCGAGGACCCTTGCGACACGGAGGCTGCCAGCCAAATGGCCGACGGGCGGCACGAGCCTGACCATAAGTTCCGGCCCGGCGCTGTAGTGTCCGTGACGTGCCGACCCGCGGTGACCTGCGTGAGCCACGGTCCTACCTCGATGAAGGGGGGTGGCCGGCCGGCCGCCTTGTCGCTGACGCGCCGGACGTGGTCAAGTACGCGCTCGTCATCAGCCGCCGCCTTGCCGCCGCTTTGCCGCCGCGCCACCAAAGCGCGATCGCGGCGGACACGCAGATGGCGCGGTCGACCCTCAACGACTTGCTGTCGGGACGGCGAATCCCGGATCTCGTCTCTATCGTCAAGCTCGAGGGTCGGCTGCGAACCCGGCTATGGCCGACCCGGCGAGAAGTCGCCCGACTCGACTGACCGTTGCGCTCGCCGCCCTTGCTACCTAAGGGGCCAGGGCGCGTCGCTAGTGGCGGGACGCTGCTCGGCCCTGGGTGTTCTCGGCCACCGCGCCCGCCTTGTTGATGGCCTCGATGATCGCCGCCATCACTGCCTCTCCCATCCACCGTTGACCAAGCAGCGAGCGGCTCAATGTCTGCTTGGAGAACCCGAATCGCTCGCCGAGCAGCGCGGCACTGCGCGGCCCTGAATGCCGGCGCCACGCCATGGCGAGGTGGTGCTGCACCCGCGCGACCTCGGCGGACCTGCGGTCGCCCCCAGGTGGCACGACGACGCGAGCGGTCGGATCGACGCCGAACATGTGCGGATCTTTGAGATACGCGCGGGGTAGGAGTCTTCGCTGTCGGTCGATGTGGTTGCCGCCCGGTCGCATCATGCGCCGCACAGTGTGGGCAACCGGTCGGGCGGCATTGACAGCGCCCGGTGTTGGGGGCCGCGCTCGCGGCCCCCAACTGGTTAGGCCGCGGCCACCGGAGGGTCGATCACGGTGCGACGCCGTTGTCCAGCGAGCCCCGGAATCCAGCTGATCGCCAGGGGCTGATCGAGGTCCGCGACGAACCAGCCCGAGAACGCGCTCGAGCTGAACGGATCGATCGGGTCCGAGAGACCTCGGTCGTCTCGGCGCGCGAATGCCGTGAGGACGCGCAGCGCTGAGTTTCCGTCGAGCACCACTTGGACGTCGCGTGCCTCGTAATGCAGGATCAGGCTGCCGACGACCGTCTGGTTCGCCATCGGCACCGCTGCTCGTCGTTCCGCATCGGCGCGGCCGAGAGCTACCTTGACGGGCTCGTCCTCGTTGTCCTCATCTTCTCCATCGTCGTCGACGCGGGCACCGTCGTCCGGCTCGTTCCGGTCCGCTGGGCCGTTGTCCGACGCCAGATTCACGTCGGCAGGCTGCCCCGACGCGTCGTCGCCGTTGTCGCTTGGCCGCGTGCCCTCGGTATTAGTGAGTTCCTCGTCGTCCATGTGTTCCTCCCGTTTCATTGCGCCGGTCGGTTCCGGCTGTGCTAAGGGAGCCACAGACGACGCGGCAACGGCCAGGAAAGCTGCCATATGTCCCAGCGATCGGTGGGACGACTCATCCGCAAAGTGTAGGACCGCTCATACTCTTAGGTTGCGGTTCTGGCCCGGCTAAGTGGTCCAGTCCGATGACGGTCTTCACGGCGCGGCGCCAACGCCGCCACATGAATCCGCGAACCCGATCCATGTCGCGCCGACTCGGGACAACGGCCCTGAATGCCATCCGCACGGACCTGACTTTCGTGTCGCCTACCACGGGGTTGCGGCCCCCAAACCAGGATCTCGACGTTGATGGTCGTTACAAAGGCCGGGGTGTGAATCACCTTGCCGGCGGAAATTCCGGCCATGGCTCGTCCGGGTCTACTCCTAGGACGCGCAGGAGGTCGCGAACCACGAGCGTGAGGTTGTCGTACTGCACCGCGTAGAAGAGCGGCGTTAGCTCGGCAGGAGCGACTCGGTTGAGCACGCTTACCACTCGGTGGGCATCGCGGACGATCCGCACGTCTTCATCGTCGAGCGCAATGTGCCGTTCCATGGCGTGATTGTGCCGGTTCGCTGGCCTGACGCATCAGCGAGTTCGGTGTCCTGCTGCGCTGCAGCGTCGCGAGCTACGCGTTGAGGACGGCATATGCGCGGGACGGTGGGCTTCCGACATAGCCGGGTGTCGCTGCCAGCGCCAAGCGTTGCCGGCGCTGACGGTGCTGGTCCTGCCTTGGGGAGTTGCAGTCGACGGATCACCACGAGGTGACCGCTTTCGGCGCGTCGGTCGTCCCCGGTGACGTCGTCAGAACTCTGGTTGGTCGGCCGGCCAGGTCCAGTCGGGATCAGCGAGCCGATCCAGCGCGGCCAGGTCGAGCACTCGCTCTTTCCACGCGGGTATTTCTCGACCGCGGTACGGATCGTCATCCGGATGCCAGTACACCCAGCGGCGGGCCCGGTCGGCGACGTGATAGTTCAGCCAGTTCGCCAGTTTGGTGGTCGCGAACGCGTTCACGCGTTCCGCGAGGACCAGCGCGCGCCGATTCGAGATCGCGAGCCAGATCTCGTCGGCGTTCAAGATGCCAGTGCCGCGTTCGGCGTCTTCTGGGCATGTCGGCTGCCGCACGAGCAACACCGGGTGGTCGCTGGTGGCGAGACTTCGCCGCTCGAACGTGAGGACGCCGAACTCGAGCACGGCTAGGACGTGTCTCCTAAGTCGGTGGCCCAGATGAGAGCTGCGGCCAGGACGAGTGCGCCTCGGTAGACAACCGCGTGCTTGTCGTAGCGGGTGGCCAGTCCGCGCCAGTGCTTGGCCTTGTTGAAGGCGCGTTCGATGACGTTGCGACCGCGGTAGGCCTCGGCGTTGTAGCCGACCGGTCGCCCACCCTTGGACCCTCGACGTTTGCGGTGACCCTTTTGGTCGTCGGGTTCGGGGATGACGGCGATGATGCCGCGTGTGCGCAGATGCGCGCGGATCGTCCGCGAGGAATACGCCTTGTCCGCCAGCACGGCGTCGGGTCTGCTGCGCGGACGACCACGTGGACGAGCGACCTTCAGCTCGGCCAGCAGCGGCAGCATCATCGGGGCATCACCGGCCTGGCCCGGTGTCAGCGCGATGACCAGCGGCCGGCCTAAACCGTCGACTACGGCGTGCACCTTCGTCGACAGCCCACCGCGCGATCTGCCCAGGGCGTGATGTCCCGGTTCGTCCGTGCAGCAGGCGGAATCCCTGTCATTCGACCTTGCCCCCTGTGTGAGCCGGTGGCGTCGAGACAACCTCCCGGTCAGTCACTCGCTTGGCGGTGGCGCCGTGCTGATGCGCGCGGATCACCGAGGAGTCAACCGAGACGTGCCAGTCCAACACCCCACGCCGGTCGGCCTCGGCCTTAAGATCGACAACAGCTTGTCCCACGTGCCGTCCGTGGAAAACCGGTGATGGCGCTTCCACACCGTCTGCCACGGACCGAACCGCTCCGGCAGATCACGCCAAGCGATCCCCGTCCGATAGCGGTGCACGATCCCCTCCACGACCTGCCGGTGATCACGCCACGGCCGAGACCGGCCCACCGCCTGCGGCATCAACGGCTCGATCCGGGCCCACGCCGCCTCACTCAACTCCGCGCTACGCGTCATGAACGAAGAATCCCGCGACCACACCGCAGGACTTGGGAGACACGCCCTAGACGTTCGATCGCGGGCCGGAGTACCTCGAACATGACCCCGATATGGGCGCTGCGTGACGAGCCAAGTGTCGCGCTCGTGAACGCCGCAGGCATTCCTTTGGCGAGGCCGGCGGCCAGCTCGTCCAATTGCGCTCGCACGTGGTCAGTCCGCACGGCCTGGAGCGCGACGAAGCCGGCGACGGCGATGCGCTCGTCAACGGACAGCCGGTGGCGGTCGTCTGCGAGCACCTTGGCAAAGGCGCGCGCAGCCTCGGACTCTGCGAACGACAAGGCCTCTTCAGCGGCGGTGCTCGTCTCCCCCTCGGGCGACTCGAGAAGATAGAACCCGTTCTCGGCTGCGGCCTTGGTGGTCGCTTGCGGGAAACTGACCCGGGTCTTCAGGTCGAAGGTCGTGAGCATGCCCGCGCCGTCCGCGAACCGTCCGAGGTGGAAACGCGGAACGTAATGATGACGCTTCGGCCTATTCGCCACCGGCGCCCTGGTCGTCGTCCTCGGCGCTGCCGAACGGATGTTCGCCAATCCACCGCTTGGTGTCGTCGTAGGCGCGTGGGATGTACTCCTCGAGCTTGACCCGCTCGATGCGCCACTGACCGCGGCCGCCGACCTTGATCGCCGGCAGCTGTCCGTTGCGGACCAGCGCGTAGACCTGAGCGTTCGAGGTCGCCAGCTCGCGGGCGACGTCCTCGAGCAGCAAGAAGCGGGGGGCGTGCGGCGGATCTGTCACGGCGGCAGGATGCCAGACAATCGGGCCTGTGCGAGCCGAACCAGGCTTCCGCTGTGGACAAGCGTTCTGCGATGCTGCGTGTTGGGTCGGGATCGGGAGCAGCACCATGCCGACCCGCTGGGTCCACGGGGGCGTTATCCCGCCGTGCCCGTGCGGCGCTCCTTGCGAGGACCAGGTTCGGCGTACGTCCGGCGCTGATCGGGTCTACTGGTTCTGCCTCGTATGCGAGCGGCGGCGCTCGCCAGATCCGGGTTGGGTTGACCCGCTCGTGCCGCTGAGCGACGCCGAGTGGCAAGCCCGCACGAGAAGAATGGAGCGACGAGTTCGCGAGCGGCCGCGTAGGACATGAGGTCGTCGCCACGTCGTGACGGCGACCTCTTACTCGCGGTTGGCCGCCTGCGGGTGCGCGCCGCTGCGGTGTCGTCGATCTCGTGGATTGCGCGCTCGCTGTCGTGCCGTGTACCTGGCCGCGCCGCGGACGTGGCGGTCCCGGTCCTCACACAGCACGGCAACCACTTCGTCCGGGACGTTGCGCCTGTTTGCGACCGTGTGTCGGACCTCGACGTCGTCGTCAGCCGCAAGCCGCATCAGGACGTGGCGAGGTGTGTAGAAGTAGCGCGCCAGCGCGAGGCGGATGCGGGGATCGTCATCGGCGGCGAGTGTCTCGATGAGCCTCAGCGGTGCCTGATGCGTTTCGGTCAGACGTTGCCGTGCCACGTAGGCGCGCACGTCGGCGTCGGAATCCCCCGCGAGTTGGAGCACCACCGGCAACGGTGCGTGCGGGTTGTCGACGACGCACATCCGCAACAACGCGTTCGGGTCGGTCGCCACCCGGGCCAGGTAGTCCGCGTCAGTTGTGTTTAGGACGCGCGCTCTCGCCAAAGCAGCCGGAGACGCCTCCTTGATGTCACCTGGGGTCTTCCGTCGAGCTTGCACGCAGCCCTCATCGACCGAGACACGCGATGGTGAAGGAAAAGCGCCGAAGCGTCATCGCTTGACCTGGACGGCAGCGGCCCAGCGGGGGTGCCGGTCGCCAACGTGGGCTTGTCGCCTTGGTTTCCTCGTTCCCCGAACGTCGACTCCGACACGTTTGATCCGCGTTGTGCACGATGGACGACGCCGAGGACGCGAAAGCAGGGTGGGTCACCGGGCAGCACGAAAGACCGGCTAGGTCGGGGGGTCCGCCGGTCTTCCGTGCTTTGCCGAGGGCGGACTGCTTCGCATGGGGGGTGGACGCCCGCCCCGCTCTGGCGTCCGTGCCAGAGCCTGGCATTTTCTATGTCGGCGCACGACTCGGAAGCTTTAGCGCTGGTTTCCGCCGAATGCCATCCTGGTGCCGCAAAAGCGTGATCTTGTGACGGTCCCCGTTTCGGTGACCTAGGTCCTGCCGTTGTTGTGCTCTTCGTCTCTGCTGCGATCATCTGGGCGATCCGACTCTTCTAGGATGACGCCGCCAACTTCGCTGGCCTCGCTGCTCGGGCCTCTCACCGCGATGTTCGTCGACGGTCCCGCGCACGGGGCGACGATGCCGCTGGAAGTGGAAAGCACCGGGTTCCCACCCGTGCATCTGTCGCTTCCCGGCCCGGCTTCCGGGATCGAGCACGTGTACGTCGCGGACGCCAGAGATCCGGGGCCGCTGATCCGCTACCGCTACCGCGGCCCGATCGCCGCCGCCACGAGTTGACCGCAACCTCGTCGTGCCACGATCATTGACCTGCCCGCGTGTGCATCCCCCGTCGCACGCGGGCTTTACCGTTCCCCGCGAGACCTCAGTCGAGTGCGAAGGACCGGTGGTCAGATGGGAGCCTCGACGGAACGCTGCGCGTGAGACGGTGCTCCAACTTGGACGCCCGCGGATTCTAAACCGACTGGTAACAACCTAGGGCGAAGTTATCAAGCGCTGTCCGCGTCGCGTGGGCATCGCCTCCGCGACTGTTCGTGGCGGCCTTCGGATCCGCAAACCGTGCGGATACCACGACGGCCGTCATGTGGCGAGCGTGAAGGCGAACCCTAGGAGTCTCAAATGTCACGAGATGTCTTGGCAACAATCGATGTCGACGCCGAAAGCGACGAAGCTTTCGAGCAGCGCGTGTTCGCAGTGTATGACCTGCGCGATCGCGCTCGCCTCGCAAAGCTCGCGGACGACGAACAAGACGCCGTACGGCGGGCAGTCGCCAGCAACCCGCACACGCCGGTCGCCGTGTTGGAGGCGATGGCGACGGACCAGCGGAACGCGAGGACGGGCGTGCTCGCCGGGATCGCGCTGAGAATGTCAGCGACGACCTGCTGCGGATCCTCGCCGACGGCGGATCGCATGTCAGACACGCGATCTGGTACACCGAGCGAGTGCGTGACGTGTTCACCGAAGCAGAACACGAGACATTTTCCAAGCAGGCGTGGCGCGTGGTCGTGGTGTCAACCAATCCGCGTGTAGTCCGTCGTCGCTACACCAAGAGCGACTACGACAATCGGCGTCGCCCATCTCGTTCAGCTCGATTCGGGGCCGAACGCACGCGGATCACTGTGGTCGCCACGGTGATCAACAACCTGTTGTGCCTGTGTCGGCGGCGAGCGGAGGATCAGCGCCGCCGGAGCGACCGAGTCACGTGCACATGCGGGCAATTCATCGTTCGAAGCGTTGAAGAAACTCTTCCGCGAGCTCGCGCCAAGCTTGCGCGGGCACGTCGCCGGCGATGCTGTCGGCTACGACGTGCGGGTCAACGCCCTCATCAACCCATTGGGCGCGGGCGCGGATGACGAGTTCGCGACCCGAAGTTTCCCAGTACAGGTTCGAAACTTGCTTGCGTTCGTCCGCGTGGGTCATCGCCACGTAGCCGTCGAGCCCTTTTCCCACGTCGGTTGACACCTGGGAGAAGCGGTCGCGGTAGGCCCAACCACGCCACGCGCCCGCGAACGCGAGGTCGACGTGCAGCTTGTTGAAGGGCAGTGCGTTGCGCCCGCACATAAGCAGTCCGAGCGCCATACCCTCGGAGACCGCGTTGCGCTGCCTCGACGGAGAGATCCTCACCAACCGCACAGTAGCGTTCGCACCCACATGTGCGGACTACGGAGCGCCTCCCAGGTCTACAACCGCTCGGCGGGAAACCGATGAGTCGACACAGGCCGTGGCGCGAGAAGGGTCGGAGTGCCGATCGTGACCGACAGCTGCCGTCAACGTGATCATCCGCTCGGCAGATCGGCCTTCCGCCCCATGCCTTACCCGCCTCGTTGAAGCAAACTTGCGGTCCGCCAACTAGCCCTCGACGACATCCACGTCGAGTGAACGTGAGCCCTCAACTCGCCGCGCATGCCGATGGTCGGGGTCCTAGCGAGGTCATCGACTACATTTCGTATTTGCGCAAGGCCGCTCGGGAACCCACGTGGTCTCATCCGGCGGAGGCGGTCGTCGCCGCAGCCCGCATGCGCACGTCGCGCCACATCTTCGCCGTCGAGGCGATGACGGCGGTGTCGGGATCGGCGGTTCTGGCGCGCACGCGGCCATATATGTTGCCGCAGTCGAAGGCGACGCGAAACAGCTCACGGTCAGTGTCAGGTCCAAGGCCAAGGGCGTCGAACAGCGTCTCGAGGTCGATGGGGCAGTCACGCGAATGCGGATCCATGGCTCGCACAGTGCCCACGTCGCCCGACCTGTCAAGCAGTCCGGAACTCGACGTCGTACGCGGCGTCCGACCCTGTCATCAAGCGAACGCGTTCGTAGACCAACGCCTCGATGCTCTCGTCCGGACCAAGACCAACGCGAAGCGCGTCAAAGGAGTCGGAAGGCAGGTCGACAGGCACTTCGATCGTGACGCGTCCGGAGGTGTCCCTGCCGGCCGCGGCCACGCCGTTGGCCACCGGGAGCATGAGCCCGTGGTGGACAGCCACGACGTCCGCGGCGGCTCGAACCACGAGATCAGCAAACGCTTGCACGTCGTCAACGGACTTTGCGATGTCTGCCAGCCGCCGCGTCGGCTGGCCTGCGCTCGCGTCCGCGACGACGATGACGATCGATTCCACGTCGTGATTCTCGCAGTCCTGGGCGGCCGACGGTCAGACGGCGCGCTCATTCGCGATCACGCGTGCGCGCTTGCGCGCATCTGACGGTCGCGAGCCTGCGGCGGCGTCGGCGACACCACGAGGGCTGGCGTCCTCATCGTCTGTGGGGGCGCGTGCCCGACGACGCGCCTTCGCTGGATCCTCCGACGGTGGAGGTCTCGAAGCGTGGGGCCATGTGACGGCGAATGCCCCGCGCCGCGGGGCGTCCTCGGTCAGGAGCCGCGCATCGCTGCTGGCAAACTGCTGATCACTCGCCCGAGAGTCGCAGGATATGTAGGAGTAGTCCTACAATACTGTGAGTTGGTTCGACGGCACTTCCCGTCGGTCGCCAGCTGCGGTCTCGACTGGACGACAGGGAATGATCATGGCCTGGGAACAATCGCGTGACGGTTCGGAGGTGCCTATGCGCGCCCGCCGGCCGTGTTCCGATCCTGTTGGCGGCGAGGGGACGAGAGGAGGTGGCCACGACCCTGTACCCTTGTCAGCGACGTGTTCGGCCGGCGACCCCCGTTGTGTCCGGACACAAGCGCTCGTAGCTCAACGGATAGAGCATCTGACTACGGATCAGAAGGTTGGGGGTTCGAGTCCCTCCGAGCGCGCCCACGAAACCGCAGGTCAGAGCCCTATTGCGGGCTCTTCGGATTTCAGCGGGGTGGCTTGCCCGGAGTCGGGACGAAGGTGCCTCAGGCTTGAGGTGTGAGCCAACAATCGAGAAGCACCTTCGTCGTGTCCGAGCCTAGCGAGATCGTGCGGG
>Ga0164242_10005973_pt1 | contig 13458 bp, 7 predicted proteins | sample OricomgcompostMG_FD_108783 | JGI IMG/M metagenome (GOLD analysis project Ga0164242, IMG submission 108783) | Miracle-Growth compost microbial communities from Emeryville, California, USA - Original compost - Miracle growth compost (MG) ...
AACGGAATTACAGGTGGAGATGACAGAATAAGCCTGAGTAAAGAGTTTATTGGTGCCATTGGTACTGGTAGTTAGTCCTTCGTAATAATATAGTTCTTTAGTATTATCATTATCATTATGGCTCAACCATAGATCCGTTCCTGTTTCAGACACGTACAGAAAATCGGAGGCTGAAAACAGTTGATCATACAATGGTGTATAGCATTGTACCAACAAACCACTCCAAGTATTAAAACTAGTTTCCGTAGCATCCCCTGCGGTTGGGTTATATTCATCCAGGTTGCAGGATGAAGCCAGACAAATAAAAGCCATTGCGCTACCTATAAGGGTATAAATCAAGGTCTTATTTAATATTTTCTTTCGCATTATAATGGATTTATAACTTTTTATTTTAATCAGATAGTCTATACTAAAAACTGAGGTTTAGACCTAGTACAATCTGTTTTGTTAATGGAAAATCTAAACTGCCATTCTGCTCAGGATCATATTGTTTTAATAGATGGCTTTTAGCCACCACCAGCGGATTGGTAATGGTGCCGTAAAACCTTAATTTATCCAGTTGCATCTTTTTAAGAGTGATATCGGGCAATGTATAACCCAACGTAATATTTTTAATCTTAAGGAAAGATCCATCTACATAAGAGAGACCATAGAAGCCCACGTAATCCTGTCTTTGTTTAGAGGCGTTCAGCGCTGGAAAGTCATTTGATGGATTTGAAGATGTCCAGTAGTTAAAATAACTTGGAAAATTATCACTGCCACTTGGATCATAATCAGTTAATAAAGAATAATCAATAGTCTGTCCATACCGCATATAAGCATAAATCGTCAAATCAAAATTGGCATAGGAGAAGGTATTTTGAAACCCTAAAGAAAAATCAGGCGAATTATGTCCCACTATCTGGCGGTCATTATCACTAATGGCATAAGGATTATCCGCATTATACAAAATTTTATTTCCATCGTCACCTGTAACATAATTGCCGTTAGCATCCAGTTTATAAAAAGCATTATCTCCGGCGCTCACCAAATTAGGTACTTCAATTTTCAGATCACCGGGTTCTTCACCAAAGGCAGCGGCTTGAGCTTCTTCCCCATTTTGCCACACACCTAAAATTTTATAGCTGTAATAAGAGTTTATCGGCTGACCGACAAGAAGGGCATAATCTCCGTTAACAACAGGTGTTGAGCTTTTTTCTGCAAGTTTTGTAATCATCTCTTTATTAGCAGAGAAGGTCAAGGCAGAACTCCACGAGAACTTCTTATGGGCAATATTGGCTGTATATAATCCCAATTCAATACCTGTATTTTTTGTTTTTGCAATATTTACACGGGTCTGGTATAAGGTACCCGCATTATATGCTCCATTAGTTACCGGAATATTTTTAGTCCAGATTAAACCATCCGTATTGGTAATATAGAAGTCCCCCGTAAAACGTATACGATTTTTAAGAAAATCTGCATCAATTCCGATATTGGTGTTATAAGATCTTTCCCAGGTAAGATCGGCATTCGCCAGCAATTGGGAATAATTATACTTATTGACCTTTTGCCCGCTTAAGGAATAAAAACCAGCTTCTATGTTTGAAACGGAGGAATATGGATCTATGCTGGCAGTACCTGAAACCCCATACCCTACACGCAATTTTAAGTTAGAGAGCCAGCTTTTAGTCCCCTGCATAAAATCTTCTTCTGATATACGCCATCCGGCAGAGACTGCCGGGAAAGCTGCCCATTTATGCCCATCCGCCAATTTAGAAGAACCATCTTCGCGTATGGATGCTTGAAAAAGATAACGATCTTTATAAGAATAATTCAACCTTCCAATCAGGCCAAGGCTTCTGGACATGGTATAACTAGACCCAACCGAAGGGCTGGCCCCTGCACCCAAATTCTCCCAGAGATATTTATTAGAAGAAAACTGATTGTTACTCATATTGGTAAATTCACTCTGATTATGATCATATGTACTAACCCCCGTCAATTTAAAATTATGATCAGCCCCCAGATTAAATTCATAGGTGAGGATATTCTCCCAACGGTAATTATAATTTCGATTCTGGACTATTGTAGCTGCCACTGTAGGTGTTGTACCGGTGGCATTAGCTCCTTCAGCCCAATAATACTGATAGGATCCAATTCCAACGAATGTATTGCTTCTAGCATAACTAAGTTGTCCGCTGATTCGAGATTCAAAAGATAAGCCTTTAAGCGGTGTAAATCGTACATATGGATTAAAATAGAGACTAAAATTATTGCTCTGGTCTCTGTAGACATCTGGATCCGTGTCTAATAGGAAATTAACTGTCTGTTCGTCTCCAGCCACAGGTAATATTTTTAAACTTCCATCTTCATTAAAAATAGTTCCATAGGGTATCGCTCTGAGTGCATTTTCAATTTTGGAATAAGCGCTAGAGCCCGTATTATAAAACATCTGCGTATTTAAACCTGCCGAAAACCAATCAGTAACCTTATGATCTATTTTAATGGTTGAACTCAACACTTTATAAGCATCTCCTTTATATTGACCAGATTCATTATTATAATTCAATGAAAAATAAGCCCTGGTTTTCTTCGTTCCTCCGGATAAAGAGAGGCTATGATTTTGGGTCATATTATTTTTCATAATTGCTTTTACCCAGTCGATATCCTCGCCCCTTTGATAGGCGTCATATACTTCTGTCGAAAGAACCTGATCATCTGTGGTGTATGATCCGGCTTCTTGTTGTGCAAGTTTTTTGGTGTTAAAATATGAATCACCCCTATGTACTTTAGGCGTCATCGACCATCCAGAATATCCAACATAAGCATCATAATTTACTTGTGTCCGTCCCTCTTTTCCGCTTTTTGTAGTAATCAGAATTACTCCATTGGCTCCTGAGGCGCCATAAATAGCGGTAGACGAAGCGTCTTTTAAGACATCTATACTCTCAATGTCATTGGGATTTAAAGTGCTGTAGGAGCCAGGCATACCGTCAATTAATACCAGCGGGTTACCACTGGCACTTAATGAACGGGTACCTCGTAGTTGCATATTTACACCTGCCCCTGCCTCACCGGAGGATTTAGTAATATCCAGTCCAGGCACTTTACCTTGTAGAGCAATCATTGGATTACCACTGGGGTTTAAAGTTACATCATCTGCTTTAATGCTGGTAATGGCTCCTGTTAGATCCTTCTTTTTCTGGGTTCCGTATCCGACCACAACGACATCATCTAGCGAAGGATTATAAACTGTTAAAACAATTTTTAAATCTCCGGATTTATTATAAATTACTTCTTTATCGGCATAACCTACATATGAAACCACCAAAGTAGTACCTGGTTGTATGTCAATGGTAAATTGGCCATTTAAATCTGACAACACACCTTTAGTCGTCCCTTTAACCTTAATGGAAACACCAATCAGTGGCTTTCCTTCTGCGTCGGCAACAGTTCCTTTGACCGGTGTTAAATCTCTTCCGTTATTGCCCAACACATGATTATAGGTGTTATTTCCAGAGGAATTACCAGATTCGCCCGTCCTATGGCTACCTGCCATTATAGGCGTCACAGGCAGTAACAGCAACAAAATAACTGCACAACCATAGCTCTTAAAGGCGCTAGGCCCAAAAAAGGCTCCAGACTTTAAAATAATTTTTTTAATCATTTTTTGCATTAAATTTAATATACATATATGAATGCACTATTCATTAGTAAACATAGATTACAAAAATATTAATATTAATATTATCTAATCTTTCAAATGTTCGCAAAAAATTATACAGGATTACCATCCGGATTTAAACGGCAAATCTTTGGGAAGGGCTTAAATAATTATAATTCCAGAATGCATTCCAGGTAGTTCATATGTTCCAAACCGCAAACAATATATCATAAGCAATAAATCAAATAAGCCACTCTTGAAGTACTGATAGAAAAAAGGATGGGACCAGGAAAGTCGATATGATATATCGGTTCCGGCTCCTATCCTTTGAAATAAATAATCTTAATAAATTCAAAGAGGCTGCACCATCTGTTTATAAGCGTCAATTTGATTTTTCTGTTCAGGATCCATCACAAATAATAAAATCCAACCACCTTCAATCAAACTCTTAAGTTTAGGATCGCCCTTTAAAATCTGGTCAATATATCTTCTGGGTGCCTGCACTAGGACACTTATTCGAATTGGATCATGATAGACTTCATTATCTGATTTCATAACAGACTGTAATGGCAATCCTATTTTCAAATCACTACCATTCCCTTCTACAACTCCATACTTTCCGGTTATATTATGAATAATCTTCGACCCTCCTCCAAATTTCTGATTGTCTACTGTAGAAAAATAATAGTGATTGCTAATCCATTGTACGACGACAAGAGGGCCTTGCATAATCCCTTTTAAGATATTACCATCAGGATCCATTGCCCAGTCATAGGAACTCATAAAACAATCACTAAATTCCCCTTTTAAGGTTAGGAATCTTGGACCAATAACATAACCTTTGTGACCGGACAATCCCCATTCAGGTCTGGATTCTGACCAGCTATTTGATTTTAACTTTGCAATAGAAGAACTGTTAACTGGTTCATTGAGTCTTTCCTTTGTCAGTTGGGCCTGAGCCCATATTAAATCCTTTTTCAATTGTGCTGCCAATAACAAATGGCTGGCGGGGATATCCTGATCAAACAGTTCCACCTCGTCAGTAGAAGTAATGTGCTCAGCAGCAATGAAAAAAGTTTCTTTCGGAATCTCTATATCATACTCTTTCTTTAAAATATTACGGACATTATTATTATTGGCCAGCATAGCCAAGGTTCTGGCATTATACTTACCAGGCTGTCCGGCGCAAGCGCCGCAATCAAGACTCGAAGCAAAAGGATTATTTGCACTTTTGCTCGCATGCCCTGTGAAAACAACCAAGGGCGCGAAAGATCTCCAACCACAGCTATCGAACGTACCCTTAACGATTAAAGCCTTCTGATCATCACCTATATCGTCTATGGTACTTGTAACATCATGATGATGGTGTTGTAACAAAGGATTATCAGAATGTTTAATTGAAGGTTCTTTCTCTATCTTATCTTGATTTATGCCACCACTTCCTGCCCGCTTATCCCCAACAAAATCATGCGCATACAACGCCAAGGTACTCACTTCATCCAAATCGGGATTTAAAACAATTTTAGCCGAAGTTTTGCTGAAGCCGGTTTTCGTATTGGCGATAACTTCACTTGATATTCTATCCGAAATTACTGGAACAGCGGATGTAATATATGGTTCATATAAGGCCTCATAACCGCTCTTATGCTTTAATAGCCAGTGTTCTGCTCTATTAGGGCTCCATAATCTGAGTAATAGAAAAGCACCATAATATAATCCAGAACCTTCAACATATCCAAAGGCAGAAGGCAGGATATTTTTCATGCGCTTCAAAAAATAACGATAACTGCTTAACTTTCGCCCTTGTTTTAAATAAGCCTTCTGAGCATCTTGTCTATCTCTAACAGGTTTTTCTCTTACCAAATAGGAGGAAGCTCCCACTGCTGGAGAAGACTTATAAGTCATTCCTGTTTCAGGATGTTGATAATCCATCATAATGCCAAAAGCTCCTGCTGAACCAAAGGTTTCATAACGAGGCTCATCTTCTACATTGGTATTTGCACCCGCCTGCTCAAGTATCCGGCGTAGCCTTTCAGACCTTGTATCCAGACAAAAGACAAGTTGTGCCGCTAAGCCAGTTTTTAATTTTGTGTTGGGATTATTCCCGATTATAATATTTTTAGGGCCTGTCTGAGATTCATCGAAACGTTTGCTACTTTTAAGTATTTCTGAAAAAAATCTTTGTTGCCAACTCTTCTCCCATGCCTCCAACCAGCACCGTTGTATTTTTATTATTTCCCTATCAGAGAAATCCACTACCGTCGGTTCTTCTGACATAATAGCAGCACCAATTAAGGACGCTATCCAAAGCCGGACTGCCAGGTACTCCAGTAAACTGATAGGATATTCCTGTTGCCAGATTGAATTGTTTTGTACGCGATATTTAATAAAACCAACCCACCCAGGCAATGCAGCAAAATGCCGCTCAAATATTTCCTGAAAAGCCTCAGGTTCAAAATCAAATAATACCTCTTGCAGCGCTTCTTCAGGGGTTTTAGGGATCGTCGTTAAGCGATGTCCATTTTTCCTGGCAAGGGCCATGAGATCGTTGTCATGAACAACAAGCTTACGCCAAGAGGTATAAAACCCCATATCCTTAAAGGGCATTGGCCATGCTGCCAGACCCTCATCTAAAAATAAAGAAAGCCATTTTACTGTAAGTCGGTCCAGTTCATGTTTATCATTTGGGAAATCAGTAAAAACAACTGATTCCATTTTCTGTAATGTATTTTCAATACTAGAATGAATACCAACAGTATTAAGCTCATTAGTTAATATAACTTCATCAATTTTTTTCTCCTGCCATGCCTTTCTGAATACTGAACCACTTGGCAAGGTCTGCCCACCAAAAACCGGACTTGCCTTTTTAAGGGCTGTAAAAAAGGGCAACGCTTCATAACCGGCCAATGGATTCGATGTCACAAATCCATAAAGCGGCCACGTCTTTCCGACCACTTCAGCAGCTTCATTAATAACCTTATTTAAGAATTTATAATTCATTTAATATTTTTTTTATAACGCAGCAAGGTCTTCTTATAGGGCTGTGAATCATTAATTAGCTTAACATATAACCAAGGAAAACTTTCGTAAATACCCAATTTCATGATAAAGAAACCAATTAGGAAGATAACGCCAAAGACAATTTGTAAAACAGAAAGTGATTCGGGATAATCTATCATAGGCAGATCATGCATGAAAATTGTTGTTCCATTATACATTAAAGCATACAAACCAATACTTAACAGAAAAATTATTGGTGCTATAATTAGTTTTTTTAATATTGAAAACTCATCACGTTTAATAATATTTTCCATTGCCTGTCCTACTGTAATAGCTACAATTAGAGTAAGGAAAATTCCGCCATCAAGATGCAATCCCTTGCCTGTAATCCATGCAAAAAATAATGCGCCCAATATACCTAGGGCAAAAACAAAAGCTGTCTGCCATTTAGTTCGACTTGGTCGCTGAGGTTTTTTAGGGGATAAATGCTCAATTTCCTCTCCTGATGATAGGAATAAATAAGCTTTATAACATCCATGTAATATCAAATGTACAACTGCAGCATTGAAAAATCCAAGTCCACACTGCATAATCATAAATGCCATTTGGGCAGTAGTTGAACAGCCGAGCTTTTGTTTTATATTGACCTGTATCAACTTTGCGAATTGCGCGACTATAGCAGTAATTCCTCCAATAAAAAACAGCAAAGTCATCGTATCTGATTTAAAAAACAAGGGTGCAAGTAATGTAAGAAGTATCCCTGCACCATTAACAAATCCTGCATGCATTAATGCAGAAGCAGGAGTTGGAGAAGTCATGGCTGACAAAAGCCACCTATGAAATGGAAACATTGCGGATTGAATAGCCGCCGCTATTATTATGCAGAGGGCAGAGATCAATAACAACCAATAAGGAATATCGCCCACTGAAGATATAATTCCTGTAACTGTAAACTGATTCAATTCAAAGGATAGCATTAGCAATCCTATTGCTAAAAATAACGTTCCTGCTAAAAAATGCTTTTGGCAATATCTTGAAGCCTCTCTTGCTTCTCCCCATCTTCTATCTATACCAATCAATCGGGACATAAAAAATCCCATCCCAAGCCATGCCACAAGTATTATTAAAACATGGTTCGCAAATACCAACAAAGAGACTGAACCAGTAAAGCCCAAAGCAAGCAGTACAAATCGCTTGTAGTATTTGAACCCTATCAAGTATTTTCCCGCGAAATTGATAACCACTGCTGAAAAAAAACAAACTGTTGCCCAGATTATCAGAGATAAACTACTGATTCTAAATAAATCACCATACGTCCAGTTAGGAGCCTCCGGATAATACCAAACAATACTACCAATATTTAAAGCAAATAGCGCCCATAAAAAAAACGCCACCATCCTGTATAAAAGGCTGGGGCGGAGATTTTGATCATTCATAAACTAATTCTTGTTATTTATCGTGAACGCTAATTCAATATCTAATCTTAGATATTCTTTATTTATGTTGCAAAGAAAGCACAGTTTATGTAATAAATTCTATTTATATTTGCTATATCATACATTAATATATTTTATGGATTACACATTAAGTCAGCTACAGATTTTTTTAAAAATCGTCCAAAATCAAAGTATTACCAAAACGGCAGAAGAGCTATATATGACTCAGCCAGCGGTTTCCATACAGTTAAAAAATTTCCAGAATCAATTTTCTATCCCCCTCACAGAGGTAGTAGGAAGAAAACTTTACATCACGGATTTTGGAAGGCAAATTGCAACTTCAGCTAAAAGAGTCCTAAATGAAGTAGATGCATTGAATTACACATCCTCTGCTTTTAAGGGCGAATTAACGGGCAGACTACATATTTCTTGTGTATCTACCGGACAATATGTACTTCCAAGTTTTCTTTCTGGCTTTATGGAACAACATAAAGGTATTGATTTACAAATTGATGTTACGAACAAATTACAAGTCATAGAGTCCTTAGAAAGAAATGAAGTAGATTTTGCCTTGGTATCTGTCCTACCTAAAAAACTCAATATCCATAAAGAAGTCTTACTCCCTAACAGGTTATTTTTAATAGGAAAATCAGCAAAGAATTCTGCAATAAATAGTAAAAACGAAAACAAAACAAGCAATACTCCTCCAAAAATAATCAAAAAGGCCCAATTTGAATCGATGCAATTGATTTTCAGAGAACAAGGCTCAGCTACTAGGGATTCTATGGAAGGATTTATTCATAAACATAAGCTTCCAGTTCATAAACGCATCCAACTTGCAACCAACGAGGCTGTCAAACAAGCTGTAATGGCTGGCATTGGTTATTCCATAATGCCTGTTATAGGATTAAAATATGAGTTAAGAAACAGTGCCTTGCAAATAATTCCATTCAAAGGACTCCCCATTACAACTAATTGGTGCTTAATATGGCTCAAAGCAAAAAAATTATCTCCTGCAGCTACAGCCTATTTGGAATTTATCCAACAGGAAAAGCAACATATTATTGAAAACAAGTTCAGTTGGATTAAAGATTATTAAATATTCCGTATCCTAATTTATCTTACAGCTGCTCTACCCAATCTGTCATTAATAGCACTCCCAATCCCCTCCTCTGGCATACATTCAGCAAAAATCACATCAAGTTCCAATTGGTCTAGTTGATGCAGGGCACCATAAAGATTAGAAGCCGCTTCTTTCAAATCACCAACAGGAGATAACTCTATTTGAAATATAGGTAAATTCTCACAGATATTTTGAGAAAAATAAAGATGTTTTAAGCTTATAATCCCTATCCTGGCTGTCTTTTCTTTTATTTTATACTTCAATTGAGACTCAAGCGTTTCATAAATCTGCATTTGTTCCATTAAAACATTAAAGTTTACAGAATTTTGAATGACGTCCTTATGACCTAAATCAGGCAAAAGATATAAAGGTGTTTTGGGGGCATAGTGAGAGAGCGACATTCCAGAAGTTATATGCGAAGTCACCTTCTCCTCGCTATCAATAAATATTTGAAGGTTATTACCCTTAATCTCCTCATTCAATAATTCTCCTTTAATACCCTTAGACTCAAAATACTTAACCTTACCTATTATTGCCTGGATGTCCAAATCTGTAATAACCCCTTTTCTATAAATAATCGGCATGGTATCATCAAATCCAATGATTGTAGATTCTATCCCCTTAGATGAAGGACCTCCATCCAAAATATATTTAATTCGACTTCCCAACTGGTCATTAACATGCTGCACAGTTGTGGGACTAATATAACCATATGGATTTGCACTTGGTGCTGCTAGAGGAAAAGGTAAATTCCGAAGTAACTCAAGCGCCAATGGATGCGCTGGCATGCGCACTGCCACTCGAGGTTGTCCAGCTGTAATAGCATGATGCACTGTAGGTGCTTTTGGCAAAAGGAAAGTCAAAGGACCTGGCCAAAACCGGTCCATTAACTTCAAGGCATTTTCAGGAATTGAACTAACAATTCCCGCCAGATGATCTGAGCCTGCTACATGGACAATTAATGGATTTGTGGCTGGTCTTTTCTTAACAGCATAAATCCTCTCAATAGCAATCTCCCTAGTCGCATCGCCAGCTAGTCCATAAACAGTCTCAGTCGGAAGGCCTATTACCTCTCCCTCCATGAGCAGTTCACATGCATAATCCAAATCCTTTCCGATAGTTGCCATAAATTATTTTTAAATTAAATCAACCTTCTTTCAAATCATGGTTTATTTTAACCTTAAACAATAAAGGATACCTAACAATTATTATTTATTCAGGTAAAATTTCCCGAATTTCATTTTTATGTTTATTAGCAATGAGTAAATGCAAGTTATATTTACCAGACAACAAATCATTACGAAATATTTCCACACTTTTCATCTTGAAGGCCTCATAGCGAAGCAATTTCTCCGTAAGTGTTTCTATAGTATCTGAACATGTTTTTAATTTACCAATTTCAAATTCACAAAACCGTCCTGAATACCCCCCGACTTTCATTACCAGATTAATAAAGTTACAACTCATCTCTCCAACAAAATAAACGTCCGTAATCTTTTCCCTTTTAATAAAATCATGAATTATCTGGCTTTCATCTGCTTCAAATCTGAAAATTCCCGCAGGTGCTGTCATAAAAAAGGCATTCTCATAGTGACTTGAAATGAAACGCTCCAGACGGCAAAGCGGGCATACAAGAAAAAGCTTATTATGGTTATTACCAGACATTTCATTATATGTCAGGGAAAAATCTGGAATAGTGAAAATTTTATTTTTAGCCTTATCTAGCATCTAATCAATTTTAAACTGAGCTCATTTTATATTTTCTTAATTGGAAATATAAACGGAGGCAAATGTATAAAACTAAAATAACCATCAGACATTACAATCATTCATATGATATTCTATAATCTCCTCACACAGCCCAATTCTCCCCATACAAAAACTAATATATATTATAAGATGGGAAAAGACAAAAGAACTTAATAAATCATAATCTACTAATTTAAAGTAGGTTATAAAAAGTAACATCCATATTTTATAAGAGAAAAAAAATTAAATAAAAATCCCATAAACACAATTACAATAAAAGAATCTTATAATGACTATAAAAAATTAAAATCATTCCAGATACAAATAAGTCGAAATTGGAAACAAATCATGCAAATAATCAACCAGACTTCAATAAATTTGGATAAGGTAAGCCACTTAAGTAAATGAGAAAAAAAATGACCTACCTATCCGATTCAGCCTATCAATGATAATTTATTTTAAATAAAAAGAGTTATAGGCAACCAAATACATAAAAGAAAGTCCTCATTGTTAATCAATTCTTTGGCAAAACCACGAAAAGATAACAAGGTTAATATTTTTTCAAAGTATACAGAATTTAAATAACAAACCTCATACACATGAAGTCACACTAAAATGATTGCCTTTTAAAAGTTTCCTCTAATCGAACTTATAAATATTTAAATAACTCAAAATAAAAAAGACAAATTAAACACTAATCTCATTGATTCTTATAAACACAATGCTTGCCTATTCAAATGGCGCAAGCATTATATAGCAAAACAAAATAAATTAAAATTTTTGCATAGCGAATTTATACATATGTATCATTTATCTATCTATTTTTTAAATTTATTTTATTGGTAATAAAAGATTAGTAGTTTCATTTTTTAATTTAAAACAAAACATATGACTAGATTAGGTGAATATCTGTATAGCAAATCTATAAATCAATCAGAAATAGCTCGTAAAACAGGTTATAGCAGAGCAAGAATAAACCAATTATGCAATAATGAAAAAACGCGTCTTGAGGCAAAGGAATTGTATAAAATATTTTTGGCTATAGGAGTAAATCCAGGAGAAGAATTTAATAAATTATATTTTGATGTAAAATTAAGTCCTGATACATCAAAAAAATCAGATTCCACCAAAAACACAGAAGGTGAATCATTGGCTTAACCATCCGATTTATAAAGCAATTCAAATAAAGATTTAAAATTCGCTAAAAAATTAGAAACTTAAATACAATAAATACCTCTTTATAGCCAAGGTGATCTTATGAACCGCAATAATATCCGAGATTATAGACTGTCAATATCATTCCTCAAGCTATGTCGCAATTTTGCGCGTCATAGCTCTAGGTTCCGCTGATTGTATATCATAGTAATCTGGTTAAAACAAAGGCAATTTTTTCAGTTCCTCCCATCCGGGGGCATTCTTCTTCAGCTTGGATTCCGCTTCAGTTTACTAAGTAACGACAGCAACCACCTTTTACCCCTAACTCGAACTTGCGGTTCAATTACATTAAAAAATTCAAACCATAGACAAATGGAATTAATCAGTAACAATTTAATGGGAACAGATCTGTACATCCATTATTATCTTTTTCAACAAACCACATCTCATCCTGACTTAAAATATCCAAATCAAGTAGCATAGGTTTAACATCTGTAAATATCAATTGTCCCAAATCAGTTTTCAAATTAACGAATTTTTCCATCAATCTCCTAATTAATAAAGAGTCAATACAACAACCGAGATCATCAACGAAAACAACTTTATTGTTAAAAAGAACATCATAGAAAACACACGCTAAGGAAAAAATCCTTTTAGTTACGCAAGAAGCTTCAACATAAGAAGAGGTACTTTTAATGTCATTAATCATCCGTTCAATCAAAAGTTCTTTAACTAGGTATCTATCATCCATCTTCACCATTAAGATTTCACCTATATGAGTGGCATATGTAAGCTCTTTTTCCTTTGAGAGGCTAATTCTTCTTTTCATATCTTCCAAATTGACTGCTTCAGTAGACCGAAAATAATCATGTATATCTTTATTATTGAGTTTTAAGGAAATAAAATTTAAGTCGATACTATTCATCATTCTTTCAACAAAATTTTTGAAATTATGGTTCAGATCAATTTCCTTTACCATATTTAGAGAACTATCTTCTTCATCTGTAATAACAACTAACGTATTCTTAAACCACAAATATGCATTCAAAATATCAATGGATTGTTCGTTACAATTATTAGAAAGCAATTTTAATATTGGACAATCCTCCTGAGTCAAACCTTCAAAAAAGCCGTCTTTGCAATTCCAATTTGTCCTCAGATCTTTATTAAAAAAAAGCTTAGAACTATTACCATCAAAAGTTCGTTCAAAAAGCATGACATACTCCTCATGCTCCGGTCCAACAAGCATTAAAGCTTCCCTCCTGATTTTATGATTAAATATCTCAAGGTTATATCTAAACCACGTTCCATTCTGAATAAACACAATAATAAAAAGCTGTCGTTGAAAA
>Ga0164242_10005974_pt1 | contig 13457 bp, 10 predicted proteins | sample OricomgcompostMG_FD_108783 | JGI IMG/M metagenome (GOLD analysis project Ga0164242, IMG submission 108783) | Miracle-Growth compost microbial communities from Emeryville, California, USA - Original compost - Miracle growth compost (MG) ...
ACCATCCAGTCGAAGCTGAACAGGTCCTCGAAGAAGTCGGCCTGGGCGGCGGGCGCCGGCGCCAGCGGCGTCATGCCGAACGCCAGGAACGCCGCGGCGGTGCTGCCGGCACCGATCATCCGGTTGCGGTTGCGGTGAGTCATGTGGGAATGCCTCTCGTGTGAAAAAACGGGTGGGGGAACGATTTTGGCGGGATCTACAGACCCAGCCCGGCCAGCAGTTCGGCGAACGCATCGGTGCCCAACGCGTCACCGGCGCCGCCGTCGTCGAGGTCGGGAATCAGCGGCAGGTCGCTGCCCGCCAGCGGCGGGACGACCGGCACCGCGCCCTTGCCGTCCCAGCCGGAGCCCAACAGCGCGCCGATGGTCTGGCCCAGGCCCAGCATCGCCCCGATCGGGCCGACCGCGTTGCTGCTGATGTTGAGGCTGCCGACCACCGGGGCGCCGGTGAGCTCGAGCCCGACGCTGTTGAGGATCGAACCGCCCACCGCGGGCGTCTCGGCCACCACCTCGCCGTTGGCGCCGAGCACCTGGTAGGGGTCGATCGCGACATGGCCGGCGGTGAGCCAGCCGCCGAACGCGATGTCCAGGTGCCCGATCCCCATACCGTCGGGCAGGTAGTCCCCGGCGGCCTCGTTGATCATCGGCAGCATGCTGTCGAGGTTGAGGGTGGCGCCGTTGAGCGAGGCGCCGAACATGTTGGCCAGGGTGTCGGAGAAGTTGTCGCCGTCGTTGATGCTGTTGAGCAGCGCGACCATCGGCGAGATCCACGGGCCCAGCGAGCCCATGATCAATCCACTCAACGGCGACGACAGGAAGTGGATGATCGGCATCATGTCCGCCGGGAACATCCCGCCCATGATCGACGACAGCGGCCCGGCGAACAGGTCATACCAGCCCATCGCGAAGGTCGAGGAGTCGCCGGCGGCCAGGGTGTGGCTCATGACGATTTCGAGTGTTTCCTGAGTGGGGTTGCTCAGCGTGTAGCCGGTCAGCAGGGCATCGAGGTTGTGGCGGATCTGCTCGGTGACGTAGGTGAGGTTCGTCGGGTCATCCAGCAGCTGCTGGGCATAGTCGTTCTGGTTGGCTATGAACTGCTGGAACGCCACACCCGGCGCCAGGTAGTAGTTGTTCATGATCTGCGTCATGTTCTGCTGCGCGGCGTTGAACACCGCGTCCCAGGCGCTGGTCGCAGCCAGCGCGACATCGCGCACCGTGCCGGTCTGGGGCAGCGGGGCGACCACCGGGGTGGCGGCGATCAGGCCGGCGCCCACGATCGCGACACCGGCGGTGGCGTAGGGGCGGATTGCTGTGCGCAAGGGATATCTCCTCGAGGTTGTGGCGGCTGCCAAGGGGGTTGGACGCTAAATTGACGTGCGGAAAAGGATCATGGGTGTCTCTCAGATGACGACCAGCCGCTATCCCCCGCAAAACCGCGGTGACTCCTGAATCCCCAGGTGACGCGACTTGTTGTTATCAGCACGCGTTAAGGCTATGCATCGTTTTGTCGCGAAGTTAGGACGTTTTTTCGCAAGTTTGGACTATTGTCGGCGCCATGCTTCGTTCCGCCCGGTTGGTTCGTCAGCGCGCCGGAGTGAAGGTCTACGAGTACCCGATCGATCCACATACGCCACCGGTGGTGGTGGCCAAGGTGGACAAGGAAAAGCTCTCCGAGCACGGCCAGATCCACAACTTCCCGGCACTGTGGTGCAACCGGGCGGCCGGCCTGGTCTACGTGGTCGCGATGGGCGCCACCGTTGACGCGACGGGGGTCGAATGCGCCGACGACGGCACCGCGGTGTTCTTCGATCCGGCCGCGGTAGGTGGTGACGGCGCGTCGCCGTGGCTGACCTGGCAGACGCATCCGCTGCTGCGGCTGTTCCTGCACGAGCGCGACGGAGGGCTGCTGCGTCTGGAGCTGCCCGCTTCCGATCTAGCGGCGTTCACCGCCACCCTCGATTCGATGAAATGCGAACTCCGGCAACGGCGGGAGGGGTGTCAGGAGGCGGTGTCAGCGCTGCTGACCCTGCTGCTGATCATCCTCACCCGGGCGGCCGGCGACACGGTACTCGAACTGCGCCACGGCGACGAGCCGCTGCTGGCCGAGGTATTTGCGACAATCGACCGGCGCTTCACCGAGCCGCTGTCACTGCGCGAGGTGGCGCACGAGGTTTCCGTGTCGCCGGGGCATCTGACCACGATCGTGCGCCGCCGTACCGGACGCACGGTGCTGGAATGGATCACCCAACGCCGCATGGGCGAAGCCCGTCGCCTGCTGACCGATACCCGGCTGTCGATCACCGAGATCGGCCAGCGGGTCGGGCTTCCCGATGCGGCCTACTTCACCCGCCAGTTCCGCCAAGCTCACGGCACCACCCCCAGTCAGTGGCGCAGATCCCCTGCCGGCCGGTGATGCTCAGGTGACGGCGTGGGCGGAGCGCACCGCCTGTTCGCACACCGGGCGCAGCGCATCGGCGCCTTCCGGTCCGCTCTGGCAGCCGATGCCGATCCGCACCGCGCGGTCGACCAGCACCGCCCAGTCGACGTGATGGTCGTCGCGAATCTCCCGGTAGGTCACCGCCGGACGGCCTGCGCTGCTGCCGGCCGGATCGAAGCCGACGAACACTCCGGGCGCGTCCGCGTCGGCGACTTGCATTGCCCGGTGCAAGGGTTCGGCGATGGCGGCGAGGGTTTCACCGGCGGCGGGCGCCTGGGTGATGTGCAGCACCAGTCGGGGGTCGATCGGGGAGGCCACCTCCACTCGGGCCGAGCCGGGGCCGGCGGTGACCCGGCGCACCGACCAGTCCGCCGGCACCTGCACCGCCACCCGGCCCTCCACCAGATACGTCGCCGGTTCGGGCGGCGCATCGTGGTGTGCGCGCAGGGCTAACCCGACCACAGCCAGCGCGGCCGCGAGGGCCAGCGAACGCCTTGCGCGGCTGCGTTCGGGTTGGGCCATCGCTGAGGCCGGTTTCGGCGTCGCGGCGGGTTCACCAGCCCGCTCGGCGGGCAGCTCGTCGACAACCGCCACCTGCGCAGCACCCCGCAGCCGGTCGGCGATCAGCGCCGCCAGTGCGCCGGCCCCCCCGATCCCGGCGGGGGCATCGATGACCACCGTGGCACCGGAATGCGGTACCCCGGCCAACACCCGGTCCGCCACTGCCGCGGCCACCTCCCCGGGAGCGCCGATGCGCGGTTCGGCAGTGATTCCGGCGACGGTGATGGCCACCAGCTGCTCAGCGATCTCCACCACCGCGGTTGCCTGGAATGCGTTGGACAGCACCGCTGATCGCGGCCGGCTGACGATGTTCTCGGCCAGGCCGCGGGCGGCTGCGGTGACCCGTTGCACCCGACGCGCCGGCCACCACGAGGGGTGGATGATCTCCATCGACTCGGTGGGCTCCGGGCAGGCAAGCACACTGCGCAGCAGCTGCGGCACCTCGACCGGCTCCCCGTCCACCAGCGCGATCGGCTCGTCCATCCATTCCAAAGCCGCTGCAGCATCGACGGTTTCGCTGGCACCGCAACACAACCGGTGAACCGTTGCCGGGCCGACCTCGATGACGGCGCAGTGCGTCACGGCTCCCAGGCCACCTGGATCAGCCGCTCACCGCCGGCCCGGGTGACCAGGGTGCCGCGCCCGGGCGGCAGCGCTCGCGGCCGAACGGATCCGATCAGCGCGGCATCGCCCGGGTCGCCGCTCATCACCAGCCCCATCGCGCCCAGGTCGTGCAGTGCGGCCAGCACCGGCTCGTACATCGACCGGGCCGCGCCGCCGCTACGGCGAGCGACCACCAGGTGCAGCCCCAGATCGGCTGCATGGGGCAGGTATTCCAGCAGCGGCATGAGCGGATTGCCCGCGGCGGTGGCCACCACGTCGTAGTCATCGACCAGGACATACATCTGCGGGCCGGTCCACCACGACCGGTCGCGCAGTTGCTGCGGGTCGACATCCGGCGCGGGCATCCGCCGGGCCAAGCGGTCGATCAGGTCCGGAAGCAGAGCGGCACACGACGCCGCGGACATCGCGTAACCGGCCAGGTGCTCGGTGTCGACGGCCCCCAGCAGGCTGCGCCGGTAGTCGACCACCAGCAGCCGTGCCTGATCGGCGGTGCGCGTCCGCACCAGCTCCCGGCACAAGGTGCGCAACACCGTCGACTTTCCGCACTCGTTGTCGCCCAGGATCAGCAGATGCGGCTGCCGACCGAAATCGACTGTGACCGGGCCGCGTTCGTCGGCTCCCAGCACAAGCTGGTCACCGGCCGCCGCAATCAGTTCAGCGCGCTCGACCACCCTCGGCAGCAGCGGGATCGGCGGCGCAACGTGGTCCTGGTGCTGCAACGGTTCCCACCCTTGCGGGCGTGCCACCAGCATGTGCAGGCCCTCGGGTGTCAGGCCGCGCCCGGGCCGGTCGACGGGCACCCGCTGCGCCTGTCGGCGGTCCAGCTCGGATTCGGCCGGGTCGCCCAGCCGCAGCTCGATGCGGGTGCCTATCAGGTCACGTAGCGCTGGCCGCACCTCGGCCCACCGCGAGGCGGACAACACCACATGCATACCGAAGGACAGGCTGCGCCCGGCCAAGGCGGTGATCCTTGTCTCCAGGTCAGGTTCGCGGCACAGGGCTGCCCATCCGTCGATCACCAGGAACACGTCCGCGGCCCGGCCGACCGCGCCGGCCTGTTCCCGCCGTTGCAGGATCGCCTCCATCTCGACGATCGTGCGCTGCACCAGATCGGGCTGCCCGGGACCGGCCACCGAGCCCACCTGCGGCAGCCCACCCAGCGCGGACAGTGCGCCCCCACCGAAGTCCACGCAGTAGAACACCACCCGCGTCGCGTCGTGGCTGGCGCTGAGGGCAGCGATCAGGGTGGTCAGTGTCGTCGACTTACCGGTCCGGGGCGCGCCGACGACGGCGACGTGCCCGCCGGCGCCGTCGAGGCGGACCGACAGCGGGGTGCGCCGTTGTTCGAAGGGCCGGTCGACGATTCCGATCGGCACACTCAGTCCGCGATGCTCGCCGTCGAGCAGTTCCCCTAGCGCCGGCGAAGCTGCCAGCGGCGGCAACCACACTCGCCGCGCCGCCGGGCCGTGCCCGGCGATCCGCTGAAGCATTGCCTGTACCACGGTTCGCCCGTCCGGCTCGGGTGCCGTCGTTGCCGGGCCGCTCGGCGCGGCGGTGAACAGTCGCGCCTCGCGCGGGGCCGGCCGGGGAGCCGGGCACCCGCCGGAGACGTAGGACGTCTGGAATCGGGTGACCTCGGCGTCGGCGGTGCGCAGATATCCCGCCCCGGGCTCATTGGGCAACTCGTGGGCATCCGGCACTCCCAGCACCAGCCGGGACTCGGCAGCCGTCACCGTCTTGAGGCACACCCGGTAAGACAGGTGCGATTCCAGACCGCGCAGCCGGCCCTCCTCGAGCCGCTGGCTGGCCAACAGCAGGTGCATGCCCAGGGAGCGCCCCAGCCGGCCGATCGCGACGAACGTGTCGATGAAATCGGGCTGTTGGTCAAGCAGTTCGGAGAATTCGTCGACGATGACGAGCAGCACCGGCAGGGCCGGCAGGGCCATCTGTGAGGCCCGCCGGGCCTGCGTATAGGTGCTGATGCCCGGCACGCCCGCGGCGCGCAGTAGTTCCTGGCGCCGGTGCATCTCACCGGCCAGAGCGTCGCGCATCCGTTCCACCAGCGGCGCCTCATCGGCGAGGTTGGTGATGACCGCGGCGACATGGGGGGCTTGCTCGAATCCGAGAAAGGTTGCGCCGCCCTTGAAGTCGACCAGCACCAGGTTGAGGTCTTCCGGTGAGTGCCGAACTGTCATACCGAGCACCAGGGTGCGCAGGAACTCCGATTTGCCCGAGCCGGTGGCGCCGATGCACAGCCCGTGCGGCCCGCTGCCCAGCTCGGCGGCCTCTTTGATGTCCAGCCGCACCGGGTTTCCGTCCGGGTCGGTGCCGATCGGGACGCACAACCGCTGCGCCGGTGCGCCGGCCCACCCCTCGGCCGGCTCGTGATGGTCGATATCACCGATGCCCAGCAGCTGCGCCCAGTCCATCGAACCCCCACCGCCGGTCGCGGTCACCGTGTGCGCGGCGAGCCGCTGCGCGCACACCACCGCCTCGGCGGCACTCAGGTAGTCCGGCCGGGTGCCGTCGGGATCGCTCAGCGTCGTCGCGCTCACGCTAAGCCGCCGCGCCGTGCCCCGGACGCCGACCTGCACCACCGATAGGCCGGCGCTGTCGATGACCACCACCGCGCGCCGGCCGGCCAGCGCGGCTTCCGCGGCCGCCAGGCTGGGGTAGGTCAGCCGGAGCGGTCCGGTGGCGTCGCCGACTGACGGATGTTGGTGGTGCGGTAGCCATTTCAACCAGTCCCAGTGCCCGGACGAGTCGGTGACGGCGGCGATCAGCAGCACATCCGGGCCGTGCAGCATCGCCAGCTGGCAGATCATCGCGCGCAGCAGCCCCCGCGCGCGGTCGCCGTCGCCGTCCAGCAGCAGGGGTTCCGCACCCAGCAGCGGCACCGCGATCGGCACGGCGGGCACCGTCGCATGGGTGTCGAGGAAACGGCTCAGCGCGGTATCGGTGGCCGGGTCGATGCGACGCGCCGGATCCTCCGGTGGCGGCAGCAGCGGGGTGGCCAGGCCGGTCGATCCGATCCCGACCCTGACCCGGCCGAAGTCAGCGTCGCCGGGTCGGCGCTCCCACATCCGGGCGCTGCCGGCCAGCATCCACAACGCGTCCGGCTCAGGATGCGCCCACGCCAGAAACGAGCGCTGGCAGGCGGCGGTGGCGGTCACCGAGTCGCGCAGCGAAGCAAGATAAGCCAGGTAGTTGTCCCGGTCGTCGTCGATGTCGTTGCGGCCGCGGCTTCGCCCGGACAGCGCAGCCGCCACCGCCGAGGCCAGCATCATCACCGGCAGCAGCGCGAACACCGGGCTGCGCGCCCCCGCGGCACCCGAGCGGTAGAGCACCGCCGTGATCGTGAGCATCCCCACGGCCGTGACGGTGGGCAGCAGCCGGGCCAGCATCACCGGTGAATCCGGTCGTGGCACCGATGGCGGTGCGGCAACGACGATTTCACCGGCCGGCGGTGCCGGCGGCGGGCTCGCGGCGCATCCCGGCGCACTCATCGGCACACCGTAGATAGCCGGCGAACGACCGGCAAGTCAGCTGTGGAACACCGCAAACACGTGGGCCGCCATCGCGCTACGGTGCGCGAAGGCGAGAGAGGAGGCGAGACGTGTCGATCGCCGATTCGGGTCTGCGCCGGGTCGCGGTGCACACCGATACGGTTCACGCGGATCTGGCGCTACCGGCGGGGGTGCCGGTGGCGGCGCTGATCGCGTCTGTTGTCGACCTCTTGCCGCGCCGGGACGGCCCACAGGTGCTGCGCCCCTACCGGCTGAGTCTGCCGGGGCGGGCACCACTGGATGCCGCGAAGACGTTGGGTCAGCAGGGAATCGGGGACGGAGCAGTGCTGGTGCTGACGCGCGCGGACGACATCCCGGCGGAGCCGCGTTTCGACGATCCGGCCGAGCAGGTGGCCGCTGTGGTTCGTGCATCGGCCCGACCGTGGAGTCCGGTCGCTCGCCGGCTCGCCGCCGCGCTCGCGGCATCCACCCTGGCCGGCGTCGCGGGTTTCGTGGCCGTTCCCGGTGGGCCCGGCACCCCGAATGCGCTGTTGGCTCTCGCAGCTACCGGGACCGTGGCCGCCGCTGCGCTGCCGGCAAGCGGATGTAGCGGTGCGCTGCGCACGACGTTGTGTTGCTTGGCCGGGTTGGCGGTAGCCGCCGCCGTCGTCGGGATGGGCTGTGCCGCAACCGGTATCTCAGGGCAAGCCGTCGGCGCTGCCACGGCGGCCGGCGCCGTCGGCCTGATCCGGGCCGCGAGCCGGATCGCGGTGATGACCCGCGGTCCGGCCCGCGAGGCCCACGACCTGCTGACCGGTCTGGTCGCCGCGTCGGCAGCCGCAGCGGTGCTGGGTACCGTCGGCGTCGCCGCCGGGCAACCGGTCGACGGCGTGCCCCGACCGGTCGGTGTCGCGTTCGCAGCGGCGGCAGGCGCGGCCTTGCTGCTACGCGCCCGCTCCCACACCGACGGCTCACAGATCGCGGCGCTGCTGGCGGGTGGGGTCACCACCATCGGGATCGCCGTTCTCACCGCGGGTTGCGGGCCGTGGCCGGCCGCGGTGGCGGCGGCGTTGGCCGGTGCCGCAGTGGTTTTCGGCTTCACCGCACCGCCCGCATCCCCGTGGGCCCGCCGCGGCGCCGAGGTACTGGAGAGCCTGGCGCTGGGCATGCTGGTGCCCCTGGCCTGCTGGCTCTGCGGGGCCTACGGCGCCGCCCGCGGACTGGGTCTGGGCTGAGCGTGCGCAGCACCAGGGTCGCCCGGATGGCCGCCGCCGCTGCCATCGCCGGGACGACCCAGTGCGTGCCGCCGGCGAACGCGGTCGCACCACCCCCGATCGACAGCTCCCGGCTGCCCGCCGCGGCGCCGGCCGCACCGGCACGGCCCACCGTGCAGCGGGACGCGTGCGCGGTGCCAACGCTGGATCCCGCTGCGTCCGGGACCCAGCTCGAGGGGCTGGACCTGCCGGCGGTCTGGGCGCTCACCCGCGGCGCCGGCCAGCGGGTGGCGGTGATCGACACCGGCGTCGCGCCGCATCGACGGCTGCCCGGGCTGGTGGGCGGCGGCGACTATGTGTTCACCGGCAACGGCACCCAGGACTGCGACGGGCACGGCACCCTGGTCGCCGGCATCATCGGGGCCGCACCGGATCCCGCCGACCGGTTCAGCGGTGTGGCGCCGCTGGCGACCGTGATCGGCATCCGCCAGTCCAGCACCCGATTCGGCACCATTGGCGACGGACCGGGGGTCGGCGACGTCGACACCCTGGCGAAGGCGGTGCGCATCGCCGCCGATCTGGGGGCGGCGGTGATCAACATCTCCGCGGTGGCCTGCCGGCCCGAGGGCTCCGGCCTGGACGACCGGGCACTCGGCGCCGCGCTGGCGTATGCGGTCGAGGCGAAGAACGCCGTCGTGGTCAGCGCGGCGGGCAACACCGACGACGGCTGCGATGCCGAGCAGCCGATGATCGTCAGCCCGGCCTGGTACGACGACTACGTGCTGACGGTCGGTTCGGTGGATGCCCATGGCGCCCCGTCGGCGTTCACCCGGGCCGGCCCGTGGGTCGACGTGGCCGCGCCCGGCGAGGCAGTGCTGTCGCTGAGCACCGTCGGTGATGCGATGGCAACCAACGCCGGCGGCACCAGCTTCGCCGCGCCGGTGGTCAGCGGTCTGGCGGCGCTGATCCGGGCCCGCTTCCCGGACTGGACACCACGGCAGGTGATGGACCGGATCAAGGCCACCGCGCGCCACCCGCCCGGCGGGCGCGACGACGTCGTCGGCGCCGGGGTGATCGATCCGCTGGCGGCCGTCAGCTTCGAGGCGGCACCGACCGTCTGGCGGGTTCCCGAACCGGCCCGTCCGGCACCGTCGGCCCCGCCGATTGTCGAATCCGTCACGGCTCCGGCCGGGCTGCGCACCGCCATCACCGGCACCGGTGGGCTGCTGGCGCTGCTGCTGGCGGTGCTCACCGGCCGGGCGCTGGCAGCACGACATCGTGCGCCCGCAGCGCCTGCTCGCGACTGAGCCGCGGGCCGGCCGGCAGCCCGGCGAGCATCGGCCACGGCACCCCGGCGGGCGTCTCCGGCAGGCCCAGGCTGCGTGCCGCGGCGGTGTCCTCGACGGTGAACCGCACCCCGGTCTCGTCGATCAGGTAGCCGGCCCCACCGGTTCGGCCGGAGGCACCGGCCGCCCGCAGGTAGGCGCTGCGGCCCGGCGGCAGATACACCGCGTCCAAGGCGGGGCCCGGGCCATCGGCCTGGGCCAGCACCGTCGGCGTCGCGCCCGTCGGCAGCGGCAGGCCCACACCGGCAGAGAGCGTGACGCCGACCGGATCGTCGGCCCGCCAATGGGCGCACAGCGTCACCGCCGCGGCCGGCCACTCGGCGACCCGGCCGGCGAAGTCTTTCGCCGGCGGGGCCTCGGGAACCGCATTGAGCAACAGCGACGACACCCGCCGCGGCGCCGCGGATTCCAGCACCGGATCGGCCGGGTTGACCGGTGTCCGCCGGCCGCGCCGCACCAGGTAGACAGCTGCCGACTCCGAGCTGACCGGCACGGCCTCGTCGGCGTCGATACCCGCCGAGTGCGGCGGGTCGGCCCCGGCGATCAACGTGGTGCCGGCCGGGTCGTCGCAGAGCGACCAGGTCGCCGTCGCCGCCAACGCCGCGCCGAGCGCGCCGGGGGCACCGGGGATGCCCAGCGGCGGCCCCCGCCGGGCCCTGCTGATCTCGGTTCCGGCGACCGGCCGCGGGGTGGCGGGGCCGGCGATCAGGCGCGCCGAGGCGAGGTTGAACACCGGATGGACTGTGTCGCCGACCCGGACATACAGCGCCCCAGAGGCGCGGTCGAGCAGGATCGGCGCGTCACCGAGGCCCGGTTGCGGCCGCACGACGGCCAACACCAGAGCGCCGGCCACCACGATCACACTGATCAGGCAGCCCAGACCCAGCCCGGCCCGGCCCGGCGCGGGACCCCCGGCCGGCTGCCCGCACCGCAGCGCACGCTCCAATCGGCGGGCGGCGAATCGGTGCGCACCCAGCTGCAGCTGTGTCGTCGTTGGTGCCGTCATGCGCCCCCGTTCCCGTGCCGACGACGCTAACCGCGGCAGCGGCCGACGGCGTACGGCCATCCACAGGCCTGTCCGCGCCGGAAAGCGGCTTCGGTACCATTCCGCTATGCGTTTTGTTCAGTTGAGCAGCATTTTTTGTGCGACGTTGATGGCGGGCGCACTGCTAACCGTCCCGGTCGTGGCTCCCGCGGTCATCCCAGCGGCCGGCGCCTACGACTGTCCCGACGTGGAGGTCATCTTCGCCCGCGGCACCAGCGAGCCGCCCGGTGTCGGCCGGGTGGGCCGGGCGATGATCGACTCGCTGCGCCAGCAAACCTCCAAGCGGGTCGACGAATACGGGGTGAACTACCCCGCCGGCCGGCTGCAGCTCGGTGGCGGCGATGGCGCCAATGACGTGATCCGGCGCGTCAAGGACGCCGCCAACGTCTGCCCCGACACCCAGTTGGTCTTGGGTGGCTACTCCCAGGGCGCCTCGGTGATCGACATCGTCACCGGCACCCAGGTCGGCGGCATCACCTGGGGCAACCAGCTGCCGGCCGAATACGCCGATCAGGTGGTGGCGGTCGCGACCTTCGGCAACCCGGCCGATCGCGCCGGCGGTCCGATCAGCGTGCAGAGCGCCCTGTTCGGCTCCAAAGCCATCGACTTGTGCAACCCGGGTGACCCGATCTGCCATGAGGGCCCGGGCAACGAATGGACCGACCACACCGACGGGTACATCCCGGCGCTGACGAGCCAGGCGGCCAACTTCATCGCCGGCCGGCTCCGCGCCGCCGGCCCCGCGCCCGACACCCAACCCCTGGCGCGCTGACCTGCAACGACCAGGTTAGTTAGCACATCAATTTTTTGTTTCGTTAATATCCTTCGCTGTGAAGGCATACCGCATCCTGGCGGCCTGCGCCGCCGCTGCAGCGCTGCTGGTCAGCCCCGTCCCGTCCCCGACGGCTTCCGCCGAGGGGTGCCCGGACGTCGAGGTGGTGTTCGCGCGGGGCACCAACGAGCCGCCGGGGCTGGGCCGCGTCGGTGACGCCTTCGTCAGCGCACTGCGGGGTCAGACCTCCCGCTCCATCGGTACCTATGCGGTGAACTACCCGGCCAGCTACGACTTCGGCCGGGCGGCCGACGGCGCCAACGACGCCAGCGGCCACATCATGTGGATGGTGGAGAACTGCCCGGGCACCCGCCTGGTTCTCGGCGGGTACTCGCAGGGTGCGGCGATCGTCGACGTGGTGGCCGCCGCGCCGGTGCCCGGCTTCGGGTTCACCGCGCCGCTGCCGCCCGAGGCAGCCGACCACATCGCGGCGATCGCGGTGTTCGGCAACCCCTCGAACAAGATCGGCCAGCCCCTGACGAACAGCCCCGCCTACGGGTTCAAGACGATCGACCTGTGCACCGACGGCGACCCGGTCTGCTCCCCCGGGCGCAACTTCGCCGCCCACTCCGGCTACACCCCCGGCATGACCAACCAGGCCGCCTCGTTCGTCGCGGGCCTGCTCTAGCTGTCGTTGCCTTTTAGCGCGCGCCGCTCAGCGCGTCCGCAGGTCCCGGGTGATCACACTGCGCGCCCCCAGCTGATCGTCCGGCGGGTAGTCGACCCCGACCAGGGTCAGGCCGCGCGCCGGGGCGGCGGTGAAATCACTGGACCGGCGAGTGGCATGCAGCAGGTCGGCGCACCAGGTGGCACTGCGGCGGTGTTCGCCGACCGCCAGCACCGCCCCGACCAGGGAGCGCACCATCGACCAGCAGAACGCGTCGGCGCTGACATGCGCGGTAACCAGATCGCCCTCACGCTCCCAGTCCAGCCGCTGCAGATCCCGGATGGTGGTAGCGCCCTCGCGGTGACGGCAGAACGCCGCGAAGTCGTTCAGGCCCAACAGGTTTCGTGATGCCTCGGTCATCGCGTCGACATCCAGCGGGCGCGGCCAGGCGGTGACGTAGCGGGCCAGCTGCGGCGTCACCCCATACGGCGCGGTCGAGAGCCGGTAGGCGTAGTGGCGCCGCAGCGCCGAGAATCGGGCATCGAAGTCCGGCGCCGCCCGTTGCACTCGCAGCACCCGGACGTCCACCGGCAGGAAACGCGCCAACCGGCGTGTGAGCGCGAGGAATTCCGGCTCGCCGTCCCGCCGGGTCCGCGAGTAGGCGTGCCGCAGTGCCCCGGTCGGAACGTCGACGTGTGCCACCTGTCCGGTGGCGTGCACGCCGGTATCGGTACGCCCCGCCGCGAACAGGCGCACCGGAGTGCGAAACACCGTCGCCAGCGTCTCGTCGAGAACGCCGGCGACGGTGCGCTGTCCGTTCTGTACCGCCCAGCCGGCGAAATCCGTGCCGTCGTAGGCGATGTCGAGCCGAAGCCGAACTTCGGCCCCGGACTCAGGACTCGTCGGTGGCCTCGGCCGTCTCGGTGGCCTCAGAAGCTTCGGAAGCCGCAGCCTCAGCAGCCGGCTCCTCAACCTTCTCGGTCTCGGCGGGTTCCTCAGCCGGCTTCTCGGCCTTCTCGGCCTTGGCCGGCTTCTCGGCCTTGGCCGCCTTGGCACCCGCCTTGCGCGCCTTCTCGGCCTCGGAGGTCACCGTCTTCTCCCGGACCAGCTCGATCACGGCCATCGGGGCGTTGTCGCCCTGACGCGCCTCGACCTTGATGATGCGGGTGTAGCCGCCGTTGCGGTCCGCGAAGTGCGGGGCGATCTCGGCGAACAGCGAGTGCACCACGTCCTTGTCGCGGATCTTCTTGAGCACCTCACGCCGGTTGTGCAGCGTGCCCTTCTTG
>Ga0164242_10005975_pt1 | contig 13457 bp, 9 predicted proteins | sample OricomgcompostMG_FD_108783 | JGI IMG/M metagenome (GOLD analysis project Ga0164242, IMG submission 108783) | Miracle-Growth compost microbial communities from Emeryville, California, USA - Original compost - Miracle growth compost (MG) ...
CCGCCCATCAATCAATGGCTGCTGGGTGCTGGTGGAGTGTGTCTGATACTTGGTCTGTTCTGCCTCATTGGCATCCCGATCCTCAGCGCCGCCGGCAACTCGGTCAAAGTAGCGATTCACCCCTACACGGTGGCTGGTAAACGGGAAGCCTGCATCGCTAATTTGCAGCAGATCAGTGAAGCACTCAACCAGTATCGCCAGGATTACGACGGCAAGTTTCCACCCGCAGAATGTACCAGAGGCGGCAAGCGGGTTACATGGATGACGTTGCTGCGAGAACGCGGACTCGATGCGGGCGTGTTTAAATGCCCAGCCAACAGAAGCACGCGAGGCGACGGCGAAACCACAGGAGGTTATGCGTTCAATCCGGTATTTTATGGAAAAGCAATCGAAACCGAAGGTGACAACTCCAGCAAAATGATTCTGGTTGCTGATCGAGGCGATCTACACGACAGTAATCTCATTCCGCCATTCAGTATCTGGGGCAAGAAACCGGCAAACAACGAAACAACACTGGAATCCACTAATTTGTCGCCTAACCATAGCGGGCAAGTAGCCATCCTGTATGCCGATGGTCACGTCGATACGCAGGTAGTTGATCCGCAAGATGCCACCGTATGGGGAGGTGAGCATCTGCGCGCGGCTGGCCTGGAACGCCTGGAGTCTCAATATCCACTGCTTTCCAAAATACAGATGGCGAAAGCTGCGGCATTCCGCAACCAGAAACAAAAACTCTACCAATCACTGGAACAGCTTTATCTCTTCCAGCAGGAAACGCAGGGACATAAATCCTTGGGTGATGACGTGGAAGACAGGCTCTGGCTGGGATCACATTATCTCTATTTACTGGGCGATCATCGTTTGGAGGATCAGCTCAATAGTGATATTCACTTGCACTCACAAGAATTGCTGGGACAAGTGAAAGATAACTGGCAGAAGCACCAAAGCGAATTTGGTTTCTCGATAGAATATCCGGCTGCCTGGCAGGTCAATCCGGAAAACGACGGAAAGTATCGCACGACATACTTCAGATCAGAATCCCCTCACATTGAGTCCATGGTAGAAATTGGGGAGCGTTCAACGCCCACCTCTGCCACCGTGATTAACTGGACAGGCATGGAAAATGACCAAAAGGCGCGATACGGCAATCAATATAAACGGATCGCCATGGGGACGACTATCCTCGGAGGCCATTATGCGAGCACCTGGGAGTTTGAGGTGAGAAAGCCGAATGCGCCAACGGTGCATAAGCGATATGTTGGATATTCAACGATGTGGAGCAGTGTTATTCTTTCAACTACTGCACCGGCAAAGGAATGGAAAGATTGGCAGGGAAACTTCGCCCACATGGCAGATAACTTTCAAATATCCAACTGATTTCTTGTCATACAGATTTAAAGGGGAAATTTCATGGTGTTAACGCTCGAAATGGTTGATGATATTAGAGAATTATGGCTTCAAGGTCAATTAGGAAAAAATGTTGAGCACTTTCATGACATTACATTGGGAGCAGCGTTCGAATTAGCATGTTGTTATTGCGACATCATTAAAGATAAGAATCCTGTTCCCAATATAATAAGTCAGTGGATGCGAAGATGGCCAATGTTCGCACGCGCTTGTCATTGTCTAGAGAATTACGGATTTGAAAATGTTAGTCACAGTACTCTTTGGTCAGCGCCTTCTTGGGAGATATGTTCTGCACCAGTAAACGGGGAGGTTTACGGAAACGGTTGGGAGTTATTTCAGCAAAGATTTAGCCGTTCATTACAAAATAATGCATTCTCCAGATCATTGGCTCTAGCACTTGCAGGCGCTTTAGCTGAGATGTCAGATAACATCTCAGAACACAGTGCACCTCAAGATTCCGTGAGCGCTCACGGAATTGTAGGTTTTCACGTTAGCCCTTATCGGGCAACTTTTTCTGTAGCCGATCTGGGACAAGGTGTGCTATCTAGCCTTAGGAAAAATCCGAAATGGCTTTATCTTGATAATTCAGCAGACGCTCTTCTTGAAGCCGTCTGGAATGGGGCCAGCGCACGAATTCAAGAACAACAAGGTGATGGTTTTGCAGAAGTTCACAAAGCGGTTTCGCAGCTTAATGGTAGTATGAGATACCGTAGCGGAGGTAGTATTCTTAGCGTTCAAGGCAATTTGTCAGAGAGAAATATCAATAGGTCATTTGGAACTAACCTCGCGGGCTTTCAACTCACTGTTCTTTGTTGCTTAGATACTCCCGAATCAAATGAAATCAAAAAAATATTTTGATTATTGACAAAGATTTCGTGCAACAGTAGACTATCCTCATCAAATTAAATGAGAGTCATTTTTACTTATGACAAAAACAGTTTCTTTGCAAATTAACCCTTTACTAAATATGGGACACGCACGGGGCGTTCAACTAGGTAAGTTACACCTCGAAAAAATGTTAGAAATCATAGGTCGTGGCCCACATCCCGATGCTCCAGGTCAGTTAGTTATATGGGATTTCACAGGTGTAGAATCGGCAACCTTCAGTTATCTCAAAGCTACTGTCCTCAGTTTGTTGCGCTATAGTGGCGTGACGATTGACGGAGAGGATTCAAGACTATTAGGGCCACCTCTTAATATCTTTCCTGTTTTATTTGGCTTAAATACTGAGGTGCGTGAAGAGTTAGACATTCTTCTTGCTTCGCGCAAGATTTTTTCCTTAGAAGTAATACAATTTAATAAACACAATTCTACCGATAATATTTCTATTGGAGAAATACGAGGGGGAGAAGATAAGGTAGTTATGGAAACTGTTCGCGCTTTATCGAAAGCAAAATCTGCAACTGCTTCTGAACTTCAAAAGCTCTCCAAATCGCCAGCCGGTGTCACGGCTTGGAATAACCGATTAGCATATTTATATATGTTGAGGCTAGCCAGAAGAAGGAAATACGAGCGGCAACTAATTTACGAATCACTATCAAGTTCGATCAAGTGAATTATTTTCAGATACTGTCTTAGGGGAAAAACTATGGGCGAATCATTACAGAGCTTCCAAGCAAAACAATTCAAACATCATCGTGATAAATCTTTCGAGCAAGAATTTAAACAAAACAATTTATTTTCTAAATGCCCTGAGGTTTGCAACACGACATATCGTTGCATTCCTACTTCACCAGAAGTCATAGTCGCAGAAGGTGATTGCTTGATCGCACGACCACATGCTGAAATTGATAATGAGTTCCAAATCATTCGTGGCTCTCAAGTCATTGGAAAAATTGAAGGCTCTTGTTGTGAACACCTACGGCGTGCATGCGAAAATGTGCCCTTGATAAAAGATATATTTCTGGTAACTGTAGTTAAGCGTTCTGCCTTGACTTCAATATTTGATGTTACGCTTTGTAGTGATATCAATGGAGATGATCATAAGGAGAGTAAATATGATGAGTAATGTGTGCTCAGATCTGGATACGAATGGTTTGCCTTGGCAAAAATGTGCATTCTGTTCTCCTGAAATTTGCCCTGTACAAAAGAGCTGTTGGGGATGTAATTCCAAATGCAGGATTACCTGCAACCCCAAAACATGCCAATGGACTTGCCCCGAGAAACCCCAAGAGTTTTTTCGGAGATGGACTGAAGTTGGTGGGTACGATACGCCGCCTACACCATACTTACTTCCTCCTACATCGCTCGAATTACCAAATTATATTCCGCTAATTCAACATTTTTACTCTTTTAAAAATCCTCTACAGATTTCAGTTGCGGCAGTTAACACCTTTGATATCCTGCGCAAATTACAAAAGGGAGGGTACGCTACGAGAGAGGAATTCTTATCTTCATCAAAACTAAATCCCAATACTGCGCTTCTGCTGATTTCGGTGGCAAAGGATTCTCTTCTTGAACTTTACTGGAGCAATAGGAAGGTCGATCGCTTACCAGAAAAGTTAGCTCAATTAGGTATTCAGGGTATTACGATTCCCAATTTTTCTTATTTTTCTGATGCTCCTCCAGTGCATATACGTTGGAATTATCGCCGTCTTATGATAATTGCCGATGAATTTTCACAAGCAGGAATTGGGATAATTCCACATCTAAATGCTCTTTCGGACGGTGACTGGATGGGATGGCAGAAGTTGCTTCAAGAACAGCCACATTTAAAATTTGTTGCTAAAGAATTTCAAACTGGAGCAAGACGAAACTCAACAATAGGGAAAAAAGCTATTGATGAACTTATCCGCCTGCAAGATATGGTTGGACGTTCTATTCATCCTATTGTAATCGGCGGAGCACGGTATTGGTATCGACTTTCACAGCGTTTTGCAAGCTTTACTGTTATTGACTCTACTCCCTTTATGAAAAGTATCAATCGCCAACGAATCCATTCAACCCCAAATGGTTCAATTGGTTCAGAAAGAGCTTATTTGGCTAAGGGTGAACCCATTGATAATCTATGGTCAGAAAATATCAGGGAATATCAAAAAGCGTTACAAGCACGCGGAAAACACCATTTTAATAAATCGGTAATACTCGATCAAATATCCAATATGCCCTTTGTAAGTGGCTCACTTCAACAGGTATCATCCCGGATACACAATATCACTACGATAAAATCTGCTCTTCAAGAGCCAAGCGCTTTACCTTTTTAAGTAATATACACTGCACTATCAACCAAACAGTGCACATTGACAAGACTGCTAAACCCTTTGGGCGTATTTGACAATCACTTTTCCGATTGACCTGGAACGCATGAGCATCCTCCGCCTCAGGCTCCCTGAGTCTTTACATAATGAATTGCGCAAGCTATCAAAGCGAGGACATTTAGCTCGCAGCATCGGCGCTGGGCGAAAAAATGGCGTCGCTGATGACGTAGGATTATTTGGAAGAAAAAGCAAAACGCGGCTCACGCAAGAAATTTGATCGCGCATTGGCGAAGGTAAAGAAGGTCAAGCCTGATTCGCATGATCAGTGGACATCGGCCTGTTTCAATAACGCGCGGCGGATGGTCTCACCTGCGCCGACTTCGAAAAGTACATTATCAGGCAGCACCACGGCGGCGCGTCCGTGTTGTTTCAAAATGGTAAAAATGTGCTGCAAAAAGTTGAGCTGCTTGTTGCTGGTGGCGGTCCAGAAATCATCGCGATTGATAGTCAGCGATTCCGTCGTCTTTTCGCCGCCTTCGCTAATAATCGTGACACTGCGTCTTTTTGTCGAACGCCGGATTGGCCAGCACCATGTGATATTCGCCATTTTGCCCATCAGCGCATCTTTGGGGAGGAGGTTCGGAATGTTGGTTTAAAAGTACTTTTAACTGATCTTTTCATCTCCTGAAGAATCCGCTAATTCGTCCTACACTATTCCCATATCTTGAGATAAGAGATAAGACCATTCGTCAGGTTTTGAAGAATACTCTAACAATTGTAGTCGCGCCTCTTCTATGTTTGATTTGCGCATTCTGTGAAGATTTACTATACAAGCGACGGCAATAGGAATGTCTTTTTGCCAAGTTATACCTTTGCTATTAAGTAAGAGCATGTTGTCGGCAGTGGGGATATGGTGTTTCTTTCTGCGAGCCTCTGTTAACCAAACAAGAGCTTCTTCTATTCGCTTAACACCTTCATCAGTATTCTTGTTTAAAAAACACAATATGCCACGATTATGCTGAAAGAGTGGCCAGTCCTGATCACTTCGAGAAAATCTCATTGCTTTGAATTGTTCATGAGCTTCATCTAAATCATTAAGAAGAATTTTGCAAAAAGCAAGATTATTTCGGCCAGTATCGCTCTCAAGTGACGTAAGAATCGAACTAAAGACTTCCGTTGCTTTCTTGATGTCACCCGTATTAAAGATCTTTAGGGCGATTTGGTATAGAGCATTTTTACAAGCCTTTTGCACTGTTGGGCTGGAGTCTTGTAGTGCTACAGTTAAGGGTGCTATAGCCTCTGCGTCAGCTATTAGGCCTAATGCATCTGCAGATTTTTCTCTCACCAAATCGTCTAGATCCTGCAGAGAACGAATCAATGGCTTCACTGCACATACGTCACCAATTCTACCTAATGCATCGGCAGCACGTGATCTTACGAACTCATATTTATCAGTTAAGAGTGAGATTATAGACGGGGTCCATTTACTATTGCCAAATACCCCTATAGCCTGAACCATTCGCCCACGGATTTTAAAGTCGTGGCTATTTAATTCTGTCTCCAGAGATTCAATGGCTATATTAGTATCAATACATGCGAGTGCATATGCTGCCCGGATGGAAATTCTCATCTCGTCGCTATAGAGTTTCTTTTTGAGTGGTTCCACAGATCTCGCGTCGGGCAGCTCAGCAAGTGCCATCAAAACGGAAAATTGAACTCTTTTACTAGTATCTTCCAGTGTGGAAAGTAAAGGTGTAACTGCTTCCGAACTACCAAACACAGCAATACCTCTCACGGCCCATATTCTGACCTCCTCACATTCGCTTGTTAGGCGTGAACAGAATTCTGAGAGTGCAGGAATATAACGTTCATTCGCGAGAATTACCATTAAGGGGATCGAGACCCAAGGATTTGTCCCAGGGGCGGATAGTATTCCAAGTATTTCAGTTAGGTTCTGTTCTGATGGACGCCATGCATCAGATCTGGGGGACACGCTATTTAGCGTATTCAATGTCCAAGCTGCCGCAAATGAGACGGGAATATTTTTATAGAGTAAACGGAATAACGCTTGCACTAATTCCGGATGGGAAACATTTTTGCCAATCCGATCCTCAAAAGCCAAGTGCGAGATTGCTAACACTGATGTAACCGTAATTATGTCGTTAACTGATTCGATCTGTCCAATCTGTTTAGTAAACCATGTATCGAGTTCAGAAATTCCTTTTGACGCAGAACCTCCCCCTACTGCTCCACAGAGCCGGGCAAGAATCGTCAGGAGTTCACCTTCAGACGTAAGAAAGCGCTCCACCAATCGCGATTGAAGTGCATCACACCATTGTGAGCTTGCAAGCTCTTCGATTGTGACAGCCATACTATTATATGGCGTATCGTTCGAATCAATTTTGTTTACTAGCTCATCCAAGATTTCATAAGCGACGGAATCATGGACATTTGGCTCGTCTGCCAGACATTGCGACGCTAAAATTAACCGAGGCTTGGCAGTTATAGCAACTTCTTCTTGAGGTGTTGGTAATTGAATCGCACGAATGACGGCGTCGATGTCATCATCGCTACAAGAGGAAACGCCCAACCGTAAGGCTTCTCTCCAACTTTCTATAATTGCTACCTCAACACCTCCTTCGTTATCCTTTACTTCAGTTGTTTGGGATGTAAGAATGGCAACACAATCTGCTAAGCTTTTTGAACGATCTCTATTAGGATAGCGACCATCAACGAGAGCAATACCCGCGAGGTACTCTTGGAACGTCAAGTGTCGGAATTCGAAAACTGGAACTTCTCTGCCCTTGTGGCGACGGACACCGGTTTGCATCAGAATACCAGTTTTGCGCTCTATGATCTTTAAAAAATCTTCTGAAGAATTATTTTTTATTGGATGTATCTGTGGATACTCTATCCTCATTTGATCTAGAAGACCAATAATTTCATCTTCTCGTAGCTGTTGGACACCACGGTCACACATCGCATACGCGATGTACTCAAGCTGGGGAATTACCTCGGATCTATCAATAGGAGTATCAATTTCACGTCGCCAGTTAAGTAGTACATCCATAGCGCCGGTATACAGTTCGAATCGTTTACGTGGTAAACGTCCGATCTTACGTTTGACAAGCGCCATAGTAGTGAGGAGCATAGGATTCCGCGTTAGCCGCTCTATTCTATCGGAACTATGGATGTCTTTGATTAGTTCATTTGCCGATGAGATTTGATCTTCTGGCAACTTGGTCATCTCGCACCATCGATGTGCGAAATCATCCTTATCATCAGCAGAAAAATCTGCGATGGTAACATGCTCGAATCCTCGCCCCAGGCGATACCCCATCTCTCGGTAACCAACGATTCGAGATGTAACGATTATAGGTGCGTCTGGATTTGCAACACATATTTGTTCTATTTGTTGACAAAATTTAGTCCGTAATGATGGATTGGTTATTTCGTCCAATCCATCGATCATTAGTATTGCTTGTCCAGACTGCAATTTTTCTCGGATAACCTGATGGAGCGCCTGCACCTGATTGCTTTCCATTTCCGCTTTACGAAATGTACATTCCAGGATTTCAGGTAGTGTGATACTATTAATCGACGAATCCAAATCACGACAGCGAATAATGATTGGTAACCAGTCGTTATCAGGAAGTGAGGTAACATCCGGCATATCATTCCAGTCCGGGTCTTCGTTAAGTCGAAGAAGGTATGCAGTTGCAAGCCATCGCGTTAAGGTAGTCTTTCCGGCACCTGGATCACCCAATACAACTATCCGTTTTGAACGGTCTAATCGCTCGCCTATCGTAAATCGTGTTGACGTATCGTCGACTTCATCATCCTTTGCCCAGGATGCCCTTTCCTGAGATATAAGTCGTTTACTCTCCATAGCATCAAGACCAGCCTGTATTGAATCTTCGCCGGCGGATCCTTCTACGTTGACGTGCAATGGAACGTACAATTTTCGCAGTGATAGCAAACGCGTTGCCATATTGCGATCATCCTCAGGCAAATTTGATAGATTGACGATGTCACATGATTCGAGAGCAAGTTTCCGATAACATTTTTCGGCTTCTTCGTATGCTACTGATGACATCCGTGAGGTGGTATCTTGTACTCGATTAATGGGTAAAGCAGAATGTTCAATCGCATGTAATACGAAGTTAGCTGCATTCTCAGCTGCCTTAGTTTGATTCGCTTCCTTGTTATCAGCTTTTTTGTCAGCCCAATCACAGATTGCTTTAACTAAGATCCAATCGACCTTTGCGTCGTGGCAAGCAACATACAAACCTGCGCCTTCCATTTCACCGCCAATTGCTTCAGGTTCACATAAGAGTAAGTGTTGGCGAAAATCGAGATTATCAACTAACTTATCGCCAGTTAGGACTATGCCAGACTGCACTCGTCCATTATTATCATCCCACCCTAATAAAGCTGCACTATCAAGCCAGTCAACGAGCCCTGCACTAGCTGACGGACGGTCGCCTCGATATCTGATTTGTTGTTCAGCATTTGTGCTGGTACCTACTCGTTGAAAGTCATATAGAGAAAGTTGTTTGGAAACTAGAATATCTCCTATATTCTGTCTTTCAGGGTGTAAGCCGAACGCAAACCCCAACATAATTACCGCTTTTGGGTGAAGATTGGAGATAGCTATTTGTATCGTTTCTTGGGAGCCACCCGTGCCGCCAGAACCTTGCTGGCATCGCGTCAAGAATACTTGCGATCCATTAATTTTGCCTAGGTACTGATACGTTCGTCCACCAATAGGGCATGAGATTGTTTTTTGTCCCGTCTTTTGTTCAATAACACGCAAGAGTGCTTTGCTTTCACCTGGCGCAGTTGTGACAAGTAGAATGTCTGCCTGTGTTAAAATTGCCATTATTAATCAACCTGAAATTTGCTTTCAGTATATCTCTTTAATTCAGCAAAACGGAGAAGTCCATAAGGGAGATCAAAAATTACACAAAAGTACTTTTACTTCATCGGCGGAAACAACGCCGATGGTAACCCCATCTTTGCTAAGCGAGATGGCCATTGAAAAATCCAATAGTTTGCTTGGACGGCGTGGCAGTGAGGCCGATTAGTGAGGCATCGAAATGTTCCAGCACTTGCCGCCACAGATTGTAAATGCCGCGATGGCATTCATCGGTGACAACAAAATCGAATTCTTCGATGGGAATGGCCGGATTGTAGACTACTTCTTTTGGCCGCGAATCGGCATCACTGATTTTAGAGAGCGAATGCAATAGTCCCAGAGTTTTTGGACGAGTTGTTAGGAGTTGGTCATGAGGATACTTCATCATATTCATTATACTGTCGGTATTTTAGATAATCGTATAAGCAAAACAACTTTCTGTAAGTTGAAGAATATGTACCGCTAAAAGCAGCATCAAAATGTGAAATAGCAAAGTCTCGAAGCTGATCAAGAGGTATTTTATCATCGGCCATATGTGGGATAAAGAGTGCGGCCTTATCTGCCGGCAAGTTTGTGATTACCCAATTAAAGTCTTTTCCTTTTATTTCGCGTTCAGCCATACGAGCATAAGAAGTTGACTTATATCCTTGTCGCCCAATTGTAACAAGACGTTGTACGACACTGTTCGATTCCGACGGTTTTATCCCAGCCTCTTTTAAAAATTTAAAAACGGGAAGATAATTATTCCCATGGTTGTGATCAGGGAGTGCTTGCTCAAGAACTCGACGGGCATCCAATTGCGGATCTCCTCGAATTACCGATCCAAAAATATCGCTAACAGAAAGACCTTGGTAGCCTCGATCGCTAAACTGACTCTCAGCAACCCCCAAGCCGACAACAAATTCTACGTCGTCCTTATTATGTATTTCATCAATATCCACTAAGGCCAATTTCTTTGAAGGTTCTTTAGAAGAAATAACTTCATACAATTGTTCTGCACAAAAACGTAATATCCGAACTGGTAATTTTAATTTCGACTCAGCAAGGGAAGTGTATATACTCGTAAACTCATTTGCTACGACTGCAGTTACTGTGAGTGGGACACGGTCTACATACAAAACATTTTTTGTTATTCCCTCTGGCCTGTCTGGTTTAGCTCGTTGCACAAAAATGAGGTTGTTTTGTAACTTCACTATTTCATCTGGCCCCAAACCACCTAAAACTGCACTTAACAAATCAAGTACATTCGCATCTGTCATTGAGTATCCAATGAAAACTACAGGGTGTTCTACAAAGATTGTGATTAGCTTTGCGGCTAAGTAGGCCTGCTTCTTTTGGAACAGATCATAGTCTTCCGCAGTAAGAACGAGACTGTTTGGATCACTACAACATCCGTGAATTTTGAATATTTCGGCTATGCCTTGTGGGGTATCACGTATTATGGATTGCTGGCCTATAAAAACCTTGTATTCTGGAAATAATCTTTCTAGTAGGTTGTCCCAATTAGTTGTAATAATCCCTTCTGCGTTGAGTGAACGTAGCGCATCAAGCTCTTCGACTAACTGCCCTTCCCGTAACAGATGATATTCACTCCTCAGAGACTTCGCGATGGCTATTTTTAATGCTGAGCTACTCCCGCGTATGTGGTCACCATATTCTTCCCGGAGTTGAGAAAAGGATGGATTTGTCAACCACTGGTCTGCATAATCTTTGGCCATTAATGATGCGCATTGTGGAAGTACTGAATCTGCACGAGCTATATAACTACTGAAAGGAGTGCCTAGTGTACTGAACTTTTCCAAAAGATTTGACCAAGTAGGCAACCCCAAATAACGTTGGCTAAAGCCTGATCCAATAAAGAGAAATGGAGCAGACGAGTGAGAATGAAGCATTGCTTCCAAATGTTGACATGGTTTAATATTTTCTTTTAAATTATCCATCGAACCCTTCCTGTAAAATTACTCGCCGCAGCCGCATTCCGCGTTACAGTTTATTCTTACTGTTGCTCCTAACTCATACCACACTAAGTCGCCGCTCAACTTCTGTCACAATTCGATTTTGTTCGACAAGTGGCGGAAGTGGAATTGTAATGGCTTTCACCAGACTCAGGTTAAGATTTGGTTGCACTCCACCTGAAGCTGTTAAACGTAAATTTTCGTATTGGCATAACAACGATAGCTTTACATATACACGAACTGAAATATAACACTGAACTGCTACAATCGCTTGATTTGTTGTAGCTTCAATGCGAAGTTCGGAACATTTACCACGAGTTCTTCCTTCGCCATACATCGCCACTAATAACGCACCTGACTCGTATAGAGTAAGATTTGTTTTGAAGGCTTCATCTGTAACAAATTCGGATGCTTCGTCAACAAATGGTTTGCTAAGTGCAGCACTTGTAATCCAAGGAATATTTCCGTCATTATAAAATGCAGAGGTGCCTCGCTTTGGCGTCGCTCCTGTATCAACTTGCGCCAGTTGATCAATAGTTGTCCAAACCCACCCTTCCAGCAATTCCGGCAGATTTGCAATATCCGGCGCGGCGGGTTCTTTGTATTTTCGGCATCTGTTCCATTTCTTTCGGCGTTTAGCGAGGATGCGTTGTAAAAGTACTTTTGCGGGTTCGTAGTCGCGGCCTTCGGCGCGGGCAGGTTCGGATTCCGTCGGCACGAGGCGGCCTTCACAAGCCGACTTCAACACCGGTGCGCGGTAGTGTTTCAATTCCGACTGCACCCATCCCGCGAAAGTTTCGGGACGCTGAAACGCAAAGACACGCCGCGAGCGCGGATGCAGATCGCGTTCATCTCGGAAAAAAGTTTCCGCGCCGGTGGATTCATAGAAAAACGGCAGCCACTCCTCCGTTGGAAATATCTTCGGCAGGTTGTCGCCATAATATGCCGATTGATCGGCGACGCCGGAAAGCGTGGCGCCTTCAGGCTTGGCTTCTACGATTACAACAGCTTTGCTGTCTACCAACAACAGATAATCGCAGCGGCCATTTTTGAGCGGCACTTCCCGCAATGCCACGCCGCGCGCCGCCGATAGATTGAGCGACGTGTAATCCTGCACCGCCCAGCCGCATTGCGTCAGGAGAGCATCAATTTTTTGGCGCGTGCTTTCTTCGGGAATCATCTCAATTGATCAAAAAATTGGTTTGAGTATACCGTGGAAAGGAAACGATATTTACGAAATGAAAATTAATGGAGCATCAAAAGTACTTTCTGTGTGGGAAGCAAAGGTACTTTTACATCCCGGCCATGCCGAGCCCGCTTGAACCGCCCTTTCTTTGTTGTAACGTTTTCTCGCATCTTAATATTGATAGGTTTCCATAAGATGTAACAAAGCAATCCTGCACTATGAACAATCCAGTACGTCCACGCTATCTATATATGCAGCAAACTCCAATTCCAACTTAATGGTGTTTTTTTACAGGGTAAAACAGCTTTAAATACTTCCAGCAAGCATGCTCAATATGGCCCATTCCGTGCATGATTTTATGTGACAGCTATGTGATTTAAGAGCGTTTGGCAGCAGTAGGAATCAATGAATATGGAGCAGCGTTACTCTTTCGACTACCGTGTCGGCGACGAAGGATTTATATTACTAGCCAATATCAGCAGCCAAATCCCCATAGCAATTTCATGCATATACTTTGTGTATTAGAACAGAATTTTTTGCCACAATACCTCGTATCATTTGCTGACTTGACATACGCTTTCAATGCAGCTTAACTTACAAATCGCAGAGATTAGTTGCATCTATTTTTTAAAGGGCAAATATATCAAATCAGACTAACAGCAACCACTTCCCTGGGGGTCAAGAGGTCGTGGGTTCAAATCCCGCCATCCCGATTAAAGACTCAAAACGCCGTAAACCTTTGAAGGTTTACGGCGTTTCTTGTTTATCACCTGCTTTGTGCTTGGCTACGCTTC
>Ga0164242_10005976_pt1 | contig 13456 bp, 10 predicted proteins | sample OricomgcompostMG_FD_108783 | JGI IMG/M metagenome (GOLD analysis project Ga0164242, IMG submission 108783) | Miracle-Growth compost microbial communities from Emeryville, California, USA - Original compost - Miracle growth compost (MG) ...
ACTTGGCCTGCCCTATGACATGGTCTACCGCCACCCCTTCCCCGGCCCCGGCCTGGGTGTGCGCATCCTCGGTGAAGTCCGAAAGGAATACGCCGACATCCTGCGTCTTGCCGACCATATCTTTATCGAAGAGTTGCATGCCGCGGAGCTTTACCACAAGACTAGTCAGGCATTTGCTGTCTTTTTGCCGGTGAAGTCCGTTGGTGTTGTTGGCGATGCTCGCCGCTATGAATACGTGGTGGCGTTGCGTGCCGTGGAGACTATTGACTTCATGACGGCGCGCTGGGCGCATTTGCCGTATGAGTTTCTGGAGAAGGTTTCCGGGCGGATCATCAATGAGATTCCGGGGATTAGTCGGGTGACTTATGATATTTCTTCGAAGCCGCCGGCTACGATTGAGTGGGAATGATCCCGCGTCTGGCACGGTCAGGCACCTGAAGGCATAAAAAGCCGCTAAGCCCGCGTAATTGCGGGCTTTTTTGTATTTGTATCTGGCACGATCTGGCAGTAGGAGGAAGCGTCAAGCACCGTTCGAGCATGACATTAAAGCTGGTACTATCGACTGGCGATACCATGATGGAAGCCGGTACCATGCAGCTCTTTTTTATGTTCTCATGGCGTTGAATTTTACTAAGTTGTTGTTGTATATAGAAAAAATACTATAAATTTGACGTTTTTCCAGCATGGTATCGAGAACGAAGAGGGACAAGGTACACGCTGACTGATACTAAGCTGCGCAATCTCAAGCCCAGGGACAAGCTCTACAAGGGGAATGACCGGGATGGTCTGTATGTGGCCGTCATGGCGGTTGGTGCTGTCTCGTTCCTCTACAACTACTCGCTCAATGGGCGGCAGGAAATCATTGCCTTTGGTCGCCACGGCGTCGATGGCATCACCCTGGCAGAAGCCCGGGAGCAGTTAGGTGACGCCAAGAAGATGATTGCGGCGGGCAAGTCGCCAGCCAAGGAGAAAACCCGCGACAAGGCACGAGTGGAGGATACCGAGACGTTCGGAGCCTGGGCGGAAAAGTGGCTGCGCGGCTACCAGATGGCTGACTCCACCCGCGACATGCGCCGCTCGGTCTATGAGCGTGAGCTGAAGCCGAAATCCAGCAATCAGAAACTGGTGGAAATCACCCATGAGAACTTGCGGGCGCTGACTGATGCCATCCCCGGCAAAAGACACGCGCATCACCTTCTTGGCGTAATCCATCCAAGACTTGACCGGCCGGTGTGGGTAATGTTGCCGTCGAGATTCGGCGCTCATTTGTGCGCTCCAGATGGTAAACTTGGCCAAACTTAGGAAGACTTCGCCATGTGACACCAAGCGAGCCCCTTGTCATGAGCCAACCTGATAGCGAAATCCTCACGCTGGATGAAGTGGCGGTCTACCTCAAGGCCGGGAAGAAGACCGTTTACCGGCTAGCACAGCAAGGAGAGATCCCAGGATTCAAGCTGGGAGGCACTTGGCGGTTTCGTCGCAGTGAGTTGGATCGCTGGATTGCCGCGCAGATAGCCGAGAAAATGCAGGACAAGACATGAGCGCAACGCAGAACGACAGCGGCCGGGTGAGCACGTTCCGAGGGGGAGCTGTACGCCCATGAACGCCGTAGAAATCGAACAAGCCATCACCGATCTGGCGGAGCAACCTTTTGACCCCGCAGAGTTTCCCTATGCCTTCCTTGAAGCCTTTGGTAACAAAGCGACAACCATTAAACGTCTGCGCGCGGGAGCATCGAACAAGTCCGACCTCGGTGGTGTTCTCCAGACCAGTAACATCCATATCCTGACCTGCGGCGCAGGGCAGGTGGCACAGACGCTGGCCGCCCTCAAGGCTAGCCCGGCGACGGCCAAGGCCAAAGCGAAGTTCATCCTCGCCACCGATGGCGTGGACTTCGAGGCCGAAGACCTCAGCGGTGGCGAGACGGTTGCCTGCGCCTTCAAGGACTTCCCGGATCACTTCGGCTTCTTCCTGCCGTTGGCAGGCATCAGTACCGTCCGTCAGATCAGCGAAAACGCCTTCGACATTCGGGCCACTAGTCGCCTAAATCGCCTGTACGTTGAACTGCTGAAAGAAAACCCCGAATGGGGCGCGGCAGAGCGTCGCCATGCCATGAATCAGTTCATGGCGCGGCTGATCTTCTGCTTCTTCGCCGAGGACACCGACATCTTCGTCGGCGAGGGTCGCTTCACCGACACCATCGCGCAGATGAGTGAGCGCGACGCCTCCAATACGCACGATGTCATCGCCACGCTGTTTCGTGCCATGAACACCGAGCGTGAGGACCAGGCTGCCGCCAAGATTCCGCGATGGGCCGAAGACTTCCCCTACGTCAACGGGCAGTTGTTCTCTGGTGACGACGAGGTGCCGAGATTCAGCAAGATCGCCCGGTCCTACCTGCTGCACGTCGGCGGGTTGGACTGGACCAAGATCAATCCTGACATCTTCGGCTCAATGATCCAGGCAGTCGCCGAGGATGAGGAGCGCGGCGAGTTGGGGATGCACTACACCAGTGTCCCCAACATCCTGAAGGTGCTGAATCCGCTGTTCCTCGACGGCCTGCGGGAGAAACTCAAGGAAGCGGGCGATAACGTTCGCATGTTGTTCAACCTGCGCAAACGCATTGCCAAGATCAGGGTCTTCGACCCGGCCTGTGGTTCGGGCAATTTCCTGGTCATCGCTTACAAGGAAATGCGCGCCATCGAGGCCGAGATCAACCGGCGGCGCGGTGAACCGGATCGCGCATCAGAAATCCCTGTCACCAACTTTCGCGGGATCGAGCTACGCGACTTTCCAGCGGAGATCGCCCGCCTTGCGCTGGTTATCGCCGAGTATCAGTGCGACGTGCTGTACCGAGGCCAGAAGCTGGCGTTGGCCGAGTTTCTACCTCTACGCAACGAAAACTGGATTACCTGCGGCAACGCACTGCGGCTTAACTGGTTGAGCATTTGCCCGCCGACTGGAACCGGCGTGAAGATGCAGGCCGGTGACTTGTTCGGTTCTCCGCTTGATCAATCTGAGGTCGACTTCGAGAACGAGGGTGGTAAGACCTATATTTGTGGCAACCCGCCCTACAAAGGTAGCCAGACGCAGACCAAAGAGCAGAAGGCTGATTTGGCTTCGGTTTTTGATCCTTGTGGCATTTCGTCCAAACAAATTGACTATGTTGGCGGTTGGTTTATGAAAGCCGCCGCCTACGCGCAAGCCACACCAACGGATTCGGCTTTCGTCAGCACGAATTCCATCTGCCAAGGTCGCATCGTTCCGATCCTGTGGCCGGAAATTTTCAAGCGTGGCTCCCACATCCGCTTCGCGCATACCAGCTTCAAATGGACGAACCTTGCCGCGCACAACGCAGGCGTGACAGTCGCCATCGTCGGCCTTTCCACGGATGCAAGTAAGAGGCGCCAGCTTTACGACTTGGACCGCGATGGCGAAACCACTGTGCGCGAGGCGACAAACATCACACCTTATCTGACCGTTGGCGAGAACGTGGTGGTCGAGGGGCAGCGCAAGAGTGTTTCGGGCCTGCCCGATATGTCTTTCGGCAATATGCCCGTCGATGGAGGAAATCTCTTGTTGTCGGCGGATGACGCGGCCTCGCTCGGCTTGAGCAATCAGGGTGCAGAGACCTTTCTTCGGCGCATCTACGGCTCCGCCGAGTTTATTCGCGGAGTTGTTCGCAAGTGTCTCTGGATTCCAGATGAAAAATTGCCACAGGCCTTGCTGATAGCCTCCATCCGAGCTCGTATAGATGGCGTTCGGGAAATGCGACTCAAAAGTAAAGATGCGGGCACAAATGAAATGGCATCGAGGGCACATCAGTTTCGCGAGATGTATCACGGCGAAAAGCACACGCTAATTCTTCCGGGCGTGTCATCGGAAGGGCGTGAGTATCTTCCCGTTGGACTGATTGACAATCATTCGGTAGTCAGCAACCTCGCCTTCGCGCTCTACGATGCCCCACTCTGGAACCTCGCCCTCATCGCCAGCCGCCTGCACTTGGTCTGGATCGCCACCGTCTGTGGTAAGCTGAAAACCGATTTCCGCTACTCCAATACCCTCGGCTGGAACACCTTCCCTGTACCGACTCTGACCGAGAAAAATAAGGCCGATCTCACTCGTTGCGCTGAGGACATCCTGCTTGCGCGCGAACATCATTTTCCGGCCACCATCGCAGACCTCTACGACCCCGAGAACATGCCCGCTGACCTGCGTGCCGCCCATGAGCGCAACGACGAAGTGCTGGAGCGAATCTACATCGGTCGGCGCTTCAAGAACGATACCGAGCGGCTTGAAAAGCTGTTTGACCTGTACACCAAGATGGCTCTTAGTCAGAAGTCTAGGAGGCGGAAATCATGAGTCAGATGGTTGAGCCGAAGAGAACATATTCGCTTCATGCTCTTGTTCTTGATAAAAACCCAGAGTTGCCTCTTGATGAAAGAGAGTTTGCTGATTTTAAGCAGGCAAGGTTTTGCTTGAGCGCGGCACTGGCGTTAGAGGAAAACTACGATCTTTTGCTTGGAAATTACCGGGAGCTGGAGCTTGGGGTCGTGTCTGCTGCGGTGGCCGATATGACTACGATGGCTCATGATTACGAGGATTTTTTTGAAATCCGTACAACCATCAACCGACGAATGGTCAATTTGTTATCCGCTGCTCGGATGTACCTGGATCAGTATCCGCAAAGCTTAAAGACGATAGGTGTCAATCCAGAATCCGCACAAGCGGTTTGTTCAAAAGTGTACGATGATTTCTTTGAATATCGTTTTATGGAGGCTTTACGCAATTATGCGCAACATGAAGGGCTGGCAGTGCATGGTGTGACGATGGGTGGGCGATGGTTGCCATCGCATGACCCAAAGCAGTTGCAGTTCTCTGTAAATCCTTATGCTTCGAAAGCAGCTCTGGAGGGGTCGAAATTCAAAAACGCGGTGTTGAATGAGAGTCCCGAAAAAGTGAATATTATTCATGCTGCGCGCGTTCATATTGGTGGTATCAGCTCTGTGCATAAACAAGTTAGAGAGCTAATCGCACCTTTCGTGGAAAGGGCACGACACTTATTTGAAGTCGCTATCGACCGTCATGAGACTGAGGCAAAAAAAGCATATCTAGGTCTCGCGGCTATTGCAAAAGAAGGTGGTGTTGTTTTAGAAAAAGTTCCAATTCTTCTGAAATGGGATGATGTTCGTCAAAAGCTGCTGAAAAGGAATCACCCTGTAGAAAATTTGGCGAAGCGGTGTGTAACAAGTCAGGCCGAGGGGGCGGTTAACTTATGAACGACAAACCCGTCAAGCTGATACCAGCACCCGAAGGCTACGCCGACTGGCTGGCCGACTTGAAAACCCGCATCCATACTGCCCAGCAACGTGCCGCGCTGTCGGTTAACCGTGAGCTGGTGCTGTTGTACTGGCAAATTGGCCAGGACATCCTGGCACGGCAGGCTGCGCAGGGGTGGGGTGCGAAAGTCATCGAGCGGCTGTCGCAGGACTTGCGTTCAGCCTTCCCAGAGATGAAAGGCTTCTCCCGCGCCAACCTGATGTATATGCGGGCGTTCGCGGCGGCTTGGCCCGATGAGCAAATTGTCCAACAGGCTGTTGGACAATTGCCCTGGGGTCACAACCTCGTGCTGCTGTCGCAGCTGAAAGACCCAGCCCAGCGGTTGGCTTACGCCGAAAGCGCCATTGCGCACGGCTGGTCGCGCAATGTGCTGAACATCCACATCGAAACCCGTTTGCTGGAGCGCAGCGGAAAAGCCGCCACCAACTTCGAGTTGACCTTGCCCAAGCCGCAGTCCGATCTGGCGCGAGAGTCGCTAAAAGACCCGTATCGCTTCGACTTTCTGGGCTTGAGCCGCGAAGCGGGCGAGCGAGCCATTGAGAACGCGCTGGTCAAGCATGTCACCGAATTCCTGCTGGAGCTGGGCGCGGGCTTTGCCTTTGTTGGGCGGCAAGTATTGCTGGACGTGGGCGGTGACGAGTTTTTTATCGATCTGCTGTTCTACCACCTCAAGCTACGCTGCTATGTGGTCATCGAGCTGAAGGCCGGCAAATTCAAGCCCGAGCATCTGGGGCAACTGGGCTTTTACCTCACAGCGGTAGATGAGCAGGTGAAACACCCGCAGGACAACCCGACCATCGGCCTGCTGCTGTGCAAGAGCAAGAATAAGGTGGTGGCCGAATACGCGCTGCGCCAGAACACGCAACCGCTCGGTGTGGCGGAATACAAGCTGATTGAATCCCTGCCGCCGGAACTGGCGACAGATTTGCCGAGCATCGAACAGATCGAGCAGGAATTGATGGCCGATGATGCCGATACATCCAATGCGGACGATGAGTCATGATCGATAACCCCAACAACCAGCGTGCCGTTCCATCCGTTTCCGTTACTTATGCACGCAACGGCGCATCGACCAAGTCCAATGCGCTTGGGATGCGACCCATGCAGGAGCGGGCTTACGAGAAGCGGGGTGAGCAATACCTGCTCATCAAGTCGCCGCCTGCATCAGGCAAGAGTCGGGCGTTGATGTTCGTGGCACTGGACAAGCTGGCGAATCAGGGCATTAGGCAGGCCATCATCGTCGTGCCGGAGAAGTCCATTGGAGCCAGCTTCAACGACGAACCGTTGTCGCAGTACGGTTTCTGGGCCGACTGGCACGTTGAGCCCAAGTGGAACTTGTGCAACGCGCCGGGTAACGACAACGGCGGCAAGGTCAAGTCCCTCGGTGCGTTCCTCGAAGGTGACGACAAGGTGCTGGTTTGCACCCACGCGACCTTCCGTTTCGCCGTCGATGCTTACGGTGTGGAAGCATTCGACGACCGCCTGATCGCGGTCGATGAGTTCCACCATGTTTCAGCCAACCCGGACAACAAGCTTGGCCAGCATCTGGGGCAGTTCATCGCGCGGGACAAGACGCACATCGTCGCCATGACCGGCTCCTACTTCCGGGGGGACGCCGAGGCCGTGCTTGCACCATCGGACGAGTCGAAGTTCGATACTGTTACCTATACCTATTACGAACAGCTCAACGGTTACGAATATCTCAAGCAACTCGATATTGGCTATTTCTTCTACAGCGGGCCTTATGTCGATGACCTCCTCAAGGTCCTGGACCCTGCCGAGAAGACCATCATCCACATCCCCAACGTCAATTCGCGCGAAAGCACGAAGGATAAGATGCGCGAGGTGGAGCACATCATCGAGACGCTGGGGGAGTGGCAGGGCATCGACCCCGCCACCGGTTTCCAACTCGTCAAGCGCCCGGATGGCCGCGTGTTGCGTATTGCTGATCTGGTCGATGACGACGCTTCGAAGCGCGACCGGGTGTCTGCCGCGCTGAAAGACCCTGAGCAGAAGAACAACCGCGATCATGTGGATATCATCATTGCATTGGGCATGGCGAAGGAGGGCTTTGACTGGATTTGGTGCGAACATGCGCTGACTGTGGGGTATCGCTCCAGTCTGACTGAGATTGTTCAGATCATCGGTCGAGCTACCCGTGATGCTCCGGGTAAGACCCATGCAAGATTCACCAACTTGATTGCCGAGCCGGATGCCGCCGAAGAAGCTGTTACCGAGGCTGTCAACGATACCCTGAAGGCCATCGCAGCCAGTCTTCTGATGGAGCAGGTGCTGGCTCCACGCTTCGAGTTCAAACCCAAGAACCCCGACAGTGGCCCGACGCCGGGCTTTGATTATGGCGATGGTGGTTATGATCCGGATCGCTGCAATTTTGGTGTGAATGAGCAGACCGGAACGTATCAGATCGAGATCAAAGGTTTGGCCGAACCCAAGAGCAAAGAGGCAGCGCGCATTTGCCAGGAAGACTTGAACGAAGTGATCGCGGCTTTCGTGCAGGACAAGCCCACCATTGAACGAGGCTTGTTCGATGAAGAGCTGATTCCCGAAGAACTGACGCAGGTTCGCATGGGCAAGATCATCAAGGACAAGTATCCCGAGCTTGACGCTGAAGATCAGGAGGCGGTACGCCAGCACGCCATTGCCGCCCTCAATTTGACTCAGCAGGCCAAGCGGCTTGTTACCGAGGGTGAGAGTGACGGGACGCCCAACACTGCCTTGATCGACGGCGTGCGCCGCTTCGCAATGGACGTGCGTGAACTGGACATCGATCTGATCGATCGTATCAACCCCTTTGGCGAAGCCTACGCCATCCTCGCCAAGACCATGAGCGAAGACAGCTTGAAGCAGGTTGCAGCAGCCATATCGGCCAAGCGCACCTCGATCACACCTGAGGATGCCAAAGTGATCGCCAAGCGCGCGGTTGAGTTCAAACGTGAGCGTGGGAGGGTTCCATCGGTGACTTCTCAGGATGCCTTCGAGAAGTATCTCGCCGAAGGCGCGGCCGCTTTCATGCGTTTCAGAGCAGAGGGGCGTTATGAGTAACTCCGACCTTGACGACCTGGCAGCGGAGCTGGCCGAGTTCGCCCCACCTGAAAAGAAAAAAGGGCGCTCAGCCAGCGAAGAGCGAATTATTGCTGGTTTCGAGGAAATCCAACGCTTTACCGAGCAGCATGGGCGTGCGCCGCAGCATGGCGAAGACCGTGACATATTCGAGCGTCTGTACGCCGTGCGACTCGACCGTCTACGCGCGCTCCCGGATTGCCGTGCCTTGCTTGAACCGCTGGACCATCAGGGCTTGCTTGCTGGGGCAGCGATCGATGCCGTTCCAGCAGATGACGCTATCGACATCGACGATCTGGCTGCCGAGCTGGCAGACGTTGCTGGCGCGGATGACATCACTGTCTTGCGCCATGTCCGTACCAGCGCCGAAAAGCGTGCTGCCGAGGAGATCGCGGATCGCAAGTCGTGCGAGGACTTTGATGCGTTCAAGCCGCTGTTCGATCAGGTACGCAGTGATCTGAGTTCTGGTTTAAGAGTGACTCGGCCTTTCGGGCAGTACGCAACGATTGAAGTGGGCCATTGGTTCATCCTGGACGGTCAAACGGCGTATGTAGCAGAAGAGGGTGAAGAGTTCGATTCTCCACAGGGGAAGAAGGATGCCCGGCTACGTGTCATTTTCTCGAATGGTACCGAAAGCAACCTGCTGCGGCTGTCTCTGGCCCGTGCTTTGTACAAAGACGAAACAGCACGTCGAATCACTGATCCAGACATGGGGCCGTTGTTCAGCGATTCCTTGGAAGAGGGTGATCTGGAAAGTGGCACCATTTATGTGTTGCGCTCGCTATCCGACAACCCCTATGTGGCCGAGCATCGTGATGTCATCCACAAGATTGGTGTCACCGGCGGTAAGGTAGAGACTCGTATCGCCAATGCCGAACATGATTCCACCTATCTGTTGGCCAAGGTCGAAGTGGTGGCAACCTACAAGCTCGCAGGCATTAACCGCACGCGGATGGAAAATCTGTTCCACAGGCTGTTCGCACCCGCACGGCTGAACATCACTATCAATGATCGCTTTGGCCATCCTGTGCAGCCTGAGGAATGGTTTCTCGTTCCGCTGTTTGTTATTGATGAGGCTGTTGCGCGGATCAAGGATGGAAGTATCACTGGATATATTTATGATCCGAAGGCTGCGAAGCTGGTGAAGGTGATTTAATTCAGGGATGGGGCGTATTGATCAATATTGTGACGCCGCGTCAACGAGGATTGAAAAAATGACAGAACGATTGAATATAACGCGCGGCGTAAACAAGAAGCCTGTCGCGACAGACGCCTTAGCTCAAAGTTTAGAGATCGTGCAGGAAATGCATGGTGAGGTTTTTACGGGCTATCCTTTGATTGCCACGCCTGATGGGAAGTATTCGATAGATGCAACTTTGGTGAGCCCTTCCAAGGGGATCGTGTTATTCGATTTGATCGAAGGGGCGGATGTTGACGGGTATGCGGAACGTCAGGACGATTTGGCAAATAAGATCGAGGCTCGATTGAAGTTGCACCGCGAGTTGGTCAAAGGGCGTAAGCTGCTGGTGCCTCTCTCGGTAATGTCATTTGCTCCAGGAATCAATAATGTCGAGGCTTTGGAGGTAGAAGGTTATCCCATCGTCAATGAAAAGGGCCTTGCTGATGCCTTGGGGAGAATAAATTGGGCGGATGGTAGCGATGAACTTTATCGAATGACACTATCGGCCATCGAGAGCCTCAGCAGCATTCGGAAAAGCCGCTCCAAACGTGAAGTTCATCGCGAAGACTCGCGAGGTGCGAAGCTCAAGCGCCTTGAAGACTCAATTGCGACGCTCGATCACCGTCAAAATAAGGCTGTTATAGAGACAGTTGACGGTGTTCAACGTATCCGGGGGCTCGCCGGCTCAGGCAAGACCATCGTGTTGGCACTCAAGGCCGCTTATTTGCATACGCAGCACCCAGACTGGCGTATTGCCGTAACTTTCCATACTCGATCACTCAAAGGTCAGTTCCGCCGCTTGATCAACAATTTTTGTATTGAGCAGAGCGGTGAAGAGCCAGATTGGACAAAAATTCGAGTTATCAATGCCTGGGGTGCGCCGGGTGGGGATGCTAGAGATGGCATCTATTACGAGTATTGCCGAGCAACTGGGACTGAGTTTTTTGATTTCAAGAGCGCATCATACAAATTTGGAGGAAGTGAGAAGGCTTTTGATGGAGCTTGCCAAGCTGCATTGGTGAATTCATCTGATACAGCTCACCTCTACGACGTTATTCTTGCAGATGAGGCACAGGACTTTGCACCAAGTTTCTTGAAACTATGCTATTCCATGCTGAAACCACCTCAGCGGCTGGTTTATGCTTACGACGAACTTCAGAATCTCTCAGGAATTTCACTTCCGCCACCGGAGGAAATCTTCGGCAATGATGAGCATGGGAACCCCTTAGTGTCGTTCGGTAACGACCGTAGGCGAGATGTGATATTGCAGAAATGCTATCGAAACTCGCGCCCAGTTCTAGTGTCCGCCCATGGATTGGGATTCGGTATTTATCGTGATGCTCCACACAGCGCAGAAACCGGATTAGTTCAGATGTTCGATTATCCCGCGCTATGGGAGGAGATTGGCTACAAGGTTCAGAGCGGGAAATTGATGAAGGGCCAGCAGGTCGTCCTGGAGCGCACGACAGAAACCAGCCCAAGGTTTCTAGAAGAACATTCAAGTATTGATGATCTTGTCCAATTCATCAAATTCGATGATGAAGCTCAGCAGAACGCATGGCTCGTTCAACAAATTCAGTCCAACTTGAACGAGGATGAGCTTCGCCATGATGACATCATCGTGATCCACTCCGATCCACGGACTGCCCGTGGCGTTACTGGCCCTATTAGAAGGCAGCTTTTTGAGGCGGGAATTCAGACCCATTTGGCCGGTGTCGATACCGATGCAGATGTGTTTTTCCGCACCGATACCCACTCTGTGACATTCACGGGAATCTATCGTGCCAAGGGCAATGAAGCGGGTATGGTTTACGTCATAAACGCTCAGAACTGTAATGGTTATGGTACAGGCCTTGCCAGTTTGCGTAATCGCCTTTTCACTGCGATCACTCGAAGCAAGGCTTGGGTTCGCATCATAGGTTATGGCCCTCAGATGCAGGGGTTGATCGACGAATTTTCCGCCTTAAAGCGGCATGGCTTCGTCTTGGATTTTCGTTATCCCGACGATGCATTGCTTGGCAAGCTGCGCATTGTTCATCGTGATTTGTCTCCACAAGAGCGGCAGCGTCTTGAGCGAAGGAAGAGCCAGCTCGCCGATCTTTTGGGTGATCTGGAGAGTGGTGAGCTACACCCGGAAGACCTCGATGAGGCGACCCGCGAGAAACTCAAAAAGTTCCTTGGGGGAAATGAATGATGGCAGTGACTCCAAAAAATATCAAAGACGACATCGATGGACTGATTTCTGAATTGATCGGCAAAGGAGTTTGTGATGATTCAAATTTCTCTGCGATTCGAACATCTGGCAGCAAAGCGGACGTTACCTTCAGTGGCTCGGAGCATGTTTCAATTGCACTGGGAGATATTGAGTACGCAGAGATTTATAACGAATTGGCTGACAAACGCTCGTATAACATGAGGCTTGTAGATGGCGCATTGCTTCAGATGATGTACCGCGTTGAAGGCGATGAGTTGCTACAGCACAGGCTTGCGTTTTTTCCTTCACCAAACCTGTTGCCATTTCAGGATGATCCGGACGCCTATATGCGGGACGAACTTTTTATCGAGATTGTTCAGCGCAGGATCGTGCCGTTCCCCTTGCGTTTTGATTTTGATGCGCGGGAGGGCGTTTACATCGATGTTGCTCATCCCAAGAGCCATCTTACATTGGGTGATGTGAAGGGCTGCCGCATTCCTGTATCGGCACCACTGACGCCTCGGTGGTTCATTGAGTTTATCTTACGAAATTTCTATCAAACGGAAACGCATGATTTCATCGGTGGGTTGCCCCAACATAAAATAAAATTCCCTATATCCATCACAAAAAATGAAACGAGTCTCATGCATATGGTGATTCCATACTAAAAAGAGTGTGATGATCATTAGCTAGGGTGAACGCCAAGAGGAAAGAAAATGATGAAGCTGCACCAAAACGAGCCGTGTTTCCTCATCGACGGCCCACCGTCCAATGATCTGCCGATCCCTCCGCACCGAACTATGAATTTGCCGCAAATCCTGTCGGGCCTCACTGATGACGAGTTGGCGAGGTGGCCCGGTGACCTAGCCGCCGCCGAGCGGGAGAAGCGGTGCAAGGCTGGAGGTTGAACGTCATCCAATGGTTGCCAGCCTCTCTTGGTGTCGTATGGTACTTTTCATGGCATTATGAATATTGAGATATATAATATATTGATTTTAATGTGATTTTTTGTCTTGATGACAATTGAGTGGGAATGACGAGATGCTTTTGCACAAGCCTGTTTTGCTATTCCCCCGCTGCTTTTGCCCGCTCGATCGCCGCACGCACGAGCGGCATGCGGTCGTTGCCGAAGTACATATCATCGCCGTTGACGAAGATCGTCGGTGAGCCGAAGCCGCCGCGCTGAATGACTTCTTCGGTGTTGAGGTGCAACTGCGCCTTGATCGCGGGCTGGGCGATCTTTTTGAACAGGTGCGTGGCATCGATGCCCACGCGCTCGCACACCTGAGCCAGCACGGCGTCCTGCGAGATGTCCTGGTTCTCGCCCCAGTAGGCTTCGAAGGTGGCTTGCGCAAAATCGATCAGCTTGCCCTCGGGCTCCAGCGCGATGCAGGCGCGCATGGCCTTTACGCTGTTGACCGGGAATACGTCGGGTCGTGTGTATCGGATGTCCACGCCCAGGTAGCCAGCCCAATCGAGCATGTCTTTGTGCTGGTAGGCGGCCTTGGCCGGCACGGGTGTTTCGCGCGTGCGATAGACGCTGGGGTTGATGGTGTTGAAGATGCCGCCGACCAGAATGGGCCGCCAGTGCACGGGCACGTCCATTTCATCCGCAAGCCGGCGCATGCTGTGAAAGCCCAGGTAGGTCCAGGGGCTGGAGC
>Ga0164242_10005977_pt1 | contig 13455 bp, 10 predicted proteins | sample OricomgcompostMG_FD_108783 | JGI IMG/M metagenome (GOLD analysis project Ga0164242, IMG submission 108783) | Miracle-Growth compost microbial communities from Emeryville, California, USA - Original compost - Miracle growth compost (MG) ...
AGGGCTTTCGGCGGCCCGGCGTACGCGAACGGCCTGGTGTACGTGCCCTGCACCGATGGGGTGCGGGCGGTTCGGGTCGACGGTCCGGCGATGACGACCGCTTGGCACGCCTCGCCGGCCGGCTCGCCGGTGATCGGCGGTGGCGTGGTGCTCAGCGTCGACGCGCGCGGGGGCACGCTCTACGCGCTCGACCCGGCCAGTGGCGCGGTGCGGGCGAAGGTCGCGCTCGGCGACACCGCCACCCGCTTCGTCGCTCCCGCGATCGGCGACGACGGGCACGCCTATGTCGGCACCCAGCACGGAACGCTGGTCGTCGTCGCGACGTCGTGACGACGCAACCGACCGCTCGCCGCCGAGCCGATCTCCCTTGCGCGGCTTACACCCCCGATGTGTGGCCTGTGGGCCGTTCCTCGGGGGTGTACGCCACATAAGGGCCCGGGCCGGCCGAGCGCGGCGACCCCGGGGTGGGCGCCGCCGTCAGGGGGTCGTCGGCTGGCCGATCGCCTGCTGCGCTTCGGCCACGACGTCGGCGCCGAGCGACGCCGTGCCGCCGAAGGCGTACGCGGCGGTGATCGTGGCTTTCGCGGCCGCCAGATAGCTCCCGACGCTCGACGGCAACGCCCCGGTCGTGGGCGTCAGCAGCAACGGCCCGCCCTGGCTGCCGAGCAGCACGCCCGCGGCCAGCGCGTCGGGGTAGTTGAGCCCCGTCGCGAAGCCGACGACGGTCGGGGCCGGGAAGAACGTCGAGGCCACCAGCGCTGCGGTGGCGTACCGGTCGGCGCCGACGAGAGGCGTCGCGTTCGGATCGGCGGCCGCGGCCGGCCCGCCCAAGGCGTACTTCTTCGCCGGAGGATGCGCGGCCAGGTAACCGCTCGCCGCCTTCGACTGCGACGAACCGTTGGTGAGCAGGATCGCGCCGCCGGTCGAGATCGCGGCGGGCACACCGGCGAGCGCGTCGGCGAAGTTGAGCCCCGAAGCCTCGAACACCGTGGTGGGATCGCCCATCTCGTCGGCCACGGCGGTCGCCGTGCCGAACCGGTCGTCGCCCGCGAGCCGTTTGGTCTGGTAGCCGAGGCCTTGCAGCGCGGTGTCGATGCCGGCCGAAAGCCCGGCCGTGCCTCCGAGCAGGTAGACCGTGCCGCCTGCGGGCAACAGCTTCTGCACCTCGGCCTCGGTGGTGGTGTCGAGCGTGCCGGGCGCGGTCAGCAACAGCGGCCCGCCGACGTGCGCGGCGAGGGGCCCGCCCGCAAGGGCGTCGGGAAAGGCGTCGCTGCGCGCCAGCACGACGGCCTTCGCCGACCCGGCGGTGAACTCTTCGTCGGCCACCGCGATCGCGGTGGCGATCCGGGTCGCGCCCGACACCCGGTCGATCGCGGCCGGACCAGCCGGCTTGGCGGTGAGCAGCCAGGTCGTCGAAACTGCGTCGCCGTCGTCGTCCGAGCCGCCGACGACGACGATCTGACCCCGCTGCGCGTCGAAGGTCGCCGCGGCCGATCTGATCGCGGGCGGCGCGCCGGCGACGGTCAGCGCCGTCCAGTCAGAGCCTTTCCAGACCCATGCGCCGGCGAGGTCGGACACGTCGGCGCCCATGCCGCCGACGAGCACGACACCGCCCAGGTCTGGATCATCGACCATCACGGCGCCGGCGCGCGAGGGCGGGGTGTTCGGCGACGTCAGCGGAGTCCAGGTGGCGCCGTCCCACGCCCATGTGTCGCCGAGGGTGACGCCATCGGCGTCCGTTCCACCGAAGAGGATCAGCTTCCCAGAGGTCGAGTCGTATGCCAGCGAGGCGTCGGCGCGCGCGGGCGGGCTTGTCGCCGGGGTCAGCTGCGCCCAGGTGACGCCGTTCCAGGCCCAGGTGTCTGCGAGGACGCCTCCGGTCGCGTCGCCCCCGCCGAACAGGATGATCTGCTTCGTCGCCGGGTCGTAGGCGGCGGACGCCGCCGCACGGCCGGGCGGGCTCGTCGCCGGGCTGAGCGGGCTCCACGCGGAGCCGGTCCACACCCAGGTGTCGGCGTCGACGCTCAGCGCCGCGCTGATCGTGCCCGCGTCGTCGTCGAACGTGACCGACTCGTTTCCGCCGCCGAAAAGCACCAACTGGCTGCTCGCCGGGTCGAAGACCATGGAGCTGCTGAACCGTGCGCTCGGGCCGGCGGCCGGGTGGGCTTGCGCCCAGGTGGCGCCATCCCAACTCCAGGTCTCGTCGGTGGTCTCGACGGTAAGGGTCTCTGTGGTGTCGGTGGAACTGTCGGTCGTGCCGGTCGAACCACCGAACATGACCGAGGTCTTGGTGAGGGGGTCATACGCGAAAGCCGCGTCCTGACTCGCGGTCTGGCCATCGTCGACCGACGTCCAGGCTGGGGCGGCGTCAACGGCCGCGGCGGCGATCAGGGCCTTGTCAGCCGGCGACGGCGCCGCGTTCGCCGAGGCCGAGATCGTCGTGGCGGCCAAGCTCGCCGCAGCGCCTGCGGCCACGAGGGCCACGGAGATCCGGCGCGAGTTAACTCTTGACACGACGCTTTTGCTTTGCGAGAAAACGCTCAACGGATTCCCCCAATAGTTGAGAACGACAAAGGCTGGACGCCTGAGCCCTGGCCTGACAGCGACGCCCTCGAGCGGGCGACGCCGAGCATCGTAGCGGCAGCTCACCGGCGGCGTGGCCGAACCCCCTCAACCGATCGGCGTCCGCCTCCACCGGGGGCCGGCGCGCAGCACCTGCGACGGGAGTTCGTGCCCGACGATCCGCTCCGCCTGGCGCGCCACCTCGATAAGCGCGAGCAGATCGACGCCGGTCGCCACGCCCATGTCCTCGACCATATGCACGAGCTCTTCTGTGGCGATATTTCCGGACGCGCCCGGAGCATAAGGACACCCGCCCAGACCGCCGACGCTCGCGTCGAAATCGGCGACTCCTAATTGAAGCGCCGCAAAAACGTTTGCCAGTCCGGTGCCTCTCGTGTTGTGAAAATGCAGGTTGAGCGGCACATCGGGCAGCGCCATGCGAGTTTCACCAACCAGTTCGATGACGCGGGTCGGAGTCGCCATGCCTGTCGTGTCGCCATACGAGAGGCCGTCGGCGCCGTCAGCGACCGCCCGCTGGGCCACGGCGACCACCCTCGACACCGGCACGTCACCCTCGTACGGGCAGCCCCACGCGGTCGATACGGTCACGTGGCAGACGGCGCCGCGATCGTGCGCGGTCGCGATCAGCCGCGCGATCTCGTCGAGCGATTCGGCGGTCGAGCGATTCACGTTCGCCCTGTTATGCGTGTCGGACGCCGACACCACCGCCTCGATCTCGAGACATCCATTGTCGAGCGCGCGCACGGCGCCGCGGAGGTTCGGCGCCAGCGCTGAATATCTGATTCTGCGGTCGCGATGGATGCCTGCCCACACCTGGTCGGCGTCCGCCATTTGCGGGATTGCCTCGGGGCGGACGAAGCTGACGGCCTCGATTCGCTTTACCCCGGTGCGGGCCAACGCGTTCACCAGATCGATCTTGGCTTTCGTCGGCACCGGACCTTCGTTTTGAAAGCCGTCGCGCGGCCCCACCTCGCGAAGGCTGATCGACGCCGGCAGGTCACTCATCGCGCGGGCCATATCGGTTTGCGCTTTTCGGTGAACGCGGCGATGCCTTCGCGTCGGTCGTCGGAGACGGCGACGGCGTGCCAGGCCGCGTCTTCGACATCGAGGCCGGATTTGATATCGCCGCCAAGAGTCGCGCGCAGCGCCCGTTTCGCGGCGCGCACGGCGATAGGAGAATTGGCGGCGACGGCGTCGGCGAGAGCAAGCGCCTCTTGCCGAGCTCGACCCTTCGCCACCAGCCGGTCGACCAGGCCGCGGCGCGCCGCCTCGTCGGCGTCGACCGTGCGGCCCGAGAGCACCAGCTCGGACGCCGCCCCGCCACCGACCCGCCGAGCCAGCAGCTGAGTGCCTCCACCACCGGGGACGAGCCCCACCGTCACTTCGGTCAGCCCGAAAACAGCCGTGGAATCAGCGACGATCACGTCGCACGACAGCGCCAACTCGAATCCGCCACCGAGCGCGAAACCTTCGACAGCCGCGATGGCCGGCATCGGCAGCTCGCGCACCGAAGCGAACATCTCCCGGATCACCGGCCGCTGCCGGAGCAGATCGTCGTCGCTGAAATCGGCCCGCTCTTTGAGGTCGGCCCCCACGCAAAACGCGCGCCCGCTCGACGACGAGAGCACGACCGCTCGCGTGCCGTCGTCTCGCGCGAGCTCGTGCATGGCCGCGATCAGCTCGTGCGCCATCGACGTCGAAATGGCGTTCAACGCCTGCGGCCGGTCGAGCATGACCTCGACGACGTGCTCGCCGTGGCGGCTGACCACGACGCCGGACGCCGCGGCGGCGGGGCCGGTGCGCTCGCTCATGCTGGCGACATTACGCCGACCCACGCGGCGTCCACGGGCTTACGAGGTCTGCGCCGGCTCGTCGTCGACGGGCTCGTCGTCGGCCGAGCGGCGACGGCCCTGATGCTCATCGACCATGCGGTAGATCTCGCGCTGGACGTGTTCGACGCGAGGCACGTCGGTCAGCGAAATCTGCCCTCGCTCCCCAGCCGACTCGACGACGAGCGTGCCGCTGCGCAGGATGCGTTCGAGGATGGTCTCGGAGAAGGAGACATCGTTGACGCGGTTCAGCGGCACGTCACGGCCGTGGCGCGCGAGGATGCCGGTGCGGATGATCAGCCGGTCGGTGGTCAGCACGTATCTGGTGGTGACCCAGCGCAGGTAGGGCAAGACCGTGAACCAGAAGATCAGGATCACCGCCGCCGCGAGGACGATCCACTGCACGATCGCGTGCGCTCCGCCGTCGGGCGCGGCCGCGATGCCGAAGCCGCCCGCGGCGCACACCACCAGCAGCACCAGCACCGGCATGACCAGCTGGCCCCAATGCGGATGCAGGTCTAGGACAACCTGCTCGCCGTCGTTCATCGACATGCTCATGCGCCAAATCGTGGCATGCCCGAAGGCTCGCGTGGCGGATCTCGTGCGATGTCTTCTTCGCGTCCGGCGGTCGGCCGCGTCACCTCACGTGGACGACGTCGCCTGCCGTGACGACGCGCGCGCCCGCCACCGTGTCGACGAGGAGCGAGCCGTCGGCGTCGACAGCGGTGGCGACGCCCTCGATGACCCGGTCGCCGGGCAGCTCCACCCGCACCCGGCGCCCGAGGGTGGCGCACAGCTCGCGATAGGCGGGCAGCGTCGAGCGTTCAGCGTCGCCGCCAGCCGCCAGCCAGCCGAGGTATTCGGCCGCGATCCCCCGCAGCGCCGCCCGCAGCACGGTGTCTCGATCGGCGCGCACGGCACCGGCCAACGTGAGCGAAATCGCTGACGGCACGGGCAGTTCTGCCTCACGCAGGCTGACGTTGAGGCCGACCCCGACAACGACGGCCGACCCGGTGAGGTCTGGAGTCTCGACGCGCTCGGCGAGGATGCCGCCGAGCTTGCGGTCGCCGATCAGAAGGTCGTTCGGCCACTTCAGCGCGATCTCGACCTCGGCCACCTTGGCGACCCCTCGCGCGACGCCGACGCCGACGAGCAGCGGCACCAGCGGCAGAAGCCCGGTCGCCACGCCGGGCCGTAGCAGCACCGAGAAGCTCAGGCCAGAACGCGCGGGCGCACGCCATTCCCGCCCGAGCCGGCCACGCCCGGCGGTCTGGTGCTCGGCGACCAGCACGAGGCCGGCCGGCTCGCCGCGCCGCGCCAGCTCCGCGACGTCTGCGTTGGTGGAGCCGGTCTCGTCGACGACGCGGATCTCACGCCACGGCTCGCCGTCCGCGAGCGCTCGATTCAACGCCCGGACGTCGAGCGGCGGCCGTTCGAGGTCGCTCCAGCGCGACGTGGGCCGCGACGTGGGCACCGAACTCCATTCCCGCCTCGTGATCAGCCCGTGTTCTGCAATCCGGCCGCGACCCCGTTGATCGTGAGCAGCAGCAGGCGTTGAGTGCGCTCGCGCTCGTCATCGTCGGCGATGCCGGCGCGCAGCGCCTCGAGCGCGCGCAGCTGCAGGTGCGAAAGCGCGTCGACGTAGGGGTTTCTCAACTCGACGGCGCGGCCGAGAACGCGGTGGGATTCGAGCAGCTTGTCGTGGCCCAGCACCTTGAGCAGCCACGTGGTGGTGAGGTCGAATTCGGCGAGAATCGTCTCGGCGAGATCGGGCCGGCCGCCCAGGGCCAGATGCCGGGCCGCGATGTCACGGTCGGCTTTGGCCAGCGACATTTCGACGTTGTCGAGCATCGCGGTGAACAGCGGCCATTCGGCGTACGCCGCGCGCAGCGCCTCGAGATCGCCGACCGCGGCCAGCCCACTGCCCAGGCCGTACCAGCCCGGCAGCGTCGTGCGTGTCTGCGACCACGCGAAAACCCACGGGATGGCGCGCAAATCGGCCAGGCCCGCGTTCGCCGAGCGGCGTGACGGACGCGAGCCGATGCGCAACGAGCCGATCTCTTGCAGCGGGCTCACCGCGGCGAAGAATTCGGCGAACCCGTCGCTTCCGACGAGTGACCGGTAGGCGACCCGGGCGGCGTCGCTGACGCGATCGCAGGTGGGCCGGTGTTTGGCCGCGGCCCGTGCCACCCGCTCCTCCACCGACGGCGTCGACGCAAGCAACACCGCCGCCGCCACTTGGTCGAGGTGGCGATGCGCGATCACCGGATGGCCGTACCGGGCGAAGATGACCTCGCCCTGCTCGGTGACCTTGAACCTGCCGTCGACTGATCCCGGCGCCTGCGACAGCACAGCCCGATTGGCCGGGCCGCCCCCGCGCCCCAGCGCGCCGCCGCGGCCGTGAAACAACGTGAGCACGACGTCGTTCCTTTTCGCCCACTGCGCGAGCGCGCCCTGCGCGTCGTACAACGCGAGCGTCGCCGACACCGGCCCGACGTCTTTCGCGGAGTCGGAATAGCCGAGCATGACCTCGACCCGCCGCCCGTTCTCCGCCAACCGTGCTTTCACCGCGGGAAATTCGAGCACTTCGTCGAGCACCGACACCGAACGGATCAGGTCGTCTTGGGTCTCGAACAGCGGCACGACGTCGAGCACCGGAGGCGCGCCGCCCGTGGCGCGATCGGCCAGCTCGTAAACCGTGGCGATGTCGGCGGCGGCGCGGGTGAAGCTGATGACGTAACGACGACATGCGTCGACGCCGTACTCCTGCTGCAACCAGGCCACCGTGCGAATCGTCTCGAGCACCTCGGTGGTCATCGGCGAAAGCTCGCCGCCGGCCCGAAGCTCCTCGAGCGCGGTCGCGTGCACCGCCGAATGCTGGCGGATTTCGAGCTCGGCCAGGTGAAAGCCAAACGTCTCCACCTGCCAGATCAGATGCTGCAACTCCCCGTAGGCGAGGCGGTTCGCGCCCGCTTCGGCAAGCGACGCCTGCACGAGCTTGAGGTCGGCGACGAGTTCGGCCGGACGCCGATAGCCGCCCGGCTCGCCACGGCGTCGCGCCTTGACACGGGCTGCGGCGTAAAGCACGAACAGCCGATGCGGCTCGCCCGGCGCGCGCAACGCAAGCTCGTCGACAAGACCGCGCAGCTCGGGCTCGACGGAGTCGAGCGCGGCGAGCAGCGCCGAGCTCGGCGGCGTGGTCGAGATCTGCGCGGTCAGCGTGCGACCGATCCGGGTGGCCGCCCGTTCGAGGGCGAGCAACACGTGATCGGCCTGCGTGGCGAGGGCCGCCTTGGTGATCGTGGAGGTGACGGTCGGGTTGCCATCACGATCGCCGCCGACCCAGCTGCCCAGCCGCAAGAACGCCGGCGCCGCAGGCTCGCGAACGCCGGAAGCGTCGCCGAGCAGCAGGTGGTCAAGGCTGCGATACAGCGCCGGCACCACCCGAAAGAGCGTTTCGTCGAACACAGCCATCGTGGTGCGCACCTCGTCGAGCGCATCGATGCCCGCCGAGCGCAGGTGCGCGGTTCGCCACAAAATGTCGATCTCTTCGAGCATGCGGCGTCGGGCGTCGTCACGTTCGGCGGACCCCCCGCGCGGGTCGTCGACGCGGTCGAGCTGCTCGCCAGCCCGCGAGATCGCCGTCACCACCGCGCGCCGCCGCGCCTCTGTGGGGTGCGCGGTGAGCACGGGGTGCAGCGAAAGGCCCGCGAGCAAAGCGGCCAGGCGATCATCGCCGTGCACGCGCCGCACCTCGTCGATGGTGGTCGCGAGCGAATCGCCTTTGCGACCCGCGTCGGCGTCTCGCGAGCGCAACACACGAACGCGATGATGCTCTTCGGCCAGGTTTGCGAGGTGAAAGTAGACGGTGAACGCGCGGGCGACGTCTTCGGCGCGGTCGAGCGACCAGCCACGCACCAGTTCGACGACGTCGCCGGACGGCCGCTCGCCGGTGCGGGCCGCGATCACGGCATGGCGCAGGCGCTCGACGTCCGCCAAAAGATCGTCGCCGCCGTATTCACGCAAGACCTGGCCGAGCAGGTCGCCGAGCAGGCGGACGTCTCTTCGCAACGGCTCGGGCATTTCGAGACGCGCGAGCTCTCGGGGAGCCTTGCTTTCGGTGGGTGCGGCGGCAGACACGGTTTACAGCGTACTGTCAGCGCCATGAGCGCCGAGCAGCAGCCGCACGACGCGGCGGGCGGGCCACCATCAGTCGAATCTGACCCGGCACATTCGACCGCCGGCAAGCTCGCTGATCTCATGGCTCGCCTCGACGACGCCGTGCACGCGGGCTCGGCGCGGGCGGTCGAACGGCAGCACGCCAAGGGCAAGCAGACTGCTCGCGAACGCGTCGCCGCCCTGCTCGACCCCGATTCGTTCGTCGAACTCGATGAGCTGGCGAGGCATCGCTCGACGTCGTTCGATATGCCGGCTGACCGGCCGTACGGCGATGGCGTCGTCACTGGCTACGGCACGATTGACGGCCGCCGGGTGTGCGTCTTTTCCCAGGATTTCACGGTTTTCGGTGGCAGCCTGGGCGAGGTCTACGGCGAGAAAATCGTGAAGCTGATGGATCTCGCGCTGAAGGTGGGCTGCCCGATCATCGGCATCAACGACTCGGGCGGCGCCCGCATCCAAGAAGGCGTGGTGTCGCTCGGCCTGTATGGCGAAATCTTCTACCGCAACACGATCGCGTCGGGCGTCATCCCGCAAATCTCTTTGGTGATGGGTCCGTGCGCGGGCGGAGCCGTCTATTCACCGGCGATCACCGACTTCACGGTGATGGTCGAATCGACGTCGCACATGTTCATCACCGGCCCCGACGTCATCAAGACGGTCACCGGCGAAGACGTCGGCTTCGAAGAGCTCGGTGGCGCGCGCACCCACAACACCCGCTCGGGCAACGCGCACTACCTCGCCACCGACGAGGACGACGCGATCGAATACGTCAAGGAGCTGCTGTCGTTCCTCCCCTCCAACAACATGGAAGATCCACCGGCGGCAGCTGCTTCGGCGTCCCTTGAGCTCTCTGACGACGACCGCGCGCTCGACACGCTGGTGCCCGACTCGTCGAACCAGCCGTACGACGTGCACGCGGTCTTGGCGGCGGTGCTCGACAACGGCGATTTCCTCGAGACACAGAGCTTGTTCGCCCCGAACATCGTGTGCGGGTTCGGCCGTGTCGAAGGGCGCGCGGTCGGCGTCGTGGCGAACCAGCCCACGCATCTCGCCGGCTGTCTCGACATCGACGCCTCCGAAAAAGCGGCACGCTTCGTGCGCACCTGCGACGCGTTCAACATTCCCTTGTTGACGTTCGTCGACGTGCCCGGGTTCTTGCCAGGCGCCGACCAGGAATGGAACGGCATCATCCGACGTGGCGCGAAGCTGCTTTTCGCGTACGCCGAGGCCACCGTGCCGAAGCTCACGGTCATCATGCGCAAGGCATACGGCGGCGCCTACGACGTCATGGGCTCGAAGCATCTGCGGGCAGACGTCAACCTGGCCTGGCCGACCGCGCAGATCGCGGTCATGGGCGCCTCCGGCGCGGTGAACATCTTGTCCCGCAAAGAGTTGGCGGCCGCCCCCGATCCGGCGTCAGCCCGCGCCGCCTTCATCGCCGACTACGAAGACCAGCTCGCCAACCCCTATGTCGCGGCCGAACGCGGCTACGTCGACGCCGTGATCGTGCCGTCCCAGACGCGGGTAGCCCTCACCCGCGCCCTTCGCATGCTGCGCGACAAGCGCGATCATCTTCCGCCGAAGAAGCACGGCAACATCCCGCTATGACCGGGCCGCTGCGCATCGTCAAGGGCCACCCGGACGACGACGAGCTGGCCGCGATCGTCACCGCGCTCGCGATCGTCAGCGCACGACGAAACATCTCGGCGGACGCCGAACCGAGTTCGCGCTGGCGCTCTTCCTTGCGTCACGGCCCGTTGCCCAAAGGGCCGGCCGCGTGGCGTGGCCGTCTCGGACGCTAGATGGATGGAGCCTTGCCGTGAGTGCGCATTTAGGCGCAACCCCTAGCCCGCAGAGTCGCGCCTAAATGCGCACTCACGGCAGGGGAGCTACCAGACCCGAGCCTGTCAGCTCAGGGACTCGTTCTCGCCGCCTACCGCCCAACGGTTCCACCGTTCGTCGACGTCGGCATTGGAATCGCTGGCCGGCGTCGCGCCGTAAGGCGTCGCGTCCTAAGGCGTCGCGTAGTACGACGACAGGTCAGCTGGTGGGGCGGGCGTCGGTAGCGCGCTCTCCGGCGGGCCGTAGCCGCTCGGTGGATAGCCGGGCGGCACGAAGCCCGTCGATGAGGCGTGTTGCGGATAACCCGGCTGGGCATAACCCGGCTGCGGATAGCCAGGTGCCGGGTAGCCGGCCAGTGGGTACCCAGATGTCGCCTGCCACGGCCGCGACGTCGACCAGCGTGCTTCGGCTCGGCGGGTCAGCGCGACCAGCACGGCGATCGCCAACGCGGCCGCGACGATGTCGAACAGGACGCCCACCAGCGCCCATCGTGCCCCGTCACGCATCGCGCCGAGCCCGTCATCCGGGTCGAAGGCCGTGCTCGCGACCCGCTCGACGGCATTGGAAACAAGTAGATTCCCCACCACCACCCGACGAGCGCCGAGTTGGCGCGAAGCTCATTGTCGGGCCGATTGGCCGCCCATATGTCATTGACGATCTGCGGTGGGCGCACCAGGTTGAGGAAGGGCACGAACCACGCGCCCACCGCCCACCCCGTCGAGTGCCGAAGCGCGTCGGGGCGCGTTTGCGCGGCCGCCTTGGCCATCAGCGACATCCACACGATGAACGTCACGCCTGCGGCAACGAGGGCCAGCAGGTAGAACACCTCGGCCGATTGCACGAATTCGTCGCTGCGACGCGCCGCCTCGAAACTGACCGAATCGATGTCGACGAGAGCCTTGTTGACGATCGACAATCGGCGATCGAGCGCGACGATCTTGATGATGTCGTCGACGACAATGACGCCGAGCAACGCGACGGCGGCGATCGCCCACCTTCGAATCCGTTGCATCTTTTCCCCGAATCTAGGTTGGTGGCACGCCGACCCGCGTCCACGATGACGTTGATCACATCGACCGTTGGGGCACGAGCCTAAAGCAGGTTGATCAGGCTGCGCGGCAAATGGGATATCGCAGGCCTACGCCGGAAGACGCGCGCCCTATGCGTGGGAGCGTTCGCGGACGCGTCGCCGCGCCGGCTCGTAGACTCCGATGAACTGCCTGATCAGCCAAGGAGTCGGGTGCGCAAGGTACTCATCGCCAACCGCGGCGAGATCGCCGTTCGCATCGCGCGCGCCTGCCGCGACGCCGGCCTGGCCAGCGTCGCGGTCTACGCCGCGCCCGACCTCGACGCACCGCACGCGCGCTACGCCGACGAAGCGTACGGCCTTGGCGGCGACACCCCGGCTACCAGCTATCTCGACATCGAGAAAGTTCTCGATGTCGCTCGACGCTCCCAGGCGGACGCCGTGCACCCCGGCTACGGATTCCTGGCGGAGAACGCCGGTTTCGCGCAGGCGGTGCTCGACGCCGGCCTTGCCTGGATCGGGCCTTCGCCGTCGGCCATCGCCGCGCTCGGCGACAAGGTGCGGGCGCGCCAGATCGCACGGTCGGTCGGCGCTCCGTTGACTCCTGGCACCGAAGGCCCGGTCGCGGGCGTCGACGACGTCGTCGCATTCGCCGAAAAATTCGGGCTGCCCGTCGCCATCAAAGCCGCGTTCGGCGGCGGCGGCCGCGGCTTGCGAGTGGCGCGAACCCTCGATGAGATCGGCGAGCGCTACGACGCCGCCGTACGCGAGGCCGTCGCGGCGTTCGGCCGTGGGGAGTGCTTCGTGGAGCGGTATCTCGACGGCCCTCGACACGTGGAGACGCAATGTCTGGCCGACGTCCACGGCAATGTCGTCGTGGTGTCGACCCGCGACTGCTCCTTGCAACGACGGCACCAAAAACTGATCGAGGAGGCGCCTGCGCCGTTCTTGACCGCCGCGCAAATCGACACCCTTTATTCGTCGTCGAAAGACATCCTGCGCGCCGCACGCTATGTCGGCGCAGGAACCTGCGAATTTCTCGTTGGTCGTGACGGCACGATCTCTTTTCTTGAGGTCAACACCCGGCTACAGGTCGAACACCCTGTCAGCGAAGAGGTTTCCGGCATCGACCTCGTCCGAGAACAGTTCAGGCTGGCCGATGGCGAGACGCTCGGCTATAGCGATCCGCCCGCCCGAGCGCACTCGATCGAGTTTCGCATCAACGGCGAAGACGCCGGCCGCGGTTTCCTTCCGTCGCCCGGCAAGCTCACCGTGTGGCGCCCGCCGTCCGGCCCCGGAGTTCGGCTCGACTCCGGCGTCGAGGCAGGCGGCGTCGTGCCGCAGGCCTTCGACTCGCTGCTCGCCAAGCTTGTCGTCACCGGCGCCGATCGCGCCCAGGCGCTGCAACGCGCGCGCCGAGCGCTCGCCGAATTCGATGTCGCCGGCATGCCCACCGTCCTGCCGTTCCATCGCGCGGTCGTCGACGATCCCGCCTTCGCGCCACGCGATCCCGCCGAACCCTTCCGGGTGCATACGAGATGGATCGAGACCGAATTCGCCACCGCCATCGCGCCCTTCGACACGGCAGCCGCTGGCGCCGACCTCGGCGCCAGCGAAGAGATCGTGCGCGAGACCATCACCGTCGAGGTTGGTGGCAAGCGGCTTGAGGTCAGCCTCCCCGGCGGGCTGGCGGCGTCCGCGCAAACCACCGGAAGCCCGCTACGGCGACGCCGTGGCGCGCGGCCTGTCGCCGGCGCGAGCGGCGACGCCCTCACCGCGCCGATGCAGGGCACGATCGTGAAGGTGGCCGTAGCCGAAGGCGAACGAGTCGAGGCCGGCGCGCTCATCGTCGTGCTGGAGGCGATGAAGATGGAGCAGCCGCTGTTCGCGCACAAGGCCGGCACGGTGGCTCGCCTCGCCGCGGCGCCCGGCCAGACGATCGCGGGCGGAGCGGTCGTGTGCGAGATCCGCGATGCCGAAGAACAGGCATGAGAC
>Ga0164242_10005978_pt1 | contig 13452 bp, 14 predicted proteins | sample OricomgcompostMG_FD_108783 | JGI IMG/M metagenome (GOLD analysis project Ga0164242, IMG submission 108783) | Miracle-Growth compost microbial communities from Emeryville, California, USA - Original compost - Miracle growth compost (MG) ...
CTCGTCCTCACCGTGCGCGGCAGGTTCCGGCCCGAGCGCACGGCGGCACCGGTGTCGGTGCGCCGCGACATCGCCGACGGCGTGCGCTGGCTGGCCCGCCACCCGCTGCTGCGGGGCCTGACGCTCATCTCGGCGGCGACCGCGCTCATCCAGTCGATGGCGAACGGCCTGCTCGTGCTCTACGTGCTCGACGTCGTGCGCCTGCCGTCCGGCGACTTCGGCTACGTGCTGCTCGCCGCGGGCGTCGGCGCGATGCTCGGCGGTATCGTCACCCCGCGACTGGTCACCTGGTTCGGCCGCGGCCCGGTACTGACCGTGGGCGCCGTGGTGACCGGCGCGCCGGTGGTGCTGATGGCGTTCACCCGCAACGGCTACGTGGGCGCGGTGCTGTTCGCGATCGCGGCGGCCGGCGTGATGACGTGGAACGTGATCACGATGTCGCTGCGGCAGGCGCTGATCCCGCAGGAGATGTTCGGACGCGTCCAGGGTGCGTACCGCACGATGGTCTGGGGCGCGATCCCGCTCGGTTCGCTGGCGGGCGGCGCGCTAGCCGGGCCGATCGGGGTGCGGTGGGTGTTCGCCGTGGCCGGGTGCGGCCTGGTGCTGTGCGCCGGCTGGCTCGGCGCGCTGACCCACCGGCACCGTGGTGAACTCGCCGGCGACCTCGGCTCAGCGCAGGCAGTGCCCGCGGATCAGGTCGGCGGTCTCGTTGGGGCGCTCCCACCAGAACAGGTGGCCGACCCCCTGGAACGTATGTAGCCGGGCGCCGGGAACCAGCTTCGCGATCTGCACGCCGTTGCTGTACCGCACCATGTCGTCCGCGTCACCGTGCAGGACGAGTGTCGGCGCGTTCAGGGCCGGCAGCCGATCGCTGGTGTTGTGCAGAAACGCGGACTGCGCCTGCCGCAGCACGAGCTCGACGGGCACGACGACCGACAGCGCCGCGGTCATGAACGGCTCGAAGCGCGACTCGTCCGCGGTGTACTCCGGCGACAGGTTCGCGTGGAACGCCGCTCGGACGGACGCCTCGGCGTCGCCGGTGTTCATCGCCTCCAGCATGCGCATCGGGCCGGGCGCGTCCAGCGTGCTGCCCGCTCCCCCGGCGTACGTGCAGCCGAGGACGAGGGCGCGGACCCGTTCGGGCGACGTGAGCGCGAGTTCCTGCGCGACCATGCCGCCGAGCGAGATGCCGAACACGTGCGCGGAGTCCCAGCCGATCACGTCCAGCACGGCGGCTGCGTCCGCGGCGAGGTCCGCCGTGGTGAACGGGCCGGGGACGTCGGTGCTGTCGCCGACGCCGCGGTGGTCATACGCAACGAGGTCGAAGTCCTGCTCCAGGCGGCGCAGCAACGGTTCACCCCAGATGCCGTGGTGGCCGGCCATGCCCTGGATCAGCAGCAGCGGTGGGGCGCCCGGCGTCCCCCGGCGTTCGTAGTAGAGCGTGCGTCCGCCGAGTTCGGCCAGGGGCATGGGCTACAGCCTTTCGATGATGGTCACGTTCGCCTGGCCGCCACCTTCGCACATGGTCTGCAGGCCGTAGCGACCACCGGTCCGCTCCAGCTCGTTCAGCAGCGTCGCCATCAGCTTGGTGCCGGTCGCACCGATCGGGTGGCCGAGCGCGATGGCGCCACCGTTCACGTTCACCTTGTCCAGGTCGGCGCCGGTGTCCTTCGCCCAGGCGAGCACGACCGACGCGAACGCCTCGTTGATCTCGATAAGATCGATGTCGTCCAGCGTCATGTTCGCGCGCTCGAGCGCGTACTTGGTGGCGCGGATCGGCGCCGTGAGCATGAACACCGGGTCGTCCGCGCGTACGGACAGGTGGTGGATGCGCGCGCGGGGGGTCAGCCCGAAGCGCGACACGGCGGACTCGGACGCGACCAGCACCGCGCTCGCCGCGTCGGAGATCTGCGACGACACCGCGGCGGTGATGCGTCCACCGTCCTGCAACGTCTTCAGCTCGGCCATCTTCTCCAGCGACGTGTCCGGACGCGGCCCCTCGTCCACCGCGAAGTCGCCGAACGGCACGATCTCGCGCTCGAAGCGGCCCTCGGCGATCGCGGCCAGCGCGCGCTGGTGGCTCTGCAGCGCGAAGCGCTCCATCTGTTCGCGGGTGATCTCCCACTTCTCGGCGATCATGTCGGCGGCGCGGAACTGCGAGACCTCGTTCACCGCTGGGTCGCCATAGCGCTTCTCCCAGCCGCGCGAGCCGGTGAACGGCGTGGCGAAGCCGAACTGCTCGCCGACGACCATCGCGGACGCGATCGGGATCATGCTCATGTTCTGGACGCCGCCGGCGACGATCAGGTCGGATGTGCCGCTCATGACCGCCTGCGCCGCGAAGTGCACCGCCTGCTGCGACGAGCCGCACTGCCGGTCGACGGTCACGCCGGGGACGGCGTCGGAGTAGCCGGCGGTGAGCCAGCAGGTGCGTGCGATGTCGCCGGCCTGCGGCCCGAGCGTGTCGATGCACCCGAAGATCACGTCGTCGACGGCGTCCGGATCCGCGCTCGGATTGCGGTCGAACAGAGCCGTGATCACGTGCGCGCCGAGGTCGGCCGGGTGCACCTCGGACAGCGCGCCGCGGCGCCGTCCGACCGGGGTGCGGACCGCGTCGACGAGATATGCCTCAGCCACGATTGGGCCTCGCCTTCTTGCCAGAGATGCCGTTCAGGACGATGGACAAGTACTGCTGCGCGACCACATCGATGTCCAGCGTGCCACCGGGCCGGTACCAGCGCACTGCGACCCAGACGGTGTCCCGCATGAACCGGTAGGCGAGGTCGACGTCGAGATCGCCGCGGAAGCTGCCGTCGGCGATGCCGTCGCGAAGCACGCTGTGCCACAGCGTGCGGAACTCCTGCAGCCGCTCGGGGATGTAGCCGAACCGTTCCTCGTCGGCCAGGTGCGCGGCTTCGGCCTGGTAGATGGCGACCGCGTCGCGGTGGCTGTCGATCGCCTCGAACGACACGACGACGATCCGCTCCAGCGCCTCGCGGGGCGGGTAGCCGTGCGCGGCGATCTCGCGGTAGCGGGCGAACAGGTCGTCGAGGAACCCGCGCAGGATCTCGTCCACCATCGACTCCTTGGAGTCGAAGTGGTGGTACAGGCTGCCGGACAGGATCCCGGCGGCGTCCGCGATGTCACGCACCGTGGTCGCCTTCAGGCCGCGTTCGGCGAACATCCGCGCGGCGAGGGTGAGCAGCTCGCCACGGCGGTCGGAACCCGCGTTGCCGTTAGGCATGCTGGCTGCTCACGGACACGACCTCGCCAGTCATGTAGGTCGAGTAGTCGCTGGCCAGGAACACCATCACGTTCGCGACCTCCCAGGGCTCGGCGTAGCGCCCGAACGCCTCGCGCTCGGTCAGCGTCGCGAGCAGTTCCTCGCTGGTGACCTTCACCAGGTGCGGATGCATCGCCAGGCTCGGCGACACCGCGTTGACGCGGATGCCGTGCTCGGCGACGTCCAGTGCCGCGCACCGGGTCAGCGCCATCACGCCGGCCTTCGCGGCGGCGTAGTGCGCCTGGCCCTGCTGTGCGCGCCAGCCGATCACCGATGCGTTGTTGACGACCGCTCCCCCGCCGCCCTGCCGGACCATCTGCCGCAGCACGGCCCGCGTGCACCGGAACGTGCCGTTGAGCGTGATGTCCAGGACGCGTGTCCACTGCTCGTCGGTCATCTCCAGCACCGACTGGGTGCCGCCGAGTCCGGCGTTGTTGATCATCACGTCGATGCGTCCGTAGTGCTCGACGGCGGTGTCGATCAGCCGCTGCACCTGCGCTTCGTCCGTGACGTCGCAGAGCACCGCGGCGACCGCGTCCGCGCCGTGCTCGGCGCGCAACCCGTCGAGGGTCTCCGTGAGCCGGCGCTCGTGGGCGTCGCTGATGACGACGCGGGCGCCCTCCTCCAGGCACCGGCGCGCGGCGGCCTGGCCGATGCCCGCGCCGGCGGCCGCGGTGATCACGGCGATCTTGCCGTCCAGCAGGTTGTGCGCGGGCGGGTACGCGGGTGCGTCCATCTAGCGGGCCTCTCGCGGCAGGCCGAGGGTGCGCTCGGCGATGATGTTGCGCTGGATCTCGTCCGATCCGCCGTAGATCGTGTCGGCGCGGGTGAACAGGAACAGCCGTTGCCACTCGTCCAGCGCGGTCTCCGGATCGTCCGTGCCCTGCTCGAGCATGGACGCGGCGCCGCGCACCTGCATGGCCAGCTCGCCGAGGTTGCGGTGCCAGTGCGACCAGAGCAGTTTGGCGACCGACGCCTCGGTGCCCGACGTGCCGGATGTGACCGAGTGCAGCGTCCGCAGCGCGTGCGCCCGCATCACCTCCAGGTCGACGTGGGCGCGAACGAGCTTGTCGCGCAGGACCGGGTCGGCCAGCGCGCCGTTCTGTTGGGCCAGCGCGATCAGCGCGTCCAGTTCGCGGCGGAAGCCGACCTGCTGGCCCAGCGTCGCGACCCCGCGCTCGAAGCCGAGCGTGGCCATCGCGACGCGCCAGCCGTCCCCCGGCGCGCCCACGACGAGGTCGGCGTCGGTGCGCGCGTCGTCGAAGAACACCTCGTTGAACTCGCTGGTGCCGGTGAGCTGGCGGATCGGACGGACCTCGACGCCGGGCTGGTCCATCGGCACGAGCAGGTAGGACAGCCCGTGGTGCCGGGACGACCCCGGTTCGGTGCGCGCGACCACGAAGCACCACTGGGCCAGATGTGCCAGCGAGGTCCACACCTTCTGCCCGGTGATCCGCCACTGGTTCCCGTCGAGGCGGGCGGTGGTCGACACGTTGGCCAGGTCGGAGCCCGCGTTCGGTTCGGAGTAGCCCTGGCACCACAGCTCGGTGACGTCCTTGATGCGGGGCAGGAAGCGCGCCTGCTGCTCTGGCGTGCCCAACGCGATCAGCGTCGGTCCGAGCAGCTCCTCGCCGAGGTGGTTCACCCGGTGCGGCGCGTTCGCGCGGGCGTACTCCTCGTGGAAGATCACTTGCTGCGCGATGGTCGCGCCGCGTCCGCCGTGTTCGACCGGCCAGCCCAGGCAGGTCCAGCCGGACGCGGCGAGGTGCCGGTTCCAGGCCAACCGCTCATCGAACGCGACGTGCTCGCTGCCCGGACCACCCAGCCCGCGCAGCTTCGCGAACTCGCCGACCAGGTTGTCGGCGAGCCACTCGCGGACGAGGCGGCGGAAGTCCGCGTCGTCGGCGGGAAGCTGGCTCGGGGGCATGGCAGTAAGCTACCCTACCAAGCACTTGCTTTGTTAGCCGCTACCAGAGGACGCGATGACCGAGGACGCCCGCACGCTCCCGGCGGCGCTCCTGCGCGCGGCCCGCGAGTTCGGCGCGGCCGAGGCGCTGGTCGACGGCGACGTGCGGCTGAGCTTCGCAGACCTGCTCGAGCGGGTCCGGGAGGCCGCGCGGTACTACGTCGCCGCCGGTGTGCAGCCCGGCGAGCGCGTCGCCATCTGGAGCCCGAACACCCACCACTGGGTGGTGGCGGCACTCGGCGCGCACTACGCCGGCGCCGCGATCGTCCCGATCAACACCCGGTACACCGGCCACGAGGCGCTGGACATCGTGCAGCGCACCCGCGCGAGTGCGCTCGTCGTGGCCGGCCGGTTCCTGAACGCGGACCGGCTGGCGCAGCTGCGCGCCGCCGCCGGTCCCGACGGCCTGCCGCACCTGCGCACGGTGCTGCGAGTTCCGATCGACGGCGGGGACGCCCCGGACGACGGCGTCGACGAGTGGACGGACCTCGCCGCGCGGGCCGTGCGAGTGCCGGCCGCCGAGGCCGACGCGCGCGCGGCCGCGGTTCGACCGGACGACATCAGCGACGTGCTGTTCACCTCCGGCACCACCGGGCGCAGCAAGGGGGTGCTCAGCGCGCACCGGCAGGTGATCGACGTGGCGCGCGCGTGGGCCGAATGCGGCGAGATGTCCGCGTCCGACCGCTACCTGATCGTGAACCCGTTCTTCCACAGCTTCGGCTACAAGGCCGGCATCGTCGTCTGCCTGCTCACCGGCGCCACGATGGTGCCGCAGGCGGTCTACGACGTGCCGGCGGCGATGCGGTTGATCGAGCGCGAGCGGATCAGCGTGCTCCCCGGCGCGCCGACGATCTTCCAGACCATCCTCGACTCCCCCGACCGCGCGGAGTTCGATCTGTCCACACTGCGCTTCGCGGTCACGGGAGCGGCGTCCGTCCCGGTCGCGCTGGTCGAGCGCATGCAGCGCGAGCTCAGCTTCGACCTCGTGCTGACCGCGTTCGGCATGACCGAGGCGGTGGTCGTGACGATGGCACGCCGCAGCGACCCGCCCGAGCTCGTCGCGACGACGTGCGGACGGGCCACCGCTGGCTTCGAGATCCGCATCGGCGAGCAGGGCGAACTGCTGGTGCGCGGGCCGAACGTCATGCTCGGCTACCTGGACGACCCGCAGGCGACGGCGGCGGCCATCGACGCCGACGGTTGGTTCCACACCGGGGACGTCGGCAGCATCGACGGCGGCGGCAACCTGACGATCACCGACCGGCTCAAGGACATGTACATCTGCGGCGGGTTCAACGTCTACCCCGCCGAGATCGAGCAGGTGCTCGCGCGGCTGAACGGCGTGGCCGAGTCGGCCGTCGTCGGCGTGCCGGACGGCCGGCTCGGTGAGGTCGGCAAGGCGTTCGTCGTGCGCCGGCCGGGACACCCGCTCACCGAGGAAGCGGTGATCGGCTACGCCCGCGAGCACGTCGCCAACTTCAAGGTGCCGCGCAGCGTCGAGTTCGTCGGCTCACTCCCCCGCAACCCGTCCGGCAAGGTCCTGAAGCACGAACTACGTGAGATGAGTTCGCATGAGTAACGAAGACGACAGCGAGCGAGCATCGCAGGGCCGCCCACGGCCCGAGGAGCGGAACGAGCGCGGAGTCGAGCAATGAGCAACGAGGTCCTGTACGAGGTGCGCGGGAGGACCGCGGTCGTGACGATGAACCGTCCCGAGTACCGCAACGCGCAGAACTCCGCGATGACGTACGCCCTCGACGCCGCGTTCCAGCGGGCGGTCGACGATGACGCCGTCAAGGTGATCGTGCTCGCCGGCGCCGGCAAGCACTTCTCCGCGGGGCACGACATCGGCACGCCCGGCCGCGACGTCGACGTCCACTACGACAACAAGGCGGTCCTCTGGTGGGACCACGTCGGACGCGACGGCGGCGACCTGCGCTATGCCCGCGAGATGGAGGTCTACCTGGGCATGTGCCGGCGCTGGCGCGACATCCCGAAGCCGGTGATCGCGATGGTGCAGGGCGCGTGCATCGCTGGGGGCCTGATGCTCACGTTCGTATGCGATCTGATCGTTGCGTCCGACGATGCGTTCTTCGGAGATCCCGTAGTGCGCATGGGCATTCCGGGCGTCGAGTACTTCGCGCACCCGTGGGTGATCGGCCCGCGGGCGGCGAAGGAGATCCTGTTCACCGGCGACCGGTTCAGCGCCGAGCGCGCGTACGAGTGGGGCATGGTGAACCGCGTCGTTCCGCGCGACGAGCTGGAGACCGAGACGTTCGCGATCGCCGAGCGCATCGCCGCGATGCCGCTGTTCGGGCTGGCGCTCACCAAGCGCGCGGTGAACCAGTGCGAGGACGCGATGGGCATGCGCAACGGGATGGAGTCCGTCTTCGGACTGCACCACTTCGCCCACGCGCACAACGCCGAGGTCGGCGCGGACTCCCTCGGCGGCATGGACGCGAAGAGCATGAAGAAGAGCGCGACCTGATGGACCTGGAACTGGACGAGGCGACGCTCGCGTTCCGTGACGAGGTCCGCGCATTCCTGCGCGAGCACGTCCCCGATCCGAAGCTGCCGTCGATGGACACCGCCGCGGGCTTCGAGGCGCACCGCGAGTGGGAGCACACGCTGGCCGACGCCCGGCTGTCGGTCGTGTCCTGGCCGTCCGAGCTCGGCGGCCGCGACGCGAGCCTGCTGCAGTGGGTGATCTTCGAGGAGGAGTACTTCGCCGCGGACGCCCCGTTGCGGGTGAGCCAGAACGGCATCTTCCTGCTCGCGCCCACGCTGTTCGCGCACGGCACCCCCGAACAGCTCGCCCGGATCCTGCCGCCGATGGCGCGGGCCGACGAGATCTGGGCGCAGGCCTGGTCCGAGCCCGAGGCCGGCAGCGACCTGGCCGCCATCCGCAGCCGCGCGGTGCGCACGGACGGCGGCTGGCTGCTCTCCGGCCAGAAGACGTGGTCGACGCGCGCCACCTACGCCGACCGCGGCTTCGGACTGTTCAGGTCCGATCCGGACGCCGAACGGCATCGCGGCCTGACCTACTTCCTGTTCGACCTGCGCGCCGACGGCGTGACCGTCCGCGGTATCCCCCAGCTCGACGGCGAACCCGGCTTCGCGGAGATCTTCCTGGACGACGTGTTCGTCCCGGACGAGGACGTGCTCGGTGGCGTCGGCGACGGCTGGCGCGTCGCGATGAGCACGGCCAGCAACGAGCGCGGCCTGTCGCTGCGCTCGCCGGGCCGGTTCCTCGCCGCGGCGGCGCGACTGGTCGAGCTGTGGAAGTCCGAGGGGACGCCGGGTGACACCGCGCTGTCCGATCGCGTGGTCGATGCGTGGATCGGCGCGCGCGCGTACCAGCTGTACACGTTCGGCACCGTCACCGCGCTGAGCGACGGCGGCGAGCTCGGCGCGGAGTCCAGTATCGGCAAGCTGTTCTGGTCGCAGCTGGACGTCGCCCTGCACGAGACCGCGCTGGACATCCAGGGCGCGCGCGGCGAACTGGCCGGCCCGTGGCTGGACGGCTACCTCTTCTCGCTGGCCGGGCCGATCTACGCCGGCACCAACGAGATCCAGCGCAACGTGGTCGCCGAGCGGCTGATGGGACTGCCGCGGTGAGGTTCACGATCTCGTCCGAGCAGCGCGAGTTCGCCGCCAGCCTGCGCCGGCAACTCGGCGCTGCCGACACACCGTCGGTGATCCGCGCCTGGTCCGCGGGTGACTTCGCACCAGGACGCAAGTTGTGGACCCAGCTCGCCGACGCGGGCGTGCCCGCGCTCGCCGCGCCGGAGCTGCACGGTGGCTTCGGCGCGCACCCGATTGACCTCGTCCTTGCGTTCGTCGAGCTCGGCCGAGCGGCGGTGCCCGGACCGTACGTCGAGTCGGTGGCGGTGCTGCCCACGCTGCTCGCCGGCACGTCGCAGGCGCGGCGCATCGACGCCCTCGCGTCCGGTGAGCAGGTGGCCACGCTCGCCGCGCCGCCGGGCGTGCCGTACGCGGTGGACGCGGCCGCCTCGGACATAGTCGTCCTGCTCGACGGGACGGACCTGTACGAGGCGATCACGGTCGGCGAGGTCGCGTCCGTCGACCGGGCCCGCAAGCTCGCGGAGGTCACCGCGGGTGATCGGCTCTGCATGGCGGGCGACGTCGAGCGGGCGTTCGACCTGGGCGCTCTGGCCGCGTCCGCGCAGATCCTCGGCGCCGGCCAGGCGGTCCTGGACACCGCGACTGAGTACGCGAAGGCGCGCGTCCAGTTCGGCAAGCCGATCGGCAGCTTCCAGGCGGTCAAGCACCAGCTCGCCGACGCGCTGGTCGGGCTCGAGCTGGCCCGTCCGCTGCTGTTCGGCGCAGCCCTCGCCGTCGCCGACGACTCCGCCGACCGGGCCCGGGACGTGTCCGCGGCCAAGGTCGCCTGCGTGGACGCGGCCTATCGCGCGTCGCGCGTGGCGTTGCAGGTGCACGGCGCGATCGGGTACACGAGCGAGTGCGACCTCGCGCTGTGGCTGACCAAGATCCGCGCGCTGCGCAGCGCCTGGGGCACGCAGGCCGAACACCGCGCGCGTGTGCTGGCGGCACTATGAGCAGCGCTATGAACGCCGACGGGCTCAGCGCCGAACAGCGCGGTCTGCGCGACGCGGTCCGCGCGCTGCTCGGCAAGCGCAGCGACAGCGCGGCGGTCCGGCGGGCGATCACCCAACCCGCGGGGTACGACGAGGCGTTGTGGCGCGTGCTGTGCGACCAGATCGGTGTCGCGGCGCTGTCCGTCCCGGAGGAGTTCGGCGGAGCCGGTGCGGGAGCGCTCGAAACGCATCTGGTCCTGGATGAGCTCGGGCGCGCGCTCACACCCGCGCCGCTGCTCGGGTCGGCCGTGCTGGCCGCGCGACTGCTGCTCGCGTCCGGCGATCACGACGCGTGCAGCCGACTGCTGCCGCGCATCGCCGAGGGCGACGTCGTCGCGGTGTGCTGGTCGGGCGCGGACGGCGACTGGAGCACCGAGCCGTCCGCCGTCACGCTCGCGGCCGACAGAACCCTCGCGGGCGAAGCGCACTACGTGCTGCACGGCGACACTGCCGCGCATCTGCTGGTGGCCGCGTCCGCGCCGGACGGTCCCGTGCTCGTCGAGGTCGACCCCGCACAGGACGCGGTCGTCCGGCAGCACACGCCGACGATGGACGCGACCCGGCGGCTGGCCCGGGTCGCGTTCGAGCACGCGCGCGGCACGCTGCTCGCCGCGGCGGACGTCCCCGCCGCACTGGCCGAGGCACGCGGCGCGGCGCTGGTCGGGCAGAGTGCGGAGCAGGCCGGCGCGATGGCGCGGCTGCTCGAGCTGACCGTCGAGTACGCCAAGGTGCGGGTGCAGTTCGGCCGCCCGATCGGCAGCTTCCAGGCGATCAAGCACCGGCTCGCCGACCTGCACGTGCTGGTCGAGGCGTCGCGGTCGGCCTCCTACGCCGCCGCCACCGGGACGGTCGCCCCCGCCGTCGCCGCCGTGCACTGCGCCGAGGCGTTCTTCACCGTCGCGGCCGAGGCGATCCAGCTGCACGGCGGGATCGCGATCACCTGGGAGCACGACGCGCACCTGTACTTCAAGCGGGCGCAGGCCGGCACGCAGCTGTTCGGCACGCCGTCCGTCCATCTGGCGAGGCTGAGCGAGGCGGTGCTGGGATGAACATGACGCTGCAGGAACTGTCCGACCGGATCGAGATCCAGGACCTGATCACCGACTACAGCTACGCGGTCGACACCCACAGCTGGGACGACCTGGACGCGATCTTCACGCCCGACGCGGCGCTCGACTTCACCGCCACCGGCGGCGAGTCCGGCGACCTGCCGACGATCAAAGCCTGGTTCGACAAGGTGCTGAACCTGTTCGCCGGCCACCAGCACCTGGTCGCGACGTCAAAGATCACGATCGACGGCGACACCGCGACCGCGCGCACGCTGTGCCACAACCCGATGTGGCTGCCGAGTGCGGACGACGGCAGCCAGCAGGTGATGTTCGTCGGGCTCTGGTACCACGACACGCTGGTGCGGACGGCCGACGGCTGGCGGATCAGCAGCCGCCGGCAGGAGAAGGGGTATCTGCACGGCCTACCCGCTCGTTGATCGGGACATGGCCAGCACCGAAGAGGACGACGACGCCCGCGCCCGACGCCACGCGGTGTGGGGGCTGTCCGTCCTGGTGCTGCTCGCGGTGCTGGTGATCTCGGTGACGCTGTTCTTCACCGGCACCTCCGGCGGCAAGCACGGCGAACACATCGATCTCGGCATCCCCACCCCGCTGCCCACGGCCACGCAGCCCGCGTCGCCGACCACGAGCGCGCCGGCCACCGCTGCGGCGCGCAGCAGTACGCCGCCGAGCCGGCAGCCGACGAGCCACGCCGCGCGGCGGACGGCGACGGCATCCGTGCCGGCGACGCAAACCGCGCCCGTCCACTCCCCCTCGCCCAGCCGCCCGGCAGCCAACACGCACGTTCCCGCGGCGCCGTGTTCCGGCGCGGCTCCATGCGCCGTCGCAGGGGACGGCGGGATCGCGGCAGCCCTGGACGCCGCCCGGCAGGCGCGCGGCTCGGCACCCGTCCACGCGAGCGTCTCCGCGCTCGCCCAGGAGTGCGCGGCCAGCGGCGGCGCACAGTGCGCGGGCCAGTACGCCGTCCAGACGGCCACCGCGCAGAGCGGGCGGCAGGCGGTCGCGGCGCTGGCCGCGTCCCCGGACAACGCCTGGCTGTTCGCACCGGCTACGGCCGCGCTGCAGGTCGGTTGGGCATACCTGCCGGACCTGAGGGAATACGTGGTCGCGCTGCTTGCCCAGTAGGTCCGCGCGCCGGCGAGAACGTAGGCTGGACAAAACTGCCAGAGACGACATCTTCGCCAACCCGTGGAGCTGCCCGTGACCGAGCTGCCCGATCCACTGGAGCTGACGGCGGACGACGAGGACGAGTCCGGCGCGTCCCGCCGCCACGCGCTCTGGGCGCTGGTCGTGCTCGGTTGCCTGGCGCTGATCGTCGGCTGCCTCATGGTGCTGCTCGGCGGCGGCGGCAAGACCCGGCACGCGGCGAACATCCTGCCGCCGGTGCCGACGCAGTCCACCTCGCCGCACTCGTCCGTCGGCGCCGAGAGCACGTCGCGCGGCCCGCACTCGAGCGCCTCGTCACAGGACACGACCTCCACGTCCGCGGCGCCGACCGGCTCGTCCGGCGCGGTGCGGCACGGCGACCCGTGCCCGTCCTCGTCGACCTGCGTGGTTGACGGTGACGGCGGCGCCCTCGCGGCGGTGAACGCGTACCGCACCAGCCACGGGCTGTCAGCCGTGAACGGCGGGGTGAGCCCGAACGCCCAGACCTGCGCGCAGAACAAGGGCAGCGGGCCGACCTGCGTGCCGCACTACGCCTGGACGTCACTGCCGGCCCAGAACGGTGCCAAGGCGGTCGCCAAGATCGCCGCATTCGGCAGCGACTGGCTGCTGGACCGCAGCACGCAGACGGTGTCCGTCGGCTGGGCCTACGTCGGCGGCCAGTACGAATGCGTCCTGCTCAAGGCCCCGTGACGCGCCCGAAGTAGCACGTCACCTGCTACATTTTCAAAGATGGAGCGGATCGGCATTCGGGAACTGCGTCAGCACGCGAGCCGCTACGTGGAGCGGGTGAAGCGCGGCGAGACGGTCGAGGTCACCGAACGTGGACGCCTCGTCGCGATGCTGGTTCCGCCGCAGCCTGCGCGCGCCGCGCGCGAACGGCTAGTCGCAGCGGGCCAGCTGGTTCCGGCGGCCGAGCCCCTTCGCCTTCCCAGGCGGGTCAAGGCGGATGTCTCGACCGATGACGCCCTCACCGAGTTGCGCAGCGACCGGTGATCTACCTCGACTCGTCCGCGTTGCTGAAGCTGTTGTTCGAGGAGACCGAGAGCGCGAGCCTGGAAGCATGGCTCGCCGAGCGGGCCGAACTCGCGGCGATCAGCAGCGAGTTGGTCAAGGCCGAGGTGCCCAGGGCTGCTCGGCGTCTGAATGCCTCCAGCGTCCCTGAGGCGCGGATGCTTGTGTCGCAGGTGGACCTGATACCGCTCCGCGGTGCCGTCGTCGAGGCGGCCGCCGAGGTTGGCGACGCCACACTCCGCACGTTGGACGCTATCCACCTGGCAAGCGCGCTGTCGGTGCGGGCGGAGCTCACCGACTTCGTCGCCTACGACCATCGGCTGCTAGCGGCAGCGC
>Ga0164242_10005979_pt1 | contig 13452 bp, 12 predicted proteins | sample OricomgcompostMG_FD_108783 | JGI IMG/M metagenome (GOLD analysis project Ga0164242, IMG submission 108783) | Miracle-Growth compost microbial communities from Emeryville, California, USA - Original compost - Miracle growth compost (MG) ...
ACGCATCGGTGACGATGAAGCCGGCGTTACACACGTGGCTGCTGCGGCCCGGGTAGTTCGGCTTGATGTAGAAGGTGCCCAGGCATTCCTTAGACCAGTCTTTGCCATCAACTACTTCGTCGGCGCTCCCAATGTCGCCTAGCAACATGATGGCGCCGAAATTCTGGAACCAATATGAGGCGAACTTCTCGAAGGGCATGATTTCCATCATCGGATACGTGTCCCCTCCCTCGATCTCCTTGTTGAACTGATCATTGAGGTAGCGAAGGAGGGAGTCGGGTGCTTGGTATCGGGATGCAAATGGAACGATGGTTGCCACCGTCTGCCGGTCCCGGAGTGTCACATGGCGCGGGACGACAGATGCCGGGAGCGACGGGCGTGCCGGGTCGGGGAACGGGGGCTCCCCGGAGACACGGTAAATCGTGGGAGCGTCGGGATCATCTAGCATTGCCGGCATCCTGTCCCCGGACGCTTAGATCACAGCCCACTTTGGAAGGAAATCAAGAGAAATCTCAGGCGCAGAAACAGCACTACGATAGGCTCTACTTCGAGGTGTTAGCTATCTCCCCCAAGTACCGCCAACACATTGACACCCAGGTGACAACACCGAGATCTAGAAGGGACGAAGCCCGCAAGGGGTCATCCCCCTCCCTTAGATCGCTAGGAATGGCCACATGCGAGCAGGTACCGATCACGTACCTGTTTTGCACCGACATAAACCAATCAGGAATCCAAGCGGAGGCAGCGCGTGGCGTGACAGGGTTGTGTGGAAGCTGCGCTGAAACTGAGTTTCCTTCGTGAGAGGAAATTCGCAGGGTGAAGATTTCGGTCCGCGCTTGCGGGGTTTCTTAGGGCCAGCTATATAAGCGCCGAAGAGCCAACCGAATTTGGAACTGCATGTTTAATAAGCGCCGCTAAGCTCACCAATACACCCGTGCTCAAGCGGGCCAAGCTCAAGTTTGAAGGAAGACGGTGATGGGCTTAGTTCTGTTCTCGAAAAATATATTGACTGGCCAGTAAATCTTACAATTTTATACAGATACTTTTAAGATGATGATTTAGGCTGCTCGGCCACGGGAGCTCTCTTTCCTTTAGCGGCCTGATCCCTTTGCTTCTGGAAGTAGGAGAATGCCTCAAGCTCAGGCTGTGATCCTTCCCAATCCTGACCCATTGCCTCCTCGATGGCTTTCTCTCTCTCGGCACGTTTGAGTTTTGCATCCAGATTTATGAATTTACCGACTTCTGTAGGGTTCTTCCAGGTAACTTCGCCGGTTTCGGCGGCCTTCAGACGCCTTCTCTGGCCCCGCTGGCCGGCACGGCCTAGCACACCGGCAATCACCGCCATCGCGCGTAAACTACATAAACTTGTCAGTTGTTTTGCACCTTCAAGCCAACACCTAGGCACGGGTGCTTCAGGCCTCACCTATCATCGTTGGCCGGGATCGAGTACGTGACCCAGGTCGGGTCGGCATTTGTGTCGATGACGCCAATCGTCGGGACATTCGCCAGGCCGCACTCGTGCAGCAGGGTGTGGTTCTCCAGCGGGTTCAAGCACACGACAAGATCCGGGACGACGGGCCGGCGGTCCTGCAGGTGCTTCTCGAAACCCTCGACGTCGCGGTCCAACTCGTCGACAATCCGCAGCTCGCCTCCGGCCAGGATCTGGTCGCGGTTCGTGATGGCCCCCGGCGTCCACTTGTCAAATAGGTGGCACGCCCCCGCGAGCTCGGCAGCCCGTACCACAATCGGCATGTGTCCCTTGCGTGTGCCAACAAACAGGACAAGGCCGCCGTGGTAGGCCACCTCCTCGACAACGCGGGCCGCTCGTCGCAGGTGCGCGGCGATGACCTCGAGGCTGATAATGTGGATACCGGCGCGCACACCATAAATGTACCGGGAGTTGTTGGGATTCCAGAGGGAGGTGTTGTGGCCCATGTGGGCCTGCGAGGCCATCAGAAGTTCGAGGGATGCATCCTGCGGCGGGTTCTTCAAGATCTCCTCCGGGATATAGCGCATGTCAACCTCAGATCCTAACCTCTTCGTCCTGTTCTGAATCGTGTTAAAGACTCTGAAATCTTCGGGGATGGTGTCGGGTTGTTGGTCCGCAGTGATGCGGGAGGGTATCTGAGGGTTGTTGAATGCCGGGATACTAAGCTTTTCGGCCGAATCCCCTGATAATGGAGCTGTTTCGGGGGCAGTGGTGGTCGTAGACGTCGTCGCGGTTGACAGGGCGCGCCTGCATGTGCTCGCGGCGGGAGCCCAAGCCCTTCGGCCTAAGGGGGAAGTTAGTCATTGAAATGGTTCAAGTGGATCTCGGCCTTCTTACCATGCCGTACGGCAAGATTTCTTAATATCATATTAACGATTTACTATGTGGCATCAGGAACATCAACAATCCTCAACTCCGTCACTTGGCTTGCATTTTTTCTTGGGAGCTGCTTGGGGTCAATTGCTAGTGAGATAGAGATGGTCCGTGCGTCGGTGAGAAATAAAGCCGATCCGGAGCATTTTCCACTACTATGTTAGGTACCCAACGTACGGGGGCCCACCAGGGTCCCGTTGTCGGGAACTCCCGCCGTCCAGGTCCCGCCCATTTCCTGATTCAAAGAGAAGGCTATTTGAGAGATTGACACGAAATAAAAGAGTTGGGGCGGGAATAAGGGATACAATTAGAAGGCGCAAAAAGTATTAGTTTATAGACCAGGAATAATACACATCTACACAACAACCCCTATCGCATTCTGCTTCCTCTGAGCCGAGCCGAACTCCCACAGCAATATATATTATTCCGCGGCCAACAGCTTCAATGGCTCCTACGGCACTACCGGCTCGACGCCCGTGAGATGGCGAATACGCCAACAATGACAGCCGCCAGCGTGACAATGGCGCCAGGAAGCAGCAGCTCATTCGGCACACCAGCAATGACCTGCTCAGGGACGGGCTGAGTCGCCGTACGTGCCCTACGCGCGCCCCGGAGTCTCGACTCGTCTTCATCCTCCTCTTCGTCCGCCTCCTCGTCGTCACTCACGGCCCTACGGCGCTCACGGACGATCGAGGAAGCCGGCGGGGTTGGGAGCGGGACAGATTCAGGAGCGGGCAGGGCCGGCTGCGGCGCCACCGGCGGTTTCTCTGGGTCGTGAACGAAGAGGTCGACCTTGTCGCGGTTATTCTGGCGAGCGAGGAGGATCGCCTCCAAAAGATCCTGGTCAGTCGTAATGGAGACGGAGTCGCCCTCATCGTCGAGGTAGCTGAGAGCATAGCCACCAGAACGAATCTGGCCGTCTTCCGCAACCGGGGCGCCGCCAATCGCGTCCACCTCGGAACCGAGCTTAGATGACACGCTGGTAACAAACTCGGCGATTCCATGAGCGGCAACGACCTGAAGCCTGTGCACCCTGCCGCTCGGGGCCTTGAATTTGAAGGGGAATGGCACCTCGCTCGGCGATTGCTCAGGTGTCCCTGCGACGGCACTATGTGCAGGAGACTCAGCTCCCGCATGGCTAGCAGAATCGCCTGGGGCCACACTATCCACGATGCGTTCGCTGCGGGTGATGTCTGGGGACATGAGCGAGCGAGGCCCGGGATGTGTGTGGTGGAAGGACCCGTCGCCAGAGAGCATAGACTCTGTCTCGTTATCCAGTGACAGCCAGAACTTGTTCCAAGCTGGCCCTTCGCCGTCGCCGCTCGACATGGTGTTGATCTGCTCAAGCGTCGCGTAGGTGAGCTTGAGAACATCGACCATGCCAACAATCTCACCACCTTCGTTCATCACCGGAAGATTGAGGTAGTGGCCGTCTGTTAGATTGTTAGCGCGGAAACACTAAGATACATCAGGGTGACTAACCATGCATCTTGCGAAGAGCAGCCTGGATGCTCATATCAATGGGCGCAAAGTCAGGGTGGGGTGTCATGACCCTGACAACACTGCAGGTCGCCGGGTCAAGACCCGGAGCAATCACACGCAGGACGACGTCCTTGCTCGTGAAGATACCCGTAATAGCTCCCTGGTCCTGGACAAGAACTGCGGTTGTGTGATTCTCCTTCATCATCTGAGCCGCCTCCTTGACGGAGGTGCGAACACTGACAGTCGTGGGTGGCATGCCGTTGAGAACAGACTCGAGGGTAGGTCCAGACATCTTGGAGCGCAGAGCCTCGACATACTGAATGATCTGTTGAGGCTGGCTGGCCCCAAGCTCGGACTGTACTCCTTCCAGGGCATCGTAGAGTTTCCTTGAGGACGAATAGGCCCGCTCCAGCTTCTCCATGGCGTCGTAGAAGCATTTCGTAATATCAAGAATACCAGAGATGTCCTGATTCTCGTCCATGACGGGTAGATGGCGGAATCCCTTGCGGACCATGAGGTCCAGGGCATCCGTCGCGCTCGTGTCCGTCCGGGCGCACAGGGGGTTCTTGGTCATAATTTCGGCGATAGTGACGCTATTCGATTTCAACCCGGCACCGACGACCCGGAATGCCAAGTCCTTGGCGGTGAAGATTCCAGCGATTCTGTCATCGTCATCGGTCACTAGCACGCAGTCCTCTCGCTTCGCGGCCATGAGCTGGGCTGCTTCGGCGACGGTCGTGGCAGGCTTGATCTGAAGGGCTTGGCTGGGCTTCAGCGCAAGCACGGTGCCAGGCGGGGCCTTCCGAGAGTGACGAGCACGGCTCGTCAAGTGCTTCTTCTTAGACAGGTCGTTCTCCATCTTGCGTCGAATAGCCTTCGACGAAACCAGTTAGTATCACTGGCAGCCGTGGTTGAAGGACGGGGCAATTGGGCGAGAGACGCGAGGAAGGAACATACCTCATCCCTCTTGGTCTGCTTTTGCCTGCTCGCACTGAGTGTAGACCCGCCAGCCTCGCTGGGGGCCGCTGCATGAGAGGCGGCGGTCTCGAGGACGGGCCGGGGGATGTTCGATCCAGGGGCCGGGCTGCCGGTGAAGGGGATGCCTCCACGGGCCTGGCCACGATTGGGCGTGCCTCTCATTGTGCCAGACATTGCATGAACTCTGCAGCAAAGACGGAGATACGGAGGAGAGACTGAAGAAAATCCTTGAAGGACAGCTAGCAGCTATTGGGCGCGAGCTGCAGTGGTTGAGGTATCCGGCCAATGAGGTACGGGCTCGTCGACGACTGGAGGAAGGGTTTCGTTTCGATTTCAGTGAGGGAAAATATGGCGACGGAGTGCCGAGGAGCTTTGTTGTCTTGGAGATGCACGGGCCACACAACAAATCGACGCGTGGATCCCCGCCGTGGGGGTTTGCAGCTTCCGAACTTAACCGCTTTCGGAGACAAATTATTACCCCTGAATACAAGAGCTTGACGGTTCCTCCTATTTTTGTTGCGTTTCTGCCCTGCCTTGATATGACTAGAAATGCGTCGGAGTACAACGTCCAACTTAGACGAGATATCATAGTAGGCGTATTTAAGGCTACTAATTCGGTCTACAATTCCGGCACGCAAGCCTACTTCCACAACTCGACCTAGACAATCTCTCCTAATGCCGATAAGCCTCCGGCAGAATGCCCTCCAAGTCCGCCTTGAGCTGAAGAGCTACGATCCGGGAATACCACCTCTGGTAACCGGCACCGCCCCCCATCACGTAGAAATTCTCAACGTTCGTGTGTCTCTTCCACATCCCGCGAAGCTCGCCCTCGATGTCTACCGCCCATGTCGCGTCCATGCGATCCCGGATTTCTGCCGCCCCGTCGCCGAGGATGCCCTCAACGACGTAGCGAACATCCTTGTCCCGGTACCCGGTGCACCAGACGATGGCGTCGGCGTCGAGGGTGCTGCCGTCGCTGAGCCTCACACCCGTAGGGGTGAACTCGGCCGGCGTGACCCCGGACCGGATCCCCACCTTCTTGGTCGAAATCAGCTCGACCCCGGTCCCAATGTCGACGAAGTGGCCGCCTTGCCGCTCGGCTAGGTTACTAGCGAGATTCGCTTGTGTGCTGTCCAGCACTTGGAATCCAGCCTTGGCTAGAGGTGTGTAGCGGTGTCTAGGGGCATTATCAGCTTCCAGCGTTCTTACTCGAAGAGAGGTGGGACCTTGTTGGCCGAGCTCACGGTTCTTGAGATGCTAAGGAGGCGTGAAGCAGTCCGACAAGCTGCCCGCCAATGGCAAGTGGCCCCCCGAACATGATGGGATCCGCTACTTCTAATGGATGATAGTCGAACGACCCAAACCCGTTCTCATGAAGCAAATACTTCATGGGAAAGATAAGTGTCGGCGAGCGTTGGAGCATTGTTGTTTGGAGACCGGCGTTGTAACAATCCTCTAGGACGTCAAATGCGGTGTTTGCAGACCCGACCACTATCGCCGACTAATAAACCGTCAGAATTTCCTTGCCTTGTGCCAAATAGCTCTCTATAATTTGTACTCGCCTTGATACCTTGCGCAGCGAGCTCCTTGCCGTTCTTGAAATCAGCATTGTGGATGCTGACCCCTCTGTATGCCTCGCGTCCAGGGACTTCCGGCACGTGAGGAATCCAGGAGCCAATACCCGTGCAGAGAACGATATGCTTGCACTCAACAACTTTCCCTGATGGGCTGAGCATCAGGGTCCATATCTTTCGCTTGGGGTCGTAGGAAGTCGATCGGACGTTCGTGGAATGCAGCACATCCTCCTTGAGATTGAAAGCGTCGGCAAACCGCTTCATCTGACCCGAAAGGTCGTCTCTGTGAAGCCCTATAGGCACGTCCTTCGGGTATGCTTCAATAGTCATGATCATTAGCAATTTTGCTCCGCACAAATATTGGTTAGACCCTTCACCTACGCAAATACGGTGTTTCGCAGAAGCCATTCCCAGTATGGAACCTCAGGGCATCATATCTGAGGGCCCACTAGGACATTGTCAGTCATTTCGTACTATTTTGGTGATGTCTGGGGAGCTTCAAGTTGTGACTTAGGAGCAAGACTCCAGCCAGAAGCGCTCTCAGATACACAGTTGCTCCAGAGAGTTCCCAAAGGGGAAATAACGAGCACGGGAAGTACTTGCATTGTCACCAACGTTCTTGTTCTTCTCAACCAGGACGTATTCTACGCCAATAGTTTTGAGACGCGCAGCCAGGATGAGTCCACTGGTAGGAAAGAGGCCAGGATTAGCAAGTCAATGGTCTCGTCCACTTATAGATGGATCTCAGGTTCCTAAAACTATCTGCATACCTGTTACCAGCCCCGATGATCACGACATCGGTTTCCAACTTGTCCTGACTAAGGAGCCCCGGGACTTTTGAGGGTGCACCGAGCTTACCCTCATCGGGTGGAAATTCATCGAATCCGATGAGCCATGTGCAAAAGACCCATATCTTCCAATCGGCCGTGCCGTCGTCACGATGTTCTGGGAGAAGCATCATTCTTCCAGAACAGGAGGCCTTTGGCGAGCCGGTCCAGAATGCGACGAGGCACTCAACCCAGTGCTGAGAGTTGTCAACACGGTCACATTCAACGAGCAACGAATTGGCACTGCAGTTTAGATGGCTAAACCGACTTCGCACTCACGAGTGAAGGCCCAGCAGTGGCAATGGCAGCCGTGCCATCTATAACCTTAAAACCCCTACTCTGTCGCTGCGGGTTTAGGTCATGCAGGGCCCTGGCAATAGCCTTCCGGCCGTTAAAGGTCCGCAGGTGGTAGGTGAAGGCCAGACTGTCCCGCCAGTACGCCCCATTAGTGGCAAACAAACCAGCAAGATCCGCAGAATTGGAGGCGAGAGAGTCGGAGAGTGCAGATAGGACCTTCTCACAGACGCCAGCCCCCCCATCCTCGCGCACCTCACCTGGAAACTCATCGACGACGGGCAGGGGCTGAAAGACTTCGGCACATAGATCGGCGGTGGCAGGGAAGTTGGGCAGCTGTTTCTCTGGCATTCTTTTATAATATGAAGTGAACTTTTGGTACCAAATTGTCACAGGAAATGGGTGTGTTGCGGGGTCGAGGATGCGTGTCATAGAAGATGGGGAGGCCCGGGAAGTATCGTGGGCAATTTCATGATGATATCAGCATCAGAGGGGCGCAGCCGAACTTCCCCCCTCTCATGCCGGTTTTGGGACACCACACTTCGCCGGAACTACGAGATGCGATGAGACGGGCGATAGCACTGTTGTGCAACCGACTGCATGTAGTAACCAATGACATGATCGAGACCTCGATCATGTCAGTGCCACATACAACCTTAAATGCGGATCACCCGCCCAGCCGCCTAGAGTCGCAGCTCAGGTGCATATGGTGCTTTACTACCTTGACTATAAGTACGGATAGATGCGCTTGCTAGCTATAAAGAAGAGGAAACATAACTATACCTATAAAGGAGGTTCCGCCTATCAATGCGACTAGCCTAGCTCGCGTCTGCTAGCCCGGAGATCGGTATAAGAGCGTCGAGTTCCGACGTCTGTCGCGATTGCGGCGGGTACAAAGGCGCCGTTCGAGTGGGGCCATATAAGAGTGTAGTGCAAAGTACCTGTGGTGTTACGTCAAGTTGCTGGATCGTCGGGGCTACGGAGTGTTTAGGTACGTTTCACCAAGTCTTTCCTTGTGTTACGACGGTTAATATCGGAGTATATAGGTACGTAGATAATAATGTGTGCTACTAGATAGGTAACAGTTCTCCACATATCTTTATCCATACAACTACTTCCTATAGTTTCTAATATAGCAAATTAGCTAGTTCGTCGGATAGCACGCTTTCTCAGCCTTGTAACTGACCTCCAGGCTGTTGGCCACTACCTCAGGCCGAGACAACTCCAAGAACCACGGGTGCTTCGATTCTCACAAGCGATCCTCCCATGCAGCGCAGGCCGGGCGGCACCAACACCGCCGTTGCGGTACGGTCCTGTGCTATTAGTGGCCCTATGAGCCCCTAACAGGGTAGAGTTGATTAATGTGACCCCAGCTGCTATCGGAGAGAACTATCCACATCTCTCCTTTCTCGAGGGAAAGGGCTCAGCAGGAGGCGAATAGGATTTTGATTGCGGGTGGTAACATCAAAGGTTACGGATCCTGCGCGCATATTTACAATCCGACGTAGGCCAGCGCCGCCCTTTGACACGCCAAGGCTAGGAAGAGTAAAAATCATCACATGAGATGACAAAGATGCTCTATGGCTCTTTTCCATACTCGCACGCGCTGCCCCCCCCCCTTCTAATTACTCGCCGTGTCCTCCCTTCCCATGTTTCTGCTGCAGCTCGCCCTAGATAAGCGTGAGACTAACGTGTCAACAACGTGTCAGCCTGTTTGTAGATAGGAGGCTGGTGCAGAAGGCTGGATGCACTAGAATTATCCTGAACGAAATGTGATTTTGTAGTCGCGCCGGACGGGTTCTCTAACTACGTCTAGTAACTTTGATTACTACCGTACACTACGATTCGTAATGCGGTACCTGATATGTCGCTCAATAATTAATACGCGATGTTGACGTGGGGGCAGAGTGTGCAAGCCACTGGTTCTGTCGTCCCTCTGTGTCTCATGTCGGCATGGGGTTAGCGGATGAGATGTAAATTCTGTGCCTACTTCCCGTGATCTACCTTTCTAGCAACCATTGGGGTGGAAGTCGGCGGGAGTTATCGGCCTCAAGCTCCTGTGCGGATACACCCCTGTTTACGTTGTAATCTACCTACCGGGCAACACAACCAATTTGCTGCGGCCCCATGGTCCAATAAGAAAACGAAGTCCTCCACGGCGACACATGTCTTTCAGCCTTTAACATCGTGTAAAACTTCCTCCTATAGAGCCGGGCCGCAAAGGCTTCGCTAATTAATGCCTCAAGGCACGGCCCAGCTGACCAACGTCGGCCACTGCTGCCCTAGTCTCGACTAATAAACCTGATTCTTTCCTGAGACGTAGAGGCCCAAACGAGGTGCAGCGTTTCAGATCACCGTTAGCTACGGCTGGCAAGACGGGCACGAGGTTATGCAAGCTCGTCGCATAAACGCGCCCACTCCGAGCAACCATCGCGTGCTTCGAGACTAAGCTTTCGACTTATTGGGAACTACGGCAATCTGGTAACGCTGCACCAGGGGTGCAAGGGACCCCCTGACCATGGGCTGTCAAGACCAGCGGGATGGTATTTGGGCTGGTTGAAAATATTTTTATCTGTAAAGTACACTACAGCACTGGGAAGATACGCAAATAAGGCGCCCAGATAGTTGTTTAAACAACGCAAATAAGGAGGCTTGTATGTCTGCAATGCCTCTCTACAATTAATCCTCATCGCCAAACACAACCGCGTGTTCGAACGCCCAGTCGCGGATGGTATCAAAGTTACGGCACGTGTGCAGCGTGCTGAAGTCGGGCCAGTGGCCCTCGTACCCCTCGTAGTACCTGAAAGGGAACACCCCAATGTCGCTTTGGCACATGAGGTTTATCCTTAGTAACTCAATGCAGTGATCTAGGAACCGTGTTAGCCATCGTCCGTCGCTTCAGTTTTGGCTTTCTAGGTTCCTTACCGAGATGTCCGCGCAGGTCCATGGCCTCAACTTCAATGTCGCCGCCGTGATGAGAGTACCAATCCTTATAGCTATCCTGCCTCAAGAGGTTGAGGCAGTGAAGTTGGTGGAAGACCTGTATCCCTACACGGTAACCTTCCTTCCCTGTCCTCGGGTCCTTGATTTTGAGCGACCCGGGATTCAGACCTAGGCGGTTAAGTTCCTCGGGGGTGATCATCTGGTCGCCAACGTCGTAGGTGATGTGATCCCACGCCTTGTCAACCTCCGGGCCGAAGCCAATGTACTCCGACATCTTCTGCTCGGGTGTGATATCGTACCGCACCGTCTTATACCGGACTACTGACGCCGCTGGTGCTGGGAGTTGTTAGGAAAGAGAGAGCCCCCCGGCTAACAAGGAAGGCTTACAGTATGGGGAGAATTGCTCTGTGTAGGAGGCGTCTGATAATCTGCCATAGCGCATGCAGTAGGAGAGGGCAAGGAGGGCGAGTGATATTGAGAGGAGGACGCCATGGCAGATCCATATTGAGCTCTGAGGTATCTTGGCCTCTTTGGAGAAGATACTCCTAGGGAAGATGCGCCGTTCTACTCTCCATAGCAGAGTTTCTTTCTCTGATGTTTGCTGCTCCTCGTCGAGAGGAACGGAGTGGTAAGACTTGTCCATCCTGGCAACGAATTGTCGGTCAACGACTTGGTAGAATAGAAATGAAATGCGAAGAAGAAAATATAGAACAAGCCAAGAAAAAAGATGTGAGGTGCCAGCCAAACAGACGAAAAGGCGCTCTGGTCGACCTGACTTGAAGATGATGGGATGCACGAGAAAAAAAAGGGGAAGATCAGATCGCCAGGCGCGCTGCACCCTGGTCCAGAAAACTCGAGAAAAAAAAGAGAACGGCGACCTCAGTCTCAGATCCGAGACGAGCACGGGAGTGATGGCGGGAATATCTCCAAAGTTGAGGCTATGACCGGCCAAAGATGTTCAGATGACATGGGATGCGATGCGACGTCCCTTGGGCGACAACTGAACTAGCAGGGAGGCCATACAGAGGGGGCAGGTCCAGACGAGACATCGATGGATTCACATAGGAACCACAGGGATTCACATATGATGAGAGGCTCTAAGCACTTGGCACAGAGGTTTGACATGGAACGCGTTAATCCAAGCGCTGACTTGGGTGTATTTTCGCTCAAGCCCGAGGTGCAGGGTTCCACTGCACCTCTGGGTGAATCAAGTAATTCAGCCCGTCCAATAGCGCGATGGCAATTGGGGCGGGCGCCGTTCAGCATTGACAGCCAGCCACAAAAATAGCCAGGTTTGGGTGCGGGCTGGGGGCCGGGAGCGGTTTACACTACAGGCTGAAACATCAGTTGAGTCTCACTGGAGACGTTTCGCAGGGGTCATGGGCTGCAGCGCCCCAGGGCTACCTAGCCGCCGATCTTGGGACGAGACCGGTCGGTGCGCGCTGGAGTGCGGGGGAATGCCCCTATTGGCATTGGCTCGCCGTCTCGCCTTAAAAGCTTTTGGAAGGTCGAGACGGGGATCAAGGAGCAGGGGTAAGTCGAACCGGCCAACCACGTCTGCCCAGACCTCACGATCACTCAACTCCTGGCCAGTCTCGCATCGTGATACTTGTTGGATCCTCGTCGCAGCTGCCAAGCGACAAAGATCATCCTGATCGAAGCGCACCCCGGCGCCAATGCCGCTCCTGGAGAGTCATCCCGTACCTGCGAGAGGGAACGAGCCCACTTGAGCAGCCCTGCCCGCCCTGAGGTGTCAAGAATGTCACCTCGCAAGCCATCATCCCAAAGCCTAGGGGCGGTTTCTCGGCATCGTGAGACGCCTCATGAGCAGCCGCCAAGTTTCACAACCTTGTGCGTTCTATCGTCGCCCGTCGATCATCCCCCGTTGGACGAAATCGGCGGGTTCGGTAGGAACTGCCCCCAAGACCAGCGCCATGGGCCCGGCCGTGATGAAGATGCGATATAAAGTTCTCAATCCTGCTCAGCCAAGACTGATCTGCCTCATCCTCTCTAGACGCATCTTCGTTTGACACGACTTTCTCTTCGTTGATCGGTTCAGAGTTCCAGGTCCTTCATTTTACTTTCACTTCTGAGTATCCACCTTGATTCAGCTGCAGGACAGTCTCTTTTTGAATTTATACACCTTCAAGATGCATTCTCCTTCTGTCCTTCTCGTCGGCACTCTTGCCGCACAGGCACTGTCGTTCAGCGTCACTCCTTCGGGAGCCCTTGTGCGACGATATGCAGTATGTTGGAGCCAGGGTTGAATGTTATGAAACTTTACTTACACCTTAAAAAAGGCTCCGTTTGCCATGATGGCCCTCCCGGCTATGGGTCTCCCCGTCCTCGAGGCTCGTGAGGTAAGTTGATTGTATAGTCCTACGTGGAATACCTTCCTAATGGAACATAGCCTCACCACCAGGGTGGGAAGACCAACGGCAAGAAGAACCAGCGTGATGAGGAACTCGAAGCCCGCCACCACCAGGGCGGCAAGACCAAGGGCAACAAGAACCAGCGTGACGAGGAGCTCGTAGCCCGTCACCACCAGGGTGGAAAGACCAACGGTCAGAAGAACCAGCGTGACGAGGAGCTGGAGGCCCGCCACCATCAGGGCGGCAAGACCAAGGGCAACAAGAACCAACGCGACGTCGAGGCTCGCCACCACCAGGGTGGTAAGACCAAGGGCAACAAGAACCAACGCGACGAGGAGCTCGTAGCCCGTCACCACCAAGGTGGGAAGACCAACGGTCAGAAGAACCAGCGTGACGAGGAGCTGGAGGCCCGCCACCACCAGGGTGGTAAGACCAAGGGCAACAAGAACCAGCGAGATGAGGAGCTCGTAGCCCGCCACCACCAGGGTGGTAAGACCAACGGCCAGAAGAACCAGCGCGACGAGGTCGAGGCTCGTCACCACCAGGGCGGCAAGACCAACGGCCAGAAGAACCAGCGCGACGAGATTGAGGCCCGTCACCACCAAGGCGGCAAGACCAAC
>Ga0164242_10005980_pt1 | contig 13451 bp, 11 predicted proteins | sample OricomgcompostMG_FD_108783 | JGI IMG/M metagenome (GOLD analysis project Ga0164242, IMG submission 108783) | Miracle-Growth compost microbial communities from Emeryville, California, USA - Original compost - Miracle growth compost (MG) ...
CGGCAAGCACAATCGGGATTCACAAGGATTACGACAATCCGCCGCCACCGACTACTCCCGAACAACTTCGGTTCCATTACTGCGGCAACTGCCAGCTAACATGGCTTGTGGGTCGCGACGGCCTCGACGCCGCGACGAGTCATCCGTCCCACCACACCTTGTACCACACCTACACCGGCACCTCCCGCTCTCTTATAGCCTTTATCGACGGGGCCTGCCCTTCAAACGGACCCGACGCCTCCAAGGCTGCGATAGGCGTGTATTTCGGCCCGCAGTCCACAAACAACATCTCTCAGGCCCTCGTAACTGGCCGCCCGACCAACCAGCTGGCGGAGATCACAGCGGCAGTCGAGGCTATGCGCCGAGTTCGCATAGCTATAGTTCCCCGTCGTCGCATCCTACTCGGAGCAGCTTCACAGCAGAGCAGCCGACATGCGATGCAAGCTGCCCGCTATATCCGGCTCATACTGGCTACAGACTCGAGCTACCTTGTTGAATGTGTCTGCCAGCACATGCAGAAGTGGTTCTTCGATAAGCCGAGCGGGCTATACAAGAATCGCAGGAACCAGGTGATAGCAAACAGCGAGGCGTTCCGCGAGTTAGTGGATGAGGTCAGACTCCTCTCTACCGTCGGCGTCCAGGTTATGTGGTACAAGGTACCTCGCAACTTCAACGCCGAGGCTGATGCTCTGGCAAATGCGGCTCTTCGCATGGCTGCCGCTCCGGCCGAGGCGCCAACGAACGCCCCCAACGCGTAGCTCAAACCCAACATCCTCGCCATATCTCTGAACCGCATGCCTTGGTTCGACGACATGAGCGACGGGTATGCTAATGAAGCCCGCCAAGCGCCAGTGGCGCTCTCAAAGGTTGGCGAGGGCAGGTTGGGGTATGTGGGGGATGTCAATGCTGAGGAGGGCTCGGTTACTGTAGTCCTAGCTCTGTGCGGGCTGTTAAGCTAGATACAACGCCAAATGGACAATGTATCGAGAAGGCTGTCTGTCCCCCTTGCTAAGACGCAGGAGGACTTGTTGGTTCACTTCTCTGCCATGCCTCCTAGACATTGACGTCCTTTTAGGTATGCCATTCTTCCATGGCTGGAAGATGTCACCCCTATTCGAAAGTCTATCTCATCCGCATTCCGGATATCTTCTGGAATAATCCCTTATTGGTTAAGGAGTACTCTGAGCCTCAAAGAACCATCGGTTGATTGCGTCGATATCTTCAGGTACCTGGTGATTGGCGTCAAGGGACCGGTGGAGATGTATGATATCCCTGGCGCTTGATGGCTCCACCCGGTGGCCGTACTCTTCCCCTCTTCTGGTAGGTAAGTCCGGGTCGCCCAGGTCTTAACCTCGCCTCTCGCGCGCGCGTAGTAGACATTTTAGGCCCGTTCTAGTAGCCGAGTCGGGACGTGCAAGTACCTAAGAATCTTGGCAGGGTCACGTGGACCATCATGATGTGCTGCTCCAAATCTGATCACGTGTGAGGGTTGCGGTTTAGAAAAAAATGCCCCGCCCAAGATGACAGCGGGTCTAGGCTTCAAATGGCAGCCCAAACAGCGACGAATCGCATGGACTTTTAGCGTATAATCCTAACTTTTATTTCTACCGAAAACGCGACAGCCTCCACAATCGCCTCCTCACGACACCTCTTCTTTTCCGACGGACTTTTAAACCATTCTTGTCAGAAAGCACCATTATCATTATCGGCCGACCTGGCGAATTATCTCAATAATCCCCTGTGATCAAACTCCGTCCAACGATGGTCACTGGGCCTCAATTCCCATTCCGCTGCCCTTTATAGGGGTCCTCGCGTTTTCGTGACGCAACTCCAAGATGGCGACGCCAGCGATATCCGCGGCTCAGGCCGAGCTCATCAGGTATGGGCAGCTAGTAACCGGCGCATAGAGTGTGGTGTACGTGTCTAACTGATGACAGCTCTTTATCCCAAGACGATATCCCGGCGAAACTTCGGTGCGCGATCTGTAGTAAACTCGCAGTGAACGCTTTCCGACTGCCCTGTTGCGAGCAGGCCATCTGTGAAAGCTGTATGATACCAAGACGCCTGTTAAGATTCGCAGCGACTGACTTCCACGCAGGCCAATCGACGTTGCCATCTTCCTGCCCCGTTTGCGAGCACTCCCCACTGTCTGCCGACGATTGCAAGCCACACAAAGCGCTACGAACCACAATCAAAGTCTTCTTGCGAACCGAAGAGAAGAAGCGTGAGGCAAACCGTCCGAAGGACACTACACCGGTGACACCGGCCGAGCCAAATACACCGGTTCAACCCCAGACCGCAGCGGCTGGTGCTCCGGCTACGGAAGGAGCGGGGACTGCGCAACCAGATGCACCGGCTCTAGTTACTGGGGAGAAGCTGGAGGAGAATCATGGTGCTGCTCCCGACAAGTCTACCGATGTGACCGACGAGGTATACTCACCCTTGGAGAAGCCACCCGTCGCATGCGCTAACAGAGGCCACGAACAGACATCAAAGGAGAATGCCCCCGACGGATCTACTGAAGATGCTGCGGATATGCAGCTTACGATACGGCAAGGAAATGGCGAGGTTGCAGGCGCCGAAGCCTCTGGAGACGGGAACGAGGCAAATGTTGAAGAGGTGACGGGCGACGGGAACCAGCAAAACCCCAACTTCGGCCCCAGTGGGTTCGGCTTCGACAATATGAACGGGTCGTTCCCAAACATGAACTTCGGTGCTGGGAACTATGACCAAATGCAAATGATGATGGCTATGCAAGGCGGCATGCCAAACAACGGCTTTGCCGCTTTCCCAATGATGGGTTTGTCTCTTCCTCACGCGACCAAACCCCGAACAAGTGACGCTAACACAACTTTACAGGTATGCCAGGCATGAGCATGGACCCGATGACGATGCAGAACATGTACATGAATGGTGGCTTCGGGTCTCAAGGCATGGGCATGAACGGCATGAACATGAACATGGGGATGGGAGGCTTTGGAGGCGGAGCCAATAATAACTGGAACGGGCAGCAATCATGGAATGTCGGCCAAGATAATTTCAATCATCCAAATGCTTCTGGCATGGGCACCGGTGATTATACCACCTCTTTTAATTCAGGGTTCCAGACGGGATTCAATCAAGGTAATTATGGCCACACGAACCAGTTCAATGACCATCGACGGAACCCGTTTGGCTTCCGCGGTAGAGGCCGCGGCCGCGGATTTGGTGGCTACGGATACAGTCGAGGAGGATACCAGCAGGGATACGCCGGCCATGGGAACTATCAAGAGCAGAACTTCGTCGGCCAGCAGTATCAATCAGGACAGCACGAACAGGCGGCAGCAAATGCGCCAGAAGGAGCTGCTGCTGAGAATGGACCAAGTACAACCAATGGTGTGGTCGATGTTGACGAGTTTGGCCGGGAACTGCGTGCTTCGGACGAGAAAGGGGACGCCGAAGGCGCTGAGCAAGGAGGCGAATCCAAACCACCCCCTCATGGCGACGCTGATACCAAAGGTGACCACGATAATTCCACGTATGCTGTGGATCAAGACGGCCAAAGCCGTACCGGTCTAGATGTGCAAGATGCGGGATCACGTGGTGATGCATATCCTGCAGAGCAAGGCGGCGTCCTGTCCGCGGCAGGATCTGTCGTATCAGGCGCACCTGCAAGCCAGTACCGGCCTGGAGGTGGCATTGCCGGCGCCCAAAACCCTGTTCCCGATGTTCCCCTAAACGCCCCCAAAGGTCCTAAGGCCTACCTCCGGGGACTTCCTAACACCAGTTACCGGACTCTACAGGCACGAGGCTTAGTGGACGACGGCGGGTTGAAGACAAACGGCACCGGCCTACCGAGTCCGGGTGTTGATGGCGCGCGGTCTCGGAGTAGTTCACCAGGTCACAAGAGGAGAAGTTCAGAATATCGCGATAGGAGCAAAGAACGCGAGAGGACCCGGGACCGAGAGTATCACAGCAGAGACCAGGACCGCCATGAGCGGTCGCCTAGTAGAAGCGGGAGCCAGGCAGGTAGGGACTCGCGCAGGCGTCGAAGGCATCGCTCGGAATCAGCGTCGGATGATGAGCGCGACGATGAACGTCGTCACAGAAGGCATCGAAGGAAACACTCGTACCCGCAGGATGGCGACGGCGTAGACTCGAAGTCTCGCCCTAAAGATGAGCTGGAACATCCCGAGGACCGGACCAGATCTGCGTCTCCCGATGAAGGTCGTAGGTCGAGCCATCGGAGCAGCCGGAGAGAGCGTGACCCGGAAAAGCGCAGTGAGCGAGAAAGAGATCGCGATCGCGATCGCGACCGCGACCGGGACCGTGACAGGGACCGGGATAGGGATCACAAGTCCAGCCGGCGTTCGCACCGTGACCGAGACCATGAACGTCGGGACCGGGATGGCGATCGCGATCGAGGTCAAGATCGAGAACGCGACAAGGACAAGGGCCGAGATAGGAAGGAGCGCAATTACGACCGCGACCGAGATAGGGAACACCGCCACCGAAGCAGCAAGAAGCCATCCAACGAGCCACCCACGCCGGTGGAGTCCTCAGATCAGGATCTGAAACCCCCAGCGGCGACCGGCACCTCGAGCCGCGGCCTCGAGATCAAGGGCGCGGGCTCAAAGCCACGCGAATCCGCCGAGGACAGTCGGCGCTCGTCCCAGGCATCGGTACGGACGCCCACGGGCTCTGCGCCGCCCGCGGATCCGCACGCCGCGGAGCGGGCGGCGCGGGACAGGGAGAGGCTGCTCAGGGAGACTAGGAGGATGGCCAGCCTCGCCGGGGCGGCGGGGGCGAAACGTAGCAGGGACGAGGGCGACGAGAGCAGACGTAGTAGCCGGCGCAAGGGAAGGCGGGGAGAGGTCGTGAGCGTGGATGATGAGGAGGAGAGGATGAGGCGGCTTGAGGCCGAGAGGGAGTCTGCTAGATTCCGTGACGACTAGGAATCCTGCGGCTCTAAACGAGGTTCGCGTCGCCGTCGTCCTCGCGGTCGCCGTAGCGGTCGCCATCGCAGGCTAAACCAACGTCTACGCGCAGCATGAGACGTCCTGGGATGCTTGCCTAGCTCGTTCGAGGAAGAGGTGAAGGTAGTATATCAAATACTGCTGCATTAGGTGCTTAATGCGTGTCCTCAGAAAGGCTTTGGTTCAGGGGTTTCTAACCCCCAGGTAAAGTGGAACGAGTCTACGAAATGCTCTATGTATTATTGCTATCAAAATGGCTAGACCTCGCACGTACACTTTGGAGCAAGTGGAGACTTTCACATTCAGCTCGATTCCGTGACGCCTTTGCGAGTGCTGATGCTCCACAATGCTCTGCGATCCGAAGAGATACAACGAGTGAACTTCGAGTTTAGAGTTTGATACACCAGGGGCCAGCCAATACTCCGTATAAGTGGATGAATGGGAACCAATATCAGAACTTGGCTGGTCATTCATCCCCCTTGCAGCCCAGGCTAAGGTAGTCGGCTCCAGCGGGAAGTAGTGTACAAAGGTGGCGGGGCGGGGCGGGCTACTGCGCAAGGACCATGACCCAGTGACCCCGCCATTATCATCCCACTCTGATACGTAACCTCGCATAGCCGTTAATCGGTCGAACCTTGAACGAACAACCACTCGTACTCAACTCAACAGCCCGTTCCTATTCTCCTCAACTCTCTCGTTTAGTTTCAAGAGCATCCAAGTGCAGAACAAGAGCATCGTATTTCCTCCCACAAGTCGCGTATCCCCGCGACTTATGTAGTCTCCGAGCATGCGACCGATGCTCGGCGACGACGCCTTCGGGCGTCCCCGCGCCACCGATAACGACACCCCTTCCGCCCTCCACGCTCCACCCGCCCCGCAAATGACCTACGCACTCGGCGACGAGTCCACCGTTGACGTTTCCCTACAGCAGTCCTCTGCTGCCTTCCAGCGGCCGCGGGAAATGAGGAAGCACAACGGACACGAGATCCCTGGCTCTGCTGCTGCTGCGGCCGGTGGGTCCCGCCCGAGCGATAAGGATGGTAGGGATGGCAGACCTTCCAGCTCGAAGGGTCCGGTCGAGGCTTTGAAGAGTGACGACTTCCCTATGTCGAGGCCGGATTCTCCGGTGTATAGGTCGTCCGGCGTGTCCAACCAGTCACAGCCGATGACTCCGATATTCTTGGGAACGTCGGCCGGCGCTTCGGCTCTTAGCAGCGTCTCGTCGAGGCGGAACTCGCTCTCTGGATCACTGGATCTGGGGAGCCAAGCAGTGAGCACGGACGGCGAGACCGACAAAGAAACACCGTCGAACATGATGGATAGCGGGAGTGCTCCGCAGCTCATCATGCCGAGCATCAAGATGCCCAGCCGGCGGCCATTCACAGAGGCGGGGAAGTCGATGCCCAGGTTGAAGGTGCTTATTGCCGGCGACTCCGGAATCGGGAAAACCTCCCTTGTCAAGGCTATCGTCCAGTCCTGCGAGCACATCGTCCACGTCGATCCCATCACACCATCCCCGGCGTCGTCTGTAATCCGGGCCGCCGCGACTCCGCGCCGAGGCAGCCGGAGGCACTCCTCAAGGCCGGAGGTTGGAACAACCCAGGTCACGGAGATTTTCGCCAGCACTAAACCCTACCCCGAGTGGTGGTCTGACTTGGACGACTCACGCATTTTGAAGCGGAGGAAGAGCGTCGGTGATACGGTCCTAGATCGGAACATCTGCTTCGTCGATACCCCTGGGTATGGGTGTGGCTCGTCGGTAAGTTCTCCCGAAGATATCCGCGTCCCCCACCCAACCCGTTCAGTTAGCTAACTGGTACCAGGCCATGGACACAATTTCTCCAGTCGTTACATACGTAGAATCCCATCTCCAACGCATGTCTTCGAACTCACTCGCCGACGGAGATATGCTGAACATGCTCGGCGGAGATGGTGGAGTCCAAGTGGATGTTGTAATATATATGATTTCACATCGTAAGTCTACTTTCCAAAACGGTCCCACTCGAGTCAGGATTAACTAACGACCCATCGCAGGCCTCAAACCCGTCGATGTACAGTACCTACGCCAATTATCATCTCTGACCAACGTTATCCCAGTGCTCGCGCGAGCCGACCTCATGTCGCCGGACCAGGTGGCAGCGAGCAAGGAGCAAATAAACAGCCAGCTACAGGAGGCAGATATACGGCCCTTCGGCTTTGCAGCGGCATTCCCAGGCCAGACAGTGCCTCGATCGGAATGTACCTACGCCATTTCCAGTGCTACCGGCTCTGACCACGATGTCATGGACGCTAGCCTTCTAATGAGCTCCGACTACGTCCAACCACTGATACCTACAGAGTTAGTGACGCTCGTCGAGCAAATGTTCAGCCAAGAAGGAGCGTCGTGGCTCCGTCATTCGGCAGCAAGGAAATATATACAGTGGCGGAAGTCTGGCACGACGAAGCCAATGGAACTTTACCAACCAGCAAGTCTTGGCAGCTCAAACGCGCAACTTACAGCCAGCCAGGCCCTGTACCCTGCTCTTGGTGCAACGTCTTCGTTCGCCATCGCGCGAGTTGCGGACCACACGGAGAGGGAGGAGCGTCTAGCTCGGCTCCAGCTTGCCAGCTGGGCCGTAGATCTCCAGAAGAGCCTGGACAAGGAGCGAGCTTCATACGAGCGGTTGGCTCGGGGCGATCGAGCCGTCTGGCTCACTGAACGGCTTAATGAATGCGTTCAAGACGGCACACTAGTCCCCGTCGCGGGACGGGGCAAGTCTCCGGCCGAGGCTGACGGGAAGTCGAGGCAGAACCGGAGCAAGATGAGGAGGGGGTCGCCTACGAAGTCGATGCAACACCAGGATCCCCTTGGACTGCTTGAGGTTGCTGCGGAGCTTAGGCACAAGGGGTTGGTCGCTCTGGAGGTGCTGGGCAGCTTGAGCGTGCTTGGCGGCCTCGCTCTGTGGCTTTCAAGGCATTATTGGCATTTTCAGCCCTATGAGTGGGCGGCCACTGAGTGGGACAAATTTTGGTCCGGGGGAAGGTGAAGAAGTTTAGAGAAGAGTGAGAAGGTATGGTACGTACCTTGTCGGGGGTGAGTTGGAGAGTTGGTGAGATGTGATATCGGCGCGTGATCTCGGGGAGGTGACTGGTAGACGTGTACTCCAGGAATGAGCTATAATATTTAGGTAGACTCGACTCCTTCAACCGCAAACAAACCCAACTTAGTGTTACTCTGCCTTCTCTTTTCTTCTTTTTTTTTCGTCGCTTCTAGCATGAGCAAACTCTAAGTCCGTGATAGGGTGGGTGGTCACATGTACTCCGTACACGAAAAATACCGTGTCGTGCGTGTGTACGCATAGAAGCGCCGAGTGCGCACGGGCCATGCGACTATCAGCTTGTTAGTCCAGAACCACTTCTATCCAACCAAACCCCCGATCAACCTTCGACATCTTTCCCACTTCGCCAAACGAGCGAGTCAACAGATCCTGTTGACGATTTTAACGCTCAAAATCGCGATTGACTCTCGGCGACGGATCCTGTTGCCCTCGCGATCACCCTTCTTTTTTACTACCCAACCTTTTTTTTCTTTCTGATATCGCGTGCATTATCCTGAACCCAACACTCTCAACATCTCATTACTTCCCCATCATTTTTCTTTTCTTTTTCTCGCTCGTCTTTCCTCCTTTTCTCAGCCGTCACGATGGAATCAGAGCGAACTTACGGTGTGACGCCACCCATTTCGACGGTCCTCCCGACCGAGTCGGAGAAGCAGTGCAACGAGGCCTTGTTGCAAGAGCTGCACGATCAGGGCACCTTCGAGAGCGCCGCCGAGACCCAGAAACGGTAAGGGAGAACCGGCCTTCTTGGGGGGAGAGGGAAGAGCTCTGACTAGATGCTAATTCCATCGTACAGACACCAGGTACTTGCCTCACTGCAAAATATAACCGATGCCTTCGTGAGGAAGGTGGCTCTCGAAAAGGAACCCAACAACCCCGTCTTGATCCGCGATGCTCGCGGCAAAGTCTTCACGTATGGTAGCTTCCGCTTAGGTGTGTTTGGACCCGGATCCGATATCGACGCGCTCGTGGTTGCTCCCCGATACGTGACGCGCGACAATTACTTCGAGTACTTTCCAGACCTACTCCGTGAGATGGCCCCGCCGGGTTCTATCGAAGAGATGGCCGTTGTCACCGATGCGTTCGTGCCAATCATAAAGTTCGAATATTCTGGCATCAGCATCGACCTGATCTTCTCCAGGATCGCCACCCTCAAGCAGCTCCCCGCCGATCCCAAATGGAACCTGAAGGATAACAATCTGCTGCGGGGCTTGGACGAGGCCGAGCTACGTTCGTTGAACGGCACGAGAGTGACGGACGACATCATCAACTTGGTCCCTGAGCCGACCACCTTCCGTCTGGCTTTGCGAGCAATCAAGCTCTGGGCTCAACGGAAGGCCATATATGCCAACATCATGGGTTTCCCCGGTGGTGTGGCTTGGGCCATGCTTGTTGCCCGTGTCTGCCAGCTCTACCCCAAGGCTGCTGGCGCCGTCATCGTCCACAAATTCTTCCACCTCATGCGTCGGTGGCCGTGGCCACAACCCGTCCTGCTCAAGGCCGTTGATGATGGTCCATTGCAGGTCCGGGTGTGGAATCCCAAGGTTCGTTCCCTCCCCCACTTTGGCGTCTCAATATATTCTTACCACCCCCTTAGCTCTACAAAGGCGACCAATATCACATAATGCCGATCATCACGCCAGCATACCCTTCCATGTGTGCTACATACAACATCACACGGTCAGCCATGTCGTTAATACACCAGGAGCTGGAGGCCGGTACGATTATAACAGACCAAATCCTCTTTAACAAGAGGCCTTGGAAGGATCTTTTCGTGAAGCATTCGTTTTTCACCAATGACTTCAAGTACTACCTCTCAGTCACCTGCTCAAGCAAGACCAAGGAAGCCCATAGGGTGTGGTCCGGATTTGTCGAGTCCAAGGTCAGAGTTTTGGTTCAGAACTTGGAACGACACCAATCTATCAGCCTAGCTCGTCCGTTCAACAAAGGCTACGACAGGGCACATTCTTGCAGCAACGACGCAGAAGTGGATCGCATTCAGAATGGCAGCCTGGCCTTTGTAACGAAGGAAACGAAAACCGCAGATCCGAAGGTCAAGACGGAGGATCAGGTAGTCCAAACCAAGACTGAGCCCATGGACACTGCAGGAATGAAGAAGGAGGAAGGGGGAGAAGACGAGAAAGTTAAGCTGGAAGACGCGGAACCCCATGCGAGCGGAGAGCCTCTGGAGGTTTACACCACCAACCACTACATCGGCCTCGTGTTAGCGGAAGGTAAGTGACTCCCCCGCGCTGACTTAGTCCCTGTCCAGCCATTTGCCTGTTTTGATTCCAAGCTTTCAGCTTGAGCTTGCCTATAGCTTTTAACGTATGCCGACCCGACAGGTGCCAAATCCCTCGACTTGACCTATCAGGTCAACGAATTCAAAGACTTGGTTACGGCTTGGGATAAATATGACAGGGACCTGAACTGCTTGAGCATCCAGCATGTTCGCAAGTAGGTTACGTGGCTTCGAATGTCGCTTTTATACGTTGCTAATCCCGTCAAGTATCGACCTCCCGGATGATGTGTTCGAACCCGGAGAGGTTAAGCCAACGAAACCTGTTAAGAGGAAGGCTCCGGCGGCGAACGGTAACCCCGCGATGAAGAAGCGCAGCTCCTCAGATGTAGGTGCTGGAGATCGGTCGAACGCTCGCCATGGAAGCATTATGCCGATCTATCACCTCGGCTGTGTATCCCGGCCCCTCTGTCGTTCTGGAGACGCTGACCCTCTTCGCAGGAAAATAAGAACCCGCCACCCAAGCGACAGCAGCAAACCTCGATCGCAGCCGCCGCTGGCGGCGGCGGGTGAACACCCTTGCTTCGCGCAGCGCTGAAAGCCTACCAGTCCCATGACGTCGCGCGAGCACCCTTTCGATAGTACTCTGCTGATTCGCAGGTTATTTCCTGCGGCAATTCGTCATCCAGTTGGCCAACTCGGCCTTGAAGCTTGTGATGCTACTAATACCAGAACCAAGTGCACCACTATTTTCCTTCCTTCACCCACACTGCCTTATGGAAGAGACACGCTCCCTTCGCTGCCCATTCCACAGACTTGTTCGTCAAGCACCAGCTTAACCGCTGAAGGAACACGAGAAAAGAAGAAACCAAGGTTCTTTTATTTTAAAAAAACAACAATTAGAAAAGTAAAAAGGCCTAACGGAAGCAACCAACAGGCGACACATACGCACGAAACCGGAGTTTGTTTTGCGAGTTTTTAGACCGGCGTGTCTGGCAGGAGTAAACCGGCTTTTGGTTTGTTTATTTCCTCTCGAGCAACTACCATCAGGCGTCGGCGGTCCTTCTATCAGCCCTTTTCTTTGGCTTCGATAACTACCCGGATTTCCTCCTCTTTGGGTTATCTGTAGATGACCGGCTAGAGAGCATCATGGATGGGATAGGAGAGGGAGGGAGGGGGCTTTAGCATCTACTGCTGGCTTTTTTCTTTTTTCCCCGTCTAACCAGCTGTGTAACTAGAACCGCCAGCTCTTGGCTTTTTAATAAAATGGCTCTATTTCGGGGGCACAAGTGCCTCGCCCAAAAAAATAACCACCTTGTTCCTCTGACATACTTGACTGGTGCGTAGAGTCTAGTTTTTTTGGTGCCGGTAACTGTGTCGGTGTCTCCAGTTGCATGGAAGGGAACCATTTTCTAGCTGGTGAAGCACTGGAGAAACTGTTGCACGAGATATATGATAGCAAAGCTCGGTAGTTATGCTGAACTGCTAAACCGACGCATAACGCCTGATCCTTCCATGATCTCATCATTCAACCTTCCTAGGACCCTGCACGCCTCCGAATAGGGGGTGAGTCTGCCAGGTCTCAGCCGTACTTTTATTCCGTCCCCTTCCCCAAAGCCCAACCTCGTCCCAAAATCAGTGGCTTTCGCGCTATAGCTAGAACTAACGGCCTGCTCGGCAGTTGGCACGATGAAACGCATCGACTAACAAACGGGGGAGTTTTACTTCAACCGCAGAGAGCATCCAACGCAAAGAACACACGTCAACATGCCTTTAGTCAGCACCTTACCGGCAAGATAGCACGGTTGACGTGAAGTAGATAGGGCGTAGTTTGCAACCTAAGCGAACAAACCCGGGGAGACAAAGGGGCTGCGTCACGCTATCCCAAAGTCGCCGTAATGACGGGCACACTATTCGCGGCTCGCAACACTCTTCGCAACAACCCGCTGCTCCTTGGGCTTCGTAATCTCGAAGAAGTCGGTCAGGCCCTTGACGACGACGTCAACGTTCATATTGATGAGCGGCATCTTATCATAGGAGCCCTCGTGCATGACGGCGACGAGGGCGAGGAAGCGGTCGACCTCGCGCAGCATGATGGGCCGCTGGCCGTCGGAGAGGACCATGGCGCTCTCGGCCCAGTCGCAGGCGATCTGGTCATCCAGTGTCTGGGACCAAGGGGCGCGCTCGAGCCGGTCGCGCCACCCCGGGGAGTGCTGCCAGCTCCCGTACACCTCGGTGAAGTCGATGATGACGTCGACGTAGTCGGAGCAGATCTCATAGCTGGACATGTCCTCGGGGGCGGAGTCCGTGGCGATGTAGATCTTGGTGTTGACGTCGAAGAGGTAGGCCTTCTCAAAGCGGCAGGTGCGGCAGAGGGTGGTCAGCATGGCCTCGAGCTGGCCGAGGCGCGGGATCAGCTTCTGGATGACTTTACTAAAGGCCTCGAAGATGCTGTGGTTGTAGATGCTGGTGAGGTGGAAGTTGACGGGGGCGTTCTCGACGCCCTGGTCGGATAGCTCGTCCTGGATGCGGATGGTCACTTCGCGCTGGATGTCGAGCTTGTAGTCGTCGGAGAGTCCGTCTACCTTGTGGATGAAGACCTCGATGTTGATGTGGGGGTAGCTGCGTTGCAAGTGCAGGATTGTGGAGTTGAGGCGAGCTACCGCCTCGAGGTAGTCGTCTTGGGCGTCGATCACCCATATCAGGGCTCCAATCTCCCCGAAGATGGCGTCCATGTCGAAGGGGAAGCTCGGGTTGTCGAAGATGTCGATCTGGCCGGGGAAATCCCATACTTGGAACTCCATGAATGAGCTACACACAAGTCAGCAAACGGAGTTGCGCGCGCCACTATTAGGGCGAAGGGGTCAGGGGCATGTGTACTTAAGGCTGTCTTTCTGTATGCGGGCGGTCGACTCGAGGAATAGGGTCTCGGTCGGAGGTAGCTTGTGGAAGACGACGCTTGAAATGGATGACTTGCCGCTCCTACCCTATTTATTAGCTTCTGAGGAAACATAGAGCATGGCGTTAGAATATGGTATATATACCTTCTCTGGCCCATCAGTAGCAGGCGGGGCTTGCCCTTCGCTTGCTCAGCTTCGGTGAGTTCGGGTGCCTTGACGCCATCCTTCTTTTGTTGCCGCTGCCTGTTCTGTTCATATA
>Ga0164242_10005981_pt1 | contig 13450 bp, 12 predicted proteins | sample OricomgcompostMG_FD_108783 | JGI IMG/M metagenome (GOLD analysis project Ga0164242, IMG submission 108783) | Miracle-Growth compost microbial communities from Emeryville, California, USA - Original compost - Miracle growth compost (MG) ...
ACCGCGCACGCCTGAACCTGATCACCACCACCGAGCCCGACGCCCAGGAGCAGCCACTGGCCCTCACCGCCTGACCAACAACGGATCACGCCGAAGCGCTACACCACGTCCGGGGACTTGACCACGTCGGGCGCCGTCGGTGCGGCGTCCCCGGCGGCGCGCGAGCCGTCTTCGGCCGGCGCATTTCCCGTGTGGACTGACATCAGTGGCGTGCGTCCCGGCAGCGCGGCGCGCGAGCAGGCTGTCGCCGCACGAGCCGCGCAAGGCCGTTTCACGGGCTTCCTCGCGCGCGTGTTCGACGTCAGGACCGAGGAGCGGGCGTGGCGGATCGGCGCCGACGGTGAGGAGGCGGTGGCGGCGCAGATCGCGACACTCGGCCCGCAGTGGCGGGTCCTGCACGCCGTGCGGGTGGGGCAGCGGGACGCGGACATCGACCACGTGCTCGTCGGCCCGGCGGGTGTGTTCACCGTGAACGCCAAGAATCACCCGAACGCCTCGGTCTGGGTGGGCGGTGACACCTTCATCGTCAGCGGCCAGCGGGTGCCGTACGTCCGCAACAGCCGCCACGAGGCCAGCCGCGCGTCGCGGCTGCTGACCGAGCACGTCGGCTTCCCGGTCCCCGTGGTGGGCGTCATCGCCGTCGTGGGTGCGCACCGCGGCTTCACCGTGAAGCAGCAGCCTCGAGACGGGGCCGTGGTTGTCGTCGCCCGGCGCCGCCTCGCCGGGTACCTGCGCGGGCTGCCGGCTCGCCTCGACGCCCGCCAGGTCGAGGCGATCGGCGACATCGCCCGACGGTCCACGACGTGGTGCTGAGGTCAGCCGACGAGGACCCGCACACCCCCGGGGACCGGCGTGCGCGCGTTGCGACGGGTGGGAGCGTGCCCGAGCCGCCGTCACGCGGGGTTTGGTGAAAGTCATCGGCTTGCCGGCCGCCAAGGCGTAGGCGATCTCTCGGCGGGTCGACTCTCCGACGTATCCGCCCGGGTTGACGATCAGGATCCGGTCGGCCAGGTCGATCTTGCGTAGGTGGAGAGCGTCCAGGACGGCCTTCCGTGCTGGGGAGGGGACTCGTCCGCTTCGCTCGCGAGTCCCCAAGGGCCGGTGTCTGACGTGCGCGTCCGAGTCCCGCTCCCACCTTCGCTATCGTGCGAGCCGTGCGAGTGGGCGTGTACATCGACGGGTTCAACCTCTACTACGGCGCTCGTGGGTTGTGTGGGCGCTCGACCGCTGGTTGGCGGTGGCTGGATCTGCGCGCGCTCGCAACGTCGCTCGTCGCGGCTCGTCCCGAGTGGCCCGGCGCCGCAGTCGAACGTGTCGTCTACTGCACCGCCCGGATCAGCGGTGCTGACAACGCGGTCGGTCAACGGGAACAGGACGTCTATCTTCGTGCTCTCACCGAGGCGAACTCGATCGACGAGCTGTCCCTGGGGCAGTACGTGACCCGCACGACGACCGCACCGCTGGCCGTGGCCGGACCGAAGAACAAGCCGATCTTGAGTCACCCGCAGTGGCCCGTGATGGTGAAGGATGACGCCGGACAGAACGCAGCCAACGCTACCTTCATCGCCTCGGTCGCCCGCCGCGAGGAGAAGGGCTCCGACGTCAACGTGGCGTCCCACCTGCTCATCGATCTGTACGAAGGCCGGATCGACCCGGCCGTGGTGATCAGCAACGACTCCGATCTCGCCTACCCGGTCGCCCACGCTCGGACGCGCATCCCCGTCGGACTGGTGAACCCCTCGCGGAACTACCTGGCGGGCAAACTCGCGGGCGCGGTGTCAGACGGGGTGGGCTCGCATTGGTGGTACCAACTCACCGACGCGGAGGTGCGCGCAGCGCAGCTCCCGCCGACCGTCGGCAAGCTCTCGAAGCCGGGTCCGTGGTGACCGAAGCCTCACCCGCTCGGACGCATGAACCGATGTGACTTCCTCGCTTCGGTGTACTAGCCTCCACGCATACCACCCGTCCTCTCTGAGGGCGGGTTTTCTCTTGCCCAGCTCGTGCACAAGCGCTCCATCCGGTGGCGCGTCGCCACGCTCGTCCGCGCTGATCGTCCACCGCCGCCCGGAGCTCGGCCGGGCGTGACCAGTCGCGTCGCTGGAGGCGCTGCCGCTGCGTCGCTCCTTAGCCCGGTGCCCAGGAGCGCGGCGTGTTCGGCAGCGTCACGTGACGAGGCGTACGTGGAAGCCCACAGCCTCGACGAGCGGAAGGCCGCAACCCGCACCCGGCTGTTGCGAACCGCCGTTTGCAATCCTTCGTCATCGCGGGTTGCACAGATTGCCGGGTGCCGGGGCTGCTGCGAGGTCACGCCAGGTGTTCAGCACCCAGACCGACGCACGGCGGCCGCTGCGCATTTCCGCGTCCGGATGTCGGTTGGGTCATGGGCAAATGTCCCCATGGATGTGAGCGACGAGTCCCTGGCCGAGGTGCGCCGGCAGGCCGCGTTGCGCTGGCTCGCGCTCGACGGCGAGTGGGATCGACGGCTCCCGGGCGCGACGGCGCCGTCGCATCCGGTCGCGAGCCTCGCGCTCGGGTGGCGGGCCCAGAGCGGGCGTCGCCGTACAGAGAAGCTGCGGCTCGAGCTTCGAACCGCTGCCTCGACGTTGGAGCGCCTGGGGGCGGGTGCTGAAGGAGAGTGGGGCCTCTTCTCGGTGACGCCGGGAACCGGCGCACCGAACTCGGTCGAGCGGACGCTGCGCACGCTCGCAGCCGCCGACCACCACCCGCCGCTCGCATCCGCGGCTCGGGAGGCACTGGACCTCGTGCCGCAGGCGCGGTCGCGCGCGGAGGTGCGCGGGGATCGATCGGCGCTCGCGGACCTCGAGGACAGCGTGGTCGCGATGGTCGACCTGTCGCGCCACCTGCCGAACCTGGCTGGTGTGCTCAAGGAGCACCTTCCCGGCGCCCGCCGCCCAGTGGCGTCGTCGATCGAGGAGCTGGACGACGCACCGCGGGAGCGGGTGACGAGATGCAGGCTGTCCGTGACCGAAGGCCTGGCCGGGAGCTATGCCGACGCGATCCGCGAGCTGGACGGTCTGTCGCACGTCATTTGCCTCCATCGGATCGACACGGTGTCGAGCGCTCAGGGGTTCGGTCTCGGCACCGCTGCGCTCGTCGAGCTGTGCGCCTATGCAGAACGTCGAGGCCTGCCGATCGTCGCGACGCTGGCGCCGAGTGATCGTGCGCCCGAGACCCTGAGGCGCGTCGCGCGCTGGTATGCGCGCGTCGGCTTTCGCCGTGCGAAGGGCGGCGCGGACGCCTGGGAACGATGTGACGTCATCTGGCGCCCCGCCGCCGGCATGCCGCAGGAATGAACGGACCTGCGCCGAAGTTGAGCCCATCAGACTCAAGTTCCACCCGCCGCGGCTTGCATCGTCGGAACGACGACCGCAGACTTGAGCCGGGCGGGCTCAAGACTCGAAGCACTCCACGCACGGGAGCCCGCAGACGCTCCGGAAAGAAGGCACACACATGGCACGAGCAGTCGGCATCGACCTGGGCACCACGAACTCGGTGGTCGCCGTCCTCGAGGGTGGCGAGCCCACGGTCATCGCCAACGCGGAGGGGTCGCGCACGACTCCGTCGGTCGTGGCGTTCTCCAAGACGGGCGAGGTGCTGGTCGGCGAGATCGCCAAGCGCCAGGCCGTCACCAACGTCGACCGCACGATCACGTCCGTCAAGCGCCACATGGGCACGGACTGGACCGTGAGCATCGACGACAAGAAGTACACCGCGCAGGAGATCAGCGCGCGGGTGCTCTCCAAGCTCAAGCGTGACGCGGAGGCCTACCTGGGCGAGCCCGTCACCGAGGCCGTCATCACGGTCCCCGCGTACTTCAACGACGCGCAGCGCCAGGCGACCAAGGACGCCGGCACGATCGCGGGCCTCAACGTCCTGCGCATCATCAACGAGCCCACCGCGGCGGCCCTGGCCTACGGCCTCGAGAAGGGCAAGGAGGACGAGCTGATCCTCGTCTTCGACCTCGGCGGTGGCACCTTCGACGTGAGCCTGCTCGAGGTGGGCAAGGACGACGACGGCTTCTCGACGATCGAGGTCCGGGCGACGTCCGGCGACAACCACCTCGGTGGTGACGACTGGGACAACCGCATCGTCGACCACCTCGTCTCCGAGGTGAAGAACACGACGGGCGTCGACCTGTCGAAGGACAAGATCGCGCTGCAGCGCCTGCGCGAGGCCGCCGAGCAGGCCAAGAAGGAGCTCTCGTCCGCGACGAGCACCAACATCTCGCTGCAGTACCTGAGCATGAGCGAGAACGGCCCGGTCCACCTGGACACCAAGCTCACGCGTGCGCAGTTCCAGCAGATGACCCAGGACCTGATCGACCGCACCAAGGCGCCGTTCAACGCCGTGATCCGCGACGCGGGCGTCAAGCTCGCGGACATCGACCACGTCGTGCTCGTCGGCGGCTCGACCCGCATGCCCGCGGTCACCGAGGTCGTCACGGAGCTCACGGGCGGCCGCGAGCCGAACAAGGGCGTCAACCCGGACGAGGTCGTGGCGGTCGGCGCCGCGCTGCAGGCCGGCGTCATGAAGGGCGACCGCAAGGACGTCCTGCTCATCGACGTGACCCCGCTGTCGCTCGGCATCGAGACCAAGGGCGGCGTCATGACGAAGCTCATCGAGCGCAACACCGCCATCCCGACCAAGCGGTCCGAGATCTTCTCGACGGCGGAGGACAACCAGCCGTCGGTGCTCATCCAGGTGTTCCAGGGCGAGCGCGAGTTCGCGCGGGACAACAAGCCGCTCGGCACGTTCGAGCTCACCGGCATCGCGCCGGCGCCGCGCGGCGTGCCGCAGATCGAGGTCGCGTTCGACATCGACGCCAACGGCATCGTGCACGTGTCCGCCAAGGACCGCGGCACGGGCAAGGAGCAGTCGATGACGATCACCGGCGGCTCGGCCCTCCCCAAGGAGGACATCGACCGCATGGTCAAGGAGGCCGAGGAGCACGCGTCGGAGGACAAGAAGCGCCGCGAGGAGGCCGAGACCCGCAACAGCGCCGAGCAGCTCGTCTACTCGACGGAGAAGCTGCTGGTCGACAACGCCGACAAGCTGCCGGAGAACGTCAAGACCGACGTGCAGTCGGCCGTGGGCGAGCTCAAGACCGCGCTCGAGGGCTCGGACGTCGACGCCGTGAAGGAGAAGACGGCCGCGCTGTCGACCGCCGCGCAGAAGATCGGCGAGGCGATCTACGCCAACCAGTCGGCCGCGCCGGCCGACGAGGCGCCCGCGTCCGCCGGCTCGTCGTCGGCCGCCGCTGACGACGACGTGGTCGACGCCGAGATCGTGGACGAGGACGAGGCCAAGTGACGGCTGAGAACCCGGGCCGCCCGGAGCCGGGCCGGGGGGACGACGAGTCCCCCCGGTTCACCGACAAGCGCCGCATCGACCCGCAGACGGGCGAGGTCCGTCAGCCGACCCCGGAGGAGGCCGTCCTGGCCGAGGCCGAGGCGGCGGCGAGCAACGCCGAGGAGGCCGTCGTGCTCGAGGGTCTCGTCGAGGCCCAGAAGCTCGCGGCCGAGCGGCTCGAGGAGCTCCAGCGCGCGAACGCGAGCTACTACAACCTCGAGCAGCAGTACTCGGCGTACGTGAAGCGCTCGAAGGCGGAGAGCGTCGCGGCGCACGACCGGGGTGTCGCATCCCTCGCGGAGGCGCTCATCCCGGTGCTCGACGACGTCGAGCTCGCGCGCCAGCACGGCGACCTCACCGGCCCGTTCGCGTCCATCGCGGAGAAGCTGCAGGCGACGCTCGCGCGATTCGGCGTCGAGCAGTACGGGCAGGCCGGCGAGCCGTTCGACCCGGCGGTGCACGAGGCGCTCATGCACGCGCACTCCGCGGAGGTCACCGAGCCGACCGTCCAGCAGGTGCTCCAGCACGGGTACCGCACGGCGGACCGGATCCTGCGGGCCGCGCGCGTCGCGGTCGTGGACCCGGAGGCCTGACGACGGACACGATGACGACGACGAGCCCGCGGTGCGCTGACCTGCGCCGCGGGCTCGTCATCCGTGAAGATCGAAGGAGGGAGGCGCCGTGACCGGCCAGGACTGGCTCGAGAAGGACTTCTACGCCGTGCTCGGCGTCCCCAAGGACGCGGACGCGGCGACCATCAAGAAGGCGTACCGCAAGCTCGCGCGCACCAAGCACCCGGACCACAACCCGGGCGACGCGAAGGCCGAGGCCGAGTTCAAGCAGATCGGCGAGGCGTACGCGGTGCTCTCGGACCCCGAGCAGCGCTCGCAGTACGACCAGCTCCGCCAGATGGCGGGCGGTGCCCGGTTCACCTCGGGCGGGCGCGGCGGGTTCGAGGACGTCTTCGGCGGCATGTTCGGCGGCGGCGCCCCCGGGGCGGGCGGTGCCGGCGGGACGCGGGTGCGCTACTCGACCGGCGGTGGCGGCGCGGGCGGGTTCGAGGACCTGCTCGGCGGGCTGTTCGGCGGCGGCGGGTTCCAGCGCGGACCCCAGCCGGGCGCCGACCTCTCCGCGGCGGTGACGCTGCCGTTCCGCGACGCGGCCGAGGGCGCGACCGTGTCGCTCGACGTCGAGGGCCGCAAGGTCAACGCGCGCGTCCCGGTCGGCGTCCGCGACGGGCAGAAGATCCGGCTGCGCGGCAAGGGCCGGCCCGGCGAGGCCGGTGCGCCTGCGGGCGACCTCGTGCTCACCGTGCACGTGACGCCGCACCCCGTGTTCTCGCTCGACGGCGACGCGAACCTGCGCGTCACGGTCCCGGTGGCCTTCGACGAGGCCGCGCTGGGTGCGACCGTCGAGGTGCCGACGCTCGACGGCTCGACCGTCAAGGTGAAGGTCCCACCAGGCACGCCGTCGGGCCGCACGCTGCGCGTCAAGGGCCGCGGGCTCAAGGGCGCGAAGCAGACGGGTGACCTCCTCGTCTCGGTGCAGGTGGTCGTGCCGCAGCGGCTCTCCGACGCGGCGCGCGAGGCCGTCCAGGCGTTCGGCATCGCGACGAGCAGCGAGGACCCGCGCGCCGACCTGATGGCCCAGGCGCGGACGTGACCGGGAGCCGGCCGTGAACGAGGACTCGCGGGTCTACGTCATCTCGGTCGCGGCGGAGCTGGCCGGGATGCACCCGCAGACGCTCCGCCAGTACGACCGGCTCGGCCTCGTCTCGCCCGGTCGCACGCGCGGCCGCGGCCGGCGGTACTCGCTGCGCGACATCGCGACGCTCCGCGAGGTGCAGCGGCTGTCGCAGGACGAGGGGATCAACCTCGCGGGCATCAAGCGGATCCTCGCGCTCCAGGACGAGGTCGAACGGCTGGGCCGCCAGGTCGAGTACCTCCGCTCGTTCGTCGAGCCCGGCCGCCGCGTCTTCACCGCCGACGCCCGCGGCGACGTGGTCGCGACGCGCCGCATGCCCCGCGCGGCCCGCCCGGCGTCCCCGCCGCGCGCGATCGAGGCCGCCGGCGCGGTCGTCCTCTGGCGCCCGACCCCCCGCGGCTGACGCACCCACCCCGCCCGGCCCGCGGCTGACGCACCCACCCCGCCCGCCCCGTCGCGCCGCCACCCCGCCCGCCTGCGGCTGACGCACCGGCTCCGCCCGTCCCGCCGCGACGCCGCTCCCGGCGGGTCGCTCCGCGCCGCCAGGTCGACCCCGACCACGAACAATGCCGCCGGTTCGTGACTGCGCATTGACGAAGTCGCGCCGTTGTTCGTGGTTGGCGGGCGGGCGCGGGCGGGGGCGCGGGCCGGGCCGGGCCGGGCCGGGCGGGGCCGCGGCGCGTCAGGCCGGGGCGAACGTGCGGCGGTACTCCGACGGGCTGACGCCGACAGCGCGGCGGAAGTGCAGGCGCAGGTTCGCGGCCGTGCCCAGCCCGCAGGCCTCGGCGACGCGGTCCGCGCCCCAGTCGGTCGTCTCGAGCAGCTCGCGGGCCCGGTGCACGCGCGCGGCGTTGAGCCAGCGCAGCGGCGGCTCGCCCGTCTCGGCGACGAACGCGCGCGCGAACGTGCGCTCGGACGTGTGTGCGTGCCGCGCCAGGTCGGCCACGGTCAGCGGCGTCCCGAGCCGCTCGAGCGCCCACTCCCGGGTCGCGGCGAGCCCCGCCTGACGCGGCGGCTCCTCGTCACGCGGGATGAACTGCGCCTGGCCGCCGTCCCGGTGCGGTGCGGCGACGACGAGCCGTGCGACGCGGTTCGCGACGGCTGCGCCGTGGTCGACGCGGATCAGGTGCAGGCAGACGTCGATGCCCGCCGCGATGCCCGCACCCGTCACGACGTCACCCTCGTCGACGAAGAGCACGTCCGCGTCGACCTCGACCGCGGGGTAGCAGGCGGCGAGCTGGGCGGCGTGACCCCAGTGCGTCGTCGCGCGGCGGCCGTCGAGCAGCCCGGCCTGGGCGAGCGCGAACGCGCCGGTGCAGATCGACGCGACGCGCGCGCCTCGCGCGTGCGCGGCCCGCAGCGCGTCGAGCACCTCCGGCTCGAGGGTGCGGTCGTGCGGGCGGAACGCGGGGACGACCACGGTGTCAGCCGTCGCGAGGGCCTCGAGACCGAACGGCGCGACGACGTCGAACCCGCCTGACGTCGCGACCGGGCCGGGGCGCACGCCGGCGAGCACGACGTCGTACGCGGCGCCGCCGCGCGCGCCGAGCACCTGGAACGGCATGCCGACCTCCATCGGCAGCACCGCCGGCAGCGCGAGGACGACGACCCGGTGCGGCACCCTGCCGGCGTCCGGCGCGCCCCCGGTCGGCGTCGCGCCCGGCACCGCCGCGACGGTGTGAGGACTCATGGCGGAAACCTATCGCAGGTTGGCATTCCCGCCACTCGTGCCGCGTGACCTGCGCCGACAGCCTGGCGTCGTGACCACCGACACCAGCCCCGCCGACGACACCACCCGCGCGGCCACCTCGACCGGCGCCGCCGACCCCACCTCGACCCGCGCAGCGCTCGACGGCCCGCGCCTGGTCCGCAAGCTCCTGCCCGCGCAGACGTTCCTCGTGCTGGGCTCCTCGGTCGATCTGACGCTCACCGGCATCGTCGGCGTGCACCTCGCGCCGACGCGCGCGCTCGCGACGCTGCCGTTCAGCCTCATCCCGGTCGCGACGATGGCCACGACGTTCGCGGCGTCCCGTCTCATCGGCCGCGTGGGCTACCGCCGCACGTTCGTGCTCGCCCCGTTGGCCGCCGTCGCGGCGGGCGTCCTCTCGGCGGCCGGCGTCCAGTGGCATGCGTTCTGGCTGTTCTGCGTCGGCACCGCGCTGGTCGGCGTCTACGGCGCGGGCGCCGCGTACTACGGCTACGCCGCCGCCGAGGCGAACCCCGAGACGCGTGCCCGCGCGGTCACGACCCTGCTCGCCGGTGGCCTCGTCGCGGCGCTCGCAGGCCCGTTCCTCGCGACGGCGGTCAAGGACCTGACGGGGACGCCCTACGTCGCGTCGTACCTGATGGTGGCGGCGTTCGGCGTCGGGGCCACGGCGTGGAACGCCCGCCTGCCGCGCGCGCTCGACGGGCTCGCCGTGCCGAGCCGCGCGGCACAGGGCACGGGCCGTCCGCCGCGCGTGATCTGGCGCCAGCCGCCGTTGCTGCTCGGCGTCGCCGCGCGCGTGCTCGCGGGCGTGTCGATGACCGCGATGATGACGGCCGGCCCGATCGCGGGCATGGCGATGGGCCACAGCGAGGGCGCCGCCGCGTTCTCCGTCCAGCTGCACATGGTCGGCATGTTCGCGCCTGGCCTGCTCGTCGCGCGGTGGATCGGCCGGGTCGGTGAGCGTGCCGTCGCGCTCCTCGGCGCGGGCGTGCTCGTGGTCGCCGGCTGGGCCGCGACGATGGGCAGCCCGACGTGGGCGTTCCTGCTCGCGATGACGGCCGTCGGCGTCGGCTGGAACCTCGCGAGCAGCGGCGGCAGCGCGATGGTCGTCGGCTCCTACGCGCCGGCCGAGCGGGGCCGCGTGCAGCCGTTCGTCGAGCTCGCGGCGACGGTCTGCCAGGTGGTCGGCTCGCTCAGCGCCGGCGTGCTCGCGACGGTGCACGGGTGGTCGCGGCTGGGCGCCGGGGTGGTCGTGCTGGCGGTGCTGGTGGGCGGTGCGCTGGCCCGGGCGGGCCGTCGGTCGCCGGCCTGACGCCACGAACCTTCACGATTCGTCCAAGGATCCCGCCCCGCGTCGGCAAGCGCCTGACCAGCGAGTTCTCTACGGTCGCGAGCATGACGAGCCCGGCCCGGCACGCGCGCGGCCTGCCCCGACGCCACCTGCTCGCGCGGACGACCGCGCTCGTCGCGCTCGGCGCGGTCGTGTTCACGGGGTCGGCGGCGGCAGCGGTCGCCCAGCACCTGCGCACGAGCGTGGACGTCGCCGACACCGACCGGTACCTCGACGGTCCCCGCCCGACGGTCTCGCGCGGTGCCGACGCCGGGCCGCCGTCGGACGGCTTCAGCGGTCGCGCGGTGAACCTCCTCGTCGTCGGCACCGACAGCCGCGACGGTGCGAACGCGGCGCTCGCCGGCAAGGTCGCCGGCATGCGCAACGACACGACGATGGTCGTGCACGTCGCCGCCGACCGCTCGCGCGTCGACGTCGTCTCGATCCCCCGCGACTCGCTCGTCGACATCCCGTCGTGCCGACGTGACGACGGCACGCGCACCGCCGCCCTGCACCGGCACATCGTCAACGACGCGTTCTCGCTGGGCGGCGGCTCCGACATGAACCTCGCGGCGGCCGCGGCGTGCGTCATCCGGACCGTCGAGCAGAACACGCAGGTCCCGATCGACGCGAGCGTCGTCGTCAAGATGGACGGCGTCGCCGACGTCGTCCAGGCCCTCGGCGGCCTCGACATCTGCATCCCCGAGCGCATGTCGTCGCCGAAGGCGGGCCACCTCGTGCTCGACAAGGGCTGGAACCACTTCGACGGCACGACGGCGATCCAGTTCCTGCGCGCGCGCACCGGCTCGGGCAACGGTCTGGAGCTCGGCTCCGACCTGTCGCGCATCACGCGGCAGCAGCAGTTCATCGACGCGCTCTCCGCGCAGGTCCGCTCGGAGCACCTGCTCGCGAAGCCCGTCGAGCTGCTGCACGTGCTCGACGCCGTCGCGAAGTCGCTGTCGGTCAGCAAGGTGCTCGCCGACCCGAAGACGCTGCTCGGCCTCGCCTACAGCCTGCGCGCCCTGGGACCGTCGGACGTCGAGCACGAGATGGTGCCCGTCCGGGACGCCCCGGGGAAGGCCGACGCGGGCCGCGTGCTGTGGACGTCGGCCGCCGAGCCGCTGTGGGCGAAGATCCGCGCGGACCAGCCGCTGCACGGGACGACGGGCACCGCACCCACCGGCGGCACGGGCCGGGCGAACCCGGGTGCCGGCGCGTCGACCGACCCGGCGCGGACCACCGCGCCGACGCGCGGCGGCACGGGACCGAGCAGCCCCACGAAGTCCACCTCCGGCGGGCACGGCTCGGGCACCGCCACGACCTGCGGCTGAGCCCGTGTCGGCGCCGTGTCAGCGGTGTCGGCGCCCGTCGGCCCGATGTCGGCACCGTGTCAGGCGCGCGCTGCACGGTTGACCCATGACCACAGCAGACCTGGTGATCGAGGCCGAGGGCCTCGTCAAGCACTTCGGCGAGACGAAGGCCCTGCAGGGCGTCGACCTCGTCGTGCCCCGGGGCACCGTGCTCGGTGTGCTCGGACCGAACGGCGCCGGCAAGACGACGACCGTCCGCATCCTGTCGACCCTCCTGCGGCCCGACGCGGGCCACGCCCGCATCAACGGCCTCGACGTCGTGCGCGACTCGGAGCGCGTCCGCCAGGCGATCGGCCTCACCGGCCAGTACGCGTCGGTGGACGAGGACCTCACGGGCCGGCAGAACCTCGTGCTGTTCGGCACCCTGCTCGACCTCGGCCGGCGCGGCGCGCGGGCCCGCGCGGACGAGCTGCTGACGTGGTTCGACCTCGCCGGCGCCGCCGACCGCCCCGCCAAGACGTACTCCGGCGGCATGCGCCGCCGCCTCGACCTGGCCGCGAGCCTCGTCGGCCGGCCCGACATCATCTTCCTCGACGAGCCCACGACGGGCCTCGACCCGAGCAAGCGCGAGGACATGTGGGAGGTCGTCCGCTCGCTCGTCGACGACGGCTCGACCGTGCTCCTCACCACGCAGTACCTCGACGAGGCCGACGCGCTCGCGGACGAGATCACCGTCATCGACCACGGCCGCGTCATCGCGCACGACACCCCCGACGGCCTCAAGCGCGTCGTCGGCGGCCAGACCCTCGAGGTCCGCCCGTCCGACCCGGACCGGCTCGAGGAGACCGCGGCGATCCTGTCGCAGGTCTCGTCGGGCGCGAAGGCGGACGAGATCCGCAAGGGCATGCTCGCCGTCCCGGTGTCGAGCGACGACGCCATGACGCAGACCGTCGCGAGGCTGTCGGCCGCCGGCATCGGCGTCCTCGAGCTGAGCCTGCACCTGCCGAGCCTCGACGAGGTCTTCTTCACCCTCACCGGCCGCACCGCGTCGGACGACGACCAGGCGACCACGGACAGCAAGGAGGTGGCGGCATGAGCACCGCGACCCTCGAGGCCCCCCGCACCACGGCGGGTCCGGCCCCAGCGCAGCAGCGCACCCGCAAGCCGTTCCCGCTCGTGCGCCACTCGGCCGCGCTCACCAAGCGCAGCCTCATCAAGACGTGGCGCACGCCCGAGGCGCTCATCGACGTGACCCTGCAGCCGGTGATCTTCCTCGCGATCTTCACCTACATCTTCGGCGGCGCCGTCTCCGGGGACACCCACTCCTACCTGCAGTTCCTGCTGCCGGGCGTGCTGGGCCAGACGATCGCCATGGGCGCCATCGCGATCGGCGTCAACCTCAACACCGACATGGAGAAGGGGATCTTCGACCGCTTCAAGTCGCTGCCGATCCCGCGCGTCGCGCCGCTCATGGGCGCCGTGCTCGGCGACATCGTCCGGTACGTCATCGTCGCGGTCGTGACGCTCGCCGCGGGCTACGCGATGGGCTTCCGGATCGAGGGGACCGTCCTCGGCACGGTCGCCGGCTGCCTGCTCGCCGTGCTGTTCGCGCTCTGCCTGAGCTGGGTGTCGGTGTGGGTCGGCATGCTCGTCCGGACCAGCGGGGCCGTTCAGGGCGTGATGTTCCTGCTGATCATGCCGCTGACGTTCGGCTCGAACGTGTTCGTCCAGACGTCGACGCTGCCCGGCTGGATGCAGGGCTTCGTCAAGGTGAACCCGCTGACGCACCTCGTCGACTCGATGCGCGGCCTGTTCCTCGGCACGCCGGTCGGGAGCCACGTGTGGTGGACGCTCGCCTGGTGCGTCGGGCTCGTCGCGGTGTTCATGCCGCTGGCCCTGCGGGCGTACCGCCGCAAGGTCTGACACCCGTCCGGGCCGCGGGGGCCCGGCCGACGAGCGAGGGCATCCGGATCCGTCCGGGTGCCCTCGCGCCGTCCTGCCGGCGCGCGCCCAGTCGCGCCCGGGACG
>Ga0164242_10005982_pt1 | contig 13449 bp, 29 predicted proteins | sample OricomgcompostMG_FD_108783 | JGI IMG/M metagenome (GOLD analysis project Ga0164242, IMG submission 108783) | Miracle-Growth compost microbial communities from Emeryville, California, USA - Original compost - Miracle growth compost (MG) ...
AATTCCTACTAATACACCAATTGTTCTGTACATGTTTCTCATCCCTGCCTCCACACACTCTTGCCACAACGCACGCAACGTACCGTGTACTGATAAAACATGTTCATCAGTCCGGTTTCTTGCCATTTGTGTAGTCCGGCACGGCAGAGCAATGTTCTGTGTCTACTCGCCGCTGCCATAAGGACACTCATCACCTTCCTGTGCACTACGGCCTAACTGCCATGCAAAGGCTAGTTGATCCTGTAGCCACCTGTCAAATGCAGCACGCGCATCGCCCCATGCACCGAACGGAGCGTCTAGATCAGATATCGACTGTAATCCAACAATATCTCTGATTTCTTCTGTAGTAAACCTAGTCATTACACTATTCCTTCTTCCTCTAGGATTCTTTGTGCTCTTGCACGAAGAGAGTTGGCCCATTGGATAGGAGTTTGCCCAGCCTTGAACCATTCTGCATCCGCAGCCTCAACCAAAGCGGTAGCCCTGATGACAGCAAGTCCGCGTCTAAATTCCGCCTCGTAGTCGTATCCGCTCTGAGAACAAAGTTTATTTGCCGCAAAGACGTACATAAAACTCATGTCATTTACGTCTGGGGTGTAGTCGTCTTCCATACTAAGACTCTAAATCCTCTGCGACCCCACGGATAATTTCCTGTAGGTCCACGATCTTTACCTTCTTAGGCCAATTGCCAGACTCAAGATAATCCGCAAGAGCACGAAGTGACTCTACCGCGCCTGCGTGCATAGCAGACCGACGTTCCTCCTTGAGCCAGAGATAGAAACTTTCTCCTGCCCGGTCATTGAAATCAAGATATGCAGACCAAGCAACCTCAACTTCTTGCGTTGTAGGCTTATACGATTCCTGACTCATTATCTCTCCGCTTGTCATATGCGTCGATAAGCCCTAGGTCAGCATCCTCGATAAGTTCCCAGATACGCTCTAGTGCGCTACCCTGAGTTTGTGCGATACGCATTGTGTTATCTACACCGTGCCCCTCAGAGTTAATTAAATCCATAACCTTATCGGACTGCGCATAATACTCACGCAGAATCTCAAAGATAAGATTAATGTATAGATCGTGCTCACTTGCCAGCATACCGTTTAACCAGTCATTAAAGTCAGCAGCGATAAATTCACCACCGGCTCCATCTAGAAAACAATCCAATACCGTCTCAGTATTAGGGGTAAATTTGCTCACGATTCAACCTTAGAGTTTGCCCAGCCCTGCGCAACAAGGTGTCTTGCAAGATCAGCAGTAGTCAAAATATCTACCTGCATATCCGCCACAAGTGCCTTCACCTGCGCTTCATCCACAGCGGGATGCTCTGTGAACCATGCGTGTGCAGCAGCGATTGCGAGGAAATTCTCTAGTACGAATGCACGATTCCACGTGCCAGTAGATCCTACTCGCACAGCATCTTCGTCATTCGTCACATTCACTTGAGGAAGTACACTGTCAATGACAGTAACCTCGTGGTAATTTTCATCGTCAAGGTAGTCATTCCAGTAGTGCTCCGACGCCGAAACAACGTATCCCTCTTCGTCCATGAAGTGTCGAGTAGTCATTTGTTCCTTACTCCTTCTCATTCCCACAGATAAAATCTTCACAAACGTCACATTCCCAGTGAATAAGTTTCTCATCCCCCAGGAACATGGAAGTAAGTTCTTCTACAGTTAGGTCTAGATCACTGAGCATTTCTGTGTTGCACCCACTCACTTGCCTTTACCAGTTCACCACAGGTGCACTGAATGTAGGAGACAGCCTGCAACTTCTCAGGGTTGTCTTGACCCTCGGGTCCGCCAACGCCAACCCACATGATGTTCCAATGATCGTCCTTCATACATCTAGCGTACAACACAAGAGGCCAGGTGTCAAGACACCCAGCCTCCTGGTTACTCTACGCTTGTGGCCGCTCGCCAGCCGAAGAAACTTGCCACCGACTCGGCATGGTCTCGGAACATCTTCTTATCCTCAGCCGAAGCCTCGGACCAAGAAACCCCCGGCCACATTGACTCGAACATGCGTGCTGCCTCCGACTCGTTGTTATTCTTGTCCACGAATATACTCTCCCTCTTCGATTGCTCGTTGTCTAAGCCACAATCCCATGCGGAATTTGGTTTTCATGTCTTCTTTGCCAGTCATCCCAAACTTCACAACGTGCTCGGCTGCTCTGGACAAGCCCAACGATACACCCTCGGCACGCGCCTGCACAAGTGCAGCATGTAACTTTTTACTTTGCTCTTCATCTAATTCAAGATCAGCCGTCAGGTCTCTGGTGTCCACGTGCCCACTCTTTGTTTAGTGATGCCAAAAGCACCTGTACGCCCACCGCCTGCCCGCCATTCACTGAGCCATTTCTCAGCACTGGCTAAGGTTTCCTCTTCGTCACCTTCAAATTCGATCCAAGGCATGAGTTGACCAGTAGGTAGAAATCTACCAATACCATATTTATATACTGCTGTACTACCTGACTTGCTGGTCACGTGTTCGCCTTTCTAGAAATTCATTGATTGCCTGACGTTCCTCAGGACTCAGATGTTTGTTGCCTGGTCCCTTGCGATAAGCCTTAGCCTGACGCTTCCTTTGCCAGCCAAACAGGCCGTCATTGCCACGTCTAAAGTATGAAAAGTTAAAGCGCATCTATATCAATCTCCGTATCACATTCAATACAAACAAGGGGAAATGCAAATGCTTCCACGCTTGCGCCACGTCGTGCTATTACTATAGCACGCGCCTGTAGCCAGACATTGCCACACCTAGGGCATGAGTAATGTTCTTTTGCGTCACCGAATATGTCAACAACTTCACTCATCTTTGAGACTTACTGATAAAAGCAAATTCTCATTGAGAGTGTCCCGAAGATATTGAGCATCTTCATCTGATATGAACTGAGCAACCATAATAACCTGATTGCCTTTCTTAATCCCTAGGTAGGGATTCTTCTTACCATCAAAATGCATAGCAACAATACTTGCACCAGAGTCAAGTTTCCACTGCCAGTCTGCCATTAGTCCGTAAACTCCGCGTCTGCTGGAAGAACAAATACACGAACCCTAGGCTTCTCGGCGTTAGTAGACTCTGCAAGACGTTCCCACAGTTCTGCATTTTTATGTCGCTGTTCGTCTGCGTCTCTTACTGTAGCAGCCCAACGATCTTTCCAGCGGTCTCGTTCGGCTTTAAGTTCAATTATTTCATTGACAAGGTTAAGGACTTCCACGTTAGCCTGCGTGAGTTGCCTAGCCATTTCGGGGTACATAGACAAAATGCAGTATCCGTAACGTCTTTCCTCAATCACATACTCAGGGCAATTAAGTCCACGACCCTCTTCTGGTCCATGATTGTGTACATAGTGTTGGTCAGCCATGACACCAGCCTAACATGAAAAGGCCCGGAGGTCAAGCCTCCGAGCCTTATCGCCTAGACCCACCTTCTTCCTCTCCTAGAATTGTTTCTTCTAGTTCTCTTTCCTCTCTACGAGAGTCGGAGACTTTCTCCGTTTCGGAGCCTATGAGGTCATCTAGTGCTTCGGCCAACGTGGGCCATAGTCTGCGAACACGTGCCTTTGATTTTTGAAATGATAAAACGGTATCGTCGTGTCCAGACCAAATCTGTGCTACTTTATCGGCGGCTTCTCCGTAATCAGGAACCTTTTCCTTCTTACCAAGAACCCCGCCTAATGCCTCCCAAAGTACGGAGATTAGACTTACTCTGTCTGATCCATTACTCGCCATACTCCCAGGATAGCACAAAATTCTGAGAATACATAGTCGGGTATGCTACTGCCGCATTAATTTCTGCTGAGTACATGTAGTCAGAGTCTTTAACGACAATAGGGTCCGGCTCATATCCAAAATCTTGGTGAATAGTTACATAGGATTTAGTAACTTTTTTAGTAGATTCAGAGACAATGCGCCTAAGAGCAAACTCTGCTGCCTCGCGGAGTTTATGTACATTACTACTCTCCGCTTGAAAAACTACCGAGGGCAAGTTCCACCTCCCACTCTGCTCTAGCAGCGTCCACTGCTGCGACTACAGCGTCAAGCAAGGTCTCGCGTACGAGAGCCTTAGCGTGCGGAGGAATTAGGTCCCACTCCATATTTCCGGTTTTCTCCACGTAAGCGCGCGCTGCCACTTCTACGGGACCAGTATAGTCAGTCATTAAAGATCACCCTTTTTGATGTAATCGTCCATCTTAAGACTCTTGAATTCGTCGGCAGAAACACAGGCAGAAATCTTCTTTCCGCCGTCTTCCTTGGTAGACACCTTGTAGCACTCAGGCACGTAGTGCGTATTCTGTTGGTAGTACGCAACTCGCATGTTACCCTTACCGTCAGACATGTACACAGGGTCCAGCGTTGTGTACGAATATGCGGCTTCGTATGTCTTTCCTACAACATACCCATGAAGTTCAGCCGGAGAGTCGTCACACGCCGCAAGCGTGAGAACGAGACCAGCACCGATCAGACCAGCGGCAAGAGCCTTAGATGTTTTCTTCATGGCTCTAGGCTAGCACTAGAAGTCGGTGCTGTCAACCTCGTCATTTATGATGCGCAATGGTCCATGATCTTCAATGAAGTTCTTGGCATGCTCTTCTAAGGAAATAGTATCTTCCAGTGCAAGACCTATTGTCCCGTCGCCAATTTGCCCAACTTTGTTGTCTCTAGTAACAAAGACAGTGCCCTCGGGCGCATTGAGTAAGTCATCTACAGATACAAGTTCTTTCTGTAGAATCCTCAATTTTCCTTCAAGTTCAAGGAAAATCTCTCTTTTCTTTCGTACGGTCATCATGAACCTCCACCTCCATATTAGCATACTCGGTGGTTTGGGTGCCGTTTTTCTTTACCTTTTTGTTATAATTCTTGATGAATTTTTCTATTACATCATCGAACCAAACCCATAAAGCGACCAGTACGGGGATAACTACAGCGGCTATAAAGAACACTAAGCCATAGCCGTCCGGCAGGTTGATCATACTATTGTTATAGGCAAATACTTGCCATCCTCCATTTTCTTAAGAAGATAGATTTCGCCAGATTTAAGGTTCTTATGTCCAATAACCCTGGACCAATAGCCTAGTTCTTGTAAACGAAAACTTGGGTAAATCTCAGAGATTATGCCATTTACAAGAATTCCTTTTTCACTTGGCTCATATGTTAGTCCAAGAAAACATAAGGTTTTTGTACCTCTGAACTTTTTCTTAAACTCGTCTGAGACGTAGCCTATGAGAAGTTGTTTGTATTCATCAAAATCTTTGTCGAAGAGGAATGGTGTGAAATCGTTCCTATTCTCTTCAATTAAGTATGACAGCCCAGCATCTAAGTTTTTCCACTTAATAGGTTGAGGTCTCTTGAACAGTTTCATTTGCTTACCTTAGGGCGAGGTTCCTCGTACCTGTTGGCCCTCTCTGCTACGGCCCAAGCAATTTTCCATACGATACCTAGGAATAGATCATACGACTTGTCGAATAGTTTTCTCATGACGATAGCCTACACTACTTGTAACACTCTGTCAAGAGAAAAGCCCCCGCCGTAGCGAGGGCTTAATATGAACTAACTTACTCTTTGTCAGGTGCAGTGTCGAGCGGAGTAGCGTCTGTCGATGCATCTTCATCGGTTTCTTCTACTTCACTGGTTTCTGCATCTGTCTCTGTCTGATCCGTCATTTCTGGTACGGCAGGATCAGTAACAGGATTTTCTACATCGTTTTCGACTTCAACAGTGTTGTCATCATCAACGGTAATATTTCCGTCTGAGACAGTTCCTGCATACTGAGGTGCTTTAGCCGAACCGAGAACTAGGCGGGTAAGCCAGTCTGGGATGTGAGGCTCCACGGCACGCCAGATGACATACCATGCAGCGATTGCTACAGATGTGATGAATGACTGAATTACTAGTGAATTCAAGTCTATGTGGTGGTTGGTGACGAAATCGGATACTGCACTCACATTCGTGAGAATCCAAGTAACTACCCAACCCCAGGCGATAGGTACGATTGTACGTAAGTATGAGACCGCACGGTCTGAGATTGTGGAGTTATCCATCAAGCCTTCTTCCTATATGCTGTAATGGTACCCATACCAATAACAGCGTCTTCTTTTACACCAAGCCATGCTTGTACTTGCTTCGAGATTGAAACAGTCTGAGAACCAAATTTACCGTCAGCCTTAGGTGAAGTGAATCCACAAATGCGCTGCCAGATTTCTACCCTAGGTCCAGTAGAACCATACTTGATTCCCACGACAACATGAGACCAAGTTTTCAATCCTACGACACCATCAACAACAAGTCCTGCCTTCTTCTGGTAGGCGCGAGTTGCTTTATCGGTAGTACGTCCGAAGAGACCATCAACCTGCTTCGAGGTGAGGTACTTCTTGCTTACCAAGAACTTCTGCCACAACTTTACGGTGTAAGAATACTTGCCGCCGTTGTAGCCGATCTTGATTTCAGAAATCTTCTTTGGCTTTACCTTCTTAGTAGAAGATGAGGAACCGCTACTCTTGTGCTGATCCTTGGACGAGTCATAGACCCAGTGCCAAGATTCACCAATCTGACGGCCTTCTGTGTTTGTCCAGCCATAGGCAGGTGCGTGTGCTGCAAGCCAGTTGTAGAGGCTTCCTCCGAAGCCACCAGTTCCCTGGATATCAATAGCCAAGCCCTTACCGTGGTTAGAAGTACCTGGGGCCGCTGCAACAGCAACACCTGGCTTCTTGTACCAAATACGTCCGTTCCAGTTCTTGATACCACCATTGTTGTAGGTGAGACCGGAGCGTGGGGTGTGGTCATAGCGCTGTAGGAAGATTTCTTCCTGAATGCTATAAGCACGATAGGCGTCCGCAGACGAAGATGTGACAATATCATGTCCTGCTTTCTTCGCCAACGCACGCAAACGTTCGAACGAAGCCGCTGCACCTGTGAGCAAATAACCTGGTACAGACAACTTCTTTAGCGCGGATACGGGGATTTTCCCGTTGGAGTAAGTAGTCATATATTGAGTATAGCATTACTACAAACTCGGGTGTGGGATTTTAAAATTCTAAGATAATTCTCAGTCTCGGCTGACCTTCAAGACAATTCCGCACTTGGTACAGAAAACGAAGTTACCACTACGGGTCTCCTTGAAGGAGTGGTTACGGCACATCTTAATTCCGAGAGGACTCTTCTTTCTACGAAACTTAAACATGGTTGCTCCCTTCGTCTTGTCCTAGCATACGACAAGACGGGGCAAGTGTCAAGCACTGCCCCGTCTGTCCGATTTGCCCCTATCAGGCAAATGCTGTGTGATGTTCAAGCCCTAGTGGGGTCGTAACCAACTTAACTCGTGAATAAGCATAGGTTGAAGTTTCCGCACTAAGTTTGATCTTTTTCTTCTTGCCACCGATTTCGTGAAGCATTGACTTCGCTGCATTCATCCACTTGGCTGGAATCTTGTCTCCGAATGAAACAAGTCCCATCTCAAATGCGCGGGTTTCAAACAAAGCCTCTAGTTGTTTGACGGTAAGTCCGTCTCGCTCGTAGTATCCGTAGGAATCCCAATCGGCGTCTGTGTACATGACAATCAGCGGAGCATTCTCATATCCCGGCTCTTTACCGAGAAGAGAGTTAATGACCTTGGACACAGGGTCAGCGTCAGCAGCAAACTCTTCGGATGCCTCTTGCATTGCCTCTGGTAGTTCACCAAGCCCTTCACGAGCAAAGTAGATCAACCCGTCAAGAACCCAACGCAAAATTGCTGCACGCTCTGCCTGAGTGCCCAAAACCTTGTCTGCCCATCCTTCGTCGGCACGGTGCATTTCGTCTGCCGCAGCCCACCCAACAGGGTCTTTCGACCTAATGAAGAGTTTGTGCGTAAACGGAACAACGTGAATACGTCCACGTGCTGCCGTATCACCGGGAGGGAACGTAGGCGGGTGGTTGGACGCCATGAAGATAGTTGCTGTGAAGAAGTATTCAACAGCGTTAGAATACTTCGCAGTACCTTCAACGGTTTCTCCACCAGTCATGAGTTTTAGGTCACCCTGGGCAAGTTGAGAACCGTCGTCCAACTCACTCATAATGGCAAACCTCTTACCACGAGCATACGCCTTGAATCGCTCCGTAGCCCCGGTACGCTCGCCATTTTTGGTTAGTGCGTTAGAAGATGACGTAACAGAGTACGGTGCAAATACGCCGCGTGACCCTGCAATACATTCTTGAATTGTAGACTTAGCCGTGTCACCTACACCGAACTGCCAGACCATTGACTTACCTGCAAGTCCAGGCTTACCAAGGAGCGCAGCACCAAATCGTTTTTGTAGGTACTTACGAACCTCAGGATCAGGCAGAACCTTAGCAACGCCGCGATCCCACTCTGACTCTGCTCCCGAGTGTACAGCATCAGCAAGCCCAACTTCAAGGGCCATTGTGCTCATATGCTCAGGAGAGAACTTTGTCCAGTTAATCTCCTGTGTTTCGTACACTTCTTTAACGTTGACTACACCATCGCGTAGGATAAGCCAGGACATGTCACTGTCCCACGCTTCCTGCGGTAACCCTAGCCTACGCTTGAGCAGGTTGAGAATTGGGATGTATTTGCCGTCAAAGATTGCGCGAGACATTTTACTGATACGCTCAATCTTTTCTAGAGTCTCTTTGCGTGATGCTGTTACTGCATTCCAGGCCGTTAGCGCAGCGCCAGGCTGAGGTTTCGGTCCAGGATCAGGAACGGCTAGATTGAAGAGTTCTTTCAAAAGATCGGCAGCACGGCTAAGTGCGCGACCAAACTCAGAAATAATAGAGTCGATACTTGAATTGACGGTGGCTCCCCATGACATAGAAGAGTCTTGCCAAATTCCAGTAGATGCGTCATACAGCATGAAGGTGTGCGTACCTTCGTTGTACCGTAGTACACGAGACAGTGCACGCTCTAGGTGGTCAGCACAACGGTACTCGGTATACGGTGGGCGGACAAGAATTTTCTTGAACCAGTCTCTACCGTCTGCACCCATCATTGCCTGACGTACGGCAGGGAAAATGTGCTCAACACCAGGCTCTAGGGTACCTAGTTCATGTTTGTAAGTTAACTCTGCCATTTTGGCAAAGTCATTGTTGTACCAAATAAGGTTATCGTAATCCATTAGACGAAAGTCTGTGGCGGATCGAACGTGGGAGAACGGCACGTCTCCATTGAATCCCACAGGCCAGTCAAAATAAACAACAGGGTTGTCTGTCTGCATTTGTCTCCGTTCTATCTAAATCAAAGTGCCCATCAAGCATAGCACAAATAAAGCCTGGTATCAACCTCGGGAACGCATGAGATTGAGGGTCCACTTTACCATTTCTTGGTAATTATCTTTGAAGTTAAGACGTAGACTGACTCGCCATTTTGTAAGCGGAATTTCCGCATCCAGAAGGTCCAGCAAGCCCGTATCGTGTGAGGTGGACAGAAGGCTCATCATCTCAGGAGATTCCGGCCAATCCACGCATGCGCTCTTCTCTCCGTCCCTACCAGGGCGTGCCCATTCGGAACGGCCAGCAGAATCTTGCCGTGTAAATGTCCAACCGGCAGGAACAAGGACATTGCTCCAAGGAACATTTTCATTGAAATATTCCTCTACATTTGACATGGCGTACAGTTCTGCCCAGCCACCTGAACCAAGCATCTTCTGGTACTCATCCGTCGCTAGGCGCATGGACCTATCGCTCTCGCGTGTCCTGTGGACCGTCACAAGCCTCTCACGCCAGGCACCCTCCGACACCTCCATGAAGCGGCCTACGGGCGTAGGAGACCCCTTAGCGTAGCGCAGAGTGACCTGTCCAGTGTCTCCAATGCCTTCACGCGGCCAGTGAAGTGTCCCAGGAAGTCTGAGCATACGAGCAGTGTCGTAGAGTTTGTCAACCTGTGCGTTATATTGTGAAGTGGCACGGGAATGTAGATGAGACCACCAACGTACCGCGATTTCCTTTCCAAGCGAAACAGTGACGTTATCCTCAGTAAATTTCCACCATGCGTGCACACCACCAGAGCCAGACTCTACAATCATGGTAGGCCAAATCTCAAGTCCACGTAGGAAATCGAGAATTTGTTCGGTGCTCTTGAAAGACCCGTCTTTTACGTCGAAGTCTCCAATAATGCCGATGACGCGAGAAAGGTCATCTTCTCGTACTCGCTTACGATAGTCACTCAGAGGACTAATAGGCGTGCCTACATTGATGTATACGTCCATTGGCTCAGGCTCGGTACAAAGAGACTGTAGAATCTCTGCACCGTCCTGCGTGCCCATCTGTGACACAAAATCTGACGCTGTGAGGCACTGTGAGAACACGTTAATGTTCTTAGACTGTCTGATGGATCGCTTGCCGGAGATAACGATGATATCGTCAGGATTGAACCAAGTCTGGACCAACTCTACTGCCATTGCAGGCTGAGTGACCAGTTGTTGAGGTAGTCCGGTAAGTTTCATACGTCTAGTCTAGCGTATGGGCAGAGCAGACGCAAGTGCCTCAGATCGGGCGAAACTCCTTAAAGAAGTCACGAGACTGCCCTCTATACCCGCATGAGTCATGTTTCATACGTCCACCAGCAATAATGTTTTGGTGGCACACGGAACAAATAAATCGGAGGGAAGTCTCGTGACACTGTGGACAAGCACCGTTGCTCATCCATACAGGTTCTTGGGCACAATCAGAATACGTGATTTGGCACGACAAGTGTTGATTGAAGTGATCTTCAAGTTGTTCTACACTTATGGGCTTTATTAGCGTATCTGATTGTTCATTCATTTCTACCTACTCAGGACCTGTAGAGTACGCGCTGAATGAGAAGATATGTGTCTTCATCATTCAGTCCCGTCTCTTCTTGTACCTCATCAAACATCGTATTCCACAGTTCATCCATTTGATCCCTACAAGCCCACGCCTTATGCTGCGCAGCAATCTTTTGCGCTGCGGTAAATTGGACGTTCTCTTTGCTGTACGAGTCGTATTTTGATCTAGTTGTGGATACTGTGCTCACTTAATCTCCAAGTGTTGTTAAGGTGTATCAACCTACACAAGAAATTATATCACCAATCTTCTGGATCGGGAAGATCACTGCCAGAAATATATTCTTCTACACTTTCAGGATTGAGGAATCCTTGCTCCATCGTGGTCTGTAGGCAGGCAATAACCCCAGCCCACACGGCAAGATCGAGAATAGCCTCAATGTCGTCTCCAAGGACAATCTCAAGTTTCTCTTTGTCAGTGAAGGAATCAAGGATATTGATATCTGAGACGAGATGCTTTGCGAGAATCCCTGTAGACAAACTAATACCACGTTCCTTGGTGCCCTCAATAAATGATACCCAAACCTCGGACCCAGCATTTTCTTGCGGTTGAGGTCCGTTTGGGTCGTATTGAGAGCAACCAGGACTGTGATTGCCGTTAAAAATTAATGTATTTATTCCACACTCTTGGCAAACTGTCATGCTGTTGGCACCGGCTCCGGTGGTTCTTCTTCACGAACATCCTCTACTGTGTAGAAATCGTGGTTAGGGTCAAAACACAAGGCAATCTGATTGACATAGATGTTCTCGTGTAACGCATTGACAGCAGCCTCGGGCGAGTCTGCACTGATGTATTGAGTTGATTTAATCGTAATGTCTACGGCGTATGTCGCCATTTAACTATCCTTTTGACATATGTTCCCGTGGAAACTAGCACGGGGGCAACTATTGTCTCCGCACTCAGGGCACTCGGCCTCTGTGTATCGGTAGTTGAATGCCAAATAGAAAGAAATAAAATCTCCTAATACACTAACTACCCGGTTGGTGAAGCACTCAATACAAGAGCATTGAGCGCTTCCCCCGATATAATACTCACTATTCATGAAAGGTACTTCTTAACTACTTCGATATCTTGAGTTACCGGAGACTTAAGAGTCTGTACTCCCTGTAGTGCAGTAGTATACACCCTTTGCGTAGTGTCCATCGCCCTTTGGTCAAGGAGCGCGACAACTCCGGTATCAGAAGCAGAGCGAATAAGACGCCCTGCGGCTTGATGGAAAACTTCCAGCGCTTTCATTTCGTAGTAGCGTGGGAAGCCTCTTGTTCTCCACCATGATATCTGTTGCTTGCACACCGCGTCAAATCGAGGCAGAGGGAATTTAACGAGAATCACAAGCGAGAGCGTTTCTCCTGGGAAGTTGTTTCCCGTGAAAAACGACTTGCTGGCAAAAAGAACAGAGTGCTTATCTTCTCTAAATCTCTCTGCAAGACTCATCTTGTTCACCCCAGGCTCTTGCGCGAGCACCGTCCAGGGGAAGTCCCCTGCGGCAGCCAATTGCCTCACGTGAGTAAGAGCAACGTCCATCTCAGCCTTTGACGTAAATAGCACGAGGGTACGTCCATTGGCAGCCTTGACAAGATCGACCATTTCATCTAGAGAGAATTGCGCTCCCTTGAGGTCAACCTTCTCTTGCTTGGCGGGGGTAACGTACACCACCTGCTGCGCCTTGTGGTCAAACGGAGACTCTGTGGAGATTTCTGCGTAGTTGGTAAATCCCAGGGATGTGGTAGCGTAACGAAAACTTCCATCTGTCAAGTCCATGAGTGTACCAGACATGAGGATGCACCGTCGATTCTCCCAGATACCTTTAGCCTTCGATGAAATGTCGAGAGGGATGACCCTAAGACGAACACTTCGGTCTCCGTTACGTCGCTCAATACCTGAGGCTGTCAGTACGTATGGAACACCATATTCGGTAATAGTGCCATCTTTGGTAGCAATAGCCTTGGAAAGTTTAGAGACAATACTCTTCATTTCCCGAACAGCGGTGCGACCTTTGGTAAGAATACGACGACCCTTTTTGATTCCCATATCTTCGTACTGTTCAAGTGCACGCTTGAGAAAGTCTTCAACCTTCTCGTACTGATCTAGAGCAGTGGCAAGCCAACGTGGTCCGTCATTCTCATATGTGTCCATATAGTGAATGATGCCAGTAGGCCCACCAGGAGTAAGATATTTGAGAGAAATAGTTTCTTCAACACGCTTCCACTCTTCATCAATGTGCATGAGTCCAAAGAACTTGGTTACGGTCTTGAGAAATTCCTCAATACCCTCATTAGCGTGCTGTGTTTCAAACCCAATGGTAGGATCATTGATAAGCGACTTACCAAAGTCAAGTGCTGCAATGATCTTACCGTTTCTTTCTAGAAGTTCCCACTCAGACAGTTCTTCTGTCCAGCCCGATATAAGAACATCCTCTAGCGTGTGTGCCTCATCAACGGCCAGGAAATCTACGTCTCCAAGGAATGCGTCACCGCCGCCAAACTCGTCGTCGCGTGTGTCTGCGTCCACTCGGAGCAGTGCGTGGTTCACGATGACGATATCAGCCGTCAGGGCCTCTGCACGGGCCTTAGCCGAGTAGCACTCATCCGGAGCACAGGCGTTGTCTGAGCAGCCCTGAGAAGAGCCTCCTAGGAACTTCCAGAAGTG
>Ga0164242_10005983_pt1 | contig 13448 bp, 20 predicted proteins | sample OricomgcompostMG_FD_108783 | JGI IMG/M metagenome (GOLD analysis project Ga0164242, IMG submission 108783) | Miracle-Growth compost microbial communities from Emeryville, California, USA - Original compost - Miracle growth compost (MG) ...
GCCATCGGCTGTATTTTCCTTTTGTAAATCAAGTGCCATGAGAACGGCAAGGGAAAGGACTACTTTTTTCATCTCTCTTTCTTTTGGTTTATGTTTATTGATAACAGCCCCGTCCGCAGATCGCGCTGCAAGGCTCAGTTTAATTTCCTGCTCATCCATTAGATGACCATCAGTGGCAGCATAAAGGCGTAATGCAGATGCATTGGAAGGGATGGCGCAAATGGATGCTTCCAGTAATTCACATTCTATTAATTCCCATTCACCATCTTCTTGTTTTTGCAGCATATCCCAGTCAAACTGGATTCCAATGGAGGCACCATTCACGAAGCCTCGCTCCACCTTTCCGGCAATCTTTTTGGAAATATCATCATCCATATCAAAGTCGGGTTCAGCTACAAGTTTGACACCGTCGATATTCCTGTTTAACCATTTGCCAATGACGCTATCAATTGAATTTTTATGTTCAGCAAGCATTACCGGATTGGCATCGAATCTGGAAAAATTAATTCCAGATGTGCGCACCCTGAACCCAAAGCTGTTAATCTTAGAACCGTCACTTAATACAAATGGCTTCATGCTGTTTTTTCTTTTCTCTGATGCAAAAATGGGCGGCAAAAACAGCGTGTTGAAATAGTTGTGCAAACCTTGCTTCGATATTTTATAAGGGGGCAAATCACAGGCAGTTTTGCAGTATAAACTACCTCGAATGGCCACAAAAAAAACAGTTAAGAAGGCGACTAAAGTAATCCCGCTAAAGAAGGCTGCACCAAAGAAAAAGCGAGTGAGAAACCAAAATGACGGGATGCGGGAATTTGCTTTTATGCTCTATATGCAGAAAGTCTCTCAGGGGGAGATCAGCGAAAGAACAGGCGTTTCTGCACAAACCATATCCGCCTGGAAAAAGGAAGATGAATGGGAAGCCAAAAGAGCGGCAAAAACCATCAGCATGGACCAGCTTATTGTAAAAGCGCTGGCCAAAATAAACCTCATGCTGGATGAGGAGGATTTTAACGCCGACGCCTTCGCCAAAGCTGTAGCCCAGCTAAAAACACTGAAACAGCGCAATACGGTGGATGACGAAATCATGTGTTTTATGGATTTCCAAAACTGGCTTTTAGAACGCAGAAGCTCAGAAGGAATCGAAGAAACCTTCCTTAAGAAGCTTATTCGGCTTCAAGACTTATTTATTCAACATAGACTCGGTAACTAATGAAAGTAAAGATCACCAAGGAACTACAACAGCGGTGGCAAGACCGTGTCACATGGATATTATCCGCAAAATTTGGAAAAGAGGATAGTGAAGAGGAAAGAGCCAAACGAATTAAAAGAGCCAGAAAAGATTACGCTTATTTTGTTTCAGAGTATTTTCCACATCTGGCCAGAAAGAAAACGGCCAAATTCCAAATAGAAGCCGCTCAGGTCATTCTGAGAACGAAAAACATCCGGGCTTTGCTGGAATGGGCGCGTGGACACGCCAAAAGTTCTCATGCTTCTTTACTTATTCCTTTATGGCTTTTGTTCCAGGAAGAACCGGAGATTCATTTCATGGTTCTGGTGTCCAAAAGTCAGGATGCAGCCATCCGGCTATTATCTGACTTACAGGCAGAGCTGCAATACAATGAGCGGCTAACCAGAGATTTTGGAAAACAAGTAACGGAAGGAAGCTGGACGGAAGGCGAATTTGTCACTACCGGCGGTTGTATGTTTTTAGCTCTAGGGCGCGGGCAATCTCCCAGAGGTATAAAAAACAGAGGCAGAAGGCCGGATTACATCTGTATTGATGATATTGATGATGACGAGATGATTCGCAACCCTGCCCGAATTGGTGTAGTCCTGGAATGGGTTCTATCGGCTTTATTTGGGGCTATGGAGGGCGGACGTGGCCGGTTTATCATGGTGGGCAATAGAATAGGGAAAGATAGTGTTTTATCCAGGTTTGCGGCCAGAGACAACCTGTATCATAAGATTGTCAATATTTTGGACAAAAAAGGCAATATCAGCTGGCCGGAAAACTACACCCGTGCTGAGGTGAATGAGTTAAGAACCATGCAGGGAGAACGGTTATTTCAGAAAGAATACATGAATAATCCGATCACCGAAGGCACTGTTTTTCTTCAAAAACAAATTCATTACGGGAAAATACTGCCTTTAAAGGAATACAGGACACTGGTGTGCTATACCGACCCTTCATTTAAGGATAGCAACAGTGCGGACTATAAAGCCACTATGCTTGTAGGGAAAACCAAGACAGGCGAATATCATTTAATCAAAGCTTTTGCTGATCAGACGAGTGTAGCCCAAATGGTCAGATGGCATTATGATATAAATGAGTTTGTTAATGACGCTACATCGGTCCTGTATTACATGGAGGCGAATTTTCTGCAAGACCTCCTATTGGATGAGTTCAAAAAGGAAGGGGCGCTGGTAGGTCACCAGATACCCATTCGAGGGGACAAACGGAAAAAGCCGGACAAATTCGCTCGAATTGAAGCCATGCAACCGCTTTTTGAAAGGGCGCTATTTATAATCAATGAACGGGAAAAAGACAGCCCAGGTGTGCGGGCGCTCGTAGAACAGCTCTTAATGTTTGAGAAGGGGAGCCGCGCTCATGATGACGCTCCTGATGCGGTTGAAGGCGCCATATTTATCCTGAATCACCGGGCAAGGGCTACTAATTCAAATTACGTAATGGGTTTTAGAGAATCACGCAAATATTAAACAAAATGCCAGAAACAACATTTTTGACAAAAGAAGAATTAAAATCGGTCATATACGCTTATCAGATTGAGCAGATAACAGAAGATGACGACGATATTGTTTATATGGCTATATCATCAGCCGTTGACCTGGTAAAAAGTTACCTGCGGCCAAATAACAAAAGAGAATGGCTCGACGGCAGAATCCGTTATGATGTGGACGCCATATTTTCGGCCACGGGTACCGAACGGAACGCACTGCTTCTGGAATACACCAAAAATGTAGCATTTTATAATATCACCAGACTTTGCAATCTTGATGTTATTTACGAACAGGCAAAAGACCGGTTCGATAGGGCTATAGACTTTTTAAAGAAAGTCAATAAGGGAGACATCACCCTCGATCTACCGGAAATAACTCCACCGCCACCGCCCGAAGATGGTTCAGATGAATACACTCCATTTAGGTTCGGAAGCAGAAAGAAATTCAATCACGAATAACCCAAATTGTACAAAATGAGTTACCTAAATAATTTATTATCCGCTATCAAGGGGGCAAATCCACCATCAAAAACAATGGCTGCCAAAGAATCAACTGATTCCAAGGCTTCTAAGCGGCGTATTTTGCCAACGGTCGAAAAAAGCATTTTTATGACCCGGCAGGATATAAGCAACTGGAAAACAGCTATTAATCAATTTAATAGTGCAGAAGATACAAAAAATTGGCGTTTACAGTTGTTGTTAAATGACATCTCCTTAGATGCGCTTTTAACCAGCCAAATCGAAAACCGCAAACAGCAACTATTTACCTGCGAATTCACACTCAAAAAACCCAATGGCGAAATTGACGAGGAGCAGACGGAATTGCTGAAAAAATCCACCTTTTATCGTGGCTTGACAACTGCATCACTGGATAAAAAATACCTCGGCTATTCTGTTGTGGAACTGGTGTGGGAAGATGATAAACTAAGAGTAAAGACCATACCACGCACCAATATAGTTCCCCAAACCGGCAAGTTCTATAAAGACTATACCGACGACACGAGTTCCCTTGAGTATCGTACATTACCTGAATTCGGAACCTGGGTACTGGAATTCCTAAGTGATGACCTGATGGGCTTGTTAAACAAAGCAGTGCCCCACGTTCTATTTAAGAAGTTCGCCCAATCCTGTTGGTCAGAACTTTGCGAAATTTACGGAATACCGCCTCGCTACATGAAAACGGACACCACTGACCCCAGCGCCCTTAAAAGAGCCGAGAAAATGATGGCTGACATGGGAGCCGCTGCATGGTTTATCATTGACGATACGGAAGAATTTGAATTTGCCGACGGTGTAACAACAACCGGCGACGTTTACAATAACCTAATCAGGCTTTGCGACAACCAAATAAGCCTGTTGATTTCCGGTGCAGTTATCGGTCAGGATACAAAACACGGTAGTTTTAATAAAGATCAGAGTAGTCAGGATGTATTATGGCTACTGGTCCAGTCCGATATGGAATCTGTAGAATCTGACTGGAATACCATCATTTTACCGGCACTTCAAAAAATCGGGGTGCTTAAAGGTGACCTTACTTTTGAGTTTTCTCCAGCTGAAGACATCAAACAATTATTTGACTTTGTAAAGGGATTGCTCCCTTATAAAGATATAGCCGACGACTGGATTAAAGATAAATTCGGGGTTGAGGTAATAGGTAACCGGCAAAGTCCTATGCAGCCCGCAGATGAGAAAAAAGATGAGCAGAAAAACAATAACCTGTCTGCTGATTTTTTCATGTAGGGGCGGACGGAAAGCCAGTCGTTCGCCCGCTAAAGTTTGATAAGTTCCATGCCAGTGTCCAAAACTTGTATTTTGGAGGTTGCAATCATGCCTATCTGTCAGACACTAAAAAGACATTTAAAGGGGTTAAAAAGGCTTTTGAAGAGGCTTTAAAGCATATCCATACCGCGGGCAAAATGGATGGCAAAATGATGGCCGACAAACCCATGCAGGGGCTAATCAAGGCCACGTTTGATATCCTTAAGGAAAGCATGGGTGAAATAAAGGCTGTTATTTCAGATAATATCAGGAACTCGTTTGAAAACGACATCTTTATATTTTCTGGAATGAAGTCCTATGCATCCCTGAAAGAAGCCTCCCAGCTGCTGAAAGATGACAAAGGAACAATCAAGCCATTTGAACAATTTAAACGGGATATCTCTGATTTGGACAATACCTACAATCAGCGATATCTGGAATCGGAGTACAATTACGCAGTTGGCTCAGCTCAAATGGCAGACAAATGGCTACAACAGGAGCAAACGGAGGGGGATTATGATCTTCAATACAGAACGGCAGGAGATGACCACGTAAGGCCAGCCCATGCTAAATTAGAAGATATTACTCTCCCTAGAACCGATAAGTTTTGGGTTAAATACTACCCGCCTAATGACTGGGGATGCCGCTGTCTTGCCGTTTTGGTCAAAAAAGGTAAATATACCATTACGGACAGCAAAACTGCTGATAAATTGGGCGATGAGGCCACGACAAGGCTTGATAAGGATGGGAACAACTCCGCCGCCATATTCAGATATAATCCGGGTATGCAGAAGGTTATTTTCCCTCCGAACCACCCATATACTGCCAAAGGAAATGCAGACAAACAGGCTGCAATGAACACCTTAACAAAAAAGGACAAATAATGGATTATAACACCTTTTTAAACAGGCTTTTAACTGATTTGAAAGTTGAATTAACCGACGAATTTGACAGAAACTTTCAGAGAAAGGCCTTCTTTGACCGCTCATGGCCAGCAGAAGGCCATCACAACCCAAGAGGCTCACAGCTCATCAGGAGCGGCAAGTTAAGACGCAGCATAAACCCAAGTATTCGCGGAGATGAAATCCACTGGGAGTCCACAGAGCCTTATGCCGATATCCAGAATTTTGGGGGTGAAATAACCGTCACCATGAAAATGAAAAAGTACTTCTGGGCCAAATATTATGAGCTGAACGGGTCAATTACAACAACCAAGGGCGGCACTGCAAGAAATACGGCTCAGAACAGGGCCTTATCCTCTGAAGCTGCATTTTACAAGAATATGGCTTTAATGAAAGTCGGCTCCAAGATAAAGATACCAGCCAGACAGTTCATAGGTGATCATCCCAGAGTTCAACAAATTGTCCAGGCTACGGTTGACGAACATATGTCCGAAGTTGAAAAAGAAATCTATAACGCTTTAAAACAGAAATAATGAAGCATATTATTGATGATATTGAAGGCAGGCTCGAAAGCAAGGTTCCTGCCTTAAAATACATTGCCCAGGACTGGGGGCAACTATCCTTATACGTAAATGGCGAACGTCCGCCTGTAAAGTTCCCCTGTGCTTTGGTTGACATCCAGAGCGGTCAGTTCAGTAATGATGGCAACTTAGTCCAGGAAGGGCTCCTGCAAATAACTATTACCATTGCCGACCTGACCCAGAATATTAGCCGGAAGGCTCCCATAGACTTGACCGAGTTGGAAAGGCGGATATATGATATTATGCAGGATATCTATAAAGCTCTGCATGGATGGAGCGGGCATGTTGACTATTCCGGCTTTGTTAGGACATCCTTCGGAAGGGTGATTCGCACGGACGGCATTCGGATGCGAACAATTAATTTTACCTGTAACTGGCAGGATAGGTATGCAGAACCGGTAATTGACAGAACTCCGGCAGCAACTGTAAAGGTCAGCGTGTCCAGGTTATAAAAAAAGCCAGTGTAGAAACACCGGCTTTTAACCAAAACTAACTGCTATATGAGAAAAATTTAATTATCGAAAAGGCTTAACTGCTTTGGCATAATCTCACTTTGTTTCATGTTCTTGATATTCATCCATGCACGATAACTAAGATAGATGTTATGCTTTGGAAATTCATGCCGCAAAATAAAAGTGTCAGGAACATCATGGTGCTTCACTTTCGAGTAAACAGCCACAATATGAGCGACCCTTCTTAGGTAATTATTGCGATTGTATGCCATTACCACAAAATTAAAAAAGCCATCCCGCAATTAAGGAGATGGCTTTATAAACGTTTCCACATTCAAAAGTGGAGATAATTAGAATTTAAATTCGATATCGTATGATGATTTGTCCTCGCTTGGAATTAAATATACAAGTCGAAAATTATTTTTGGGGTCATTTGGGTAATATATTTTTTTTGTAGTGGAGATGCTTTTCTTGCTTAATTCAATCTTATCTGCATTTGGGTCAACATATTCTTTCCAAAATGGGAAAACGTCCAAATATTTCCCGATCAAAGACCTTAAATAATATCGATCTGACCCTTGAATTTCTAATGCTTGATTACCGCCTTCATTTCTTACATCAAAAGTAATTGTCATAAGCGAAGCGTCAGTTTTAATACTATCTGATTTATAATAAAAATAATATATATCTGGTCTATTGTTCAATGTATCAGGCTCCGCATATTTGAATTTGAATGCCCCTCGCATATTACTTACAATATCGTCGCATAAAACTTTTGCACTGTCCTTACTTAAGCCCATAAGCCAAGTTGTCTTTTGGGCGTTTGTTGCCACAACGGCGAGAGTTAGAATTACCAAAAGTACCAGTATTCTTTTCATCATTATAGTTTTAGTTTTCACAAATGTAATTATTTTTTGATGTCAAATGCCAGCTTTGACATTGGGGACAAAAATAAACCCTACAGGCCCGGTGCTTGATTTTTCGCTTCTGAAGGCGACCACCTATAAATTTTACTTTTGCGTGTCTCAGCTCATTAAGACGAGTCAAGGCATCCTTTTTGCTTGTATAACAATGCTTGTTGCATATTTTTGACGTTAATTTTCCCATAGCCGGTCATTTAAATAGGTGGTTGCATATTTTTTCCCAATCCCTTCCTTTCCAATCATCCGGTCATATTTGCCAATGAAATTAAAGGCGCGGTCACGATCGGCTTGTTTCATCTTCTCCCAGACCTTTCTGGTTTTAATCTTACTGCTTAATGCTTTATAATCGTAGGTGTCCCAGAACTCATCAAATGTGACGTTTTCTTTATAATCCTTTCTTAATGCAAGTTTGGCGGTTCTGGAGGTTTGCAACAGCTCTTTAAGTTCATTTAGTGTTCGGGGGCGGTCTTTAAGCAGCCATTTGGTTTGCTGCTCATTCAAATTAGCCCCCGTAACATCATAACCAAGCATGAGGCCCGCGGAATCAAATTTAAACACCACTTCTCCCGCAAAGCCAGTAGAAGTAAGGGTATAAATCAGTAATTCCATTTTTCAGATAATTTAGGGTAAACAATACCGATTCCATACTTCTGGGCCATTACCCGCTCATCCCATGCACCGCGGCTATTCGTCCAATTTGGCAGCAAATGCACCTCGTCACAGGCAAGCATATTCTGAATGCAGAACCGCATTATCTCTTTCCTATTGTCCTGGTCAGTAAGTTCTCTTTTGCCTTCAGAAAGCCGCTGCAAATTCAATTTTTTAACCTCAGACAGCGGGTTGAACACTTCAAAGCCTCGGTTTTTAAGCTCCTGCTCTTTTTCCTTAAAGTTCAATTCAGCCTCTTTTAAAGGCAATCCGGTAATCTTACCGGCGATGTATGCTTTTTTCATGTTTGTTCCTCCTTATTTTTAAATCTGAAATAACCTTCTGGATTTACTATTGTTGCCTCGAATGGAAACGCATCTTTAGGGATTAATTGAAGCACTTCCGTTAAGTGTGTCGCCGTAATAAACATCACCCTCCGTTCCTCCTCAAATTCTATTTGCAAATGGAGGCAATCTTTTTTTGGAGGATATATGGAAGGCTTAACAGCAAAATCGTGTATGATGATTTTCTTTTTCAAAACACGTTTAATGCTTATCTTATCTCCTACAAATGATTTAGGCGGGGGCGGCGTGATGCCTAACTCGTTGAACTCTTTCATATTTATTTAGTAATTTTTTAGTAAGATGTTTGCTATTACAGTGTTTTGCCCATCCCAAATGGCTGTTTATCGTCTGCAACGGCTTGCATTTGGCAACTGCTCTGGCAAAGCTTTGCTTATTCCTTTTCCGCATTAATGTATAATGACGGTAAAATACATATCCACACACATCAAGGCCATTTTTATCATCTAAAGGAGATACCCTGTAATTACCTTTAACGACCAGATTCAGCTCATTTTTTAGATATTCCGATATGTCTACCCTCAGCTTGTGTAAATCGGGCTTATTGGGGGCGAAAATGACCATATCATCCGCATAGCGGAAATAATACCGTACACCTTTGACCTCCTTAAGCCAATGATCAAAATAGGTTAAATAAAAATTAGCGAAATACTGACTCAGGTAATTGCCAATAGGAAGCCCCGGAGCGGAATCAATTATACTGTCCAGGAGCGACAACAAGTCGTTATCCTTAAATTTTCTGCGAAGTAGCGCTTTTAAGATTTCATGATCTACTGATGGGTAAAACTTCTTAATGTCCAATTTTAGGTAATATTGGGTGTTTTGTTTGTCCTTTAAGGCTCTTTTGATACCTCTGGACATGGCATGGATGCCTTTACCCTTAATGCAGCTGTAGGAATCAGCCGTAAACATACTGGTGAAGATTGGCTCAAGCACATTCATAATAGCGTGGTGAACAATTCTATCAGGATAATATGGCAATCTGAATATTATCCTTTCTTTTGGCTCATGAATCGGGAAGGTTAAATATTGCGATGTTTTATATTCTTTATTAACCAAAAGGTTATGAAGCTGAAATATATTACTATCAGCATTCAGGTTGTGCCGTTTGACATCTGGTTGTTTCGATTTCCCTTTCTGGGCTATCCGATCAGCCAAATACAGGTTATCAAACTCACAAATCCTACTATATAAATTACTTTCGCGTTTCATTAAAGCCTTTGTTTTAGAAGGGCATCTTCGCTATACGCTACCAATGCCCCTTAAAAAAGATGTGTTTTTCTGCCATGTGGGCAGGGTCTGTGCTGTACAATTAACTAAGGTGGGCGCTGACGTTCGTATTGTCGTTGTCGTAATCGTAGTCGTTGAACCGGAAACTGCCAGCGGAAGAACTACAGGCCAACAGCACACAACCCAAATTTTCAGTCTATTTAACGATTAGGGTTATGATCTCCCATAAATCGGGGTAATTTTTCGCATTTGCCTCGCACTCATCCCAGCTGTTAGAGCAAAGGCGGGCGCCGACGCTCGTATTGCCGAGGTCGTAAGCGCAGCCGTCGAACCGGAAACCGCCAGCGGAAGAACCAGCTACATAGCCATTGTCTGCTATGTGGTAGGGTTGATACTTCCTTTTTTCGTGGTTAGTGATATCAAACTGTTCACCACCCTTTTCGGCTTCAATGATAACTGCCAACATGTGATGGGCGGTAAGGTAAAGCCCTAAATCCGGTCTTATTTTGCTAACGTCTGGTAATACTGGTTCTAAACCCAGTTGTTTGCAGGCGGCTTCAAACGCCTGTGTGCTTTTTTTTGAAATTTCCATTTTGTGGATATTGAAAGATTAAAAAATGATGTGTAGAAATTAAATGGCGCTTAAAAGGTCATGAATCCTTTATAAATGTCCTCAAACTGGGTTCCGGCATATCTGGCCAGCTCGTCAGATTTAAAACAAAGGCGGGCGCCGACGGACGCATGGCCGTAAGCGCAGTCGTGGAACCGGAAACCGCCAGCGGAAGAACGCATATCAAAGTAGGGGTAATATTTATCCCACTTGCCATTGTTAAAATCGGGTATCCAACCTTCGTTTAAAGCTCTGGCAATGATTAATGCTTTTGAGAAAGCGACAATCGCATTATAATCTCCGTTCTTCTGAACTTTTGGACAAGCGTCACCCCAATCAATGCCTAATTCGGCGCAAGCATCCTCAAAGGTTTTTACCCTGTCCATTACATTGCCTAAAAATACCTTTCTACCGAATAAGTTTTCAAGCATCTTTTTGCCTTTTTCGTTGGCCTCGGTGTGAGCCACAACGGCATTCTTTTTTTCAATTGTTAATACTTCTTGCATTTTGTGTGTTTTGTGCCCGAAGGCGATTATTAATATTTAAAGCTTGTCCAGTGGATGATTTGACCACACCATAAGTCGTCCCCAAATGGGAAAAACCATTTAATAAACTGGTCTTTGGTCAATCCGTCGTTCTTGAATAGAATTTCATGTTTTTGGGGTGGTAACTGTAGACCATCAATTAATACATCCAGTTCGCCATAATTAAGCGTCATATAGATATCCTGAACGCTGATACACTTCTCCAGATCGCGCCTATCTTTATTAAACTGGTTATAATACTTTGTCCGAACCCCTGTTGCCATCTGGATGGAATTACCCTTTGCCCACCTTTCACCCTCTCTAAATGTGTGTATTTTTTGACCGGACAGAATTTTCTTTTCAAAGTCGGTGGCAGTCCGGTCGGCGAAATGTGTTTTGAATCCTAAAATCATGATTATGAGTTTTTATTTATATTTAAATCTCCAATGGTTTCCATTCTGTTACGGATTCCCTTTTGCCAGTCGGAAAGAATGATTTCAGCGACCCCGATCAATACATAAAGCTCCTGAGTGGAATAATCATTGAATTTGCGCTTGTTACCTTTCACCCCCTGCTTTTCCGCCCATGCGATAGCATCCTTTGGAGTTCTATCCATTCTATGAAAAATGGCAATTATGCCCTTTCTCATGCGGTCTTCCAGGGTATTGTATTTAGGAGGTAGCTGGGTATTCCCACTGGTGTAATTCAGTTTGCGGGTCAGTTCCTGCACCTCATGCCAGGACAAGTCCTTAAGGGAGGTCGTATTTCCGTTTGTAAAATCACTAATCATTTCTTCCTTGGACAATGGATTCCCGCGCCTTACGCTGGCATTATAGGCGGCAAAAAAGGCTGAGTATTTATTCATCGTTATTTTCTATTTGTTCGTGAATGTCAACAGTTGTTACTCCGAGAATGATTATTACGAAGACAATACGCACCCATGCACGCCATTCAAACGGGTTAAGCTCGGTCGCCAATAAGGCGAATATTCCGTAAAAGAATATGATGCGAAAAAAGACCAGAATGATTCCTTTAGCTAGTGTCATTATTTCCTCCTTTTTATATATGCCTCGTGAATCCCGGTAAGGCTATCTAAGATCAACAGGATTGCGGCGGTTATGATTATAATTTTCATACGATATTAATTTTGATTTAAATTGATTTTAAATGAGCGCCCTGTAGACACAAGGCGCCTGAAAACACTATTTACTAATCATTAAACTTCTTCCAGTTTGGCCTCAACAAAGAAATTCTCGTCCTGATCAACAAAGACAAAAGCCTGTTCCTTCAATAAACCAATCAGTTCCTTATCCTTGTCTGCTTTAAGAGCCAGAATATTCTCTTTATTGATTTCATCTTTCGTTCTAATGAACGGTTTGAAAAGCTTATTTTTCTTCAGCAGCTCAGTTACAGCATCCCAAGTGAACTTTTTGTCTTTTGACACCTTAGGCTGTCCTGTCCTGAATCCAATTACGGTATGGAGCAGTTCAAGGCTCTTCTTTTTGCCCCATGAATCCTTTTGAGCGGTTGCAAATGAATGGAGAATTTCTTCCGGCTCAACAAGTTCCTCTTTCAGTTCCCCGATCTGATCTACATACTTGCTTTTGACCTTGTTTAATTCCTCATTCATTTTTGCCTCAATCTTGAACAGGCTATTTTGCGTGTTTGAATACTTTTCACTGGCGGCATTTGCCTCTTCCAGCGTGACATTGGTGTAAACCTTCTTTTTTGTTTTAGCTTTTGCCATCTTTTTTAATTTAAATATTAACTAAATTGTTTATGTATTTCAAGGGCTGTCATGTGCAGCTTATTGGAAAAATCATTTGTTGGCTGTTCTGACATTTCCTGCCACAACCAGTATATTGCCTGCGCCTGAACGGGAGAAAAGGTTAATTTGTACTCTTTTTTCAGCTCAGGGATTGCCAACCTTTTTTTTACCACAGTTAGGCACTCAATAAGGGCATATTTGAAAATCCACTCTTCAACAGAGTAACTCCAGTCTAAAAGGACGTGTTCCAGCAGTTCCTGAAAGGAATTAATCTGAAAGGGGCTTAATTTTATTTTGAATTTGTTCATGACTTTAAAATCTGGGTTCAACAATGGGGATTATGAAACGGACAAAATTGTCGGAAACGTCTTTGTCGTAAAGCATACAGGTTTTAATAGCTTCGTAGGAATATTGATTGAATGCTTCTGGTCTGTAGTAAAGAATAGCCTCATCGTCCCTGAGAAACTCCACTAACCACCATGCCCAGTATCCATACTTTTTATCCGTCAGAAGTCTTTCAGCCAATTGTGGTGAATACTTTTCGGCAATCATACATCCCACATCAAATAGCACCCGCAGGCGATGATATTCGGTTATCTGCGCCAAATAGACCACCTCTCTTACCGTCCTAACAAATGAGGCGGCTTTTACATAGGTATGGCTATTGGGTTTAGCGTAATTGGTTCTCATGGAAATTTTCGATTAATTGAATAAAGGCATTTTCACATTTCAATATCTTTTCGGAGTCCGCATCTTTCACAGATAACAATCCTTCTATATTGGAGATCGCATACATGATCGTCGTGTGGTCCCGTTTGAAGAACCGACCAATTTCGGCCAGTGTAACTCTGGGTATATATTTTCTTATCAACCAAATGGATATATGGCGAGCTGCTGATATTTCAATTTTACCTTTAGAGGAGTTGATGATTTTGTCAAACGGAATACTCAA
>Ga0164242_10005984_pt1 | contig 13448 bp, 11 predicted proteins | sample OricomgcompostMG_FD_108783 | JGI IMG/M metagenome (GOLD analysis project Ga0164242, IMG submission 108783) | Miracle-Growth compost microbial communities from Emeryville, California, USA - Original compost - Miracle growth compost (MG) ...
AGACTGGAACAGCGGGGCCTCGCCCCGGGCGACCCGCTCGGCCGAGAGCGCGAGCAGCGGCCGCACGAAGCCGTCGAGCTTGTCCTTGGGGCAGTGGTCGGTGTGCAGGGCGATGTTGACGCCGTACTTCTTGGCGACCTCGGTGGCGTAGGCGGCGAAGGCCACCGAGCCGGTGACCATGTCCTTGACGGTCGGGCCGGAGAGGTACTCCGCGCCGCCGGTGGAGATCTGGATGATGCCGTCGGAGCCGGCCTCGGCGAACCCGGCGAGCGCTGCATTGAGCGTCTGTGAGGACGAGACGTTGATCGCCGGGAAGGCGAATCCCCTCTCCTTCGCCGTGGCGAGCATCTCGGCGTACTTCTCGGGGCTGGCGATCGGCATCTCGGTCTCCTCCAGTGGCCTGTCCGGGCGCGTCTGCCGCCTCACAGTAGTGCGGCGGACCTCGCTTGAAACTTGGAGCGATCCAACCGAGGTGACGACCACCACATGCCGGTTCAGGGCCGCTCAGCCGCGCCAGGCGGTCTCCGCCGAGAGGTCGGCGTACTCCCGGATCCAGGAGTGCATCGCGATCGCGGCCGCGGCGGAGGCGTTGATCGAGCGGGTCGAGCCGAACTGCGCGATCGAGAACGTCGCGTCGCAGGCCTGGCGGGCCTGCTCGGAGAGCCCCGGACCCTCCTGACCGAAGAGGAAGCAGACCTCGCGCGGCATCCGCATCGTCTCCAGGTGCAGCGAGCCGGGCAGGTTGTCGATGCCGAGCAGGCGCACCGGGCCGTCCGGGTGCTCGTGCAGGTACGCCGCCAGCTCGGCCACCGTCGCGTGGTGCCGGATGTGCTGGTAGCGGTCGGTGACCATCGCGCCGCGGCGGTTCCACCGCCGGTTGCCGACGATGTGCACCTCGGCGGCCAGGAACGCGTTGGCGGTGCGCACGATCGTGCCGATGTTGAAGTCGTGCTGCCAGTTCTCGATCGCCACGTGGAACGTGTGCCGGCGGGTGTCGAGGTCGGCCACGATGGCCTCCATCCGCCAGTAGCGGTAGCGGTCGACGACGTTGCGCCGGTCGCCGCCCGCGAGCAGCTCGGGGTCCCACACGTCGCCCTCGGGCCAGGGTCCCTGCCAGGGGCCGACGCCGACCTCGGCCGGCCCGTGCGGCATCGGGTCGTAGGGTGCCCGGCGCTCGTCGAATGCCCCGGAGGGCAGCTGTGTGCTCACGGCTCGCTCGTCTTCATCTCAAGTTCAGGTGTCGCCGACTAGGGTTCGTGTGTGCACGATCTTCTCGTCCAGGCCCTCAGCCTCCATGATGTGACCCGGTGGCTCAGCCCGGACTTCCTTCTCCACCAGTTCGGTGCCGCCCTCTTCTGGCTCGGGATCATCGTGCTGTTCATCGAGTGCGGCCTGCTGTTCCCGTTCCTCCCCGGCGACACCCTGCTCTTCGCGATGGGTCTGTTCATCGCCGAGGACAAGGTCGACATCATCCCCGGCGGACACGTCGGCGACCTCGTCTTCGCGCTGGTGATCTACACCGCTGCCGCGTTCGCCGGCAACGTGACCGGCTATCTGATCGGCGAGAAGGTCGGGCCGCGGATCTACCAGCACGACGGCAAGATCATCAAGCGCGAGTACCTCGACAAGACCTCGGAGTTCTTCGATCGGCACGGGCACACCGCGCTGGTCGCGGGCCGGTTCGTGCCGTTCGTGCGCACCTACATCACGCTGGTCGCCGGCGTGACCAAGATGCGCAAGCACGTCTTCTTCGTCTGGAGCTTCATCGGAGCCGTCGGCTGGGTGGTGGCGCTGACGCTGATCGGCTACATCCTCGGCCGGTCCTTCCCCGGGCTGGGCAAGTACATCGACCTGGTCACCTACGGCCTGCTCGGCGTCACCGTCGTGGTGCTCGCCTACGAGTGGGTGCGCAAGCAGCGCGAGCAGCGACACGCCGCGGCGGACAGTCCGGGGCGAAAATCACCTGCCACCCGCCAGTGACGCTGAGGTGCACCCCGGATTGTCCGGGGGTCAGGCCCGCTGAGCGGCGTCCAGCTCGGCACGGGTGAGCACCGAGCGGATCTCCAGCCCGACATCGCGCAGCGACTCGCCCGGCTGTGGCGAGCGGTCGATCGCGCACACCACGGTGTCGATGATCGCGCCTGCGGGGCGCAGCGCGTTGACGGCGTCGCGGACGGCGCCGCCGGAGGTGATCACGTCCTCGATGAGGGTGACTCGGCGGCCGTCGAACGACGGGCCCTCGGCGAGCTTGGCGGTGCCGTACTCTTTGGCCTTCTTGCGGATGAAGACGACCGGGATCCCGGTCTTGGCCGAGACCATGGTGGCGATCGGGATGCCGCCCATCTCCAGGCCGCCGAGCAGCTCGGTGCCCTCGGGCAGCAGCTCCACCATCCGGGCGGCCACCCGGTCCAGCAGCGCGGGCTGCGCCTCGAAGAGGTACTTGTCGAAGTAGGTGTCGCTCACCTGACCGGAACGCAGGGTGAACTCCCCGTGCAGGCGGCAGGTGGCGTCGATGTCGGCGGCAAGCGTGGGATCGGTCACGCGGCTACCTTAGAGCCCGTGACGGAGCCAGTGATCGCCTCCCGCCTGCATGGGATCCCGCCCACGATCTTCACCGAGATGTCGGCGCTGGCGGCGGCCACCGGCGCGGTCAACCTCGGCCAGGGCTTCCCGGACGTCGACGGCCCGCGCGAGGTCGTCCAGCGCGCGGAGGCGGCGCTGCGCGGTGGGGCGAACCAGTACGCGCCCGGCCCCGGCGTACCGGCGCTGCGCACGGCGATCGCGCGCCACCAGGAGCGGCACTACGGCCTCACTCTCGACCCGATGACCGAGGTGGTGGTGACCACCGGCGCTACCGAGGCGATCGCGGCGGCGATGCTCGCCCTGGTCGACCCGGGCGACGAGGTGATCGTGCTGGAGCCGTTCTACGACTCCTATCCGGCGACCATCCAGATGGCGGGAGGGGTACGGCGACCGGTCACCCTGCGGGCGCCGGCGTTCAGGCTGGACGTGGACGCCCTGCGCGCGGCGGTCAGCGACCGCACCAAGCTGATCCTGCTCAACAGCCCGCACAACCCGACCGGTACGGCGCTGACGCCCTCCGAGCTCGACGCGGTCGCCTCGATCGCGATCGAGCACGACCTGCTGGTGGTCACCGACGAGGTCTACGAGCACCTGACCTACGACGTGCCGCACGTGCCGCTGGCGACCATCCCGGGGATGTTCGAGCGCACCCTGACCATCTCCAGCATCGGCAAGTCCTACTCGCTCACCGGCTGGAAGGTCGGCTGGGCCACCGGGCCGGCACGCCTGGTCGAGGCCGTGCTGGCCGCCAAGCAGTGGCTGACGTTCACCTCCGGCGCGCCGCTGCAGCCGGCGGCGGCGTACGCCCTCGACGAGCACGGCGACTGGCCACGGGAGCTCGCCGCCGACCTGCGGGTACGGCGCGACCTGCTCTGCCAGGGCCTGCGCAGCCTGGGACTGGACGTCGTCGTACCCGAGGGCACCTACTTCGCCACCACCGACATCAGCGCGCTCGGCTGGGCCGACGGCGACGCGTTCTGCCGCGCGCTACCGCACCGTGCCGGCGTGGTGGCCATCCCGACCCAGGGGTTCTACGACTCCGACGCCGGTCGGATGCTGGTGCGCTGGGCCTTCTGCAAGCGCCCGGAGCTGATCGAGGAGGCGCTGGGCCGACTGGCCGCCGCCGATCTCCACGCCTGAGTCCGCGCTCACATCTCCTCGTGGGTGTCGGGGTCGCCACCGAAGAGCCGGCCGTCGGGTCGCCCGAGCGCGGTGATGGCCGCCACCTCGGCGTCGGTCAGCTCGATGTCGAAGATCGACAGGTTCTCGGCCTGGCGGCCCGGGTCGGCTGACTTCGGGATCGGGATGGAGCCGAGCTGGTGGTGCCAGCGCAGGATCACCTGCCCCGGGCTCACGCCGAGCCGGTCGGCGGGCTCGCGCACGGCGGGGGCGTCGTACTGCGCCTGGCGCTTGCCCAGCGGGCTCCATGCCTCGGTGCGGATGCCCAGCTCGGCGTGAACGGCCCGCATCCGCTCCTGCGGGAACAGCGGATGCATCTCGATCTGGTTGACCACCGGGGTCACGCCGGTCGCCTCGATGATCCGGCGCAGGTGCGCCTCGGTGAAGTTGGAGACGCCGATCGCCTTCACCAGCCCCTGTTTCTGCAGGTCGACCAAGGCCTGCCAGGCTTCGACGTAGCGGCCGACCGACGGGTTCGGCCAGTGGATGAGGTGCAGGTCGAGGTGGTCCAGCCCGAGCCGCTTCAGCGAGTCCTTGGTGGAGGCGATGGCCTTGTCGTAGGCATGGTCGCGGCCCGGGATCTTGCTGGTCACCCACAGCTCGTCGCGCGGCACGCCGGCACGGCGCAGTGCCTCGCCGACCTCGGTCTCGTTCTGGTAGTTGACCGCCGTGTCGACGAGGCGATACCCGATCCTGATCGCGCTGGCGATGGCCTCGACGCCCTCCCGGCCGCGCAACGGGTAGGTGCCGAAGCCGATCGCCGGGAGGGTGCTGCCGTCGTGGAGGGTGTAGGTCGGGGTCACGCTGCCGATCCTAGGCACCACCCGCGTGTCGCCGGCCAAGGCGTCACCGGCTGGCCTGCCTGCCGCCGGCCAAAGTGTCACCGTGATAGTTCGCGGTCCAAGTGACAGCTCCGAAGTGTCACCCGCCACCCAAAGTGTCACCGTGACACTTTGGAACTATCACGGTGACACTTTGGAGCAGCCCCAGGGAGGCCCGGGTGGATCAGACGCTCAGCACCAGGCCGTCCTCACCCCGGTCGACGACCACCTGGCCGCCGTCGGTGACCTCGCCGCCGATGAGCATCTTGGCCAGCCGGTCGCCGATGGCCGACTGGACCAGCCGGCGCAGCGGCCGGGCGCCGTACGCCGGGTCGTAGCCGACCTCGGCCAGCCACTCCTTGGCCGCCGGCGTGACCTCGATCGCGATACGCCGCACCGCGAGCCGCCGCTCCAGCGACGCGAGCTGCAGGTCGACGATGTGGGTCAGCTGCTCCTTGGTGAGCGCCTCGAAGATCACGATCTCGTCGAGCCGGTTGAGGAACTCCGGCTTGAAGCTCGACCGCACCATCGCCATCACGGACTCGCGCTGCTTCTCCGGGTCGAGCAGCGGATCAGTGAGGTACATCGAGCCGAGGTTCGAGGTCAGGATCACGATGGTGTTGCGGAAGTCGACCGTGCGGCCCTGACCGTCGGTGAGCCGACCGTCGTCGAGCACCTGCAGCAGGATGTCGAAGACCTCGGGATGGGCCTTCTCCACCTCGTCGAGGAGGACGACGGAGTAGGGCCGACGGCGGACCGCCTCGGTCAGCTGACCGCCCTCGTCGTACCCGACGTAGCCGGGAGGCGCACCGACCAGCCGGGCCACCGCGTGCTTCTCGGAGTACTCCGACATGTCGATGCGCACGATGGCGCGCTCGTCGTCGAAGAGGAAGTCCGCCAGCGACTTGGCCAGCTCGGTCTTGCCGGTGCCGGTGGGGCCGAGGAAGAGGAACGAGCCGGTCGGCCGGTTGGGGTCGGCGATGCCGGCCCGCGAGCGCCGGACGGCGTCGGCGACGGCGCGCACGGCGTCATCCTGGCCGATCAGGCGCTTGCCGATCTCGGCCTCCATGGAGAGCAGCTTGGCGGTCTCGCCCTGCAGCATCCGGCCGGTCGGGATGCCGGTCCAGGCCTCCACCACCTCGGCGACCTGCTCGGCGCCGACCTCCTCGCCGACCAGCGGCTGGACGTCGGCCTTCTCGGCCTCCTTGGCCTGCGCGATCTGGTACTCCAGCGCCGGGATGCGGCCGTAGAGCAGCTCGGAGGCGCCGCCGAGGTCCCCCTCGCGCTGCAGCCGCTCGGCCTCGCTGCGCAGCTGGTCGAGCTGACGACGCAGCTCGCCCTCGCCCTCCAGGGACGCCTTCTCACGTTCCCAGCGAGCCTCGAGGCCGCGCAGCTCCTCCTCCTTGTTCGCCAGGTCCTCGCGCAGGTGGGCCAGCCGCTCCACGGAGGCGTCATCCGTCTCCTTGGCGAGCGCGAACTCCTCCATCTTCAGCCGGTCGACCTGACGGCGGAGCTGGTCGATCTCCTCCGGGCTGGACTCGATCTCCATCCGCAGCCGCGAGGCGGCCTCGTCGATCAGGTCGATCGCCTTGTCGGGCAGCTGCCGACCGGTGATGTAGCGGTCGGAGAGCGTCGCGGCGGCGACCAGCGCGGCGTCGGTGATCCGCACGCCGTGGTGCGCCTCGTACTTCTCCTGGATGCCGCGCAGGATCTGGATGGTGTCCTCGACGCTCGGCTCACCGACGAAGACCTGCTGGAAGCGGCGCTCGAGCGCCGGGTCCTTCTCGATCCGCTCGCGGTACTCGTCCAGCGTGGTCGCGCCGATCATGTGCAGTTCGCCGCGGGCGAGCATCGGCTTGAGCATGTTGCCGGCATCCATCGAGCTGTCGCCGCCGGCGCCGGCGCCGACTACGGTGTGCAGCTCGTCGATGAAGGTGATGATCTGGCCCTCGGCCTGCTTGATCTCCTCGAGCACGGCCTTGAGCCGCTCCTCGAACTCACCGCGGTACTTCGCTCCTGCGACCATGCCCATCAGGTCCAGACTGAGCACCCGGCGACCCTTCAGCGAGTCGGGTACGTCGCCGGCCACCACGCGCTGGGCCAGCCCTTCGACGACGGCCGTCTTGCCGACGCCGGGCTCGCCGATCAGCACCGGGTTGTTCTTGGTACGCCGGGAGAGCACCTGCACCACCCGACGGATCTCGGCGTCCCGGCCGATGACCGGGTCGAGCCGGCCCTCCTCGGCCGCCTTGGTGAGGTCGACGGAGTACTTGTCCAGCGCCTCGTAGGTCGACTCCGCATCCTGCGAGGTGACCCGGCGGTTGCCGCGCAGCGCGCTCAGCGACTCGCGCAGCCCGTCGGCGGTCAGGCCGGCGTCGGTGATGACCCGCTTCGCACTGGAATCCACGGTCGCCAGGCTGATCAGCAGGTGCTCGGTGGCGACGTACTCGTCCTTCATCGACTGCGCCAGCTCGAGTGCGCCGGCCAGCACCCGGGAGAGTGCGGCGCTGCCGCTGGGCTGCCCGACCGTCTCGCCGCTGACCCGCGGGAGCGCATCGCGCTGGGCGGCGGCCGCACGCACCAGCGCGGGCGCGTCCGCACCGGCCTTGGCCACCAGCGTCGCCGCGGTGCCCTCCTCCTGGAGGAGGAGGGCGACGAGCAGGTGGATCGGCTCGATGGTGGAGTTGCCGGCGGTGGTCGCCGACAGCTGCGCGGCCTCGATGGCCTCGCGGCTCCTGGTCGTGAACTTGTCGACCCCGAACTGGCTCATGTCTGTGGCTTCTCCTGCTGTCGGTTGGCTATGACCGCACGTCCAAGTGTGCTGGTCATCAGGCACAACACACCAGAAGTTGAGTCCATTCCACTCAACTTTAATCAAGGGGAGCACTCAGGGCGAACGAGGCAGCGTCACGCGGCCCGATTCGACGTGAGCCCGAATCTCTGGTCCCCTTGGACTACTCAGATAGCCCGAAAGTACTACTCCTGCTCGGTGCGAGGAGTCCCGATGACCGTTCATCCGTTCACCTACGACCTGCCCCGCGGCGGCCGCCACGTCAGCCCGCGCGCGGTCGCCCCGATCGCCTCGCTGCGCACTCGGGTCAGCCAGTTGATGCCGGTCGGCCTGCTGGTCGTCGCCACCTCGGCGGCGGTCGCGGTGGCGCTGCCCCACGACGACTCGTCGGTCGCCCCCGGCGACGCGCACCGATCGCTCGCGGCACCCCAGCACCGCCCGGTCGGCGTCGTCACCGGCGGGACCACCGCAAGCGCGGTCGGCCACGTCGCCGACCAGACCAGGAGCCACCTGGCCGCCGACGCGACGGACCCCGCCGCGGCGACACTGACGATGGTCGGGAAGCACCGCGCCGCGGGCGTCGCCGACGCTGGTACGACGAGCACGACCACCGGCAAGCACCGGCTCGCGCCGACCCCGAAGCACACCACCCGCGCCGACCCGCAGCAGAAGCCCGACCCGGAGCCGGCGGCCACGCCGTCGGCTGCGGCGGCCTCGGGCAGCGCGGCGGCGCCTTCGACCGCCCCGAGCCCCGACGGCGGCGGCCTCAGCACCACGACCGGGCTGGTCGGGGGCGTCCTCGGCGGCGTGCTGGATGGCGTCGGCGGCCTGCTCGGCGCTCCCGCGAGCTAGCCGAGCCGGTCGAACCGGTCCAGCTGACTCGGCCGGCTCACGGCGCCGGCGGCTCGGACGCCTCGCCGGCCTCCGGAGTCTGGTGCTCGGGGTAGTCCTGGTCGGCCTCGGCCTCCTCGACCAGGCACGTGCGACAGAAGTCCTCCCCGAACGGCGTCAGGTGGATGGAGCGCCGTACCACCTTGGCGAACTTGACGCTGTGCAGCGCCGCCAGCACGTCCGGCTGGGCCTCGAGCACCTGGTACTCCCCCGGATCGCGCAGCGCTTCCTTGGAGAACCACACCAGGCCGAGCCGGAAGAGGTTGTTGAGGTACGCCGGCACGTGGTCGTGGTAGCGCACCCCGGCCCGTGACCCGATCATGGTCAGCCCGGGCGCGATCAGCTCGGAGCTGACCAGCCCGATCGGTCCGCCGGTACGGACGTCGACCGACGGCTGCGGCCCGCCCTGCAGCAGCAGGAGCAGGATCCGGGCCTCGTCGGGGGCGAGCTCGTCCAGGATGCGCGCATAGGCCGGGTGGCCCTGCTCGTTTGACCACACGTCGCGGGAGCGCTCCAGCAGCTCGGCCCCGCGGCGGCGCAGTGCCTCCGGCGAGCCTGCCCGCTGGGGCGCGGAGACCACCGGCGGCTCCGCCAGCGACGCACCGGCGCTGCTCAGTGCGGTCGCGACCGGTACGCCCGCGACGACCGACCGGGCCAGCTCGGAGGCGACCCCGACGACGTCGGCGGCGTCGCGGGCCAACGCCGCCATCTCGCCCGGGTCGACCATCGCGCGGGCGACGCGCAGGCCGGTGCGCAGCGACGTACGCACGCCCCACTCGGTGGTGTGCAGCCAGGCCGAGCCGGCGATCCGAGCCAGGCCCGGCACCGCGCGCGCGGCGGGCACCAGGGCCGGCGTTCGGGAGACGCGGGCCATCAGTGCCCCACTCCGAAGATCGCGAGGTGCAGGAAGCCGCCCGCCAGGCCCATGATCGCGCCGTGGGCGTAGAGCATCCACTCATCCTCCTTGATCGCGGCCCGCATCATCTCAACGAAGTCGGCAGCGGGAAGTTCCTTGGTGCGGCGGGAGACCAGCGCCTCGATCTTGTCCGCCTGGCGCCTGCTGAACTCGGGATCCTGGAACGGCACCAGGGTCTGGTCGGCCGCGGACCGGGCCACCGAGGCACCGATCCGGTCGTAGCGCTGCGCTCCCACCGCCACCCTGACCGCGGCGCGATAGGGCCCGGCGGCGCGGTCGATGGCGGGCCGCAGCGCCGCCGCCAACATCGCGTACGTCGCATCGCCGCGGGGACCGTTGAGCAGGAAGTCGCCGATCCGCTCCAGCGTGATGACGTCGCTGGCGATGATCCGGGCGTAGACCTCGGCCGCCTCCGGCTGCCGGCGCGGGAACAGGCCCTGCACGGTGATGCCGAGGATCCGGCGCGGCTCCGGCGGGTCGAAGATCAGCCACATGCCGAGCAGGTTGGTCACCCAGCCGACCACCACGCCGAGCACCGGCAGCAGCCACCAGATCCCGGCGAGGCTGTCGACCACCGCGACCGGGATGCCGAGCAGGAAGCCGAAGATGAAGCCGAAGGCGACCATCAGGTTGAGCTCGCGCTGGCCGAAGTCGCGGAAGATGCTGACCACGACCTGCGGGTTGGCGCGGAAGTGCTCGATCACCATCAGCTTGGGATCGAGCAGCTGGTCGATGTGGACGCCGATCTCGGTGGTGACCTGGCCGACGATGTCGGGCAGCTGTGCCTGGACCCGCTCCACGATCGCCGTCCGGACCGGCGCCGGCAGGTCGCGCCACAGCCGGGGGTGCTCGGTCAGCATCACCTCGTCGACCAGCGCGGGCACCTGCGGCCGGAACACCTCGACGATGTGGGCGGCGATCTGGTCGGGCTCGAGCTGCTGGTAGAACTCCGCCGGCGTCCCGAGCTTGGCGATCGCCTTGTCGACGGCGATGCTGCCCATCTTCCCGGCGCGCGCCGGGATGATCCCCTGCCAGCCCACGCCGCCGTTGGCGATGCCCGGCACCTCCTGCAGCTTGCGCGGCAGCACACCCGCCAGCTCGCGCATCCCGGGCACGGTGACGCCCTTGAAGTGGATCGGCGCGAACAGCATGTAGAGGCCCGACCAGTTGATCAGCCAGCCGATCACGCCGGTGAACACCGGGATCGTCGCCAGATGGACCCAGCTCACGCCGTCAGCCCAGTCCCGGAGCCAGTCGATCAAAGGCCGCACCCTTCGCAGTCAGCCCTCCCCCACCGGGAGCGTAGCGGGAAGGCCGGGCGAGGGCTGCGATCAGTCGGAGACCGGACTCTCCGTGGCCGCGTCCGGAGGCGCCTCGTGCGAGGGCAGCGCCGCAAGCTCGTCGGCCTCGGCGAAGCAGATCCGGGCGAAGTCCTGTCCGAACGGCGTCAGGTGGATGCTGCGTCTGATCATCTTGGCCGAGCGCACCGAGTGCACCGCGTCGAGTACGTCGGGCTGGGCCTCCACCACCTGATATCGCAGCAGCTCGCTGACCGGCTCGGGTGACTGCCACAGCAGCCCCAGCCGAGTGAGGTTGTTGAGGTACTGCGGCACCGCCTCGGGATAGCGCACGCTCGCCCGCGACCCGATCATGGTCAGCCCACGCGCGATCGTCCGCTCGGCCTTGAACCGGCCGACCGGGCCGGAGAGCCGGACGTCGACGCTCGGCTGTGGGCCGTCCCGCAGCAGCAGGACCAGGATGCGGGCCTCGTCGGGGGCGAGCTCGCGCAGGATGCCGGCGTACGCCGGGTGCCGGGAGTCGGTGTCCCACACGTCGCGGCTGCGCCGCAGCAGGGCCTCGCCCTCGCGTCGCAGCCGCTGCTCCTCGCCCTCCTGGCGGGGCCGGCGGCCGCGCTGCTCCAGCGCGAGCCGGGTGCGCTCCAGCGCCGGCAGGCCCCAGCGCTCCATCGCCTCGGAGATCGGGCCGCCGCGGGCGACCGACTTGGCGAAGTCGGTGATCTGCCCGGTGACCACGCTCAGGTCGTCACTGAGCGCGGCCGCCTCGTCCGGATCGATCACCGCGCGCAGCACCCGACTGGCGGTGCGGGCGTAGGCGGCCACCGACCAGCCCGCGGTGTGGGCCACGGTGAGCGCGCCCAGGCGCAGGACGCCGGGCAGTGCGTCCAGGGTCGAGCCGACCAGGCTGGGCGGCGTCGGCGTACGCGTGGTCGCGGGCGCCGTGGCAGCGACGTCGAGTGCCATCAGCCGACTCCGAAGATCCACAGGTGCAGGAAGCCGCCGGCGAGGCCCATGATCGCCCCGTGGGCGTAGAGCAGCCACTCGTCCTCCTTGATCGCTGCCCGCATCATCTCCACGAAGACCGGTGCCGGCAACGCCCGGCAACGCTCCGCGATCAGGCTACGGATGCGGTGCGACTGGCGCTCGCTGAACGCCGCGTCACGCAGCGGCGTGATGGTGTAGTCGACGGCCTGCTCGGCCACCGACGCCCTGATGCTGTCGAACTTCCGTGCCCCGACCGCGACTCGAACGGCGGCGTGCGCCGGCCCGATCGCGGCGTCGACGGCCGGCTGCAGCGCGGCGGCGAGCATCTGCCGGGTCCGGTCGCCGGAGGGGCCGTTGAGCAGGAAGTCGCCGATCCGCTCCAGGGTGATCACGTCCATGGCGATGTGCTTGCCGTAGACGTCGGAGGCCTCCCACTGCCGCTGGGCGAAGAGCGCCTGGATCTTGAACGGCCCGATCCGGACCGGGTTGGGCGGCTCGAAGATCAGCCACATCCCGAGCTTGTTGGTCACCCAGCCGACCACGATGCCCATCACCGGCAGCAACCAGGCCTGGTGCAGCCACTGGTCGACGAAGGCGACCGGGACGCCGAGCAGGAAACCGAAGACGAAGCCGAAGATCACCATCATCCGCAGCTCGCGCCTGCCGAAGTCCTTGAAGATCCGCACCACGATCTGCGGGTTCTTCTCGAAGTTCTCGATCACCATCAGCTTCGGGTCGAGCAGCTGGTCGATGTGGTCGCCGATCTCGGTGGTGACCCGGCGTACGACGTGGGGCAGCTGCCGCTTGACCCGCTCCACCACCGTCTGGCGCACGGATCGGGGCAGGTCGCGCCACAGCCGCGGGTGCTCGCGCCACATGATCTCGTCGACCAGCAGCGGCAGCTCGGGCTCGAAGACACTGACGATGTGCTCGGCGATCACGTCCGGCTCGAGCTGCTGGTAGAAGTCGCTGGCGGTGGCCATCTTGGCCAGCGCCTTGTCGACGGCGATCGAGCCCATCTTGGCGGCGCGCGCCGGCACGATGCCCTGCCAGCCCAGGCTGCCCTGCAGGATCCCGGGCACCTCCTGCAGCTTGCGCGGCAGGCTGCCCGCCACGTCCTTGAAGCCCGGAATCCGGAACCCATGGAAGTGGATGGGCGCGAACAGCATCCACAGACCGGTCCAGTTGATCAGCCAGCCGATGACGGCCGTGAAGATCGGCACCGACCAGAAGTGGACCCAGTTGACGTCCACGTGTCTCCCTCCCCGGATGTGACCCCCACCACTCCGAAACTGGACCGGATGCTACCGACCAGTACGACATCGTCGTGACAGGTGTCCAGAGTTAGTCCGTGTGGGCCACCAGGCGCACACCCTGCCCGATCCGACCGAATCTGCCCAGCGGCATGATCCGCAGGCTCAGCTTCGCCTTGATGCCCGAGGCCCGCACCGGGCCGAACATCCGCGAGTCGGTGGAGCCGCCCCAGTTGTCCCCCATCACGAAGTAGCTGTCGGCAGGCACCGTGGCCCACCGCATCTTGCCGTCGCCGGTCACGTTGGTGACCTTGTCGCTGCAGCAGGACGAGGTCGCCGAACCGATCTGCGGACCCCACGTCGGGTTGTCCACCCTGTACGTCGTCCGGGAACCCTTCGGCCTGAGATAGACCACCGGCTTCGTGCCGCCCTGGATGGCGATCTGGTCGCCGGGCATGCCGATCACCCGCTTGACGATCGCCGCGCCGCCCGCGTTGCCGTCGTAGGCCGGCTCGGTCGCCTCCACGAGGTCGAACCGCTTGATGTCGTGCTTGGCCATGATGTCGACCTCGAGCCGGTCACCGGATCTCAGGGTGGGCAGCATCGACGTGCCGTCCACCCGGACCGAGAACGTCAGGCCGATGATCAGGACCAGCATCAGCACGAAGAACAGGCCGAGCGCGGCCACGCCGGCGACCATGCCGAGCCCGCCGTACTCCGTGCTTCCCGTGC
>Ga0164242_10005985_pt1 | contig 13447 bp, 11 predicted proteins | sample OricomgcompostMG_FD_108783 | JGI IMG/M metagenome (GOLD analysis project Ga0164242, IMG submission 108783) | Miracle-Growth compost microbial communities from Emeryville, California, USA - Original compost - Miracle growth compost (MG) ...
GCGCGACTTCGCCGTCACGGCGAACCGCGAGGATGGTGGTCCCGTCGAACTGTTGCATGGGGATTCCCGTGATGAAGAAAAACGTCTGTCGCGATGGTGGGGACGCGGCGCACCGCTTTCAAGGCGAAAACGGCGGCACGGGACGCCGGAGCGGCACCGCGCGGACCGGATGGCGGGCACAAAAAAAGAAGGCGCCTGACGGCGCCTTCTCGAACCACGGATGCAAACGTCCGCTTACTGCGCGGGCGCCGGCTCGGTCGGCTCGGCAGCGGCGGCCGGCGCGTCCGAATCCATCGCCGCCGGAGCGGCTTCGCACTTGGCCTTCGGATCGGCCGAGCAGTCGCAGGTGGCGGTTTCGCCGGCCGCGCACTGGATCGTCGCCGTCACGCCGTTGCCGCAATCCTGCGTGCACGACTGGGCAGCCGCTGCCGCATCGGCAGCCTGCTGTTCGGCGGGAGCCGCGGCATCGGCCGCCGGCGCCGCATCTTCAACCGCCGGCGCCTGCGCCGGAGCTTCTTCGTTCTTGTGGCAGCCAACCATGGCGAGGGTAGCGGCGAGGCCCATCGCGATCAGTACATTGCGCGTCATCTTTCAACTCCCGGGGTCAAAATTTTCGTGAACGTCTCTAGCTTGTGAAAGCCGCGAAAGCTTTCTGCAAGGCGCCCCATGATACTGGCTTTCCGCCACCTTACAAGCGCGTTCAGAAGCGGTTCAGAGCACATTCAGGGGCGGTTCACGGCACCGTGCGCGTGGCCGGTTTCAAAATGAATCTGACAAAAGAACGGCATTGTCGGCACCCATCACCGAAACCACCGGCATTTTTCAACGGTTCCTCATTTTCCGGCTTTCGCCAGCGAGGATTTCCGGCGCGCCCGCGGGTGGGCACCATCGTAAACTTGCGCGAGATGCTGCCAGTCCAGATGCGTGTAGATCTGCGTCGTCGACAGATGCGCATGGCCGAGCATTTCCTGCACCGCGCGCAGATCGTGGCTGTTTTCGAGCATATGCGTGGCAAACGCGTGGCGCAGACGGTGCGGGTGCAAGTGCACGCCGAGTCCGTTGCGCCGTGCCCAATCGCGCAGGCGCGTGGCGATCGCCGCGCGCGACAGCCGCGCGCCGCGGCACGAGACAAATAGTGCATTTTCTCCATCGTCGGCATAACGCGGACGCAATGCCAGCCACGCGCCGAGCGCGGCGCGGGCCTTGCCGCCGAGCATGGCAATGCGTTCCTTGCCGCCCTTGCCGCGCACCGTGAACCCGGCATGGCGATCGTCGAATGCGTCGACGTCGAGCTGCTGCAGTTCGGCGAGACGCAACCCTGCCGAATAGAACAGCTCGATGATCGCGCGATCGCGGACCGCGAGATCGTGATCGGCCGCATCGCCGTCGAGCGCACTGCCGAGCGTGTCGGCGTCGATCGTCGCCGGCAGCTTGCGAACCTGTTTCGGCGCACGCACGGCGACCGCCGGATTGGCCTGCACGCGCTGTTCGCGCAACAGATAACGAAACCAGCCGCGCAAGGTCGACAGATAGCGATGCAGCGTCGCCGGTTCGCGGCCGTCGCGGCGCTGGCGGCCGAGCCAGTCGCGAATCAGATGCGAATCGATCTGTTCGAGCCGGACGATGCGCGCCGCCGCGCAATAGTCGGCGAACTGCTGCAGATCGCGTCGCGCGGCGGCGATGGTGTGCGGCGAATAGCGCTTCTCGTCGCGCAGGTAATCGAGGTAGCCGGCGACCGGCAGCGCCAAGGGCGCCGGCACGTTCACGTGCGCGCGCGCACCGCGGCCGCGACGAGATCCGCGGTCAGTTCGAGAAACAGTTTCCCCTGGCGCGGCGCGAAGCGCTCCGCATCGCGCGAACCGAGCGCGACGAAGCCGAGGCTTTTTTCCTTCTCCAGCGGCACGATCGCCGCCGAACGGATTTCGTCGGCTTTCGGGAACAGCAGCTTCGCCTTCGCGGCATCGATCGGCCCGCACTCGATCAGTCGCGTGCGGAAGAAATCCTCGAGCGCCGCGGCGAGCTTGCCCTTGGCGTCGATCGGCACGATGCCGTCGATGTCGTGGCGCTTGTAATGCGTCTCGCCGATGCCGATCAGCGCGGCATCGATGTCGAAATCCTCGCGCATGCACTTGGCGAGCCCGGCGGCGACGCCGGCCAGCGACGGCGCGCGGATCAGCGTGCGCGCAAGGCGGTGGACATTGTCCTGGCGCCGTTCGTTGTCGCGCGCCGCATCGAGCAGCCGTTCGAGCCGGTCTTCGAGGCGCTGCGCCTTGGCGCGCAGCAGTTCGACCTGCTTTTCGATCAGCGACACCGCCGAACCGCTGCGGTGCTTCAGCTCGATCGCTTCGAGCAGGTCCGGATGGCGCGCGAGAAAATCGGGGTGCGCTTTCAGATAGGCGACGATTTCGCGCTCGTTGAGTTTCGGCGCCGCAGGCTCTTTGCTTTGTGTATTCAATTCGGCCATTCGATATCCCCCTCGAAGACGGTCACCGCCGGCCCGGTCATCAGCACCGGCTGCCCTTCGCCCGCCCATTCGATCGTAAGCTGCCCGCCGCGAACCTGCACGTCGACCGCCGGGCCGAGTTGGCCCCAGAGCCGGCCGACGACGACCGCCGCGCACGCGCCGCTGCCGCAGGCCAGGGTCTCGCCGGCACCGCGCTCGTAGACGCGCAGGCGCGCATGCGCCGGGTCGACGACCTGCAGGAAGCCGACGTTGACGCTCTGCGGAAATGCCGGATGGTTTTGCAGCGCCGGGCCGAGCGTCCCGACCGGCGCGGTGTCGACGTCGGCGACGGCGATCACCGCATGCGGGTTGCCCATGCTGGCGACGCCGATTTCCAGCGGCGCGCCCTGCGCCAGCGTCAGCGTATAGCGGTCGGCGCGCGCCGCCGCGGTGAACGGCACGTCCGCCGGCTCCAGCCGCGGCACGCCCATGTCGACGCGATAACGGTCGCCGTCGACGTGCCGCAGTTCGAGCACGCTGGTCTGCGTGCGCACGCGGATCGTCGTCTTGTCGGACAGGCCGCGTTCGCGGACGAAACGCGCCAGCGCGCGCGAACCGTTGCCGCACTGGCCGACCTCGCTGCCGTCGGCATTGAAGATCCGGTAATCGAAGTCGACATCCAGCGTCGACGGCGGCTCGACGACCAGGATCTGGTCGCAGCCGACGCCGAAGCGGCGGTCGCTGAGCCGTTCGAGCAGGCCCGGCTCCGGCCGGAAACGGCGCGAGGTCGCGTCGATCACGACGAAATCGTTGCCGGCGCCGTGCATCTTGGTGAAGTGCAGCTTCATCGGTGTATTGTAAGCGCGGCGCCCGTCATTGGCGGCGCGCGGGGACATTCGTGAACGACACCACCGACCCGACCGACGATGCAGATCCGGCCGGCGCGCTTCGCGCGGCGCCGGCGAACGCGCACATGCAGGGCGTGTACGCGATCGTCACGACGCCGGAAATCCAGGCCTGCTGCGATTTCTATCGTCGCGCGTTCTCGGCACGCATCGTGTTTCGCGCCGACTGGTACGCGCACATCCGCTTTCGCGGCTGGGAGCTGGGCTTCATCAAACCGCACCAGGACACGCGCCTGCCGGTGTTCCAGCACACGACGACGACGCGCGGCCTGTGCATCGCGATCGAAAGCACGAACGTGCAGGACGACTACGACACGCTGATCGAACGCGGCCTCGCGCCGCTCGGGCCGATGCGCCGCTCGGCCAACGGCGAGCGCTCGTTCGCGGTGCTCGATCCGGCCGGCACCGTCATCAATTTTCTCGAACATCGCGCCGACGTCGACGACGACACGCGGTCCTGAGCGCCGGCTTTTGTCTTTTCGAAAACCGCGTGTTATTGATTCGGCCGCACTGGCGCCCGGGCACGGGGCCGATTACGCAGGGGGCAGTACGTGAAAGTTCTGGGCGCAGACATTGGCTTCGGTTACACCAAGGCGACCGACGGCCGCCAGTCACAGGTCTTCAAGTCGATCGTCGGCGAAGCGACCGAAGTCCAGTTCGGCGAAAGCCTGCTGCCCGGCGCGGCGACGCATCCGCGGCATTTCATCATCGGCAACGACAGCTATTTCATCGGCGAGCTGGCCGAAGCGCAGTCGCGCGGCCGCGGTTTCACGCTCGACCAGACGCAGTTCCTCGCCAAATACGCGAAGACGCTGGCGCTCGCCGCGCTGACGCCGTTCGCCGACAACGGCGAGCCGGTGCGGCTCGTCACCGGCCTGCCGATCAGCTTTTTCCGCAAGCACCGCGACGCGCTGACGGCGATGCTGCAGACCCGTCACACCCTGACCGTCGTCAAGGCCAGCGGCGAGCGCGAGGAAAAGACGCTCAACATCGAACGCGTGCGCGTCGTGCCACAACCGTTCGGCTCGATGTTCAACCTGATGCTCAACGACATCGGCAAGGCCGGCAGCCAGCGCTTCATTTCCGAGAAGATCGGCATCATCGACATCGGCTTCCGCACCGCCGACTACACGATCAGCGAGAAAACAAAATACTCCGAGCGCGGCTCGCAGAGCTCGGACGCCGGCATCGCCGCCGCCTATCAGGCGATCGCCAACGTGCTGCATGAAAAGAGCGGTGTCAGCGTCGAGCTGTACCGCCTGTACGACGGCGTCAGCCGCGGCTCGATCAAGATCAAGGGCAAGCGCTACGACCTGACCGGCATCGTGCAGGCCGCGTTCCAGCAGCTTGCGTCACGGATCGCCCAGGAAGTGAACCGTCTGTGGGCCGACGACTGGGACATCGACGCGATCGTCATCAGCGGCGGCGGCGGCGCGGTGCTCGCGCAATACCTGCAGCCGCTGCTCGAAGGCGAAGTGTTGCCGATGCCGCCCGAACAGGACGCGCGCCTCAACAACGTCCAGGGCTACTGGAAATACGGCACGCACCTCTGGCCACCGGCCTGAACCGCGCCCCTATTCGCCGCCGATCTGCCGCTCCAGATCCTCCAGCGCCTCGCCGGCATAGACCGACAGGCGCTGCATGCTCGGCAGCGCATCGCGGCAGCCGGTGAAGCCGACGTTGAACTGGCCGGCATAGCTGACCGCGGTGATGTTCAGCGCCTGGCCGTGCGCGAGCAGCGAGACCGGATACATCTGCTCCATCTTCGCGCCGTTGAAATACAGCACGCGATCCGGCCCCGGCACGTTCGACACCGTCAGATTGAACATCGGCCGCAGATGGCCGCCGAGCCCGGACAGCAGCTGGGCGATGAACGGCGCCATGAACAGCGCCGTGTAATTGTCGATGTCGGCTTTCGGCAACTGCTGCAGGTGCTGCTTGGCGCGCTGCGCCGACTCGTGGATCGCATGCAGACGCTGCAAGGGATCGGCGATGTTCGTATTGAGATTGGCAATGATGAAACTGATCGCGTTGCCGGCCCCCTGATCGTCGGCCGGCCGCACCGACACCGGTACGCCGGCAGTCAGCGGCTTGTCGGGCAGCGCATTGATCTCGGCCAGATAACGCCGCATCGACGCCGCGCAGATTTCGAGAAACACGTCGTTGACGGTGACGTCGGCGGCTTTCGCGATCTTCTTCACGCGATCGAGCGAATAATGCTGGGTCGCGAACCGGCGCTGGCCGGACACCTTGCCGTTGAAGGCCGAACGCGGTCCGCTGAACGGCAGCGCCCAGTCCTTGTCTTCCTGGCGCAAGGCTTCCCTGAAGATGTCGCCGAACGCGCGCGTCACGCCCGGCAGGGTCTTGAGTTGCGCACGCACGCCGTCGATCGCCGATTGCAGCGGGGTCGCGACCTCGTCTTCGGTTTTCGCTTTGCGCGCGCGGGCGCCGACCGCCCACGGCGGCTGCTGGTCGCGCGCCTTCGGGTCCGGCGACAGCATTCGCGCCAGCATCCGCATGCCGCCGATGCCGTCGACCAGCGAATGGTGCATCTTCATGTACAGCGCGAAACGGCGGTCTTCCAGGCCTTCGATCAGATGGCATTCCCAGAGCGGCCGGTTGAAGTCCATCGCGTTCGAATGCAGGCGCGAGATCAGCACGCCCAGCTCGCGTTCGCCGCCCGGCAATGGCAGCGCCGAATGGCGGAAGTGGTATTCGAGATCGATCTGCCGGTCCTCTTCCCAGGCCGGCAGCAGGAAGCGCAGGCGCGGCGCGGTCAGGCGCAGATTGAACGGGTAGGCGAAGTCGCGCGTCGCGCGGAATTTCTCGACCAGCTTCTTGAGAAACTGCGGACCGGCCTTCGGCGGCAGCGAAAAGATCGCCAGACAGCCCACCTGCATCGGCGTCTCACGCGTATCGACGTACAGCCAGGCGGCGTCCAGCGGCTTGATTGGTTTCATCTTTCCCCTCCGGACGGCTTTGCGCGCCCTTGTCGCGCGCAGTGTAGAGCGCGCGCGCCCGCAGCGACAGCGCCGCCGCCGCGCCCGCCCCCGTCATCCCAGCCAAACGGGTAGTGTTTCGCTGCTGCGAGGGGCCTATACTCGGCAAAAAACCGGGCGTTCAATTCTCGTCCGCACAAGACCACCAATGGACTTTCTGGAGCGAAGATCATGAACACCGTCGTGTCTTTCCTGCCCAATGTCGATGCCGGCGTCGGCGACGAGATCCAGCGCACGTTCGCGGCGCAGCGCGAGACGGCACTGCGGCTGCGCACGTCGACCGCCAAGGAACGCATCGCCAAGATCCAGCGCCTGCTCGACGCAGTGATGGCGAACCGCGAGGCGATCTACGAAGCGGCCTATCAGGATTTCCGCAAACCGCCGGCCGAAGTCGATCTCGCCGAGATCCTGCCGATCATCTCCGAGGCCAAGCACGCGATGCGCAGCCTCAAGCGCTGGATGAAGCCGAAAGGCGTCTGGCCGTCGCGGACCACGGTCGGCACCAAGAGCTGGATCCAGTACGAGCCGAAAGGCCGCTGCCTGATCATTTCGCCGTGGAACTACCCGATCAACCTGACGCTGGCGCCGCTGGTGTCGGCGATCGCCGCCGGCAACACGGCGATCCTCAAGCCGTCCGAAATGACGCCGCACATGTCGGGCCTGATGACGCGGATGGTCCGCGAACTGTTCCCGGCCGACGAAGTGGCGATCTTCGAAGGCGAAGTCGCGGTTTCGACGGCGCTGCTCGCACTGCCGTTCGACCACATCTTCTTCACCGGCGCGCCGGCGATCGGCAAGGTCGTGATGGCCGCCGCGGCCAAGCACCTGACCTCGGTGACGCTGGAACTCGGCGGCAAGTCGCCGACCATCGTCGATGCGAGCGCCGACCTCAAGGCGGCGGCGCGCACGATCATGTGGGGCAAGTTCACCAACAATGGCCAGACCTGCATCGCGCCCGATCACATCTATGTCCACGAAAGCGTCAAGGACGCGTTCGTCGCCGAATGCATCGCCACGCTGAAAACGAGCTACGGCGAAAGCAAGACGCAGCAGCTGCAGAGTGACAGCCTCGCGCGCGTCGTCAACCAGCGGCACACGCAGCGCATCAACAGTCTGTTGCAGGACGCCACGCAGCGTGGCGCACGCGTGCTGTTCGGCGGCGAAGTCTCCGAGAGCGACTGCTTCATCCAGCCGACGCTGCTCGACAACATTCCCGGCGACGCCAAGATCCAGAGCGAGGAAATCTTCGGACCGCTGCTGCCGGTGATCGGCTATCGCGATCTCGATGCCGTCATCGCCGAAATCAACGCCCAGCCCAAGCCGCTCGCGCTGTACATCTGGAGCAAGAACGAAGCGAACATCGATCGCGTGCTCAAGCGCACCTCGGCCGGCGGCACCTGCATCAATCACGTCGTCATGCATTTCGTGCAGGGCAACCTGCCGTTCGGCGGCGTCAACAATTCCGGCATCGGTTCGGCGCACGGCGAATTCGGCTTCAAGGCGTTCTCACACGAACGCGCGGTCGTGCGCACGCGCTTCAACATCGCCACGCTGCTGTATCCGCCGTATACCAGCATGACCAAGCGCATCCTCAACATGATGGTCAAGACGCAGTAACGATCCGCGTCCGCGAAAAGGCCGGCAGATGCCGGCCTTTTTCGTTGGGATCAACCTGCCGCTATAGTCTGGCCATCGCCATTGCTTCGACGGGGAAGATCCATGAACATCATCCGCTTCGGCCTCGCCGCGCTTTGCATCGCGGCGCTCGGCGCCTGCGGCAGCAACAGCGGCCACGACGATCGCGACAATGGCGGCGACGGCACGAATCCGTCGTACGACGTCAGCATCACGCGCACCGAGATGGGCATCCCGCATATCAAGGCCGCCGACTATCCGAGCCTCGGTTACGGCTACGGTTACGCGTTCGCCGAAGACAATCTGTGCGTGCTGCTCGAAGACCTGGTGACGATCCGCGGCGAGCGTTCGCGCTATTTCGGGCCGAGCGGCAGTTACTCGATCCCGGCGGTGCCGGTTTCCGCGAACAACGTCGACAGCGATTTCTTCTGGAAGCTGATGGCGACCGACGAGGTCGTCACCCGGCTCAGGGAGGCGGCGCGGCCGGAAGTCCGGCAACTGACGAGCGGCTACGTCGCCGGCTTCAACCGTTATCTGCTCGAACTGAAGGCCGGCGAACATCCCGGTCGCCATGCCGCATGTTCGAGCGCCGCGTATCTGCAGCCGATCAGCGACGATGATCTGTATCGCCGCTATTTCCGGCTGTCGGTGATCGCCTCGGCATCGGTGTTCACGACCGAGATCGCGACGGTGACGCCGCCGCTGCTGTCGCTCGGCGATACGACACCGGACGCAGCCGGCGCCAAAGCAGCCCTGCTCGCGCATCCCGGCCCGTTCGCGGCGTTCGGCCCCGACAAGAAGCTCGGCAGCAACATGTACGGCCTCGGTGCCGAAGCGACCAAGAACGGCCAGAGCATGCTGTTCGGCAATCCGCATTTTCCGTGGGAAGGCACCGAGCGCCTGTACATCGTCCACCTGACGGTGCCGGGCAAGATGGACATCATGGGCGCGTCGCTGTACGGCGTGCCGCTGGTACTGATCGGCTTCAACGACAAGCTCGCGTGGAGCCATACGGTATCGACCGCGTACCGGTTCACGCTGTACCAGAATCCGGTCAATCCGCTGAATCCGATGCAGTATTACTACGATGGCAAGGCGGTCGACGTCACCGCCGTGCCGCTGACGATCCAGGTGAAACAGAGCGACGGCAGCGTCGCCGAACAAAGCCGCACGCTGTATCGCACGCAATACGGTCCGGTGCTGGAAATGGTCGTCAGCGGTCTGCCGGTGCTCGGCTGGGACAACACCCGCATCTATTCGATGCGCGATGCGAACGCCGAGAACGATCGCCTGATGAACCAGTTCTTCGCATGGAACACCGCGGCGAACCTCGACGAATTCGAGGACGATCACGCCAAAGTGCTGGGCGTGCCATGGGTCAACACGGTCGCGACCGGCCCCGGCCAGAAGGTCTATTACGGCGATCTGAGCGTGGTGCCGAACGTGCCGGACGAACTGGTCAGCCGCTGCAAGGCGCCGCTGCTGTCGCCGATCATCGGTGCCGTCGCGCCCGGTCTGCCGCTGCTGAAAGGCAATCGCGCCGACTGCCAATGGCTCAATGACAGCGATGCGCCGGCCGGCATCTTCGGCGCCAGCCATCTGCCGAAGCTCGAACGCAGCGACTGGGTCGCGAACATGAACGACAGCTACTGGCTGACGAATCCCGCGGCACCGCTGACCGGTTACGCGCGCATCATCGGCGACGAAGGCACCGAACGCTCGCTGCGCACGCGACTTGGCATCCGCCAGATCCAGCAGCGCCTCGACGGCAGCGACACGGCCCGCGACCCGACGCTGACCGGCACCCGATTCAGCTACGACGACCTGAAGAAGATCGTGCTGTCGAGCCGCATCTACAGCGGCGAACTGGCGAAGGACGCGGTGCTGTCCGATCTGTGCGGCAGCGACACCGCCGATGCCTGCGCGGCGCTGCAGAACTGGAACGAAACCGCCAATCTCGATGCGACCGGCGCGCACGTCTGGATCGAATTCTGGAAAAACGTCAGTGGCGTTTCCGGCATCTGGAAAACGCCGTTCTCGATCGACGATCCGGTCAATACGCCGAATACGCTCGACACCTCGAAGCGCGGCGTCGCCCAGGCGCTCGCCGACGCGCAGGACAAGATCCGCGATGCCGGCATCGCGTTCGACGCGCCGTTCGGCGACGTCCAGCATTCCGGCGTGCACGGCGACAACGGTCCGTCGATCTTCGGCAGCGAAGGCGGCATCGGCGCGTTCACCGTCGCCGACAGCGACGGCCTGACGAACCGGAGTTACCGGGTCAATTTCGGCAACAGCTATATCCAGGCGGTGACCTGGAACGATGGCAAGGTGCACGCCGAAGGCTTCATCACCTATTCCGAATCGACCGATCCGGCGAATCCGCATTACCGCGATTTCACCGAGCGCTATTCGCAGAAGCAGTGGCTGCGCCTGCCGTTCTCGGCCAGCGATATCAGCAGCGACGCGGTCGGCACCGTGCATCTGAGCGAGTAGACCGTTCGTGCGTGCCGGCGTCGCGTCCAGGCACCGGCACGACGCCGGCGCCCCATAATGACGGGATGGATACGCAATTCCACGAACCGTCTGCAGCCGCCGACGCACGCCGGCTGCGGGTGCTGACGCTGAACATCCAGGTCGGCATGCAGACCGCGCATTACGGCCATTACGTGACGGGCGCGTGGCGGCACGTGCTGCCGTCGTCGAGCGTGCGCGCGAACCTCGACCGCATCGCCGAACTCGCCGCCGGCTTCGATCTGGTCGCACTGCAGGAAGCCGACGCCGGCAGCCTGCGCACCGCGCAGCTCAACCAGGTCGAATACCTCGCCGGGCGCGCCGGCTTCGCGCACTGGCAGCTGGCCGTCAACCGCAATCTCGGACCGTTCGCCCAGCACTGTCTCGGCTTCCTGTCGCGCCACCCGCTGCAGGCCGTCCAGCACCACGCGCTGCCCGGCCGCGTACGGGGCCGCGGCGCGCTGACGGCGACGATCGCGCCGCCCGGCCACGCACCGCTGCACGTGATCGTCACGCATCTCGCGCTGAGCCGCGCATCGCGGCGCCGCCAGCTCGATCATCTCGCGCGCATCGCCCCGGACGGCGTCGAGCTGCTGATGCTCGGCGACCTGAACTGCGAAGCCGACGAACTGCTGCAACACACGCTGCTGCGCGAACGCGCCTTGCGGCCGGTCGACGGCGCGCCGACGTTTCCGAGCTGGAAACCGCAGCGCCGTCTCGATCACATCCTCGCCACGCCGGGTCTGCACATTTCGCGCAGCCATGTCGTGCCGACCCCGTTGTCCGATCATCTGGCGGTCGCCGCCGAGCTGGGCCTGCCGCACGCATGAGTGACGCGCTCGCGTCCGCGCGGGAGCTGCTCGCCACCGACGGCTGGGCGCTGCTGCTCGCGTTGTGGCCGATGGTCGCGCTGTGCACGGCCGGACACGCGCTGCTGAGCAAGCGCGACGCGCGCGCGGCCTGGGGCTGGATCGCGGTCTGCTGGCTGTTTCCGTTCGCCGGCCCGGCACTGTATCTGGTGTTCGGCATCAACCGGCTGCGCACGCGCGCGCAACGTTTCGCGATCGACCGCAGCGGCCATCGCATCGGCGCCGCGCATGCCGCCGACATCCGCAACACGCCGCCGCTGCACCCGCCGCTGCCGGGCTGGCTCGACGAAGTCGCGCGCACCGCCGACGTGCTGACGCACCGGCCGCTGCTCGGCGGCAACGCGATCGTGCCGCTGCACAACGGCGAGCAGGCGTATCCGCGCATGCTCGCCGCGATCGCCGCCGCGCGCGACAGCGTCTGGCTGGCGACCTATATCTTCGACAACGACGCGGTCGGCCGGCGCTTCGTCGATGCGCTTGCCGACGCCAAAGCGCGCGGCGTGCAGGTCAAGGTCCTGATCGACGACACCGGCGAGCGTTATTCGTGGCCACGCATCGGCCGGCGCCTGAACGCGGCGGGCATCCGCTACGCGCGCTTCAATCCGCTGCGGCTGTGGCCGCCGGCGCTGCACCTGAATCTTCGCAATCACCGCAAGCTGCTGATCGTCGACGGCGACATCGGCTTCACCGGCGGCATGAACATCGGCGCGCGACATCTCGCCGACGATCCGCACAACCGGCGACCGACCATCGACCTGCATTTCGAACTGCGCGGCGCCATCGTGCGACAGATGGCCGAAGTGTTCACCGAAGACTGGGCGTTCGCGACGCGCGAAAAGCTCACGGCCGGCGAACCGCGCACGGCCGCTGCCGGCAACGCGATCTGCCGCACCATCACCGACGGCCCGAACGAGGATTTCGAACAGCTGAATTTCGTGCTGCAGGCGGCGATTGCCGCGGCACGCCACGAAATCCTGATCATGACGCCGTATTTCCTGCCGTCCGCCGAGCTGATCGCCGCACTGCAGGGCGCGGCGCTGCGCGGCGTGCGCACCGTCGTGCTGTTGCCGAAACGCAACAATCTTCCGTATGTCGGCTGGGCCGCCCAGCACCAGCTCGCGCTGCTGATGGAACGCGGCGTGCGGGTTCGCTTCCAGCCCGGTGCGTTCTGCCACAGCAAGCTGTTCGTCGTCGACGGCGCGTACGCACTGATCGGCAGCGCCAACTGGGACCCGCGCAGTCTGCTGCTGAATTTCGAACTCGACGTCGAGATCTACGATCGCGATACCGCGCAGACGCTCGCCGCACATTTCGCCGCCGCCTGGCAGAACGCCGAGGAATTACTATTGCGCGACGCGCAGCACCTGCCGTTCCCGCGGCGTTTGCGCAACGCCTTGTTCTGGCTGTTCTCGCCCTATCTCTGAATTCATGCGCATTCCGTTTCTCGACGGTTTTCTCGCCGCGATGCTGTTCGCGATCGTCGTCGCCCTGCTGGCGCCGCAGCTCGGCGCCAGCGGCGGCATCCTGCATCTCGATCTGCTGACCCATGCCGGCGTCGCGCTGGTGTTCCTGCTCAGCGGTGCCGGCCTGTCGACCGAAAAGCTCAAGGCCGGCGCCGCGAACTGGCGCCTGCATCTGTTCGTGCAGCTGTCCACGTTCGCGGTGTTTCCGCTGCTCGGCCTGCTGGTCGACGCCGGCGTCGGGCACTGGCTGCCGCGCGAGCTGCGCGTCGGCTTCTTCTATCTGTGCGCGCTGCCGTCGACGGTCTCGTCGTCGATCGCGATGACCTCGCTGGCGCGCGGCAACGTCGCCGGTGCCGTGTTCAACGCGACGCTGTCGAGCCTGATCGGCATGGTGCTGACGCCGTTGTACATCAGCCTGTTCCTCAGCGCCGCACATCACGGCGCACCGCTCGCCGATCAGTTCATCAAGATCGGCGAACAGTTGCTGCTGCCGTTCGTGGTCGGCCAATGCCTGCGCCACTGGATCGGCGACTGGATCGCGCGCAACAAGCCGCGCGTCGGCCTCGTCGATCGTGCCGTGATCGTGCTGATCGTCTTCAACTCGTTCTGCGACGCGACC
>Ga0164242_10005986_pt1 | contig 13446 bp, 22 predicted proteins | sample OricomgcompostMG_FD_108783 | JGI IMG/M metagenome (GOLD analysis project Ga0164242, IMG submission 108783) | Miracle-Growth compost microbial communities from Emeryville, California, USA - Original compost - Miracle growth compost (MG) ...
ACATTTAGGTCGATAAAGTCAGCGATATTTGCAAAGCCGTTATTACCAGGATTCGTTCCACCAGCGTCAACACTGACAGAAATGACGACGCTTTGCCACAAGTGAACGTCAATTGTAGTGTTAACTACAGCCGCATTCGATTCTGCAGTAGTCAACGTATTTTTAGATTGTTTCAACAGAACGGTACTATTGGATTGCGCGGTTGATCCAATGTTTCCGTCAACAGTGATCGTGCTGTTAGTGACATTTACGTCACCGGTAATAGAGGCTTCTACAGCGGTTCCAGGGGCGAGATTGACGTTGCCGACGATGCTGGCCTCAACGGATGCGCCGGGGGCCAAATTTACATCGCCAGCGACGGCTACAGAGCCGGTAACCTCTACCGGTCCCGCTATGTCTACTTCTCCAACAATGTTTGTGTTGACAGTGCCTTTGACCAATCCGGCACCATTGTTGGAATACTGGAATACGGAACCCTTATTGGGATCGCAGACAATGAACATTGCTTCATTGGCAGGCCAATTGGTTACGTCGCCCGGTAGCAGTGTTTGTGAAGCGTTCTGTGCACTTACTGTCGGATCAGGTCCAATGTAGATAGGATTAGCGCCTACATTGGACCCGTTGATCCCAGGACCGTTTACCGGGTTCTGTATAGGAACAACCGTTGATCCGATAGCGATTTGAGGCATTGGTTACTCTGCCGGGAATTCCTGCGCGGTAAAAATTACCGGAGCAAAGTTGAGGGTAGTAACCGCCATGAAGTCAGCATAGATACCGTTAAAGAAACGGATACCGGGCATACCGTAGTTAGCTCCCTGACTGATAGGCAGAACAGGCTGTCCCGAAAGGTCAATACCATCACGGAAGATAGCAACATCCGTAGCATCCATTGACAGCGCGACCCCAAACACATCAGTAACGCCTTGCATAACAAGGCCGCTACCGCCTGCGGGAATACGGATTACCCTTGGGACGATAACGGTACGCTTGCGCACCTTGAATGCGTCAAAGAATTGCGACGGAAGATCGTGAAACGTTTCCTTAGGAGAACCTGCCATAACCCAGTCAAGGTAATTCGAGGGGCGGAAGTCAGCGACCTGATCGTGCTGAACAGGTGCTCCGTCAGGAACGTGTACGAATTCCGATGCTGAGGGAAGACCGAGGGCTTGCGTAGGGTAGAGGGAATCCATTCCGCCGTACTGCTCTTCATCGGGGGTATTACTCTGTGCTGGCATTTGCTACACCTTTCACGGTATCTACAGCGATTTTTGCAGCCTTAGTGCTGCTCAACATTTTAACGACAACAAATAAGAGAACGATCCCGCCTAAAAGGAAGATTCCGAAACGTTGCCAGAAAGCTGGGTTCACCATGTTGTCGAGAATGGTGCCCAAACCAGGAACAGTGTTAGGGCTACTGTTAGAGGTAGTGCTACCCCATACGGCATTGACAACAGCCTGTGCTGTTGCTTTGTGCGGATCATAAGCGGCAGGAAACGCGCTTACTTGAACCGCTTGTGCGGCGGCACCATAGTCCAGCGTTTGCCAATTAGGTACTTTGGCAAGATGATTGAAAAATTGCTGACTCGCCCATGTCGGATTCTCACGATTATCCACGCTACCCCATGAGGCCCTTTGCTGGAAAAGACCAAGGGAATCCCGATCACCATAAGTAAGATTCCGTAAACCTGATTCCTGTAAAGCCGCCATAATACCAATCGTTGCGGCTTGCTGTCCGGCGGCATTGTTGCCGAATTGGGTTTTAGCTTGTGCGATGATAACTTGCGCGTTCTGTAGTTGCTCATCAGTGAGCCCCCCTGGATTACTCATAGCAACGCTGCCGTTTCCGCCGCTTTCTTGGTCACACCGATAACAGTTTTTCCGGCATCGCTATCGGAGAACATTTTGAACAGCACAATCAGGATCAGGATTGTGCCTGCGGTGAACAAGCCTGCACGCATCCAGAAAGCGGGCGACGAAAGTTCGCCGATAATCTTGGTGAATTGGGAGAATTGACCCAAGAATGAGGTATCCGCCGTGGTTTGATAGTTGGTGTCGATCACACTATTACCTCCATCGTAGTGCGGGTCCCAAAACGATTCATACCATTCGGCCGGGAACGTGGCAGAACGCACGTAACCAACAGCGGTTCCGAAAGACGTTTCTTGCACACTGTCACCACTAATGCCGGTGATAAGACAAACGTGCTCATATCCCAAGGCTTGCGGAAAGCGTGCAATGCACCCAACAAAGGGAGCGTTGATTTTGGTCAACGGGGGCACAAGGAAACTACTCACAGTGTTCGATGTGGGAACTTTCACGCCAAGAGGCCCGAATATTTCTTCGCGTAATCCCTGCACACACGTATTGTCCGCTGTGGGTTCCTTTGCCGCTGCTTTTGCAAGCATCATCTGTGCGGCCTGTGCCCCCGTTGCCATTCTTTGTCCCCTTTCTAGTGGAACAAAGCTTTACTAATCATGCTCATCGGAGAGACAGGCTTACCGCCGTCACCGCCGCTGAACATGTCTCCGACCTGATTGATTGCCTGCACGAATTCACGCAACAGGGCCGTTTGCGTGCGAAGCTCGGACAAGATCAGCTTGTTAGTGTCCTGTTCAGATTCGGGCACGAAAGCTGTGTCAGTATTCATCTCGTTTTCGGCGTCCAAGCCGCTGTAATCTGTAGCCATGATTTGCTCCTTATTTTGTTCGGTGAATTAGCCTACCGGGTAAGCGTCGAGAACTTGATACGACCAAAACACTAAAGCACCAAACACGAGTGCCATAAGCATAAGAGCAGACCAATCCCCTGACGCAATACCAAAGGCTATCCCAATCATAGCAACCAATCCGCCTACCTGATAAGTAGCATCCAATAGTCTTTGGTGCGTATCATCGCCGGGGGTTGCCGCTCGCAATTCTGCAAGCGATGGGGCTGTCTGTGTCCACGCATTCCAAAGTTGATAGGTGGAAACGCCTATCAGAGCGGCGGTAGCGTTGACGTCGAATTTAGCCATGAGCTAATCCTTGTGGATTGTGAGATAAGGAATCGCCAGCTTTTGCAGCGGCCAAATCTGATTCATGTTATCGATGTACTGCCGGTTTGCCTGATAGATAGCGGCAAGGAATTTCTCATCCCCGTAATAGTCCTTTGAAATGGTCGCGAGGGTTTCGCCCGGCTTTACAATGTGATAACGAATCTTTGACTCACCAAACATGACCGTTTCCTAACTTGCCGGAATGTTGATAACAGTGCCAGGACTAATCGGATCATGCAATTCCGGATTAGCTGCCGACAACTTAGCCGTGTTCGACGTTCCCAGGAAACGCTGACTAATGTTCGCCATAGTGTCTCCCATTAGCGTCGTATACGTGTGCCCGGCCCCACCATTCGTCGGAACCGACGCAACAGGCGTCGGATTGGATGCCAAGCCTGCCTGCTGGAAAAGCGCCCACTGGTCCGCCGTGATGTGATACCAGTCACCCGCGGTCGTACCGCCGAAATTATCAGCAGCGCTAGCGCTTGTAGTGTAAGCAGCTTGTCCATAAACGTCACCATTCGGGAGGATCACGAATTGGCCATAGTTGTTAGTAGGCTTCACCCCCTGCCCCACGAGAGTGTTATATTCCTGTTGACTAAGGTGTGAAACCTGCCCGGAACTTGACTGAGAAAAGAACGCCCGCCCGGTATCAATCAGGTTTTCGATAATGTCAAACCCGTTACCAGTATCCGAACCGCCGCCCGTTGTTACCGGGAGCACTCCCTGAGGAGGCTCCCCATAGGTTGTAATAGCAACTGCGACGATTGCAGCTTCCGCCGCGCTAAGAGACTGCCCATTCATGTACTTAGACAGTGCGTTAGAGACCGTCGTCGGATCATCGCCGGAAGCAATCAACCCATTGGAAGCGTTCAACGCCCACTGTGCATTAGTGAACGTGTTAGGGGTTCCGCTAGGTGTGTTCACAGTGCCGGATGAGGAACCTCCCGCCTGCGAACTAATACTGTCAGCGTTCGGATTGGTAAACGAGTCCGTCGTCAGCGGGGTAGAACCGGCATTGCGTTTCCGAATAATCATGTAAACGACGATTGCCCCGCCACCTGCAATGATGATCCATGTTTGCGCGGTAAAGGGGCCGATTTTCTTTCCCAGAAAATCTGATCCCTTTGAAGAAACGTCCGAAGCGTCGCTCATACCGCACTCACCAACGCCGATGCTGCCGCCTGCTGTGAATACGCAATGTTCTGTGCCGCCTGAAACGTTAACGCAAGCTGTTGCGCATAATCAGGGCCTCCCGTAACCGGTCCGCCTTGTCCGACCGGATTGCTACCAATCTCAGCGCGGTCCCCGTCGTACCGTTCACTACCCGCACCGGTAACGGGTCCGGTTGAGTGAATGATTCGGTTAGTTCCGGGCGCGAAGAATGGTGTATCTCTTGGCTGTTCCAGGTTCACGCTTCCCGGTGCCGGATTAAGCTGCGTCATAGAGGGCGTGATAGCGGGAGCGTCCATGAACGCAACCCCGTAACTTCCGACGTTGAACGGATCGCTTTCCGGTGTGGGAGGCATGACGGATTCATAGCTGAAAGGCATCGGCGTTCCGTCAGCGTTAACCGGTGTAACACTGTTAGCGTCGTTGGTTACGACCTGATAAGGGAAGTCGAAATGGCTTCCCGGATCACCCATCGGGGCTGGGTAGTCGGTGTCAGGGGCATTCTCGACTACCTTTTTAGAGGTAAGGAACGGCATTATCGACCCTGCGCAACCTTAAGTGCGTTCGTGAACGCAGAGCCGAGGGAACCGACGACGGTACTCGTTCCTGCAGCGTTGATAACGAGAGTGCTTACAGTGGCGAGCACGATAAGCGATCCCAGAATGTTGAAAATACGATCGGCCATTTTCCTATCCTTTGTTAAGTGCCGTTGTGATACTCTGCCCATTCACAAGCAAAGCCCCGATAATGATGAGGGTATCAATGCGCGTTGCAAGCTCATCGTTCCACGCTTCCAAAGCGAAAAGGAACACGCCGAGAATGAAACCCCCGATAACGGGCTTGATTGTGAATTTCTTGTTTACGAAAAAGTCTTTAGCCTCGCCCGTCGAAACGACGATGATAACCGTAAGCAAACCCATGCTAGACATTGACTACCCCGTCACCCGTAAAGGTTCCCGGCGATACCTGATAACCGGCAGGAATAGCGCCCGCCGAATACCCGTTCTGGTCAATCACATCCCATTGCCCCGTATAAGGATCTAGTTCAAGGGAATTGTTAGCCTTGACCTTGTACTGTCCGCCGAGTCCTCCCCCGTTAGGGTTCGTGTCGTCGCCCCATCCGCCGCCACCCCCGCCGCCTCCGCCGCCGCCCGAGGAACCCTTACCGGTAGACCCTCCCTTAGGGGCATCCCCGGCGTTTCCCGACGCGGTGAGTGGGGAGAGGGACGACGAAAGCCCCGCATATTTCGCTAGCAAAGATGTTGGCGAAACATTGTGGTAAGCGGAATACATGAGGATCACGCCGGAACCGGCGAGAATCCACAGCACCAATTTCTGGCCTTTCATCGTCCCTCCCTTACTACATTCTTACTGAACGGAACACTACAGCGCCGAGAAACCACAAGATAATCAGTGCTGCAATGATAATGAACGCGGTATGCGAAACCGTCACGTTACCGGTAGCGGTATATCCTCCCGGAAGAGAAATACCAACCTCGCCCGATCCGGTGTCGCCACCGTTGATAGGACCTGAATTAGCCATGAGCTAACCTCAATCCCAGTGCGGCGCGTAAAGTGCCTGAGGCGAAGAGGGCTTCACAATCGACTGGACAACCTGCAAACCGGAAGCGCCAGAACCCCAATTCTGCGCCTCCACATTGAAAGCCGTACCAGGACCGGTAACCAACCAAAGGTCACGGTTCTGCGCACCCTGCACAACCGCGTCACCGCCACCGGAACCGTCGTTCATGAAATCGGTAAGGACGTACACACCATTGTCCAGAGCGCCAGCGGTAGGTGACGCTGTGGGAGCGGCCTTGAAACCGTATTCACGCGCCATCTGTGTGCGCCAGAGTGCCTTATCCTTGCGATACCAAAGATCGTTGTTTACGTAGAAATTCGTGACCCCTGGCCAGTCGGTTTCGGTACGAACACCGCTGGAATTGCGAAGAATGAACACAGTGTTCCGGATCACGTTGCCAACATTCAGAAGCTGGATGTTCTGCTGTGCGTTCGGAACAAGGGCAGGCGACTGGGTCTGGATCAGCGAAACCGAACCGTCACCAATCGGGGCAGTGGCCTGAACGTTTCCGTCCGTGTTGGTTGCGGCGGGAGCGGACCAGTATTCCATAACAGCCGTGATTGTCACCTGAGGAGCAGCGGTCGGCGCGGTGGAATAAACCTGTGCAATGCTGTTAAGCGAAAGCTGTAGCTGGAACTGCTGGTTTGCCGCCATGTTCTGCAATGCGCAGAACGCGTCGCGTGCGTCAAGTTCAAGCGGGATGTCGATCACGAATTGGAACGAACCGCCAGCCCCGGTCGTTCCGGTCGTGGCAACAAACGAGGGATCGGCAACGGGATCGACAGCGCCAGTGGAGAACGCTCCGTACTTGTTCAGCGCATACAGTGCGAACCCGTCGAGAATGGAGATAATCGAATCACCATTCGGGGACGTGAATGTGATGTTCTGCAAGATGTTGAACGGGGCGTCAGGCTGGAAAGCAACGGCGGCACTGTTTCCGGTAGAGGTTCCGGTAACGAGAAGCCGAAGCTTGCGAAGATAACCTCCGACGCCTGCCTGAATGATGGGGAGGCTCTGCTGCCCGGTGTTCAGGGTGACTGGACCGAATTGCCCGAGGAGACGCGACTTTTTGCGCGATGCTCGCGTGAACGGAATGACAGCGGCGGGTGCCTTACTGTTCTGCTGTCCGCCAGTGGCGGGAGCGGTAGTAGCAACCGTGGTCTTGGTTGCGAGGGTGGGAGCGGCCATTTTAGGCTATTCCTTTCTAGCTGTTGAAATCGAGTCCGAAAAGGTTGCAATAAGACGCGGCAAGACTGTTGGTTGAGCCGTACTTCATTGCAAGCCAATTCAGGGTGCCGAGAATGGCGATAACGTAGAGAGCGGTAATAAGCCCGCTCATAGCGGAAATATGCAGATGCATGTTCACCGGTTTATCTTCCTACTTGTGAGCGGACAATTTTGGAATTAGTACCGCGTGCTCGTATGTAAAGGAATTCATGGTCATTCAGAGTCTTTGCTGTCTGCGCAACTAGCTTTGCGTCAATTCCACCAATATCCGCAAGCCTCTTAGCGTCGTCGTCGTATGTTGTTTTCCAAAGGAAAACGTGAGTCGAATTTGATAGCACGCTGGGAGGGATAAACGATGGTCGTTGCGCTCCCGTTACGACTGTTGAGTCGAGAGAACGCAATTGTTCGAGTGCGAAAGTAAGCTCTGTTCTCAGCTTCAAAAACTCTGAAAGATACTTAGCCTCATCCACCCACAGAGTCCACCCACCTTGACGGGCGATCACATCCATAGCTTTAAGGAATGTGTTCCGTTGCTTGTAAATGGTTTCTGTGATGGTTTTTCCCGGCTTTGGCCAGAGCATAACTTGGTTGTCCCAATTGCGAACGTCGTCAATGCTCTGAACCCTGGCAAATCCCTTGCGCATTAGCTCATTGTAAGTACGGTCGTGAACCTTAGTTCCGAAAAACAGGTTATACTTACGCAGAGGCGTTAGTTCTTTGAAGAGGGTTGTTTTTCCAGCGCCGGTAGGGGCTATCGCTGTTAGGTGTTCACCTTGACGCCACCGAAAGGTACGCTGAAATTCCGACCATGTTACGGTCGGAATAATCGCGGTCCTTGTGTCGGTAATTGTCATGGTTTAGCCCTGAACAGTCTTGAATCCGCGCCATGCGAGATAAACGCCAAGGATGATAAGGACACCCCCGATGATTCGGCTACTCATTCAAAAACACCCCCGTCCGTTGCGTCGGTTGCTCCCTGCGATTCCCTGCCGGAAAGGTCAAGGAAAATCTGAGGCAAAAGCTTATGGTTGGCAAGGATGGGAATAATGATGCCCATACTTGCGAGAATGAGAGGGCCATATTTGCCGGGCTTGGAAAGGAAATCCAAGTAACGGCGGATGGTTTTATCCTCTTCCGCAAGGTCAACCAAAGCGGTAACCAGTGCGGGGCCGCCCATCATGACGGTTTGCCCGTCGACCTTGTTGATAACGGAGAGGCCGCCGCCAGCGAACATGACAAGCTGATTCAGGGAAGAACGAACTGCTTCCTTTTGTGGCCAGCTTGAACGCTTGCGTCCTAGACGCGGGTTCTTAGGCGCATTACCGGAACGGTTCTTAGCATCTTTATGGTCGTCGCAATACTTGGCTTTGCGTCCGGTAGGGGTTTCGCCTACCGGGTTAGCGCATCCGGGTTCGGCGCAACGTTTGGGGCCTTTGTCGTCGTCGGAATCGTTGTTCCAAAACGAATCGTCGTTAGGTGCGTCGAGGATGCGCATGGAATCGGTGAGACTCACTTGAACCACCAATGATTGCGATTCGGTTCCTCATCCGGTTCCGGCTCCGGTTCCGGTTCCGGCTCCTCCACGACGACGGGTTCCGGTTCGCTGTACGCCTCTGTCAGTGCGGCCTCTGCAACGTCGCTAGCAACGTCGGCGGTGACTTCGGCAGTAGCCAAGCGCTCTTCGATGTTGTTGACGCGCTCTTCTAAGGTCGCGATACGCCCCTCGTGGTCAATGTCCGTAGCGGCCCCCGTAGCGTCTTCTGTAGGGGGTTCTACGACGACAACGGTAGGCGGTTCAGGTTCAGGATCAGGTTCGCTGTCAGGAACGGTGACAACGGTTACGTCAGTCATGCTTGCAATCCTCACGGTTCGGTGTAGTGTGGAGGACGACGCGACGGAAAGCCTTGTTCACCGTGATAAGGCACATCGTCGCGTCGTCCATACAGGCAATTCTATCAGGGAGGGCTACCCATGCCTAAAGCAACAGACAACAAAGAAATGGCCATCATCGAAAGCACAGAGGTAGAGCCTTTCGACCGCGATGATACCGGTTTTGTTGTTTCCGCTGACGTTCTCGATCATTTCGACCCTTCGAATATCGATGCCTTTATTGAGGCCTTGGGTCTCACTGAGGAGGACCTCACTTTTGAAGGGGACCCTTACCCTCTCGCGGACAAGAGCGATCTTGTCGATGTTCCGATGTTTTTCGTTCAGTGGGATTTCGGTTACAGTGACAATTTTCAAGTTGACTATGTGAGCGCGAAAGCTATTCGCATGGACACAGGAGAAAAGGTCACCGTGTTCGACAGCGGTACCGGCATCTACCAGCAGTTGAACCGGATCACCGAATTCCGGATGAAGCAGGGTCACGCGGCTGTGCGTCAGGGCCTGCGGGTCAAGGGGTTGCGCAAGAGTGATTATCCCGCGAACGGTGAGCGGCCTGCTGGAACGACGTTCTATCTCGGATAGGTATAGGACTACCCAGGGGAAAGGCCCTGAGGCTAGAATAGCCTCAGGGCCTTTTGGGTTTTCAGGGATGGGGTGCCTTACAATGGATAGTCTAGCATGACTGGCACACCTCGCAAGAGGGATTATCGTGCCGAATATCAACGTCGTAAAAACCGCTTAGCAAACGTCGGACTAACACCGTATTCCGCACGTAAACGCGGTTCATCTGTTTACGGTCCTGTTTCACAAAAGCAATCAATGCTTGCCAAATTCGGCGTATCTGAACGCGAATTTGAGGCTATGCGTATTCGTAACCGTGATTACGCGGAACCGCGTTTCGACAAGTGGCATACAGATAACAAGGCCAAACGGAAACGTCTAGCGCAAGCAACCGCTATCAACACTTATAACGAAACGTTGGATGATCCTAACAATTGGTCCGAGGAACGAGTAGGTTACGTTGTTTCCTTTTACCGTGCCATTGTTGATCCACGCTATAATTACAGTTCTCTCTTGAACAAAGACGGGACTCGTAAAACGCGCAAAGGGAAACCGCTTACGAATCAGTGGCAGGCTAACCTTTTGGTCAAGTATTCCGGCATCATGGAAATAGACGAATTCGAATCACGTTATGGGGCTCAATTAGTTTAGAAAGGAATGTCGTGGATATCACCGTTATCCCTGACAAAGAACCTTACCAACCTTACAGCGACAAGGCTTATAACCGTTCGCCGCAAGGTAAAGCCCGTCGCAAGAAGTACCGTCACGACAATAGTAAATACGTCACCGACTCGGTTTACCTTTCCCGCCGCATTGTCTTTATCGACAGTGAGGGGGTGAATATGCCTGACGGTTCGCATATGACTATCATGTTGGCAATCTCCGATCAGAAACCATTGATCGACGTTCACGGCCTCAACACAAAACGAATGCTGGACTACCTCTACACATACTTGCGGAAAGAGGATATCAACTGTTTCTATGGAGGGTCCTACGACTTCAACATGATCTTGCACGGTAAACCTCCCCACGGTATCGATGAGGACCAGTTGCGTGCTATCTACTCAGCTAACTATCTTTCCAAAGGTGTACCGGTTTACAATTACCGGATCAAGTGGATGCGGGGCAAAAGCTTCACCATCATTGGTAAGACTAAGACCATTGAAATAAACGATGTTGTGTCGTTTTTTCAATGCCCATTCATTCAAGCGTGCGACCAGTACCTTGGCGAATATGAGGGACGTGAAGAACTTGTTAGAGAAAAAGCTAAACGTGGCGACTTTCGAATCGAAGACGTTGCCCAAATCGATCACTACAACCAATTGGAATTACGACTCGGCGTGCGCCTTGTCGAAGAACTGCGTGAGCGGGCAAATCGCGTTCATTTACGGCCTCGCCGTTGGAATTCGCCCGGCGCAATCGCTGCTAGTTTATTCCAACGTGAGCATGTAAAAGATGCGCTGAATAAGAACATTCCTGCCCCTGTTGCGGAGGCCGCGCGTTATGCGTATGCGGGCGGTAGATTTGAAATGCTCAAATACGGGGCAGTGAACAAACCCGTTTACGAGTACGATATCAATTCCGCTTATCCTGCCGCATTGACACAGGTGCCTAATTTGGCTAACGGACATTGGGTACATCACGACGGATATGTGCAAGCCAAGTTTGCAGTCTATAAAGTCGAATTCCACAGCAACATGGATAACGCAGCACTCCCCGCACCACTATTTAGACGCGGTTCTAACGGAACGGTAGCGTTTCCTTTGAATGTAGAAACGTGGGCATGGACGCCAGAGGTTGAAATGCTTCGCACCTATTGCGAACAAATCCCCGGTACGGAATATGCAATCCATGAGACTTGGGAGTATATGCCCGCACCGGGCGATCCGAAACCGTTCGCATTCGTGAACAAACTGTACGCGGAACGTCAGAACTTAAAAGCCGTTGGCGACGGGGCACATATGGCGATCAAGCTCGCACTGAATTCTCTGTACGGTAAAACCGCTCAACAAGTAGGTTGGGTTCGCGCAACCAAAGATCACCCCGTAAGAACACCACCATTTCATCAGTTGGAATGGGCAGGCTTTGTTACCTCATGGTGCCGGGCGAAAGTCTTAGAGGCGGCTCTGAAAGCGCCGGATAAGATCATCGCTTTCGAAACCGATGCACTGTTCTCCGAAGTTGAACTAGACCTACCGGTAGGTCCCGGGTTAGGTGCATGGGAAGTCACCGAATTCTCATCCCTCACCTATGTTCAATCGGGGCACTATTACGGCACCCTGGCAGATGGGAAAGAAGTCGTCCGTTGCCGGGGAGTTGATAAAGGGTTCATTGATCGGGACGCGGTGGAACGTGAATTGAATGCGCCGATTGAGTACCGGTATTTGGAAGCTCAACTAACAAGGTTCTACGGGGCAGGAATCGCGTTAGCTCGTGGCGTGAAAGACTACTGGTGCAAATGGATTACCGAACCTAAAACGCTATCCCTCTTCCCCACCGGCAAGCGGGTACATGTGTCTTGCGATGCCTGCACTGACGAACCGTTTCAGCTAGGGGTTTGGCATACCACTGTTTGCCCGATCCTTGGAGGCCCGTCGCATGAGTATCCGGTAGCGTGGATCAACCCTGATCCGAACATGACTGAACTTGACGAAATGCGTAGCGCAGAACCTTGGGATGATGTAGACTGAACCTGTTCCCGTTCACCAACGAAAGGATTTTATTATGGCTCTGGAACTGTCCCCCATCGATGCACCGGAGAAGCCGCGCAACGAATATGACGACGCGTTCGACTACCTCAAGGAAATCGACCCCAAATGGGCGCAGGTAGTGATCGACGCCGACGACGTGCGCAAAACCAAGCGTGGTCTCTCGCAGGCGGCAAAGCGTGAGGACCGGTCGTTGAAGTACGATGAGAGCGCACCGGACAAGAACGGAAAGGTTACTCTCTCCATCGGGCTTAAGCCTTACGTGTCGCCCGAAGAGCGTCAGGCAAAGGCCGAAGCTCGCGCCGCACGCAAGGCCGAGAAGTCGCAGGCTCCCGGTGCTGCACCGACTGTTCCCGAAGTCGCCCCCGCAGAGTAGCGCTCCCTCTCCCCGGTAAACCCGACAAGCCCCTGACTGTTTGAAACTGGCCCGAACCCTTTCAAACAGTCAGGGGCATTTTTCGTATCTGAAAGGAATTCAGGTTGCCTTATCGCAAACAAGGATCGCTAGTGCTGCTGCAAGACCTATACGGTTTGTGGCGCGTGTTCACGCCTGCCATTGGTGGGTATTGGATTCACGCGGATGAGCACTTCCCTTACCATCCGATAGTGCTCGCCTATCATGGTTACCATGCCGAGGTAAATACTGATGGAACTTATACGCATTTCCTTGCGCCTACCGATCATGTGTTTTCGGCGTACAAGCATGGGGAACTGTTAGCTGTTCCGAACCATCCTACCCGTTGCCTGAACAGTGGCAAACGTGTTCCGTCCCGTAGAGAGAATCTTTACGTTTCCCGTAGCAGAGGCGGTTACGCCTATTGTAACGAGTGCCAAAGTCGTGTTAGAATCGAATATGGAAGCAACAAATCAAACGCATGGCTTTACAGCGTGCATGAGCCAAAGGACTATTACCGTGAACTTCCTGCAAGTTTTTCTCCTGTGCCTAGCGATCTGGTTCCCAGTGATGATAGCGTGGCTCCTTTTTGACATGCTCGTGAAACGGATGATCGGATTCATTCTCCGCCGTGTCCGTCCCCGCCGTACCACCTTTTGGAAGTAAAGGAAAATACAATGTTCGTGAATTTCGTTGCCTTTGATGATGCACTAATTTACGTGCCTGAGGCAGAGAAATCTAGGCTTGGGAACAGACTTAGTCACGGGATGGAACGGATTCACCGGCCTCACGAGAGCGGTGCTCGCCATCCTGGCCGATACCGACGAAGGGAACGGACGATGAAGTACCGCAAAAAGCCCGTCGAGATCGAGGCACATCG
>Ga0164242_10005987_pt1 | contig 13444 bp, 11 predicted proteins | sample OricomgcompostMG_FD_108783 | JGI IMG/M metagenome (GOLD analysis project Ga0164242, IMG submission 108783) | Miracle-Growth compost microbial communities from Emeryville, California, USA - Original compost - Miracle growth compost (MG) ...
GATCGGCACGAATCCCAGACTGAGTACGCCCGCTGCCGCGTACGGCTGGATGGACAGGCCGTCAAGCGTGGCCTGGAGCCACACCCGCTGCAGGGCGCGGCCGCCCGCCAGTACATCTGCCCGCGTCACGGATGGAACGACGAGAAGGCAAAGCCCAGGCGACAATCGGATCGGCAGCCAGGCCGAGCGCAAGCCGAGGACCGACGCCGCCCCCAGCCGGTTGAACGCCGCCATCAGGGCGGGCCGACGCAGGGCCTGGAAAATCGGGCGCATGGGTGCCTCGACGGCCAGGGTCGCGGGAGCCAGTCCCTCCTCGCAGGTGCGGTGCCAGCCCGCGCCAAAACGGATGCTCGAAAACAGTTCGGCATGCAATGCCCTGCTTCGAAACCGCAGTGTTTCGGCCTCCCTGATGACTTTCAGCGCCGCGCGTTTTTCCTGCGGCGTCCGCGCCCACCAAAGACGCGCACCGGGAAGTTGCCCTGCTTGCGCGTCCAGGCGTGCCTGTACCTCGGAGGCGATGGAGCCGTGCCACGGGAAGCGGCGGTCGGTGTGGCGCTTTTCGATGGCGTCCGCCAGTGAGGGTCCGGAGGCGTCGCGTTCGACATCGCGGCGCCAACGGAGGCGGGCGACCCACAGGTCGTCCCCCTCTCCCGGGAAAGTCTGCAAATCGGCCGAATATCCCATCGACCGGCCCCGCGCGATCATGTTTTCCAAACATGCGCCGGCGGCCAGGTCGCTCAGTACGTATCGAGTGTCCGACACCTGGCCACTACGCTCCGCATCGATGCGGAGGTCAAGATCGTCGCCGGACCACGCAAACCGCCACGGTTGCGAGTTGTCTGCCGACGGTGCGGCGATGCCCGCGCGCAGAATGCCGATTCTGGTTTGCTCGTCCAAAGCGTGTACCCGTACCGTTCCTTGTCGCGCTCTCGTCGCCGTGCACGCAGGCGATCCGCTGAAACACGAACCACGAGCACTATACGTCGGTTGATCCGACGCGCCAATGGCGATCCGACCGTGCAGCGTCACATGGCTTGGGCCAGGGTGCAGCGCCCTGGAGCTGCCACTGCATGCCGATGCAAGTCTGATTCGATGGGAACGATCGGCCGCGAAACGATGCCATTCATTCAGCCAACTCATTTCCGACAGTACTGTGAAGATGTTTCCGGGCGCGAAACAAAACGTTCCGTGAACGCAATTCCCAATTCGGGAAATTTCTCCGCATTCCTGGGGCGGAATCGGACGTGGTTAACACAATCACAGCATTCCGAGTTGCAAAATGTCACGAAAGGGGGTGCAGCGGCTAGACAGGAAGCTAGTCGTTTTTGAGCGACCGATGGGGAAGGATGACCCGCGGCGCGTTTGGTCAGGTTTCGTCGCTCAACCCGTGAACGCCTCCCCAGCTCGCAAAGCTGCTCGTGGTCGAGAGCCACAGAGCATCGCGACATCCACCTACGCCAGGCGCAATTGTGCCGTCGTACATCCCGCGAACTCGCGACGGTGTCGACGCAGCATGCGCGTCACCGGCATCTTTCCCACGCGCAGCGCAAGTTCTCCCATTGCCGAAAGTCTGTCTCCCGACCCGAGGAGGCGCTGGACATTCGCAGGCAGCAAAGTGCCGTTCCGCGTGTACACCGGATTCCAGATCGCGTTCCGAACGCAACCATTGCAGCACCGGCGCCACCGTCTTGTTCGACGCCGGCAAACAAGGGGACCACGTCCATGCCGTCAAGGGAGCGGCATGCCTTGAAACAACGTACAGCGGATCGGCGCTCGAAACATGCACGCACTCACATCTTCAAAAACGCCTGACAAAGTCATCGACATCACGGCGCGCCTCGCGCGTTCGGCCAAGCGCAGCAGCGAACCACCGTGTTCGTGCGCAACCACCCTCGAGCACGTGCAATCGGCCTGGCGATTGGTCTACGACCGTTATTCGGAAATGGGACTGATCGACCGGAATCCGTTCGGCATCCATGCCGTTCCCACCGCCGTGGGCGAGCACGCCTGCGTCATATGGGGTCCGGAGGGGCCGGAAGTCGGATACACGATGACGTTGTTCCGCGACAACCCCATGGGTCTCGCGCTGGACAGCGTGTATGCGTCGCACCTGGACGCGTTGCGGAGGAAGGGACGCCGGCTGCTGGAGGTGGGAATGCTGGCGGATCGCCGCCGCAGCGCCGCCCGCGGCATGGGCGCCTTGTTCAGCATGATGCGCTGGGCCATCCATTTCGGTTTGCACACCGACGTGACGGACATCGTGATCGGCGTGCACCCGCGGCATGCCCAGTTCTATGAGCGGTGTTACGGTTTCGAACAGTTCGCGTCACCGACCACTTACCCGCTGGTCCGGAACAACCCCGTGGTGCCTTTGCGCCTTCGCCTGCAGGAGCAGCTTGCGCAAGACGTGTTGCCGCGGGGGCTCGCCGATGCGCGCAACAACCCGGTTGCCGGCAGCGCGTTCTCGCAACGCTTCGCCTTCGAGCCGGAGCAACTGCGTGGATCACTGATCGCCGGCTTTCTGAATGACCGCTATGGCGTGGATCCGTGCCAGCAGATCGACATCGACCGGACGGACTGCAAACTCGCCCGGACGGCGTAGGCCTCCACCCGCTTCAGCCTTGTCGAGAGGGCATCACAACCCGCCTGGCACGCGAATCACGCGTGCCTCGCGCGGCAAGGCGCGGCCATGGATTCCGGCCGGACGGCTCACAACTCGAATTGCTCGTCCAGGATCCGTTGCGCCAGGCTGCGCTCCGGGTCGAACAGCAGGGTGATGGCGCGCTCGCGCGCCTGGCGCACGCGGATGGCCACCGCGTCGCGCACCTCGTGGAAATCGGCGGTGGCGCTGACCGGTCGGTGATCGGGTTCCAGCGTGCGCAATCCGACCCGTGTGGCGACCGGAAGCAACGCGCCGCGCCAGCGGCGCGGCCGGAATGGACTGATCGGGGTGAGTGCCAGCACGTTGGCATCCAGCGGGAGGATCGGGCCATGCGCGGACAGGTTGTAAGCGGTGGACCCCGCGGGCGTCGCGACCAGCAGGCCATCGCAAATCAGGTTGGCCAACTTGACTTCGCCATTCAGCGCCACTTCGATGTGGGCGGCCTGATTGGTTTGCCGCAGCAGCGAGATTTCATTGAAGGCCAGCGCCTCGATTTCAGTACCGTCGCGCTGGGTGACGTGCATTTCGAGCGGGTGCAGCACGGCCGGTCGCGCCGCCGCGATGCGCGCGGGCAGGTCGTCAGGGAGATAGCGGTTCATCAGGAAGCCGACGCGGCCGAGCTTCATGCCGTACACCGGCAGGCCGTGACCGAGTTGCGCGTGCAGGGTCCGCAACATGAAGCCGTCGCCCCCCAGCGCGATGATCACGTCGGCGTCGTCGGGAGACCCGGCGCCGTAGCGCTCCTCGAGCTCCTCGCAGGCGGCGCGAGCCCTGTCGGACGTGGAGGCGACGAAGGCCAGTCGTGGCGGGGCAGGGACGGGGCGCGGAGCGGTGGCCATGGCCCCAGTTTGATCGACATTTCCGCAATCGTCCATGATTGCAGCCCCATGGCCGGTCGGAGGGCCCCTCCGGTCCCGCATCCGCGAATCAGCTCAGCGAACGCATCTCGGCCGAAGGCTCGGCAAGGAAGTTGCCCTGCGCGAAGTTCACGCCGGCCGAGAACAGCGTCGGCATGCTCGCGGCCTCCTCGATCCACTCGACCATGGTGCGTTTCCCGGCCGCGTGCGCCTGCGAGCACAACTCGCGCACCTTCAATTCGTTTTCGGAATGGTGGGCGAGATCGACGGTGAGGGCGCGATCGAGTTTCAGATAGTCCGCGTCGATGTGTTTCAGCGCCTGGAATGAATTGAGGCCGGAACCGAATTGTTCCAGCGCGAAGCCGCCGCCGCTCTTGCGCCAGCGGTCCACGAACTCGCGTGCCGGCTTGAGGCAGGTCATTACCTTGGCTTCGGGCACTTCGAATACCAGTTGCGAAGCCTTGACATCGGCCGCGGCGAGCTTGGCATCGACCCAGTCGGCCAGCTTCTCGTCATGGAGCGTGAGGGTGGACAGCTTGATGAACAGCGTGGTCGGCGCATTCTTTCCGCTGCGCTTGCCGAGTTCGGTGATGGCGTGCTCGATCACCCAGCGATCAATGGCCAGGAGGCGGTCGTTGCGTTCGGCAATGGGCAGGAAATGCGCGGGAAGCACTTCTTCCGTCGGACCACGGATGCGCAGCAGCACCTCGTAGAACTCGCCTTCCTCGCCCTGCAGGCTCACCACCGGCTGGTAATAGAGGATGAAACCATCTTGCGCCAGTGCGGTGTCGATCATGTCCAGCCACTGCTGCTGGCGCGCGGCCTCGGCCTTGTCCGCGGCCGCCGGGTCATGGATGTCGACGCGATTGCCGCCCTGGCCCGAAGCCGAGCGGAGCGCATCGTCGGCCAGCGACAACAGCACCTGGGATTTGGCGTTCTTCTCGCCGAGCAGGCTGCCGCCGATGCTGATGGTGAGGCTGGTGGAGCGGCCGCCCGCTTCAATGATCGCGGTCTCGACGCTGGCGCGCAGCGATTCGGCGATCTGCAGCACCTCGGCCTGGGTGCGGCCCGACAGCAGGATGCCGAAGGAGTGGTCGCCGATGCGGCCGGCGCGATCGGAAGCATGCAGGCGCTGCTTGATGGTGCCGGCGAGCTGGCGCAACACGTCGTCGGCGCCGGTGATGCCGACGGTGTCCAGCACCGCGCGGTAGTTGTCGGGTTCGAGCAGCAGCAGCGCCTGGTCCGTGCTGCCGTCGATCGCGCGCGCCACCGCTTCGTCCACGCACTCCAGAAAATGCGTGCGGTTGGACAAGCCGGTCAACGGGTCCTGCGTCTTCAGCCGGCGCAGTTCCTCTTCGGTCGCGGTGTTGGTGGCCGGCAGGCGGAACACGATCTGCTGGCACGGCTCGCCCTCGTACGTTGCGGGCGAGAACTCCATGACCGCCTCGAAGGTGCTGCCGTCGGCGCGGCGGGCGGTGAGGTCGAGTTTCGGCGGCGGTTTCTCGCCGCGCGCGAGTCGCTTCAGCAGGTCCTTGAAGTCGGCGGTGTGTTGGGGCGCGACCAGATCGAGGATGGTGAGTCCCTCGACGTCCTCGAAGCTTTCGAAGCCGAACATTTCCAGGTAGGCATTGTTCGCGCGAACGTGCGTGCCTTCGTGGATGTAGGCGATGGGATCGCGCGAGGAATCCAGCAATGCGTCGCAGCGGCGTTCCGATTCGCGCAAGCTGGCCTCGAGGCGGCGCACGTTCCGGCGCGTGTTCAGCGCATCGAGCTCGCGCCGCACCACGTTCTGCAGCTGGTCGTGGCGATTGCGCAGCGCGATGCCCCGCACGTTGGCGTGCGACAGGATGGCTGCGATCACGTCATCGGTGAGTTTGTCGGCGAGTGCCAGCAGCGCCACGTCCTTGCCGGTACCGTCCAGCGCGCGGCCGATCGCGGCGAGGGAGATTTCCTTGCAGCCGGGATTGGCCAGCACCAGGTCGGGCGTGAACGATTCCAGCGAGGCGGCCAGCTCTTCTTCCGTGCCGATGCGTTGCGGGCGCAGCGCAATGCCGCTGTTGCGCAACACGCTGATGATCTGCTCGGCGTCCTCGGCCTGATCCTCGGCGATGATCAGCTTGGTGATGGGTTCGGACAACATGGACGGCCTTGCTGAGTTCTCTTCTGTCGTTGCGTACGGACGCTCGAGCGGCGACCGATGCCCGTGCGCCAGCGCCGGCTTGTGTCGATGCCAATCCCCGCCGGGCCCGTTCCGGTCCCCTTCCGGGCCAAGCAGGCTTTGTACCCGATCGACAGCGATTCCGCCAGCGGATGCGTCACAAGGGGTGCTTGCCCGTTTCGCCCGCCACTTCACGCACCAGTTTCGGCACAAGATACCCCGGAAGCCGTGCACGCAACGTGCCCAGCAGTTCCCTCGCCCGCGCGTCGCTTACCTCGAAATGCGCCGCGCCTCGCACGCGGTCGAGCTGGTGCAGGTAGTAGGGCAGCACGCCGAAGGCAAACAGTCGCTCGGAAAGTTCGACCAGCGCATCGGCATCGTCGTTGATCCTGCGCAGCAGCACCGACTGGTTGAGCAGCGTCGCCCCGGCTTCGCGCAAACGCGCGCAGGCCGCGCCAACGCTCGCATCCAGCTCGTCCGGATGGTTGGCGTGGAGCACCACGACCCGCTGCAGGGGCAGGGACGAGAGCCATGCGCAGAATGCATCGTCGATGCGTTCGGGCAATACCACCGGCAGCCGTGAATGGATGCGCAGGCGGACCACGTGGGGCAGGCCCCGCAGTGCGTCCGTGAGATCTGTCAACTTTTGTGTCGAAAGCACCAATGGGTCGCCGCCGGACAGGATCACTTCGCGGATCGAGGGGTCGTTCGCCAGGCACTCGACGGCTGCGCGCCAGGCGTTCGCGGCGGCCAGTTCTTCCGCGTAGGGGAAATGCCGGCGAAAGCAATAGCGGCAGTTCACGGCGCAGGAACCCGCCGCGATCAGCAGCGCGCGGCCGTCGTACTTGTGCAGGACGCCGTGTGCGGCGATGGCCTCGAGATCGCCGACCGCGTCGTTGCTGAAACCGGCCGCCTCATCCAGCTCGGCCATCTGCGGCAGTACCTGCAGCAGCAGTGGATCATGCGGGTCGCCCCGTCGCATCCGCGCAACGAAACCACGCGGCACCTTCAATGCAAACCCGGCATCGCCGGCCGGCAACTTCTCCGCCAACTGCGGCAGGCCGACCAGTGCCAGCAGTTCGCGCGGATCGGTGACCGCGTCGCGCAGCGACTGGCGCCAGTCGGGCATGGTTTCCGGCTGCGTGATCGGGTCGATTGCGGTTATCATGGCGGGCTTGGGCCCAAACCTTCACGGGCTCGGTAAACCCCTCATTCTAGGTCAGTCGTCCGGTCAGGGCCATTGCGGCTCGGGCGGCGCCTCGCATCCACGGAGCATTTAAATGGCCAGTTATGGTCTCAACGACGTCAAGAACGGTTTGAAGATCATCGTGGACGGTGATCCCTACGTCATCGTCGGTGCGGATTTCATCAAGCCCGGCAAGGGCCAGGCGTTCACGCGCATCAAGATCCGCAACCTCAAGAACGGCCGCACCACCGAAAAGACCATGAAGGCGACCGACAGCGTCGAAGGCGCCGACGTCGTCGATACCGACATGCAGTACCTCTACAACGACGGGGAGTTCTGGCATTTCATGGATCCCGCCAGCTACGAACAGCACACCGCCGACAAGAATGCCGTCGGCGATGCCGCGCAATGGCTGAAGGGCGAAGAGGAGTGCATCGTCACATTCTGGAATGGCGTGCCGCTGTCGGTCGCGCCGCCCAACTTCGTGGAATTGAAGATCACCGAGACCGATCCCGGCCTGCGCGGCGACACCTCGGGCGGCGGCGGCAAACCCGCCACGCTGGAGACCGGCGCGGTGGTGCGCGTGCCGCTGTTCGTGAACCAGGATGAAGTGATCAAGGTCGACACCCGAACCGGCGAATATGTCAGCCGGGTGAAGTGATTGATTCGCAGGTTGCACAAACTCCCACAACGTCGTCATTCCGGGGCTGCCGCGGCTTTGTCGCGGCAGAACCCGGAACCCAGCGTCCTCGCTGATCGGAGCCAAGGCACTGGGTTTCGGATCGCGGCTTCGCCGCCTCCGGAATGACGCCAAAAGCCAATCTGGCGCGATGAACGAAGCGCGGTCGCAATCCATCGATCTCCTGATCTTCGCCCGCTGGATCGTGCCGGTCGAGCCCGATCATGTGGTGCTGGAAGGCCACGCCGTCGCGGTCGACCAAGGGACAATCGTCGACGTGCTTCCCGCAAGCGAGGCTGCTGCGAAGTACACCCCGCGTGAGCGCGTCGACCTGCCCGAACACGCATTGATGCCGGGCCTGGTCAACGCGCACACCCACAACCCGATGACCTTGCTGCGTGGTCTCGCGGACGACCTGCCGCTGATGACCTGGCTGCGCGAGCACATCTGGCCGGTCGAGGCCAAGGTGATCGGGCCTGAGTTCGTGCGCGACGGCGTGGAACTCGCGATCGCCGAGATGCTGCGCGGCGGAACGACCTGCTGCAGCGAAAACTATTTCTTTCCCGACGCGCAGGCGCAGGCGTACAAGGCCTACGGGTTCCGCGCGATGGTGGCGTTGCCGATCATCGAGTTTCCGAGCGCCTGGGCAAAGACGCGCGATGAATACTTCGAGCGCGCGATGGCGGTGCATGACCAGTACCGCGGCGATCCGATGGTCGGCACCACCTTCGGGCCGCACGCGCCGTACACGGTGGCCGACGAATCCTTCGCGCGCATCCGCACGCTGTCCGACCAGCTCGACATTCCCGTGCACCTGCACCTGATGGAAACGGCGCAGGAAGTCGAGGACGGCAAACGCGAACACGATGGCCTGCGTCCGATGCAGCGGCTGCAGAAGCTCGGGCTCGTGAACGATCGCCTGATCGCGGTGCACATGACCCAGGTGAGCGATCCGGAAATCGCGCTGTGTGCCGAAGCCGGCGTGTCGGTGGTGCACTGCCCGGAATCGAATCTCAAACTCGCGTCCGGATTCTGTCCCGCCGAAAAACTGCGGCGTGGCGGCGTCAACCTTGCGCTCGGAACCGACGGGTGCGCGTCAAACAACGACCTCGACATGTTCGGCGAATTGCGCACTGCCGCCTTGCTGGCGAAAGGCGTGGCGGGCGACGCCGCGGCCTTCGACGATGCATTCGCGCTGCGCGCCGCCACGTTGAATGGCGCGAAAGCGCTGCAGCTCGACGCAAGCATCGGATCCATCGAGGCCGGCAAGCGCGCCGACCTGGTTGCGGTGAGGATGGACGAAGTCGAAACGCAACCGCTCTACAATGTGGTTTCGCACCTCGCCTACGCCGTCTCGCGTCGACAGGTCAGCGACGTCTGGATCGATGGCGCGCGCAAACTCGAGCATGGCGCACTGGTCGGTTTCGACCTTGCCGGCGTGCTGGAAAAGGCCCGCCGCTGGCGCGAGCGGATCGCCGCCCTTTGACGCCGGAGCTCCGATGAAGCAGTACCTGATCCTCACGATGCGCACCCCGGAATTCGACGCGAACGTCATCGCGGCCCACCGCACGCATCTCGATGCCTTGAGGGGGCGTGGCGTTCTGGATGCCTCCGGTCCGTTCACCGACAAATCGGGCGGCGCCTACCTGATCCGTGCCGAATCACTGGAGGATGCACGCGCCCTCGCGTTTGCCGATCCCCTCCACCTGACGGGCTCATCGGAAATCACGGTGCGCGAGTGGGATGTCACGCGTGCGGCGGTGGAAGCATGAATGCCAGCGCACCCAACGTGGATCCGGAAGAGCTTGCCCGTTTCGGCAAACTCGCCCATCGCTGGTGGGATCCCGACGGCGAATCCCGGCCATTGCACGACCTCAATCCGGTGCGACTCGGATTCGTCGCCGAGCGGGTTTCCCTGCCGGGGGCGAAGGTGGCGGACATCGGCTGCGGCGGCGGTCTGCTCAGCGAGGCGCTGGCGAAGGCGGGCGCGGATGTCACCGCGATCGACCTGGCGCCGGAAGTCATCGAGGTGGCGAAACTGCACCTGCACGAAACCAACGCCGCGTTGGCGTCGCCCATCGCAATCGATTACAGGCTCTCATCCTCCCGCGAACTTGCGACAGCGGAACCCGCCGCGTTCGACGCGGTGTGCTGCATGGAACTGATCGAGCACGTGCCCGATCCCGCTGCGCTGGTGAAGGATCTGGCAGCGCTGGTCAAGCCCGGCGGCAAGGTATTCCTGTCGACGCTCAACCGCACGCCGGCGAGTTTCGCCACCGCCATCATCGGTGCCGAATACGTGGCGCGGCTGTTGCCGCGCGGAACCCACGATTACCGGCAATTCCTGAAGCCGTCGGAGCTTGCCACCCTGTTGCGCCGGGCCGGGCTGATGCTCGATGAAATCTCCGGAATCGCGTACAACCCGTTGAACCGAAAGGCTTGGCTCACGCGCCGTACCGCGATCAATTACATGGTTTGCGCCAGCAGCATACCGGATCAAAGCCGCGCCGCATGAAGGCCGTTCCGCAACCGCTCGGCGGGGTCTTCTTCGATCTCGACGGCACGCTGGCCGATTCGGCGCGGGACATGCACGACGCGCTCGCCGGGTTGTGTCGCGAACACGATATCGAGGTACCGCGTTACGAAGTGGTACGCGAAACCGTCTCGCGCGGTGCGCGTGCCGTGTTGCGCTGCGCGGTCGGCGACGATGAAGCGCGCGTCGACGAAGTGATGCCGCGGTTCCTGGAACTCTACGTCGCCACCGGCATGGTGAACACCCATGCCTTCGCCGGCATGGATCTCGTGTTGCAACGACTCGAAGCGCAAGGTGTGCCTTGGGGCGTGGTCAGCAACAAGGCCGGCTCGCTGGTCGCGCTGGTGATGAACAAGCTGGGTTATGGGGCGCGCGCCGCCGCGGTGGTGGGCGGCGACACCCTGGCCAGGCGCAAGCCGGATCCGGACCCGGTGCTGCACGCTTGTGCGCTGGCCGGCGTCGAGCCCGCGCAATGCGTGTACGTGGGCGATGATCCGCGCGACGTCATGGCCGGGCGCGGGGCCGGCCTGTACACGGTGGCTGCGGGCTGGGGCTATCTGGATGGCGCCGATCCGCAGGCGTGGGGGGCGGACGCGATCAGCGCAGATCCGCATCAGCTCGCCACATTGCTGGGTCTGGCATGAGCGAGAGCGCCTTCGACGACTACCTGACGCAGTGGCGGGATGCGAGCCCCCAGCGTGCCATCGCCTGGCGGTTCCTGCGCCCCGCCGAACGCAACCGGTTCGGAGCCACGGCGGCGCTGGTGCAGGAGTGGCGCAAGGCCGTCCGCGAGGTACGCGAGTCGCAGGTTGCGGCGGTCAAGCTCGGTTGGTGGCGTGAGGAAATGCAACGCGCCGGCCAAGGCGAGGCCCGCCACCCCTTGACGCAGGCACTGTTCGTCGACCTCCGGGTGCAGTCGATTCCCCTGCCGTACTGGACAGCGCCGGTCGACGCCGCGATCGGCATGCTGGCGTTGCCATTGCCCGCGAATGTCGCGGCACAGTGGGATGCGGCAGCGCCCTTCGCGGATGCGGTCGCGGCGCTGGAAACGCGTGTGTGGTTCGGCGAAGGCGCCGACCCTGCGCGGATGGCGCAGGTCGTCCTGTTGGCAGGCGCGGTATCGGTCGCGCGTGCGCTGCCCACGGAGGTCGAACACGGACGCTCACCCGTCCCGATGAACCTGCTCGCCCGCCACGGGCTGACGATCGAGGCGCTCGGCCGGGACGGAGCCGAGCGTCGCGCGGCGTTGCGCGACTATGTCGGCGAACTCGAACGCATCGCGGTGGACGCCGCTAGAATGCAAGGCCCGCTGACATTGTTCCGCGCCGTCGATCTGCAGCGCGACCGGCAGGCAATCGAGCGCGCCACGCGCGCCGAAGACCCGCTTGCCGCGTTGCATGCGCCTGCGCACGGAGTGGGCAGTGTGTTGAAAATCTGGCGGGCGGCCCGCAAATGGCGGGGCATGGTTCGCAACGAGTCCCACGCATGAGCATCGTTCCCGACAACGCACGCCTGCCCGATGTCGCTGTTGGCGCACAGCCGGAGGCGGGCGGTGCGCTGGACTGGGTCGGCATGGACGGCATCGACCTGCCCGTGCGTTGCGCGGACGGGCAGGGTGGCACCGCCGCGGTGCCTGCGCGGGTGTCCGTGCAAGTGAACCTGAGGGATCCCGCGGCGCGCGGCATCCACATGTCGCGGCTGTATCTTGCACTCGAAAAGGCGCTGGGCGAACAGGCGCTGACACCGTCGGGCCTGTGCAGCCTGCTTCATGCCCTGGTGGCGTCCCACGCGGATCTTTCCAGCCGTGTCCGGCTGCGCATCGAATACACGCAACTGCTGAAGCGGCGCGCACTGGTCAGCGACAACGCGGGGTGGCGCGCGTACCCGGTCACGGTCGAGGCGCAGCTGCGGGACGACCACTTCGGCCTGCAGCTGGGTTGTGAAGTGACGTATTCATCGACGTGCCCGGCTTCGGCAGCGCTGTCACGGCAACTCAACCAGCAGCGGTTCGACGAGGATTTTGCCGATACCGTGCCATCACAGCGCGCGGTGCGCGAATGGCTGGGTTCCGAGCGCGGCATGGCTGCGACCCCGCACGCGCAGCGCAGCACGGCGACGGTCAAGGTGCGCCTTGCGCCGGGTTTCGACCTGCCGGTTTCGGAGTTGGTCGACGCGGTCGAAGGCGCGCTGGCGACCCCGGTACAGACCGCCGTCAAGCGCGAGGACGAACAGGCCTTCGCCAAACTGAATGCCGAAAACCTGATGTTCTGCGAAGACGCCGTGCGCCGCATTCGTGCCGCACTCGATGCCGACGAGCGCATCGCCGGCTACCGCATCCGTGCCGCGCACCACGAAAGCCTGCACCCGCACGACGCGGTGGCGGAAGCATCCAGGGATTTTCCGCTGTAGGAGCGCGCCATGCGCGCGACGGCTCCCGCGATGACCGGTTCGCGCAGGCGCGCTCCTACCGGGCAAAAGCCAGGCGCATGCCCGTTGGAGCGTCGAGGATTTTTCCGTCGCGTGCGACCAGATTCCCGTTGACGAACGTGGCCGCGACGCTTGCGCGGAAGGTATCGCCCTCGAATGGCGACCAGCCGCATTTCGACAGCACCTGATCCTTGCGCACCACCTCCGGTTTCGCCGGGTCGACCAGCGTCAGGTCGGCGAAATACCCTTCGCGGAGATAGCCGCGATCCTTGATCGCGAACAGCGTCCCCGGTGCGTGCGCGTACGCTTCGACCAGCCGTTCGAGCGTGAAGTCGCCGCGAAACACCGATTCCAGCGCCGACTGCAGCGCGAACTGGATCAGCGGAATGCCCGACGGGCAACGGGTATACGGATTGTCCTTCTCCACCGACAGGTGCGGCGCGTGGTCGGTGGCCAGGATGTCGACGCGCGTATCGGCCAACGCCCGCGTCAGCGCTTCGCGATCCGACGCCGCCTTGATCGCGGGGTTGCACTTGATCCTGCCGCCCAGCGTCGCGTAGTCGGCATCGCTGTAGCGCAGGAAATGCACGCAGGTTTCCGACGTGATCTTCTTGCTGGCGATCGGTCCGGGTTCGAACATCGCCAGCTCGTCGGCGGTCGAAACGTGCAACACGTGCAGGCGCGTGCCGTGGCGGCGCGCCGTTTCGACGGCCCATTTCGTGGATTCGAGGCACGCTTCGCGCGAGCGGATTTCCGGGTGCAGCCGCATCGGGATCTCGTCGCCGTATTCGGCTTTCGCGCGATCGAGATTCGCATGGATGATGTGGCTGTCTTCGCAATGCACCACCACCGTCACCGGCGATTCGCGGAACACGCCGTCCAGCGCGTGCGGATCGCTGACGCAAAGGTTGCCGGTCGATTCGCACAGGAACACCTTCACGC
>Ga0164242_10005989_pt1 | contig 13444 bp, 4 predicted proteins | sample OricomgcompostMG_FD_108783 | JGI IMG/M metagenome (GOLD analysis project Ga0164242, IMG submission 108783) | Miracle-Growth compost microbial communities from Emeryville, California, USA - Original compost - Miracle growth compost (MG) ...
GCGCGCTCCAGCCTCTTCCCCAGGGGGACCTTCTTGTCGTATAGTATGGAGTCGCACACGTCGCGCAGCACGCTCTGGATCTCGAACTTGCTGCCCTTCCACGCGGCCGTGAGGATCTTCCCCGTGACCCTTCTCTCGTACTCCATCTTCTTCTCGTCGGTCCACTCGTCGCCGCCCTCCTGCTCCATCTTGGCCATCTCCTGCATACTCGACTGCGCGTCTAGGGCGCTGCTGATGGTGTTCCACGTGTCTTTCACCATGGATCCCCTATCCTTCATACGGCTGAAGAAACCGCCGACGCCGAAGAACTTCTGGCTCCGCAGCAGACCGGTTCCTTTGCTGACGTAGGTCGCGCCGATGGCGTGCAGCATGTCGAGGCCGAAGCTCTCCATCTTGAGGTCCTCGACCTCGAGCCGCGTCTTCTCCTGGAAGGCCCGGGTCACGTCGTAGTTCTTGTCCGTCTCTGTCCACACACTGACGCGGTCCAGCAGCTTGCGCGACAGCGTGTCCACCCGCTCTTTCCGGATCAGGGCGCGCTCCCGCTCGTACGCCGCCAGCTGCTCCCGCTGCTCCTTGGACAGGCCGGACTTGGACTTCTTGTCCTTGCGCTTCAGATCGGACCCTTCGCCGCCCGAGGTGCCGTCGTCCGACGGCCGGTCCATCAGCGCCGGCCGTAGGGGTATTGCGTGGCGGCTCTGTGGTGTGGCCGCGCCCGAGGTCGAAGGCGAGGGTGACCGCGGGGGTAGCGGGGGGCCTCCGAACGATCCCGCGCTCTTCTCCGGGGCCGGCGCATCCGCCACACCGTTCCGAAAGTCCGCCTTCTCGTCCTCTACAACCACTCTCGGCGGCGGCGGGGGCGGCGCGGAGGCGCCTCCCGCAGATTTCATGCTCTCCTTTATGGCCTCGTCCATGCCAGGGAACTCTTCATCGCCAGCAGCGGTGGTGGTGGTGGTGGTGGTGCCGGCGGCGGCGGCGGCTTCGGCTTCGGCGGCCTCAGCTTCCTCGGCGGCCATGGTGATGTCCATAGTAGCGGTCAGGTCCTTCATCAGGCTGATCTCGCCAATCCAGTCGACGAAGGCCTCGCCGCCAAAGATGCTGGTGAAGAACTCGGCCGGGTCGACGAAGCCCTCGCTCGGGCGCGCCGACTCCTTGCCATGTTTGTCGTAAGCCTTGCGCAAGTCCTGATCGGAGAGGACTTGATAGGCTTCGCCGATCTCCTGGAATTTGGCATGGGCGTTTGGGTCGTTAGGGTTCTTGTCTGCAGGTGAAGAGGGGTGTATGTTAGCTTTCCGAAATCCACGGGGCGTACTTCCGGGGAGGGCAAGGGCTGCTGCTAACCTGGATGGTGAACAATAGCTAGTTTCCGGTATGCTTTCTTGATCTCAAGCTCCGTCGCCGTGGGCCGGATGTCCAGGATGTCGTAATACGCCGTGTCGACAACCATGGTGGCGGTTTTCTCGCTTGCGCCAGGCAGCTAATGTGACTGTCAAACTGGAGGTTATTTTGGAGAAAGGACCTCGGTGTGCAGCGATATGTGAGAAAATAGCCGGTTCGATATCGACTTTCAGTTTTCTAATGTAGGGGCCACTGTGAGAAGTCAATCATATGCCCGATGGTCGAGACGATGAGGTGGGATAATTAAGTAAGGTACGGGTTCGCCGCTAAGGCCGATCTCAAGTTTTTGGCGTTGAAAGGGACTTAGCCCCGTCAAATTACGTAGGTGCCGTGGCTTATTCAGCTTTGTAGCCTGGTCGGCTCGGAATCTGGGAAGAGACTTTGCGGCCTTGGCAAGCACCCGACTCCAAGGCAAGAAGAACACGGCGAAGAAAAGCCGAGAACAGCGCTGAATTAAGTGGTGGCGGTAATAGTAATAAATGTCTACGTATAGCTTCCTAGGAATCGCCATGTCCCAGGGTGCATCCTGTATATTGTAGGGGAAGGCATGTCTACCTAGCTATTAGGTATTTTTTCACGTCGCCATCTGCAAACGTCCAAGTTGATGCCCCTCCATCCCTTTTTTTGTTTAGGTAGTTGCTAATACCTAGCATGTGATGCCAGTGATGGAATACACATACTGTGTTGCTAGGTACCTTACCGCTTACCTAAGGTTACCTTTGTTCCTAGGTACTTTTAGCGGAAGGGACGCACAAGGGACCACTGCAGGCCGCTTTTCTTTACATAATCCGGCCGCTCACCGCCTGCAAGACCACACATACCTATTCCTCTCGACGCCCCAAGTCACTCATAAAACCTTAAGACTATATTTTCCAAGACTCGCAGAGTACATTTTGCAAGACAAATCAAGCCTTCAGATCTCCAACGGGAGCTTCCGCTAAGGTTCCTCCTTCCTTCGGTGGCGACCTGACCCAATCTCCAGGTATCGCGGAGTCATTGCCTGAAGTTTGTGATATCAGGGAAACTCTGGTAGCCAGAGGTCGAGCCACTCACAGAGAGAACCAAACCCCCTCCTTCTCTACCTAGCATTTGCTTTTTCTACTCATAGTATTTGCTTCTCTGTCATTTGCTTCTCTAGCATCGTTAACTCACCCTGCGATTCATACTTCCACAACAAACAACAAATATTTACACCAAAAGTACAGTACAAAAACCTCTCCAACTTCCCCAAAATATTTCCTGGGACACACAAGACACAAGAAAGAAAGAAGCCTTTTGCTTTTGAAGACCCACTCCCAGCATTCCTCCGCCACCCTTGGTGCGCAGACAGGCAGACTAGCGGACCGGCAGCCCATTGGCCAATTACGATCGGATTTGGCGGCCACAGGCGTCCCGTTCTCCGCGCTGCGCAGGGACCAAGTTCCACTTTCCACCAACAATAATTGGGGTAGGTGTCACTTCCAGGCGAGTGGACGTCCATTCCTTCTGCGCTAGGCGGGACCAGGTAACCAATTTTCCCGCGCAACCTCCTCATCCCCATTCAACCGGAAGTAGTTGTTCTTTTGGGGTCCTCGCGCGACGATTGAGAAATTCAACCTACCTACAAGGAGAACACTCCTCGTTGAAATCAACTTTCAGTTCGAGTTCATCAGAGTTTCTCCCTCATCTCATGCCCACCCCGTTCCTCTGACCTTCTCACTCTCTTCAACCACCGTCCCCCCTAAAACACAACCTCGCCCACATTCTCCTTCCCCCCTACCGCTCAACTCCTCCACTCCCACCTTCGTAGGCCGCGTTGCATCGCGACTGTCTTGCCAGTCGTCGTCAAAATGGTCTCCGCAAGCCAACTCGTCTACTTCCTCGCGCACCCTAACCAGCTCCGCAACATCATACAATGGTAGGTGTCCTCCCTTCCCCCCAGTGCGTATCGACCTCACAGGATTCTGACAGCTGATACACAAACTCCAGGAAGATGTGGCACGAGCCCGTCCACAAGCGCGATACCAAGAACGAAACCCCGACCGAGAAAGCATGCTTCTATTACTTAGACCTGACATCGCGCTCATTTGCGGCTGTCATCAAGGAACTCACCCCCGAGCTGCTCCTCCCCGTCTGCCTCTTCTACCTTGTCTTGCGAGCACTGGACACCATTGAGGACGATATGACCCTCGATATTAAGGAGAAAGAGCCTCTCCTGCGCAACTTTAAACAGCTCATGGAGACCGACGGCTGGAACTTTACCAAGAGTGGACCTAACGAGAAGGACCGGGAACTGTTGGTGCACTTCGACGAAGTGAGCCCCGAGCTGAGGAAGGTCAAGAAGCCCTACTACGACATCATTGCCGACATCGCCGTCAAGATGGGCAATGGCATGGCCGACTACTGTGTGAACGCCGAACACAATAACAACGGCGTCAACACCGTCAAGGAGTACGAGCTATACTGCCATTACGTTGCCGGCCTTGTCGGCGAGGGCTTGACGCGCCTGTTCGTGGAGTCGAAGCTGGCAAACCCGCAGTTGCTGACCCGCATGGACCTGACCGAGAGCATGGGCCAGTTCCTGCAAAAGACAAACATCATCAGGGACGTGCACGAGGACTTTGTGGACAATCGCAGGTTCTGGCCCAAGCAGATTTGGAGCAAGTACGTCGACAACTGGGACGACATGTTCAAGCCCGAGAACAAGGAGAAGGCTCTGTCGTGCAGTTCCGAGATGGTGCTCAACGCGTTAAGGCATGCCGACGAGTGCCTGTACTACATGGCCGGCATCCGAGACCAGAGCGTCTTCAACTTCGTCGCCATCCCCCAGTCCATGGCCATTGCCACCCTCGAGTTGGTCTTCAGGAACCCCGCAATCTTTGAGCGGAACGTCAAGATTACCAAGGGAGACGCCTGCCACCTCATGTCCGAGTCGACTCAGAATCTCCGGGTCGTCTGCGACGTCTTCCGCATCTATGCCAGGAGGATACATAAGAAGAACGACCCTCGGGATCCCCACTTCCTTGCCATCAGCGCGCAGTGCGGAAAGGTATGTAGATAGCCCCGTATCGGGGCTAGTATCTACCAGGCAAAACATTGGAGCTAACACAGACGTCCTCAGATCGAGCAATTCATCGAGACCATCTACCCGACCCAAGACCCCAAGAAGATGCCCGGCGCCAAGAAGGGGCAGGGCGCCAGGCAACAGGAGCCTGGTATGGACACCTGGGAGGCATTGATAATGTTAGGCGCTGTCCTGGCTGTACTTCTCCTCATTGGGGGTTTAATGGTACGTCGCCTTCGCTCTTCCCTTTCTAATCCATGACTCGCCCGTTCCCCCCAACACACACACAATCGTACCAGGGGATCCCCGGGCTAACTTGTTACCCAGATCGGAAGCGCTTATCTCTTGGGCGCAAAATTCGACCAGGCGTTCCGCAACTTCGACGACAAGATCCGGGCTGCAAACAGCATCCTGAGCACCCCTACCGCGGCGCACGACGAACTGTAATTTTATACCAGGAATGTATGATGCATACGCCACGCCGGGCTGACGCACCCCGCGCGTGGCTTTCCCGACCTCCTGCACGAGGTCTTCCTCGGCTGTTATTTTAGGGGACCTTCTTGTTTTTTGCAAGGTGGCTGCCCATCTTCTCAAGGTGACCTGGGCAGTCACAGCGCCTTGCGATCTTGTTAACACTAACTACCCATAACATATATTAATACATACTGAGCCCTGTTTGTTTTTTTTTGTCTTTAGGTTTCGTGCGTTGCGTAGAGTCGCGTGCCATCATCCCTGGCTCGCGGAACTTCTCTCCCAGGAAAGTCCCTCCTCCTAGATGGCAGAAAGCACGGATGTCAAATTGCAATTCAGTCGCCCGCCCCCTATACGGGGAGAGGCTTGATGACTGTTGTTGTGCCGAAGATGTGCTGATATTGATTACCCCATGCAAGAAGCCTGGAATCCGGGCACGTCTCAGATAAGCATCGGTTTTACGCTGTGATGTTCGTCGATAGATGGATTGCGAACATCTCCTCATCGTTTCCCCTTGCCCCTTGGCCCTCGTTCGTCCTGTGTAGGATCGTCTGATGTCTCCCCGATACTCTGCATCGGCAGTAGGCACGGTTGAACACATTTAGGCCCTTGGCACAGCTTTCCCCGGGCTGTCGACACGGCGATGTGATACCCCCTGCTTTGTACTCCTTCTTTGCCTCACGTTTCGCTCTCTCCCCCGTTGGGGGTCTCGGTTAGAAGATCGGCGGGATGTGCAGAGTATAGACAGAGTATAGAAGGAAGATAAAAAAAAGATAAACAAGGCACTATTACAATACTTGATCACTTTGCCGCCCTTGGGAGGTCAGCATATTGGCCCCCCACGGCACGGAAGCCCCCCGGAACACAAGCTTTCTTCACACGAACCGGCGGGAGAATGCACGGCGTACGAAAATGGCGGCCGATCATTCCGATATGGCAAATTTGGCCTGAGACGCGGCAAAGCCCACTGCTTCGTCTCGACTCTCGAACGATTGTAAACGACGCGAGCCAAGGGTCAAGTTGCCAGACACCGCTAAATTGTTGAAGTGGCATATGGCAAGTGCCGAAAGGTTAGTGGTAGCCGAGAACATAACGCCGTATTTGATCGATGTAATCCCGTATCTACCTATGGTCCTGGTCTCTAGTGTTTGTTGTGTTCAATAGTTCCGTCTACACCTATCGGAGACTGAACGGGTTGATTGTTGATTGGCTTAGGTCGTCGGGCTTTTATTTTCCGTTTCCTCCGGTTCTTTACCCATTTCTAGTTGCTCTTTAGGCACGATTACGCATCCGAGCTGCTCGATGTTTCGGAGAACCGTCGAGACGTCAGACCCGTCGCCGCGTTTGATAATCCTTGGAGCTCCATTTGGAGACATCCGAACCCCAACCAACAGTCCCAATGCACACGCAGGGAAACGGTCAAGTTATTTGCAAGCAGAGCGTTTTGAACGTTGCTTGGAATGGTACCATTTTCGGGATTTTTTTTAATCGTCTAGATCTAGATATATCGTCTTCACACGGCGACGCAGCCAAAAGTTGGGCTTGCGGTTCGCTATTATCGAGAGCAGGGAAATCGGGCCATTGAAGGGCCAATTCCTCGCCAAGATGCTCCCTGGGGAACCAGGGAGCGTGTGTGATCAAAATGTACAGGCAGCCAGGCCCGACGGTTTGCCATGGCCAGATGCAGAAAATATATGTATATACGGCTCACTCGCAAGAATCGACAGTGATGACCAAAAGCCCGAATCATCCCCTCAACTGCCCACACAAACAAAACATTAACCACGGGGTGAGGTCATCACCGGTTCCCGTTGTTAGCGATTAGGCTTGTCGTGCCGCGCTGGTTATTCCCGACCGAAGCGCCGCTCGCGCGCGCAAGGGCCTTGATCCGATCCGAAACGGCGTCCACGTCGGTGATGCCCTCCAAAGCCATCAAGTAGGCGGCAAGGCCGCAGACGTGGGGGCTAGCCATGCTCGTGCCGCTCAGAGTGGCGGTGTCGGTGTTGTTCTTGATGCCGACGCTGAGGACGCGGACGCCGGGGGCGAACACGTCGACGCCCCGCCCGAAGTTGGAGAAGGAGGCCCGCGCGTCGGTGGTCTGGTCGATGGCGCCGACGGTGATGGCTCCGGGTGCGGAGCCGGGGGAGGTGTTGGCTGTGTCTTGGTTCTCGTTTCCGGCGGCCACGACGGGGACGACGCCGGCGTTCCTGATCCCGTTGATGGCGTCGTTGACCGCTTGTGAGCGGGAGCCGCCGAGGGACATGTTCATGACGGCCTTTCCTGAGAGGCGGCCCGCAGTAGCGTTTTGGGCGACTAGAGTACGCCAGTTAGTTACGAGGGAGTTCGTGGCCGACGCTAGGGTGTCAAAGTTGTAGCTTACCAAAGTTCATGCCTGCAATAACACCAGAGTTGGTGCCGGAACCGTCAGCGTCGAGCACCTTGACAGCAACAAGGTTGACTCTCTTGGCAACACCAAAGGTCCTGCCGCCAATGGTGCCCGCTACGTGGCTACCGTGCCCGTTCTCATCCGTGTTCTACGCAAAATGGTACACCGCAATCAGCACGCAACATTCACCTAAAGAGCGTGCTCTGTTTGGGGGGAGGAAAGGGGGCTTAAACATACCACATCGTTGATAAAGTTCGCCGCAAAGGAAGCCCGTCCCTGGTACTCGGAATGGGAGACCATGATACCGGTATCGACAACGAAGGCCGTGATACCCTCGCCGGCGCTGGTGTCAAAGACGTAGCCCGTCGCGCCGAGATCAGCGTGACTGAGGCGGACAAGCCCGCTGGGGGCGTCGCCCTGACTTGCAAGGGCGTTGATGCTGATCCGGGCGTCCTGCTCGATGTACGACACCTCGTCGGCGGCGAACATCTCGTTGACCATGCGTGAGTCGGCCTCGAGGGCCATGGCACGCCATTTGCCCATTTGGAAGATGTCGACCTTTGTGGACATGGAGCGGCCGTCCAGGCTACGCTTGCCGATGTTGCGCTTTGCAATCTTGCCCATGATTCTGGCCTGGTGTGTGTCGATGGCGGCGTCACCGAAGGTGCTGTTGTAAACGACGATATACCTGTCGGCGATTACATCTTTGGCATCTGGGTTGGAGATGGGTAGGCCGAGGAAGTCGCCGTTAAGCCTGTGATTCGGGATAGCGCCGACCAGAAGAGTGAGGGTGAGGAAGGTCGCCACAAGGGATAATATCCTGTTCGCCATGGTGGGTGGTATATCGAGGAACGGGCGTCGTCAAAAAAGGGGGCGCGGTGGTAGAAGGAGAGTAAGAATGGAAAATGCCCGCGCTGGCGCAGCTAACGAGACTACTCGGCAAGAAGACGATAAGGTCGAGAGAAGGTAAAGGGAGCGTAATGTTTATAACTCAAGCCAACTGCATGAACATACGGTATGCACAGCAACCCAGAAGAAAAAGCCAAGAAAGGGGAATTATGTTTGAAAATATGGTACTGCGTGAACTGCGCCCTACCCGAGCCAAGAAACCAAGAGAAGGACAACACTAGTTGATAGGATGGGATCAACAGGATGTGAAGCGGCGGAGGGCTTCTATTTAAGAGGCCACACACACAAGCCATTGAGCTTCGGCAGGGGTGGGGGAGGACGAGATGGTCACGGCATTAACGACGGGGATGGAAGATCACCACGACCCTCGTCACGGAGGATTGCCCTCGATATTGAGGAAGTACTAGACGGGGGAACCCACTCTAGGTCGGACGGGGTGGATATGCGTTGAGTGAACAAGGTAGAAGGGTGTTCGAACGGTTCTGCGGTACGTCGTGGAAAACGACGAGTGGAGCAGAGGGCAGGGGCAACGAGAGGAGGGAAGAGGAGGAGGAGGAAGACCGTTGTTGGTTTATTGCCAAGTCAAACAGCGCAACGCTAACAGAGCTACCTCGGAGCGAATTGGCGAAACGGAGGAAGGAGCTGAGGTAACCTCAAACTCAAACGCCGCAATGTGAGGGAGAGACAAGGAGTCTAGACCAGTGCAGGCGTGGAGGGAGCTCCCCTGGCCTGGCACAGCTCGAGGTTGAGTAGGGTAATTAGTGGATTCGCTTTCGCTGCAATATTGTAGGTCCGTTTGTTATCGTGTTGGCGGGCCGGCCTCGACGAGACCACGTGAGATTACCCAGTCTTCGGCATAAAGGAGACACGACAGATCTCCTGGGCCTTGTTTCTTGCTTCCAGGCGGGATGGGCCTTTGTGGCAGGATGATCAATCTTTTCAGGAGGTCGAGTCTCATGCAAAGCGGAGGTGTGGGGCGGCGCCAGCTTGCGTACCTTTTTCGAACGTTACCGTTACCCTTTTGCAATTACTTACTTTACTTGGCTCCCCTTGGATCATGGCCCAATTCGCAGAATCCTACCTGAGGCGGGCATCGAGCCTTGGATAGATTAGGAGAGAACCGCGGGCTTGGCTTGCAGCAGTGGGCTGCATTGTCCTGTAATCAATCAACACCAAGTCCTTTTTAGCTCGCTGCGGCTCAATCTTGACATCAAGTCAAAACCCCCTAAATCATGCCCGACGGACCTGTCAATCAAGACCAACAACAAAGTTGGCACACCCCCATCTACCTGAGGATTCAGATAGGCAGGTGGTACCTTGCCAACTTGGTCTGCAGTGCTCAGTACATAGCGCAACGCAGTGAAGGAATCCACAATCTTCAGACGGGGGACGCGCACTGCCGCTGGGCCACGGTGAAACCGCAGGCGAACGACACACAGAAGCGCCGCGTGGAAGTCCAAGGGTATGAAGCCGGGGATCTTCTCTCGCAGCTGGAATCTCGCACGATCCCCCGAACAAATTTGGAAGGCCCATGTTCTTTTGTTGGAGGTGCAAGGGGCGCGCCATTGCTGCGCCCTTGGGATTGGCTGGGACCGGGCGAGGGTCGACGACGTCTGAAACGCGTGTTCGTAGGCCGCTCTGGCTTCCCTCAAAATGGCACCATACGGGCTGTCACGTGCGAGAACTACCAACGTAAGAATGCCTACCATGTTGGTAGTGAGGCAATTGCCCTGCAGGAGAGGAGCTAATTAGGGGTCCGTCCCCTTGTGAGGCCTTGGGAGCGCGGGCCAACAACATCGCGCTTCGTCGAACCCAAGCCTCAAGACCACATCTTGCCTGCAACTCCAATTCTGGAGGTGGGAGCCTTCAGAAACGCGACCCAATCGCCGTATTGGGTTGAAGTCCAGTCAGGGCCATGGCGGCAAGCCGCGCCAAGCAATATCCAGGGTTGGTTGCAACATAAACGATCAGCTCGGAGATTTCATGTTTCTTTTCCCCAGCTGGGGAAGCAGGCTGTGCAAGCTGACTCGAACAGAGGAAATATGAGGGGCAGGTGGACACAGTTGTGGCGCTTGGCGGGTGGAGGCTGAGAAGCATCGTACTGGCCATTTCTTCATCTGAGACCTCTCAGCAACGAAGGGACCTACATTAGGTCAAGGGAGAGAAACAAAGGCCGTTGATCGTTGGCCCCATTGATATGATGATGGCTTTTCTCTTCCTCGTCCTCTTCCTCTTCCTCTCCCTCTCCCTCTTCTCTCTCTTGACTCGAGATCTGGCCAGCTTCAGTCAAAGCGGGCTAACGAATCATAGAAATGGCCTATCCAAAGCTGGCCAAAGATCGGTGGGAAGATTGGCGAAGCGCTGACCACATCGGCGACATACGTAAAGAGCAGCAATCCGTGGGTTCTCCTCTCGGGGGTGCCGCTGTGCGATCCAAGACTTCGATCCAATGCCTTCGTGTTGATCTGTTAGCCAAGTAGGGGGGTCCCTCTTCCACTCACTACTTCGTGTTCAACGCCCACCGCCTAGCCAGCATCGGGAAGGCCGTGCGTCGGACCGGAGGCTCTGCCACCAAGTGCAAGGGATTCAGCGACAGAACCATGGCACTGGGGAGGGCACAGGCCGCTCTCGCCTTAACCCTCCTCACCTCCCCCATGTTGTGATTCCCGTGGTTCTGCCGATAAGCCCAGGCAGGATTAGCAGATCCACATCTTTTCTTGTAGCCACATTCATGCATGCGATCATAACCCGCTGGAGTGTGGTTTGCAGTATATGTGCGGTGTCGTGCGCCTGTGGATTTTGCTGGCAATGAAAGGACGGTCCTTGCTTCTGTGGCTGATGCACGTGTACCCTGCATTTTGGCATGTTTGCTTTGGTGGGGGTGGGGGGTAGTGGCGGTGGCTGGTGCACTGGCGAGAGAATGACCACACTGGGCTTTGGGCTTGTGGCTTGAACCAATTTACGCGGTAGGCGGCTGTGCTTTTCGTGTCTCAAAATGACCCTCATTTGAAAATTCCAGATCTACTAGTGCCTGATGGAATGATTGAAGGTGTGCTCTGGCCTGCTCCTTATCCAGATCCGATCGTCCCCCCTCCAGCCTCTCATCGCCCCTTCCCTCCCAAGTGGTTTCTGTAACTCACGACGAAAAACCGGTTCTCTTCTCACTACCACCTCCTCCGTCTTAACACCTCGACAACCCCGCCCGCCCTTCCCCTTCACGACTGCACGCCTTCGAATAACTGCTCCTTAACAAAACCCAATCACGTAGGGCGCCCGCCGCTATTGGGCCTCCCGCTATCGCCAAACCCGCCATTTTCTGCGCTCTGCCCAAACCCCAGCGGCCACGTCTCACGCGACCCAAGATTGCCCCCAGACGAGCCTTTTCCCCCTCGGCGATACAACCTTCTCCTTACTTCGAACCCACTCGTCCACTCGTTTTCTTCATCTCGGCATCCCTAGAGAATCATCGTGGGCATCACCCCTCCCGCATCTTCCTAGTCGCCGTCCCGTCGTCACGCCTCTCTTCCCCCTTCCCTCCCTTCCTATTTCCGACCAAACACCCCTCCCGACCGAAGCCTGAAGACTTTTCTGTCTGAAATGACTTTCGCTCCGCCCGATTAAACAGACCCATCCAAAATCCCAATGTCGCTCCCAAGTGGCCCCATGTTCCTCGACGAGGCCCCTCCGGAACCCCTCTCCGTCGAGACCCGGATGCCGAGGCCGGAGAGGGCCATGTCAATTCACGAGGATGAGGGCAAGGCAACTGTCGAGCTGGCGGCCATCATGACTGCGGTCTCGAATCCAGTATCGCCTGGTCCCTCGAGCCCCCCGCTTGACCAGGTTCGGATGCAAGATTTCGTCCCGCCAACCCGACCGAGCAGCACGCCGTTCCCGCAACCTGAACATCGAAATGCCGACATTCTCTGCCTCCGCTGTCCAGGGGAGGACCAGATGGACTTGGATGAGCCAGAGACCTCGGTTCACTCCGATATTCTGGCTTCTACCGAACCAGCAGCCACGAACCTCAACGATCTGCCAGCCGAGATTCACGAATGCATCCTCGACCACCTATTCGGCTTCCGAGTATCCCCGGCTTCGAAAAGCTCAGTTATGCGCTGGGGCACGGCCCTGAGACACTCGCGGAGGAAGGAGCTGTCGGAATTGGCCTTGGTAAGCCGGGCATGGAGGGTATTGATCCAGGAGCGGCTCTACCGCCACATCAAACTCAAGGCAACCGTAGACTCCATCGACGACTCGTTTGTTTACTTCGCCAGTCAACCACACCTCCGCTCCTACGTCAAGCACATTGAGATATGGTTCCCCGTCTTCCAGCCCAAGTACGGCCCCCTAGCTTTGACGTCTATCAACACCCTCCCCACCGTCACCGTCGATGGTCTAACCACCGCCTCCTACGTCTTGCCCGTGGACAACTGCTCCCTAGAAGAAGCGTTCTACTTCGTGAACTCCACCTTCCCGGATGCTTGCATCCTGACCCTAGAGGGAGGGGAGAGGAAGAAGGCCCCCAAGGTCAGGCACTGGATACGCGAGAAGAGCGGCCAGACCCAGTCCATGCCTAAGATCAGCTCTGTCCGGACGCTCATCTGCAAGGGCCAGTGGAATCTGATTAGGAGCGACCAGGACTTCAAGGCCATCGCATCAGCGCTGCCGAACCTGCAGGAATGGCACTGTTCCTACAGCAAACCCAAGTCCAAGAGCTATCTTACCATGGCATCCGTCGTCTCCGACCTACCCCGGAATATCACGAAGCTCAACATGTGCCTCGAGGGCGATTATCGCCGGGAGGTTAATTTCCCCCCGTACTTCCTCAAGGTCTCGAATAAGCTGCACTTCTGCACGAAACTCGCCGAGGCCTCCACGAAGCTAGAGCACCTGACCTTCACTGGAAGGGTATGCAAGGGATTCTTCGAGCTGGCTGCGACCCTGGCGGACCCGCGTACCACACGTCTCAAGTCCATTGACATAACCGTCAAAAATTGCTGCCGCAAGGTCAGCCACTGGAATGAGTCTGGCGCAGGAATCACAGACATGTACTTCATCAGGGCCTTTGAGAACCTAGTCGTCGCGGCCATCCGCGCGTTGGGAAAGCTGAAGGCGGTCACGTACCTCAGGATCCGTTATGTGGATCTCGGTATGTTGCCTACCCCCGTCCCCCTCCCCCCCCCTTTTTCTTTTGCCACCTACCTCGTCCCCCGTGCTAACGTCTTCCCCCAGACTCCCCC
>Ga0164242_10005990_pt1 | contig 13443 bp, 15 predicted proteins | sample OricomgcompostMG_FD_108783 | JGI IMG/M metagenome (GOLD analysis project Ga0164242, IMG submission 108783) | Miracle-Growth compost microbial communities from Emeryville, California, USA - Original compost - Miracle growth compost (MG) ...
CCTGCGCGGAGAGCAGGGCGTTGACGAACGTGGTCAGCAGATCCCGCATCAGGTCGGGGCTCGCCTGGGACAGTTGCTCGGTCAGGAACTGGGCAGGGTCGATACTGGGCACAGCGGTCATCAGGGTGTCCTTCTTCGAGTCGGTTGTGAGAGATCACTCGAAGGATCCACCTGGTGGCCGCGCCTACGTTGGAGGCACGCGCTCACTCAGGTCCGTCGTACACCACTCTGCTGGACTCCACTAGTTCATGCTCATCGGCGAGGGCACCTCCGACATCCAGAAGATGATCATCGGGCGCCAGATGCTCAAGGAGTACGCCGCCAAGGGCTGAACAACGTCCATGCCAGCGACGCTCCGACTTAAGCACGTCGTGCGCCTACGGCCCCGATGCCGGGCAGCTCCAGCAGGATCGAGCCGGCCCATGACGGTCCCAGATGTCTGCCCGTATGGAGAGCCAGGGTAGCGGCGCGGAGTGTCGCGATCGTCGCGAATCAGTGCCGGATGCGACAAGAGACCGGCCAAAGGCTTCTCTGGCTGATCGGGGCGTCATACCGTCCGGGCGGTAATCGCGCAGGCCTGGCTGCCGGAATCCTCACCCGTCTGCCGCCGCGCACGTCATAGCCATGAAAGGGGCCCACGTGTCAGCAGCGGTGACGGCGGCTCCGCAGCGCGAGTGCGGAGCCAAGCGAACGGGGATCCACGTCGCGGGCTCTTGGCGGCGTCCCGTCGGCGATCGGTGGTTCGCCGTCGACGATCCGGCCACGGGCGAGCACATCGCCTCTGTCGGCGACGCCGGCCCACCGGAGGCGCGGTCGGCCATCGAGGCGGCAGCACAGGCCCAACCATCGTGGGCACGCACGGCAGCGCGGGAGCGGTCGCAGGTTCTGCGGCGCACCTATGAGATGCTGATCGAACGGCGCGATGAGCTCGCTGAACTGATCACCTCCGAGATGGGGAAACCGATTGGGGAGTCGCTTGCCGAGGTGACATACGGGGCCGAGTTCCTGCGCTGGTTTGCAGAGGAGGCGGTCCGCATCGACGGGCGTTGTGCCCCCGTGCCCGAAGGCACGTCATCCCTCACCGTCGTACGCCGCCCGGTTGGCCCCTGCTACCTCGTGACACCCTGGAATTTCCCGCTGGCGATGGTCACGCGCAAGGTCGCGCCCGCGCTCGCCGCCGGCTGCACCCTGATCCTGAAGCCAGCTGACCTGACACCCCTCACGGCTATGGCCGTCGTCGACATCCTCACCGCGGCTGGCGCGCCGCCCGGAACGGTCAATCTCTTGACGACTACCCAGCCTGCTGCGATCTCCGACGTGGTGATGTCCGACAGTCGCCTACGCAAGATCAGTTTCACCGGGTCCACTGCAGTGGGCCGTGAGCTCCTAGCCAAGGCCTCCGAGCGGGTGCTCCGAACATCGATGGAACTGGGCGGGAATGCACCGTTCATCGTGCTCGAGGGAGCGGATCTGAACCTGGCGGTGGAGTGCGCCTTGGCGGCGAAGTTCCGCAACGCCGGTCAAGCGTGCACGGCGGCCAACCGGTTCCTCGTGCATGAGTCGCTCGCTGCGCCATTCGCTCGCGAGCTCGGTCGGCGAGCCTCGGGGCTGAAGCTGGGAGCGGGTAGCGACCCGTCCGCCGGAATGGGACCGCTCATCACCGACCGGGCGGCGAATCGCGCCCAATCACTCGTCGAGGACGCCGTGTCCAGGGGCGCGCGTATGGTCGCCGGCGGCCGACGGGTCGGGCGTCGCTTTTTCGAGGCGACGGTGCTATCGGAGGTGCCAGCCCAGAGCCGCGTGCTCAGGGAGGAGATCTTCGCGCCGATCGCACCCATCTCGACGTTTCGACACCATGACGAAGCGATCCGCCTGGCGAATGACACGGACTACGGGCTGGTCGCCTACGTCATCAGCCCGACCTTGGAGCGCGCCGAGGCAGCGCGCCGCGACCTCGAGGTCGGCATGGTCGGGATCAACACGGGGCTCGTCTCGAACGCAGCCGCACCGTTCGGGGGAGCCAAACAGTCGGGACTGGGCCGCGAAGGCGGAACCGAGGGGATCGACGAGTACTTGGCCCTTCAGTACGTCGCCACGCCCCGGAGCTGAGACAACCGAAGCACTACGCTCCTATGACGCGTATCACAGCCGTAGGCTCGGGCATTGGCGCCCGACCGGAGATTGGGAGCGACATGAACGTCTCCTCACAGATGGAACATCTGGTCACCACCGGCGACCTCATCGCCGCGCTCGCCGCCCGAGCGCCGAAGGAGGGCGGCAACGACGGCGGTTGGCCCGGACTGACCATCTATCGCTTCACCGAGCCCACCCAGCCCCACTGGGACGAGATCCAGTCGCTCTCCTTGGGCATCGTGGCCCAGGGACGCAAGGCGGTGATGGTCGATGGCAACACGCACGTCTACGACCCGTTCAACTACCTGGTCCTCAGCAGCTACTTGCACTTCCAGGCGCAGATCCTTGAGGCGACGCCGCGAAAGCCGTTCCTGTCGTTCGTCCTCCAGATCGATCCCGCCGTGGTCAAGAAGGTGTCGACGGACATGCTAGAGCGCCGAGCCGCCGCCGGTTTCCCGCCGAGTAGACCGCTCCCGCCGGAGAGGGCGCTCGTCTCGGCGCTGGACCCACAGCTCATGAGCGCGGTGCTGCGCTTCCTCCAGAGTCTCGCGACCGGGTCCGACCGCCGGGTCCTGGCACCGATGTGTTTGCAGGAGATCGTCTACCGTGTGCTTCAGCGCGAGCAGTTCGCCCGGATGATGCAGATCGCCGCCAAGCAGGCGTCGGGCAATCCCGTCGCAGCGGCCCTGACCTTCATCCATGCGCACTACAGCGAGCCGGTGACCGTCAACGACATGGCGGAGCAAGTCAGTCTGAGCCCGTCCTCATTCTCACACCTGTTCCGCGAGGTCACGGGACGTTCGCCGTACCAGTTTCTGAAGGAGCTGCGGCTCGATCGCGCCCGAGAGCTGCTGCTCGACGGCCGGTTGAGCGTGACGGACATATCGCGAGCGGTCGGCTACTCGAGTGCGTCGCACTTCATCAAGGAGTTCCGCAGCCGGTTCGGCACGACGCCCAGGGCCTACGTCGACGCGCAGACCCTGGGCGACGAGTTACGCGCAGTGCGCTCAGACGCCGGCTGACGCCAGTGTTGCCGTGAGTGTGCGCGCGAGCGGCTCGGAGGACGCCGGGTTCTGCCCGGTATAGAGGTTGCCGTCGACGACGACATGCGGCGCCCACGGTTCGCCACTCTCCTCGAACCGGCCGCCCGCCGCCACGAGACGGTCCTGGAGCAGCCATGGGGCCCGGGTGGCGAATCCAACCTCGGCCTCCTCCGCGTTGGTGAACCCAGTGACCTGTCTGCCACGGAAGCGCCATTGGGACCCGTCGGCGGCCGAGAGCAGCGCGGCGGGGCCGTGGCATACCGCCGCGACCGGCTTCCGCTGCTCGTCGAATCGTGCGACTAGGCACCCGAAGGACGCCGAGACGGCCAGGTCCTCCATCGGGCCGTGCCCACCGGGCACGAACACGCTGTCGTAATCGTCGGCGTCTACCGCGTCGAGGTCCTTCGGGGCAGCCAGGTCGGCAGCGATGCTGTCAAGGTAGGACCGGAACCGGCGCCCCGGATCCTCGGAGCCTCCGTTCATCGCTGCGGAGAACCCGGCCTCGTCGGGAGTGGGCACCACGCCGCCTGGCGTGGCGATCGTGATCTCGAAGCCCGCCTGGGTGAACACCACGTGGGGCACGACTAGTTCCTCAGGCCAATAGCCGCAGGGATGTTGCGTGCCGTCGTCGAGTGTCCAGACGGCGGATCCGGTAACGGCGAACAAGACGCGAGCCATGCTCAGACCTTTCTGCTGGGAGAGCACCAGCAGACCTGCTGGCATCGCCTCACGCTAGGGCGGTCACCCCAGCGCCGAGGACACCTGCGCAGGGTTCACGACACAACTCAGTTGGTCTGCGATAGCCGTTCGCGAAGTCGACAGAAATGGACACACATCCCGTAGTAACGCGCCACCACGGTCGCGACCTCGGCGGTTACCTGGTCGCACCGTGACCGCCGTCACATGAGCGGTCACCGAGACAGAGGAGACTCCATGACGCGTATCGCCTACCTGGTGTCCAGCGCAACCGAGATCGTCATGGCGGACGGCTCGACACACCCGACCGGCTACTTCGCCGAGGAGGCGATCAAACCGTACGAGCGCTTCGTCGGCGCGGGCCTCGAGGTGGTCGTCGTGACGCCGGACGGCCGGCCGCCGACCGCAGACCCGTACGGACTGAACTGGTTCTTCCACTACCCCGACGACGACAAGGACTACCTCGACTCAGTCGTCCGGACCTTCGCGCACGATCCCGACGACATCCGCTTCACCCTCCACCAGAGCTCCGAGCTCGGACTCGGGGCGTCCCGTCGCATCGCCGCGCTGCTCCAGGACCGGGGACACAGCGCCCAGGACGCGCACCGGCTGGTCAGCCGTGCCGCCAAGGTGGCCTGGCGCCAGGACCGCCACCTCCTCGATGTCATGACCGGCGACTCCGAACTGGGCGGAGGCCTCTCCCGTGACGAGATCGCCACGGCGTTGGACGAGCAGCGCAGGGTGAGCGAAACGCTCGCCGCCGAGCGGAAGGCGCGGCTCGACGCGATCGAGGGGTTCCGGCACCCGGTCGACCTGTCGGCGCTCAGCGACGAGGAGCTGGCCGAGTTCGACGCGGTCTTCGCTCCCGGTGGCCACGGACCCATGGTCGACCTCGCCGACAATCCCGACGTCGCCCGCCTGCTGCTCGCGCTCCACCGCCGGGCAGCCCCGATCGCCTCCCTCTGCCACGGTCCCGCGATGCTGCTCTCGGCACCGGAGCGGCCCGACGGGCAGTGGCTCTTCGACGGCTACCGCATGACCTGTTTCACCGATGAGGAGGAGGACCAGACCGAACCTGGTCGCCTCGGGCTCGCCTGGTACGTCGACACGGCGCTGAAGAACGCGGGCGCCGTGTTCGACGACGGTCCCTCGGCGTGGGTGAGCCATGTCGTGGTCGACCGCAACCTCATCACCGGGCAGAACCCCGGTTCGACCGAGGCCACGGCCGACGCCGTGATCAAGGCGCTCGCCGCCAGCGCGGGACAGGCGGCCTGACATGTCGCCCACCGACACCGTGTCGAGCTTCCTCCGGGCTGTCGGCGCGCGCGACGTCGAGTCGGCGCTGCGCACGGTCGATCCGAACGTCCGCGTGAACTTCTACGGCCTCGGGGTCTCCGGCACCGGCGTGGCCACCCTCCGGCCCGTGCTGGCGGACACGGCTCGGGCGTTCCCCGATCTGCTGCTGACCGTCAGGCGGCTGATGGGCCTCGGCTCGAGCGTCATCGCCGAGCTGACGATCGAGGGCACGCAGGCCGACACCTACGCGGGCGCCATCAACCAGGAGAAGCACCTCGATCTCAACGAGGCCTGGCGCTTCGAGGTCGACGACGGCCGGATCAAGGCCATCGATGCCTACTGGTGCCAACAGCAGCTCTACCGCCGCCTCGGAGTGAAGCGGTTCGACCAGATCGCGATCGTGTGAGGAGACACCCATGAGCATTACCGAGACAGCACCACTCACCGCCGCCGACTACGCCGCGGTCGTGGACGAGTTCTTCGCCCGCTACCGAGCTCAAGACGTTCGCGGCATGGCCGAGCTGTGCACCGTCAACGCCGACTTCTCCTACCCACCGTTCGAGATGTGGGGCAAGCAGCGCGTCCTGCGCGGCGACGGCAAGGTCGGCACCGTCGGACGGGCCATCTGGACCGGCCTGATCCAGGCCTTCCCCGACCTGACCAACGTCGTACACCGCATCGAGGCCAACGACGACGGCGACGCGGCCGTCCAGGTGGACATCGCCGGGACCCAGCAGTCCGCGTGGGGAGCCGTGCAGCCCGCCGGCAAGCACTTCAGCGAGCCACACCTGTTCCTGTTCCACCTCAACGAGGAGGGCCTCATCACATCCCTGACCGCGTACTGGAACAACGCGGGGATCAGCCAGCAGCTCGGCCACCTCGAAGTCGACTAGGAGGACACACAGATCATGACGTTGCTGAAGAGAGAAGAGTGGCAGGGGTTCGTCCGGGACGTGGACTGGACGCCGACGTACGTCGACGAGGAGGCCATCTTCCCCGAGTGGCACTGCGGTACCGGCAAGGTGCCCCGGGAGGCCTGGCTTGACTGGGAGGAGTCCTACAAGGTCACTTACCCGGAGTACGTCGCTACGCAGCGCGAGAAGGAGTCGGCGGCCTACGCGGTCAAGGCCGCGCTGCAGCGCTCGAACAACTTCGACCATCTCGACGAGGGCTGGAAGTCGGCCACGAAGATCCACTTCGGCGGCGTCGCGCTCGTGGAGTACGCCGCGGTCCTCGGCGAGCTGAAGATGGCGCGGTTCGGGCTCAACGGCGCCTGGCGCAACATGGCCACGTTCGGGCAGCTCGACGAGATGCGGCACGCGCAGATCACGACCTTCTTCGGCCACGAGTTCATCGCGAAGGACCCGCAGTACGACTGGACCCAGAAGGCCTTTCAGACCAACGCCTGGGTTCCGATCAGCCTGCGCAACCTCTTCGACGGATTGATGATCGCGCCGAACGTCGTCGACCTGGCGATCGAGCTGCCCTTCACCTTCGAGACCGGCTTCACGAACCTCCAGTTCGTTGCGCTCTCCGCCGACGCCCTCGAGTCCGGCGACGTCAACTTCGCCAACATGATCTCCTCGATCCAGACCGACGAGGCGCGGCACTCCCAGCAGGGCGGCCCGACGATGGAGATCCTCGTCGAGCACGACCCGGTGCGGGCGCAATGGGTCCTCGACAAGTCGTTCTGGGGCTGTGCCCGCTCTTTCGCGGCGCTCAGCGGACCGGCGATGGACTACTACACGCCGCTCGAGCACCGGAAGCAGTCCTACCGCGAGTTCATGGAGGAGTGGGTGATCGACCAGTTCATCCACACTATCGAGGACTACGGGCTGAAGAAGCCGTGGTTCTGGGACGAGTTCATGCGCGGTCTCGACACCTGGCACCACGCGCTCCAGATGGGGCTGTGGTACTGGCGGCCGACGCTGTGGTGGCGCCCGAAGGCCGGCGTCTCCAAGGAGGAGCGCGAGTGGCTGGTCGAGAAGTACCCCAACTGGGAGACCGTGTACGGCGACAAGTGGGACGTCATCATCGACCAGGTCAACGCCAACAACGTCGAGGCGACGCTTCCCGAGACGCTGCCGTGGCTGTGCAACACCTGCCATCTGCCCTGCTGCAACGCCACCCAGTCCAGGGACGGGCGCTGGCGGGTGCGCAGCTGGCAGCTGGACTACGACGGCCGCAGGTACCACTTCTGCACCAACGCGTGTCGCCAGATCTTCTGGAAGGACCGCGACAACGTCAACCACGAGACGGTCATCGACCGCTTCCTGGCCGGTCAGATCCAGCCGATGGACGTTGGCGGGATCCTCGCTTGGATGGGTCTGACCCCCGAGGTGATGGGCGACGACCCCGACTACGCCGCCTGGACCAGGGACTACGTCGGCCGCACCGCGTCGGGTCTCGCCGTGCCGGCAGGGGTGGGTGCCTGATGAGCGCCCCGCAGGTCGAGCTCGGGGTGGAGGACCGGGCCCCGGAGCTGGTGCCGCTCAACGCCATCTTCGCCACCGACTTCGTGCAGATCCTCGTCCCGGTGACCACGGCCAACACAATCGCCGAGGTCGCCGAGGCGGTGGCGCACCACGTGGAGGGCAAGCGGGTCCGCGCTCTCCCCTACCCGAAGGTCGTCTTCCACAACGGGCGGCGACTCCCACCCGACATCACAGTCGCCGAGGCAGGCATCGCCCCGCTCGATCACGTGGCCGTCGAGTACGACGTCCCGGAAGGACAGTCATGAAGCACCCCGTCGGGCCCATCCTGCGGATGGGCGACCAGATCGAGGACGTCATCGCGGCGATCCGTGAGGACAACCCCGAGCAGGAGGTGGAGGTGATCGACCGGGGCTCCTACGTCCGCGTCCAGAGCGACGGTCGTCTCCGGGTCACCGAGGAGACCCTGCGGCACCACCTCGGCTCCGACTACGAGATCCGGTCCTTCGGCACGATGATGTCCTCGTTCGCCGGCCGGGTCGTCACCACCAGCACCGACATCGTGTGGGAGAAGATCAAGCGCGACGCGCCCGAGGGGGAGCTGGTCCGATGAACGACAGCACGCCGCGCCCGCGCGGGCGCCGTACCTTCACCGCCTTCGGCGAGGTGCGCCGGATGCCCAGCGAGTACGAGATCGTCACGCATGCCCAGAACTGGACGACGCGACAGGGCCGCTCCGCACCGCTGGAGCAGAACCCGTCCTCGGCGGGGAACCTGTGGTTCGTCACCTACCGCGAGCAGTCGCCGCTCCAGGCCGAGGACTGGGAGAAGTTCCGCGATCCCGACGCCATGACCTACCGCGCCTACGTGAACGCGCAGGCGGAGTCGGAGGCGAAGATCCACGGCGTGCTCGAGGAGTACGCCGACCTCGGCGCGGATGCGAAGCTGGACCCGGCCTGGATCGAGACGCTCGGCACCCTGCTGACGCCGTCGCGCTACTACGTCCACGGCTGCCAGCAGGTCGAGGCCTACATCGGCTACATGGCGCCGACGTCGTATATCACCAACGCAGCCGGGCTTTCCACGGCCGACTTCCTGCGCCGTGTGACGACGATCGCCTACCGCACCCGTACGCTGCAGTTGGCCCATCCTGACGCGGGGATCGGGACGTCGCGCGAGCGCTCGCTGTGGCAGAAGCACGAGGGATGGCAGCCCGTGCGCAGGGCCATCGAGTCGGTGCTGGCGACCTATGACTGGGGCGAGGCGTTCACCGCGCTCAACCTCGTCATCCTCCCGACGTTGGACGACGTCCTCACCCGTCAGCTCGGCGAGGTCGCGGTCGCGAACGGAGACAACCTCACCTGGCTGGTCCAGCGCTTCCTGGCCGCGGACGAGCAGCGACGCGGACGCTGGAGTCGAGCGCTCGCGGACTTCGCCGCCCAACAGCGGCCGGCGTCGGGAGCCGCGGTGCACCAGTGGATCCGACGCTGGACGCCGTTCGCCGACGAGGCCGCCGCAGGACTCGGCTCCATCCTGGCCACGGTCCCGACGCAGCGGCGCTCCGTCGACGACATCGTCGCCGGGGCTAGCGCCGCACGAGAGGCGTTCCTCGACGGGCTCGCCTCGTCGGGCGACACCACGGTGGCGGTATGAGCTCGCCTGACGTGACGATGCACGAGACCCTCCACATCGACGATCTGTGGGAAGGTGACATGGCCCCCGTCGAGGTGCGGGGCACCAAGGTGCTGCTCATCAACATCGACGGCCAGGTGCGGGCCTATGAGAACCGGTGTCCCCACCAGGCGTGGGCGCTCGACGAAGGCGACTTCGACGGCGAGGTACTGACCTGCGTGCGGCACATGTGGTCGTTCGACGCGGCCACCGGAGCGGGCGTGAACCCGTCGGACTGTGCACTGACCAGCTTCCCATGCGACGTGGGGCCCGACGGGATCATCCGGGTGGACGTCGGATGACGTCGCGACGTCACGTCATCGTAGGCGGCGGCGTGGCCGCAGCCTCGGCTGCGGCCACCCTGCGGGAAGAGGGGTTCGACGGCGAGGTCCTGATCGTCAGCGACGACGACCACCCGCCGTACGAGCGACCGCCGTTGTCCAAGCAGCTACTGGCCGACGACAGTAAGCCGCTGCCTACCCTGGTCCGGCACCACAGTTGGTACGCCGAGCACGAGGTCGAGCTGCGGCTGGGCACCCGGGCGGTCAGCATCGACCCGGGATCCCAGGTCGTCCGCCTCTCCGACGGTGAGCAGGTGCAGTACTCCGCCCTCCTGCTGGCCACCGGCGTACGCGCCCGGGAGCTGCCTAACTCGGCGAGCTCACGCATGCTCACTCTCCGGTCGGTCACGGACGCGGTGCGGCTGCGCGAGCGTCTCGCCTCCGCGCGTCAGGTGCTGATTCTCGGTGGCGGGTTCATCGGCTGTGAGGCCGCCTCGACGGCGATCGCGATGGGTAAGCAGGTCACGATCGTCGAGCGGACGGCAACGCTCATGGAGGCCGCGCTGGGACCGGCGATCGGCGGGGTGATGACCGACCTGCACCGTGCCGCCGGCGTGCAGGTCGTCACTCGCAGCGTCGTCCATTTCGTGGAGGACACGCCGTCGACGACGCTCGTCCACACCGATCGCGGCACCTTCGAGGCGGACCTGGTGATCGCCGGCGCCGGCACCCGGCCCAACGTGGAGCTCGCCGTCGATGCGGGCCTGCGGGTGGAGGGCGGCGTGGTGACCGACGAATTCTCCCAGACCACCGCGCCGGCCATCTTCGCTGCCGGCGACGTCGCCGCCGCCTACCACCCCTTCTACCGCACCCACCTGCGGGTCGAACACCACGACACCGCGATGCGCCACGGCGCCTCCGCGGCACGCAACATGCTCGGCCTGAACGTGCCGTTCAACGAGACGCACTGGTTCTGGAGCGAGCAATACGGCCACTCGCTGCAACAGGTCGGCCGTGCCGGTCCGGCGGACGAGGTGGTCGTCCGCGGCTCTCTCGACGCGCTGGACTTCTCCGCCTTCTGGGTGCGCGAGGGGCGGATCATGAAGGTGATCTCGCTCAACCGCCCCAAGGAGGTGCTCGCCACGCGTCGCCTGCTCTTCGCCGAGCACACGGTGAGCGACGACCAGCTGCGCGACGAGTCGCTGGCGCTCAACCGACTCGTCCCGCGCCCGGTCCACACTCGTCGGGAGGCCTCATGATCGCCAGCACGGTTCGCATCGCGGAGCGCCAGGTCAGGATCGCCTCAACGGAGGCCGCGGCCGCCCTGGATCGGGTGCGTGGCCTCGATGTGGTCACGGCAACGGCGAAGCTGCGCTTCGGACCTGGCCGAACCTATGAGCCACTGGCGCGCGTGCTCGACCGAGGTGTCGTACGGGCACGCAGCGCGGGCGTGGACCCGTCCCGGCTCGTCGTCGTGGCAGCCCGCGCCAGCACGGGCGAGGAGATTGTCCGGGTACGCCGCAAGGGGCACGGGAAGGCCGACTGGATCACGAGCCCCACCAGCGACATCTCCCTCGAGCTCGCGCCGGTCGGCGTCCTCGCCACGCTCGACGCCGGGTCGGACGCCGGGTCGGACGCCGGGTCGGACCTCGGACAGGCTTCGGCTCACAAGGCAGCGGCTGCGGCCGCACCGGTACCGGCCGCGGCCCCGCGCAGCGACGACCCGCTCGCCTCGGCCGTGCGCGAGCGCCTCTTCGACGTGATCGATCCCGACCTCGGCGTCAACGTCATCGATCTCGGCTTTGTGCGCGGTGTCGTGGTCGAGGGCAGCACTGCGCTCCTCACAATGACGCTCACCTCAGCCGCGTGCCCGCTGACAGATGTGATGGAGGACCAGATCCGCCACGAGCTCATCGGCGACGCAAGCACGCCCGGCATCGTCGCCGACTTCGCCGTCACCTGGGTGTGGTCGCCGCCGTGGACGCCTAGCGACGTCACCGACGACGGCCGCGAGCAGCTGCGTGCCATCGGCTTCACCGTCTGACTCACCAACCCGGAAGGACCCACCATGGAACACGTCGTGATCGCCACCTGGACGGCACGGGCGGAGACGCGCGAGCGGATCGCAGAGATCCTCACCGAGATGACCCCGGGGAACCGCGCCGAGCCGAAGATGCTGGAGTTCCGTGCCCACGTCAGCACGAGCGATCCGAACACCTTTGTGCTGTACGAGCGCTACGCCGACGAGACGGGCTACGAGGATCACCGGTCGACAGAGGCGTTCCAGAAGCTCGTGCTCGGTGAGGCCATCGGGCTGCTGGCGGACCGGAAGATTGAGACCGTGACGCCGCTGCTTGACGAGTCCGACCGGTGAGCCAGGGAGCAGTCGCCGGGACATCCCTCGCCGAGGCGTGGGCCCAGCGGGTCGCCCGCTCGCGGGACGCCGTCGCGCTCACCTACTTCGATCGGAGCCTGACGGCGGCCGAGGTGGACCGGCTGGCCGAAGCTCTCGGGGCGGGGCTGCAGGACCTCGGCGTACGTCGTGGCGACCGGGTCGGGATCCGCCTGCAGAACGTGCCGCAGTTCCCGATCATGCTGCTGGCGCTCTGGAAGATCGGTGCCGTCGCCGTTCCGATCAACCCGATGTACCGAGCAGCCGAGCTCCGGCACCTGATCACAGACTCGGGGGCCGTGGGTGTCGTCTGCGAAGCCGGCGAGGACGGCGATCTCCACCAGGCGCTCGATCAGGCGGAGACCTGGGTCCTGACGACCGCCTCCCGTAGCTGGCAGGGTCGGGACGACTCGCGCGTCTTCGACGTCGACGGCGCCGCCGGCGCCGGAGGTGACGGCGCCGAGCTCGAGCAGCTGCTGGCGCGGCACAGGAGTCAGCGTGCCCGGCCGGTGCGGATCGGCCCCGACGACATCGCGATGCTCACCTACACCTCGGGGACGACCGGCCCGGCGAAGGGCGCGATGAACACCCACGCGAACGTCCTGAGCGCCGCCGGCGCCTATGCCCGGTGGGTGGAGCTCGATCACGACGTCGTGCTCGCGATCGCGCCGCTGTTCCACATCACCGGCGCCGTCCTCAACGGCGTGCTCGCCCTCCTCCATGACGCGCAGCTCGTGCTCGCGGACAGGTTCCGCGCGGAGGTCGTCCGTGACGCCATCAAGGAGCACCGCGTCACCTTCACGATCGGGGCGATCACCGCGTTCAACGCGCTCCTCCAGGTCAGCAACGCCGAGGACCTCCGGTCCTTGCGACGCGTCTACTCGGGTGGGGCGCCAATACCGCCGGCTCTCGTGGAACGGGTCCGGCACGACGCGGGCTTCTACATCCACAACGTCTTCGGGATGACCGAGACGACCTCGGCCGTCATCGCGGTCCCCCCGGACAGGACGGCGCCGGTCGACGGCGCGAGCGGGACCCTCTCGGTCGGAGTCCCCTTGCCGGGCGTGGTCGCCCGGATCGTTGACGAGAAGGGCGATCCGGTGCCCGACGGGGTCGAAGGGGAACTCGAGCTGTCCGCGCCGCAGGTCGTCCCGGGCTACTGGAACAACCCGGCGGCGACGCGTCGTGCGATGCCGGAGGGTCGCCTCCGGACGGGCGACGTCGCCATCCGTGACACCGAGGGCTGGATCTACCTCGTGGATCGGCTCAAGGACCAGATCAACGTCTCCGGCTACAAGGTCTGGCCGCGCGAGGTGGAGGACGTCCTCTACGAGCACCCGGCTGTCATCGAGGCCGCGGTGGTCGGCAAGCCGGACGACTACAGCGGAGAACGCGTCGAGGCGTACGTGTCGTTGCGCGACGCCGCCACCGCACCCGAGGACCTCACGGCGTTCGTGCGGACGCGCCTGGCGGCGTACAAGTGCCCGCGGCGGGTCCAC
>Ga0164242_10005991_pt1 | contig 13442 bp, 17 predicted proteins | sample OricomgcompostMG_FD_108783 | JGI IMG/M metagenome (GOLD analysis project Ga0164242, IMG submission 108783) | Miracle-Growth compost microbial communities from Emeryville, California, USA - Original compost - Miracle growth compost (MG) ...
AAACAAACCCAAAATCCTGATAATTGTATCCCGGCCAAAATAACATAAAAAAAAAAAAAAAAAAAGAAGTAAAAGAGGAAGAACCAAAAGAGGAGTCGGTAATGTAGGAGGTCTCTCCTACTCTAACGAAGATAGCGGAAGTGCTTAACCGCTTGTGGCCTCCTCGGCCACCAAATCGTCCCACCGCTTCCGGCAGGTCGAATTGCCAAACAAGTATGTCCCACCGTTATCGAAGATGTACTCGGCGACTTGCTTCCACGGAATCTTAGCTTTGGCTATTTCATCGCTGCGGGAAAGCGTGCGGACAGCTTGTTCCAGGAGGCGGAGCTGTTGTGTGCCAACGAGGTCAGTCCACGGACGAGGGAGAAAAGAAAAAGGGGGAGGGCCGCCCCGGAACTTGCGGAAAGGTAGCTATGGAAGACTCACATCATTCTCTGTCCACTCAGGCTTCCGCACCCTCGCGTCCCGGTGCTTGGTCAGCGTTCGGAAACGTCCGCGCAGCGTTGACTCAGCCTCGATGAACCCGCCCTTGCGTCGGATCTCCTTGTACGTCATCCCTTCGAGCTTGCTCCGCACCAAGAACTCGTCCCGAAGGGACCGCTCGTGCGATAGGGCCGCTGGGCTGGAGGGCGCAGGCATAGGACCCGGAGGTGGTGAGGGGGCACGCTCACTATCGCGAGCGGCAGCAGCGGCGGCGGCAGCGGACCTCGTGCTATGCTTCTTACTAGCGGCGGTGGTGGTTGCGGCGCTGCTTTTACCCGAGGATTTGGGTTGCTTCCTGTTACTACCCTTAGTTCCCTTGGATCTGGTGGATGGAGCAGAGCCTTCTTCGGCAGATGTCGCCCGCGAGGCTACCCTGCGGCTGCTGCCCATGATCAGGGGCATGTATCGCGGGTGAGAGGACTTGTCCGGGAGCTGTTTGCGTGCCCGCGCAGCTCGGACAGACTTGGAACTTGGTTGCTGCCTAGTCGGGTCCGAAGGAGGCTCGGCCTCGAGCGGTGTGAAAACTCTGTCGGACTCGCTGCCCGCCGCCAGGTAGTTTGTGTGGTTTGACTCTGAAGATGACTTGTGCGTGGGAGACGGGTTGATCCGAAGGAGCTTGGGCGAGACTGTTTGCTCCATTGGCCTAGGGAATAGGTCGTGTTGGGGAAGTTGAGGGGATGGGCGGAGGTCGATGGACTGGGCGGGTTGGGAGTTCAAGGGGAGCTGCCCTGACTGGGGATAAAAACTGATAGCGGGTTCGTTGCCGGAACTGGCGACGGAAGGCCATGGGATTTGGGTGTGATCATGCCCGATCATGAGGGAACCCATTACTTCTGACGCTCCGCTGGACGAGAAACTCCCTTGGATGGAGTTGATACTGGGGGCATAATCAAGCGAACCCATGGGAGGAACCATGTTTCCCGTCGCCCTGTTCCCCATGTCGCAACTTGGAAGGCCGTGGAACTCACCCCCGTACTGATCGGGAATATTGTTGGGTACCAAGTGCTGCCATTGGGTTGGGGTGAGGGTTGCCCGGAAGCCTGAGGTCGTTCCGGCTGCTGGCCAGGTGTAATAGAAGTGGTCTTGCACGGGGGCTTGGGTGGGGAATATTTGGGTTGAAGGATACCCGACCCTGGAATATGGGTGGAGTGAGACATAAGAGGAGTCCGGAAGGTCTTTTGCAGAATGATCTATCATGGGGTATCCGTTCTCCATCTGCCGGGGCTCTATGTCAACGGTGTTGCTTCCAGGGGGGAAGAACAAAGAACGAGTGCTTACTAGGGAGTCTTCGTCTCTTAGTTCACCTGCCTGTTGATACCAAGGTTCCTCGGGCTCTGCCTTTAGCCCGGCTCCTCTCCACGCGTCGAACGTGTTGGCTGACATCTCTGCGAGGCGCTTGTATAGGAGAAGGGTCTTTCTCTGCTCCAGGGTGGCGGCAAAGGTGTCGGGGCCCTGCCAGACCACCCTGGGTCCGGACGTACTGATAAACATTTTTTGGAGAGACGGGTCCTTCGTTAGGTATAGCCGAAGTCTACCCTCTAGGGCGGATCGCGATGCCGAGAGAATGTCTGGTGCTGGAACCCTTCCTGCTGATATCCCGTTCACCGCTGCTTCTAATGGCCTTCTACGCCTGTCTCTTGTGGGATGTCGTCTTCCCGTGTTCTACGTCCCGCTCCGAGCCGGGCGAACGAACCACCGCCGCAGTCAGTTCGTCAACGTAGATGGCGGTCAAGTATGCTGCAGTCTGGTGCCGATGCAGGTTCTGTGTGAGCTCCCGGTGGGGATAGGAGGGGACGCTGGGACTGCTCTGCGCTGTTCTTGCAGGGCCGTTGCGTGACTTACTTGACAAACGCCCTCAAGGGTGACCGATGATGGTGGATTGCGGACAGGAATACCAAGTCCTTCAGGGATGTCCACTGGGCGTTGTTGAGCTGGGCATGGAGTGGTCCGGGTCGTTGATAGGGATGCTCAGGTTTTGGTCATGTCCGTCACAGATTCACAAAAAAAGGTAGTTGGCATGAACTCAGAAAGCGCAGTTGGTCTGAATCAGGGGCTGGCTGATATACACATTTTCTCGGCATCTCCGGACTCGTTCGATGCGTCGTACTTAAGCCATGAGAACCTCGAGTTCTCAGGGATTCCGAGTTTTGATAGCTGTTGCTCTATTGTCCAACCAGGGTATAACCGTGTCCCATACCCCAGGGTCACGGCCTTCATCCCGTTTCTTTTGCCGTAAGGGAGATTGGAATAAGGAACGATGCCATCCACAAAAGCAGGCCTTACTCAAAGGAGCGATGCGACTTCCAAATCCGTCGAGGAGACGGTCCATTTCTTCGACCCCTATCCTAGACTAGAAGCCGTTCCTACGAGCCGAGTTTCAAAGGGTATCCATGGTCGAACCTGTCACATATCAGACAACTCTATCTGAGGATTTATCCCGCGCTGCGGAGCCTTCTTCTAGGATTTGAGTGATGGGGTGGTGGTTTAGGCTTTTGGGCGTTGGGCGGAGGCCGCGGCTGGGCTTGATATGGAAGGAAGGCTGTCACTGGCTCTCGGGTAACGACACAGGACCGCCCGCGATCCGACATGACGGTTTTGCTTGAGCCAGAAACTTGCCGTGTATGGCCGTCCAATGTTTGACTGGAGTGAGAGGCGCCGAGCCCACACGCTCTCCTCACAACTACCATCCGTCGGGAGGCTGCATGCGCCCGACCTCTCCCACGTTGGCCAGAACTAGTAGTCTACTTAGCCATCCTCAAACGCCATTCACCGGGTTTTCAAATAGTGGTAGATGTGCATTGGGCCAAGTCCCCATGTGAAGGTGCCTAGGATAACACGTTGGTGGGAGGCTTGTCGGTTGTTGCCGGGCCCTGCCTTAGGGCCACGATCGATCTCCTAACTACCAACCATCGAGTTTCCAGGATTAACAACCGAGCCGAATGTTCAGCTGGCAGTGTTATGACTGGCGATTGCAACAGCGCAAACAACGACGATCTCCGGGTTCGACTCATGGTACCCGACGATTTGTTTGTGCCGCTGGAACGGAAAACATGACAGATCCCCTCGGCGTGACGGCCCTAGCAAATCCCGATTTCCCCTCTCAGAACACCTCGCATGCCACCGCTATAGAAACGATCCGTTCCACGGCAGCTTTCATGCTTGTAGCTACATGAGCCTTACATCCCCACACCACTTCTAACGGCAAGTCACCGTGCATTTCGCATGTACCCTCCCGCCATACTGGGATTTACTTGAGCCGCGGCTATCCCATCCGTGGCCCCGAGCGCCACGTCTTTGCTTTTCTCAAGACTCGTAATAGCATCCGAACGCACATATCGGATGACCCTCGGAATCGGCTCGCCCGGCTCACTCCCACCTTTTTGGACGTACTTTTGGGCAGCGGGGAAACATGTCTACCGCAAACAACCTTGTCATAATTGCGCTTTCGCCACGCCTAAAGGGCAAGTCTGGAGGTAGTTGATCATGGGTATCACGCAACCAAACTCTCTTCGTCGTCAACATGCTAATCACCCAGTCAGGACGTAGCCTAGCTACCATGGTTCTGCCGGGTAGCTGACGACAGTTGAACGAAATCGCCCGCATGCGAGACATGCGAGCCAGTAAGTACACAGTAATGGCCCGAGTACATTGCATCCCTTTGGCCGTTTGAGACCCATCGACACTGATTGGGGTATGTGGCGCGTTTTGTGGAATCATGTGTAACGGACCCTGCTCTAACTTTGCTGCGCAAGTTGCCGCTGTTGTCTCGGGAAGACCCCGGCCAATTGCCGCGGAGGCTTGAATGATCTGGACCCCCAAAAGCTCCTCCATCGGGGGAGTAGCAGGCCTGGATACCATGGCCTCCAAGTAGACCCAAGTTACTTCTGTTCCTCTCAGCTCCCAACGTGCGTGTGATGGGCCCTCGCCAACCCCAATCGCCGTGCGCCCTACCCTAATTCTCTACACACCCAAAGCGGAAATAAACATCCCGCCTATATCTATTTGTTGGACGCCGACTCGCCGAAGGATCGGTGAAACGGCTTGAGCGCCACATGGGGCGAAGCAAGGCACTGAGACCGCTGACTCACCACCTTGCTCACCGTTGACAGCCTGCCGGGTCAAGATAGCCATCGTTGCATCGCATCTTGGTACACAGGCAAGTTAACCTGCTCACCAGTCACAGACGCTTTGCTGAAAAATCGGACAAGCCATAGATCGCTATTTTAGATTTCGCCGTGAGGAGTACAGAGAAAAAGGAGCAACCGGCGTACGTGCGAGAAGCATGCCACCCACTACTAACGTGAGACGACCCAGCAAACGAGAGCGATGTGGACAAGTGCCATGGTCGGGAGTCCCGGGAGGTTCAATTCTCGTCCTCCTAGATGTAGAAGTTAGCTGGTTGGGTAAAACGGGCTCGTCCGATGCGAACGCAAGTACAACACAAATGAGGTGTCTAACCACCATTTATTAGATAATAACACTCCACGATGGTTCGCCTCTCGTCAGATGCCATTCGTATTTGAACTCTTCCCATGCGTTGTAGCTAACTGAAAAAGGCGAGGTTTACTTGGCTTGGACTGTTGGTATGTTGATAGATAGAGAAGCGGGAGAGAGAAATACCGAAAAGGAGGGTGGCAGTCGTCTGCGAACTCCCGGAACCCCTATCTCTCAGCACGGACCTCACGGCCGCAGCCCCTTTTATGATGCTCCTCTCTTAGAGTTTGACATCACACGTTCTAAGCCCTACAGCAATCGTAGTTAGTAACGGTACAGGCCACCTAAATTATGTTTGTGAGTAGCATATTTCCCTCATTCGAAATCAGAGCTGTCCCAGGAGAACACCCCCTCCTCCGAATAAAGAAACCAAGGCGTGTTTGAGGAAGAACAATGCAGATTGACGGACTAAATTAGGCGTAACAACCTCATTATTATTATGCCTTATTGCCAAACACCTTTGCAAAGGCACTTAGATAGACAAAGATGACAATAGGGACGGACCGTCTGTAGTCTATGGACAGCCGCTTTGACCAAGGGATAATATGATCCATTGTTTTAGACAACCAAAAGAACTGTTGACAGTCGGAATTGTATATAAACCGGCCAGGCCTGGCATACGTAGAGAACCCCAGACACTCCAAGCAGAGTGGACGAGTCCTCGAACGAACCCGATCACAAGTATTGCCCCGTGGTCGCTGGGTGACCAAACCGGGATACCCAACACTGAGCAGCAATACTACCCCAGAGGTCGGGGAGAATTCCCGCGTCGACATGGATCAGATCCCAGCAGGAAGCCAAGAGGAGATACTGGAGAGGCGCTGCGGTGGTTGTTATAAGCGCAAGCCAAACCAGGAATTCGAGCCAAACTTTGCCACTTGTGCCCCGTGCCGAGCCGAGCAGAGGGAGAAGTCAAGGATTATGTGCTACCGTTGCCTGATACGTCCCCGAAGGACGATTGTCGCGGGAGTCGACAAGGTGGGGGCTCGCACCTGTGACCCTTACTCCAATCGTATGCGTCAACAGAAGGCTAGAGCAATTGAGTTGGGCAACTGCTCTAGATGCCTGGTACGTCCTGCTAAACAGGGCCGCCGGACGTGTCAGAGCTGCTTGGACAAAAGGGCGCATTACATGCAGAAGGTGCGACGTGCTGCTACTGCTGCTGTCGCCCCCGCGCCCACCGCAACGGAAAAGAGTCGAGGTGAGGACGATGCGGCCGAGGGCCCTTGCAAGGCCCAGGTTGCTGGGTCCAAAAATGGGCTCTGGAAGATGATGATTGTTTACATCTTGAACTCCTGATATGTTTGCGTCTTTAGCAGAGCTGAATTGCGCGTGGTGAGGTAGGCTAATTTGAACGCTAAGTGCTGGGAAAGCCAGGGCGAGGTAGGTAAGTGCGAACGGTAAGTGCTGGACGCGGCGAATTTGTTGCTAGGAATTAGGTTGAATGTATTTCCTAGTTAACCCAGCTCCATTATATCTCAGATCTTCATGATTATGCGACATGGAATGGCATGCAATCGTGACTACTCCTAGGTAGGGACATTCCAACCGTACCTGTTCTACCAGCAAAGTTTCCAGCTAACACGTCCTCTTCCAAGCTAATAGTATTCCCAAGCGCAAGGGGTGAAGCGTACGACCAAGCGGCTCCCATATTAAGCATCCTCCACTAGAAATTCGATCCCATGTCCATCGAGGAGGTATTTGACCCCGCTGAAGTGGCTCGCCATGGATACCTGCCCCTCTACACTCCACGTAAAGGGGATCTTTATCAGGAACGTGACCTTCCGTAACTTGGGTAGATGACTGGGACAAGACATGGCAAAGTGCTCGAGTATCCTTATGGCCTTGGCGCGATAGTCTTGCTTCAACTGGTAATGAGTGATCATGTCTATAACCGACCAGTCTACCATGTCCTCATACGTGTCGATATCATCCTCCCACCACTCCTCCAGCGTGAGCTCCACAAGCGCTGGGGGCAACAGGTCAACCAACGGGGTGAGCAGGTTAGCCGGATTGTTCCCGTAGAGAACACACAGCTGGATGCAGAGCTTCTCAAGGTGAGCGAGTTCCGAGAGGCACGACAGGCGTCCCTCCGGTCCGATCAGGGCCTCGAATCCGCGACAGTCAAACCACCCGACGTCGAGGTGCCGCAGCTTCGTCGAATGCTCAAGGAGGGCCGTGTCTAGAGACTCGGGGTGGGCGTGAGTATCGTCGCCCCCGGGCCCGTGGTCGAAGTCGTCTTCCCGGCGGGGAGTCATGTACAGCGTTTGGAGATCTGGAGCGTTCTTCAGGACCTGGTGGAGATTCCTGGGGCACGCGATGCTGTTGTGGAGGTAAAGGTGCCGGATCCCCCTCAGGTAAGGCGGCCGCTTGTGAGGCCTGTCTCTCTTCGTCACGGCCCAGACACCATCATCACTGCTGACTTCTAGGGTCGTCAGGTTGGGGATGCATTCGAAGAGCGGCCAGTAATCACGGGCCTGGCAACCCCAAACCTCGGGAACCTCGCAGCTACAATCGTCACTTTCGAAATGTTCGAGGAGCTCCGGGTCGCCTTGCAGCAGGAGCGTCTCCACGTTTTGCAATGGCGGCCGGATCTCCGCATCCAGGTCCTCATCTTGGTCCTCATCCATGCCCTCATGTAGGTCTGCATCCTGGCGCGCATCCTGGCGCGCATCCAGGTGCGCCTCCCAAGCGTCCCAAGCCTGGAAAAACTTCTCAAATAGAAGCCTGTACTCTGGGTGATCGTCACATATTGGCACCTGGAGCATTAAGGTCTCGAGGTTCTTGAGATATGTAAGGATGAAGAACATCAAGACCTGAGGAACTCCGTCAAAGTCGCCCGCGTGAGTGCTGAGGACCGGGAGGGCGACCACCATAATTTCCAGAGCCCGACCTATCGGGCTGCCCACAGCCAGGCCGGGGGAATGAGGATTGAAGGTGCGCAGAAGCTTTCCAAAGGATCTCCTTATTTCCCTCACGACCGAATCGCGCGTCAGGGTTAGATGGCAGGAGAGATAACGGGTAGAGTGGCCGAAGTCCTGCCGGTCGGTGAGGGTCCTGAGGAAGAGCAGCATGCCCTCCTCGTCTAGGATGGCGATTACGCGGTATAGCAGCGGGCGTGCGATAGTCGCAAAGTGTCGCGAGACCAGGTTGAGGCTCCACAGACCACGGCGACACCTCGTAAAGTCGTACCATGCCTCGCCCGGCACCAACTTGTCATAGCCGACTGGCTTGGTCTCCCCGATCTCCGGGGGATCGGGGACCAAGTGCTCGAAAATCTGGGCTAGGATCTCCCAGGGGAGCAGGGCGAGAGAGCGTTCCGATATAATCCCGTCCATGGCGACGACCAACAACAGACGGCCGGAAATGATGATACGCCGTCAAACTCCAGTTTTTTTTCTTTCGTTTTGGCAGAAATTAGGTATTTTCGAGATTGGAAGAACCCCACCGTTGTCGGTGGCATCCGGGAAGAACCGTCGATGGTGGGGTACCTAAGTACGTAGCTACGCCTAGCTTGGCAAGCTGTTAGTAAAGTACCTGATTTCGACTACATTTTGTGGAAACCTTTCAAGTAGCTTTCAATCATGGCATGCATTTTGTCACCACCTCACCTCATTAGAAGGGGGACGGTCATTCTTGGTCGGGGTCAAATCAGCACACTTCCTTTGTCATTCGTCCTTCAACCGTGTCCGAGGGCGACTTTCTTCTTCCTCCAATCGTCGGATGCAAAGAATACCAGAGAGACCGCGGCCAAGTGATGTATGAGTCTGGCTACCCTTCCTTACCTTTCGCCTTCTGCCTCACAGTTAAGGGACACATAGACGCTCGCATAGACACTCAATTTTTTTCATGAGTCCATTCAGATATCTCTAGCGATCTGATGTCTTAATTTGCACCCTTCCCACCTATCCACCTGCTACCTACCTAGGTATACTTGACCACTGCAACCACACCCTCGACTCCCTATGCCAGCATCCCGTCCAGGCCACGCTTCAATGTATCACCACGGGATCCCTCACAGATGTGGGTGTACGGGTACGACAGAGAAGTCACGAGTAAAATCTCGATCTGAAGAATAGGTAGCTGGTTAGATTAAATTATGGGTATTGGGCACCGGGAGGGGAGAAGCACCGCGTCGTAGTAGGATCGTCACGTTCAGTTACCTGGTTGCTTGCAATCATGCTTTGTGTTATCCTACCACATGTGTTGATGCAATCACTTGCACGGGAGAGAAACTTGGGGAAGAATTGTATTTATAGAGCTACTTTAGCTAAGTGCTCGTTTGTCCCATTTTCTCGTTACATGGTAGGAAGTGGCTTGAGACGTGCTCCCAAACAGTGACCCAGGGTTCCCAATTAGTTGGCGCCAGTAGGAAGTCGGCAGAGAGCCCGTCAGCTTGTATTTGGGCGTCCGCTGGTGTTATCGTCTAGTAGGGGCCCTTGCCCTTTCCGTCATGGTGGTCGTCGTCGTCATCGTCATGGTGGCCGTCGTGGTGGTGATCGTGGTGGCCATCGTGGTGGGGGTAGCCGTCGTGCTCGGGGTAATCGGGCTTGTGATCGTACTTCTCCTTAATAGGATAATCTGGCTTGTGAGGATACTCGTGGTGCTTGTGAGGATACTCGTGGTGGTGGTCAGGCTTATCGGGGTGGTCGGGGTGGTGGGGCTTCTCCGGGTAGCCGGGCTCGCCTGGGGAGGCCAGGGCGAAGGTGGCAAAGGCCGCGATGAGGGCGAGGGTGAACTTCATGATGATGGTGATGGGTTGTCAAGGTTGTCTTTAGGTTGATGAGGTGAAGTAGATGGTTTGGGTTTGTTGGTGTTGGAAGTGATGAGAAGATGGTGAGTGCTGATGAGGTTCTCGAGTCGATGACCACGGGGGGTATTTATATCTGGGAGAGGCAACGTTGCTCACCGTTGATTGCTACTCAAGGGCACGTAGCCAGCCTGGGCCCTTTGCTGCTCCGATACAAATCAGAGCGTGCCAGCCACATCCCTTGCGGTGGCGAGCTGTATGCGAGGCATCGGATATAGGATCAACATCGTTAACAACAGTACGGAGGTAGGACACCGGCCTCTCCCTGCGAGTCGCCTGTTTTACCTGGAAATCGCAGTTCGGTGGCTTCGTGCTTGAGCCTCCTGCCGTGGAGGATGAGACGAGACTGGGCTTGAGACTGGAATGCTCGATTAAGCGTCACTTACTTCGAGTGGCACTCCTCACTTGACAAAAAGACTCAAGAGTAACAAGGCGGCACAGCAGAGATCCAGAAGAGGAAGAATCTTCAATATTTGCCGCTATGTGGAATGGGACCGGCGAAACATCAATGGCAGCGGCATAACGGCCCGGAATGTCTCAAATGGATTGAAGAACGCGGAGTCTTGGGGAAGCAACTAGTCACCCTACGGGTCGATTGCTAACCTAGGATATTGTTGATTTGGACCAAACTGGCCTTTGGGTGGTCATACTTCTTATGAAATATCAAATTTATCAAAAGTGCGGCACCGAGGCAAAGTAGAAGTTGCCTCGAGCCTGGCAACGAGAGTCGTAAGGTAACCGTGACAGAGGGGGTTGATGCTTTGACGTCAAGCCGCCAGTCAACATTGATTCTGTTCAGCAGCACCATTCCATACCGTCGGGCTCTACCATTTTGCCGAGACGAGCTCATTGCAATGGCGATCTAGACGCGTCGACCACCTGACACACACACACGCGTTGACAATACCTCGCCCGTACTTGTGGTGTTGCCGAACGGTCTGGTTCAAGTCCCCATTGAAGGGAGCTTCCAGGTACAGGCATTAGGCTCAGGACATCCCTTGCTTGGTAAGACCTGATCGTCGATGGGACTCACTGTGAGCCTAGCGTTGGACCAAACTGCCAGGTTTGAGTTCGCGTCTGTGCTTTGAGCATCCCTTCCCCCCTCGTTGGATTAAGGTTTTCACATACATTGTTCGGCAGTATTAGTAAATTGCAAGACACCCTTAGATTCGACGTCTCACCAATCACGCGATGTTTATGGGCTATGTTTATGGGCTATGTAGACCATTACACCTTCACCCCAACTATTTGGTATATAAAAAACGGCCATCACGCCACTGGCTCCTGTGTCGCACGCAAGGACCTCGTTATTAGCTAGGTAGTATATCCGGGAATAATCCGTACCCCCAAACCAGAAATCAAGTCTAAATCAATTTGTGAACAAAAACACCCGCTCCGTAGACTAGCCTGCCAACTCAGCGGCATTGTTCCCCATACCGACAGGGTTCCTGGCCGGAGCTTCCATCGCAAACTGCTGCTGGACGGGAGACGTACTGCTCTCGGCCATCTTGGACGGGTCAGGCGACGGAGTCGACATCATGCCGCCTGTGGTGGGCGACCCGGAATGCATGGGAGGAGACCCCATAGGGGCAGGGTATGAGCCAGAATTCTGATAGCCCTGAACATAGCTGAAGCGGGGGTCATACGTGGACGGCGTGCCAGTTTGCGAGGGGTAGAGTTGGGGCCCTGGCGACATCTGACCCATCTGTGGGCCGGGCGACATCTGTTGCTGATGGTACTGCATGTTCGGGTCCTGCGGGTAGGACTGGTTCCCGGGCGGCGCGCCACCAGCGGGGGCTGCGGCGGCGGCTGAAGTCGCCGCCGCCGCAGCGGATGACGAGGCTGCCGGCCGCCAGCGGTAGAGATAGAGAATGCCCAGGATGATTAGGCCGATAACGGCGATGCCGCCGATGGTACCTCCGACGATGGGCCCGACAGGCGTCTTCTTCGAAGCGGCCTTCGTTTCTGTCGGCGTCGGCAACGGAATCGGAGAGGTCGTCGGGTCTGGTGTCGGTGTGCTCCTGCTGCTCGTGGTGGTCGTGGAGGTGAAGGGCTGGTAGTCCTGCATACGGTATGTTGTCCCCATACCGGCCGAGTAGCAGTCGACGATGGTGTATGTATCCGATGGGTGTGCACTCGAGGAGAAGAGGATCGTTCCACACGCCGGGTAGTCCGTACCAGAGCTGTAACGGTCAGTAAATATGCGAACTCGGGTAGAATGAAACGAAAAGAAAAGTGGGTTTACTCACCAGCATATCGTTCCTTGGCCACAGGTCGAGGATACGGTCAAGTCTGTCCTGTCTATACAAGTGGTGTAGAAGGTCGAGGCGCAGGAGCTCCCGGTCCCGATGCAGCAGCCACGGTAGTCGCCGATGTTGATACACGATGCCCCGATCCTACCACATGTATATGATGCCGCTGTAAGCAGTCACGGTCAGCATTCCACTCCATTTTCAACGAGCCGAGTCAAACATCTGAGTTCTCGGGGCAGACTTACACTTGTAGTCGGCGTACCAACCGCAGTAATCGCTAGGGAGGCTATAGTCGCGCTTGAACAGCTCCATGGCAGCGAGCTCGGGGCTCGAAGTCGGCACCGGGGAGATTCCGGTTGCGGTCTTCTCCACTAGTTCGGCCCTGTCCGTCTCCCGTGCCGGGGCCCATCTCGGTGCCAAGCCCCGGTTCAAAGCCGAGACCGGCAGGGCCAGGCACGCTGCCAAGACACCAAGCTTCCGCAAGTCCATTCCGGCCCTTCAAATTTTGCTAGGGACGACCCGAAATTTGCGGTTTTTGGGAGAGGAGGTGAAGGGGGAGGAAAAAAAGAGGAGCATGTTGGGTCGGGGTGGGTTGTCCCTTTGCTTTCTATCAAGCCAAAAACCCAACGCACCCATGTCAATAGCTAACCCAAGAGCAGCTAGGAAGGCGAGCCAACAGTGGCAGGATCAAATGAGATGGACAGAAATGGGCAAGATTGGACACTAGCTCGATTCTACCTGGCTTCTGATTGGCATTTCCATGCGGCTGAGCAGCCACTCGATGCAGCCGTAAGCACTGGGGCATCGGCGCCCGCCGCCTCTCAGCCAGCATGCAGGCCCCTAGGCCAGGATGGGATTAGAAGCTCCAACAGTGTAACCCTGCACCCTTGCTGTCGGTTCTATTTGTGGACGAGAAACATCGTGAAATGGCTCCGCCCCCGGCAGTCTCTCGTCAAGAGTCGAGACAGATCTGAAAATGCGTTTGCAAATGGGGGTTGAGCGACGAGAGCGAATTTGTGTGACTGATGTGAACTCATGAATCGTGAAGTCATTTAACTTCAGCAATCCATTCAGAGCGGCGGCTCCCGAGAGAGGTATCCGAACCTGCGGGATTTTTTCTGGCACAACGCGCTCTTTCAGCCCCAGTTGTGTGATGGGGTTATCGGTGGGCGGCAAATGCAATCAATAGCGCCACTCTAGGCCTCGGCCGCTAGTAAACCCGATATCTTGCATGGGCAGACTCAGCTCGCAGGTGGTGAGGCTCTCAGCTGCCCCTGTTGGAAGTACATAGTAGAGGGACCGCTTCGGATCGAAATCGAGGAGCAACAGATTGCTTGACTGGGATGTCCAGGTCAGCCCAGTGCTATTGCAATGGGCTGAAAAACTCTGTAATTGCCAATTGT
>Ga0164242_10005992_pt1 | contig 13442 bp, 11 predicted proteins | sample OricomgcompostMG_FD_108783 | JGI IMG/M metagenome (GOLD analysis project Ga0164242, IMG submission 108783) | Miracle-Growth compost microbial communities from Emeryville, California, USA - Original compost - Miracle growth compost (MG) ...
ACAGCACTATGGGCACTAAGGAGTTAGCCTGCTCGGCCGGTGTCTGTGAAGTAGTAGATTTGGTGAACTGATGTCAAGTCCAGAAGACCGTAGTAAGCATTCCAGAAGACTTAAGAAGAAAGTCCAAGTCCGTCGTCGTTCTCAGGAAGGGAAAGAATTGTCTAGCAAGAAATATCGTCAGAGAGTAGTCCTCGATAAAAGAGGTCGAGAGCATGACCTCGGAAGGATCACCTTCCGGCAGTTGATAGAGGCGATCCAGGAAGACAATGAATGATATATGTAATGCTAATGACTTTCTTTCTCGGAAACGGGACAGTCACAGTCAGCCATACGACGACTAAGAATAGAATTGAATGTGAGAACTTCTCAGTCTTAGTTGCTAAGGATGAAATCAGACAGCATCCAGATTGGAATATCCAGTGGCTTGACGTTCAGTGCATAAAGGTAAAAAGAGAGATTATCTAATTGTATCTAAGGATTTCACAGGCCAGTAATGGATTCTGCTTTTCCGGTTCCGTAGTGCTCAAGGGCCGGTAGCTTTGATCTGATAAGGATGCACTCTTATCAGGTCGTCCGACTAGGTACAAAAAGACCCTCAGAGGAGAAATCTTCTGAGGGTTTCTTGTTTTAAATGAAGTTTATTAAGATTTATCTTTTCGGTAGTTTCTGAAGGCTATCAATATCTGTAGACTTAAATAAATACAAGACAGTCCTGCTGCTATATTAGGAAGCCAACCTATCAGAGTAGCACCTACTACGCCAAGGGCCGCCATGTCAACCCCCATCCAGACATGTACGTGAGGATGTGTTGGGGTTGAATAATATGTGTGTCCGAGATGGAGAGCCATTACAACCCATTCCTCATCTGGTTATTCAGCTTTCTTGTCTCTTCCACTTCCTCCTCAGGAGTCATTTCTGGACTCTGTGAAGAGAGTTTTAGAGGGGGTTCTGTATTCAATGCCGTAGTTATCTTCTTGTCCACAGAGTTGACATCCTGATGCCCCATCCAGAAGCCTACTACAGCTACAGCAAGACCAGCGGCATCTTGAAGAATATTGTTATCAATCATCCCCTTTGCTACCAGACCAGCGCCTAAAGCTGTCACTATATGACGAACCATAGAAAGTATCTGGGCTCGAATGAAATCACTCTTAATTACAAAAGAAAATAAACTGTCTAACATTATTGCACCAGAATCATTACGTTGTCATCCATAAAAGTCAGAGATTGCCCAGAGAAATTCAGATAATATTCTGTATGCCCTAAAATAGTTTTACCAGCAGGGGGTAGAATCCTTAAAGGATAAGTACTAGCATTAAGAGATTCATCAAAGACAGGGAAGGGGCCATATCCATCAGGTAATTGAATTGTAGTAACAGGAGAGTTATACTGATAGATTGAGACACCATTGAATGAGTCTGATGGAAGGATATTCACAGTAGTAGTTCCCTCTACGACTATCCTTCTTGGAGTAGCAAACTTCCCCGGAGAAGGGGCTACAGAGGATATAGAAGATATAATAGGTTGCCCATTAGCGTCGAAAGCAAGATATCCATTAGCTCTTTTATCGTAGCTAGGTAGGACCTTAGGGGGGTATGGATCAGATAGCGGTGTTCTGAGTGTGTATCCCAATCCTGTCTCTAGCTGTTGAATCTGTAATTCTAATAGATCAAGGCCTTTTTCTACAGCCTGAGGATAGAATGCCCCCTGATTGGCTATCGATACTGTTTGTTCATAAGGAACAGTTCTAGTGATTAGAAGAGAGGTTCCGACTTTAATAGGGGTCACGGGAGAGCCAGTAATTGGATAAGTAACTGATCCGCCTATACCCCAGAGAGAACCAAGAGGCGCAGGATTTAGTATGAGAGTGTACTGAGACGGATTAAGAATTGTTTCTGTCCCAGAAGAATCTATATAAGTAACTTCGATGTCTGAAGCATTGACCCCTATGAAGGGAAATGAAAAGATCGTAGTCGCACCGTTTCCGATATAAGTAATAGTACTAGTAGTCGTAGAGACGGTCATTATTTATTTCCCTGTATCGATTTTTTAATTGATTCCATTAATATCTCAGGATATTTGGCTTGCATGTACGTAGATGCAGACTGTCTAGCTATGCCGATATAATCTTTAAATGTTTGATTCTTCTGCTCTGGGGTAAGTTTTCCCCATGAGTCTGATTGAATTTTAGGCAGCAGTAGTTGTTTAGATACAAGACCAGATTGAATCACATATTCCATATATTGTTCATGAGATAATTTTATCCCATTTATATACTTAGGGGGTAGATAGGGCTGATAACTCGCCTCTTCTGCTGCTCCATCAAGAGTTTCCGTTTCTTTGTCGTGGACTAGAGAATCCTGATTACCCCAGATATTCACGCCAGAGACTGCCGGAGAATAGTGGACCGGCCTCATACCTACACCGAATAAGGCATCTATAGAAGTCAACTCTGAGAATGTAGTCTCATGTGGAGAGTTAGCCAAGTCTATGTATGAACCCATCGTCATCGGCATCAATTGATGTTGTAATTCATCCAGGACACTTATGAATGGTCTTCCCACTGGATCAGAGCCCCATAGATAATTAGCCAGGATGGCAGAATTAGTCCCGAGTTTATTTCGGACAAACGAGATAATCTCATCCGCTCTCGTGTTCATACCAAATCCAGTACCGAATGGGACTTCTTTTCCACTTGAATTTATTTTACTATTTGAATACAGACGAGCAAAGAGACGGACCCAAGTGGCATTAGTTCCGGTGTAATCTTTGTACGTATCACTACCAGGAAGTCTTACTTGAGCGAAGTTCTGGGAAATCGGATCAAGATTTACATCCCCTCCGGAAAGTTTAGCTAGATAAATAACCGTACCAGTTGCAAGAAGACTCCCCAAGAGTTGCCTCAGGGCGGCTTTTCTGGCTGTAGGGGAAGCCGATATAAAATTGACACCAGATAACATATTCAATGTAGCAGCTTGTTTTCTTGCGGAGAAAAAGATAGAATTAAGAATAGGGGCCGCCCTTTCTCCGTATTTTCCGAGGCTACCTCTTCCAGTGAAGTCATTAACGACCTTCGCCAGTTCTTTTACAGTCTGTGAACCCAGAGAGACATCTTCCCCTGCCATTCTAGCGGCATTAACAAGATCGACGAACCGATAGAATCGGACGTTATTTATGAATCCCGTAAAGGCCCGATCTGACGCACGAAATAGATTAGGGACACCGACACCAAGTTTCTCCTTAGTCATCCCTGAAACTTTATCGACTATCTGTTCTATAAGATGGGATTGGAAATAGTCTTCTCGGGCGCCGATACTTCCTGGTTGTTCTACAGAAGTGATACCAAGCTTTCCATCCAGTGCCAGATCGTAATAAGGATGACCGATAATTCTGGCATTCAATTGCTGGAAGTTTTCCTCTTTGGCCCAATATTTGAGCATAGGCCACATAGCCTCCCAGAAATTCTTAGTACTCATCATACCCCAACCTTGGACGAAGGGGGCAGACAGATCGATAGAACTCATAACAGTCCTGGTTGTATTAGCGGCATCTAAAGCTGTATTACCAAGAGGGGCTGCACTTTTCATAAGCTCTCGGAGATATCCGGCTTGGAGGGGATTTCTTGCCGCAGAGGAGTATATCCCCTCTCCTAGGTCTTTCCAAGAATCTAAAGAGAAAGGATCAAATCTATCCTGGCCTTTCAGTTGATTTACCTTCTCTGTCAGAGCCTGTCTGGCTATACCATAAGCTTCCTGTCTCTCCAACTGTTCTTGATTAGATAGATTACTTGCCCTCTCCAGGGCGGCCTTTGCCTCAGTAGCCTTAGTTGCTAGTTCTACGAGTTCTTTAGCCTCTTCTGGAGAGACTTCTGCGCCTAATTTCTTCTCGGCTAGATCAGATAGAAATTTCTTCTTATCTGCCGGATCGAGAATCCTAGTAATACCATTGATCTGATCGACGATATTCTTACGAGTTTCCTCGGGGATACCTCTGATCTGATTGGCCCAACGGATCAATCCCGCCTGTTGATCTTTAAGTAAGAGCTTACTCTCAAATAGAGCATTGACTTCCTTGGCCATATCAGGACCAAAGATCGGCTCGAAAGCTTTACGTCTTTCTTCTGATGTAGACTTACGGAGTTTATCCGGATCGATAGTTCCGTTCTTGAGCGCCTTAGTGAACTCGGCAGAAATAGCCTTCGGGATACAGAAGTTAGCCATTACCTTGACTCATTTCCCAGAGGATTAAAAGTATGAGGCATCAGTAGTCACATTCCAGGGATTTCACGAATGACTCCCAGTCTGATTTAAAGGTATCGGAGGCCACTTCAGCCTCACGGACGATTCTTTCCTTCACGTTCTTCAGGACTTCTTTTCTTGTCTCTTGGATATCTTGCATAAGCCTTACGGGGTTTTCCTCATATCCTGTTCGCTCTCGAAGGATTCTCTGACTTCTTGCGGCTTCTCGGATTTGAGAGGCGATACCTTCATCAGTAGATAGTCTACGAAGAGTCTCAGAATCTCCTAGCATAGTGGCATATTTCTCCATCCCTATGATTAAACTAGTAGGATGGATATCAGATGGAAGTTCTTCAGTACCTGAGAAGACTACTCTCTTTGCTCTGTTGTAATCTTCAGAGATAAACTCGGCAGTCCTTCTAGCCTGATCTTTCATATTTAACTGCTTAGCTTGAGGAAGAGTCCCAAAGCTATCTGTCAATCCATTATCGATGGCCGCCTGTTCTATCTTCTTAGATAGCTGGCTGGTTCTCTCAGGTCCCGTTCCTTCTACTTCGGGAAGTCTGCCGGGTTGTCCCGTGACAGGAGCTTCTTTATCAACCTGATTAATAGGGGAGCTAGGTTGACCTTCAGTTGCTTCGGCAAGACCTTGTTCTGCTGGGCTAGGGCTAATAGTTCTTTTAGGTTCATTTAATTTCTTTACTTGAGTAGAAGGTTCTAATGCCACAACATGAGTATTTTTAAATGTCTTATCTGCAACTATAGAATCGTACCCTAAATTCTTAAGAGCTTGTTGGAATCTAGGGTCAAGAAACTGTCCAGAGTGGGTAAAAACCTCTCCCATTTCTTTGATAGTTGTTTCAGCCTGATTTTTATCTACCCCTAGTTTAATAAGTTCATCTTTAATTTTGGCTAAATCTGAGGGAGTAGCATTACTTTCTACTAGAGGATTTTTTAAATCTAAATTAGCCTCTATACTATGTAGATTACCGTCGGGATCGGAATAGAAGTTCTCTCCGCCCTTTTTCGTAAAGAATGTAGGTTTATTTTCAAAAGCTAAATCAGGGTTCTTAGTTTGATGAATATAGACATCCTGAGAGCCCTCAGGAGCCTCTACAGGGCGTTCTTTCTGAACTGGTACTGGGGTAGCTGCCTCTTGCTTCTTCAGGCTCTCGGCCCGTTCTAGAGGCCCTGGGACAAGAATCTCTGAATGGGCAGTAGAAGCATTGGCCTCATTCTGAAGGCCGTCTAATTCTAGGGCAGACTGAAGACGGTCAGCAAGGACCCAATCTCGGAAGGCAGACCCTTCCTTAGTATCACTATTTAATAACTCAGTTACAGATTCTCTTGATCGGACTTGTTCTGGGATCAAGTCACGGAGTTGCTCATCTAAAGCCTGGAGTTCTTGGGGAATTACTGAAAGTTTTTCTTGAGTAGCTAAATCTTCTCTATACCCCTGACCGAGTTGGCTCTCTAGATAGCCCTTAGATAGTCTAAGATTCTCTTGGCGATCTTTGAGTTCATCGATTCTGGCCCAAGTGTCCGGGGCTACTTTCCTGGCGATGTCGTTGATGTCGAAATTAGGGGGTTCTGGAGCCTTAACCGGGGTGCCTGAATCAAGAGAGGCATTCTCTCGGGCCTGTAAATTCTGGGGGGAGACTTCTCTTGTGTTGAAGAATCCAGCCTCACCCTCTCCGACTGCAGCCGTAGCCCGGCCTGAGACAGACATATGGGCAAACATCCCAGGAATTTCGAGGAGGGCTCCTTGATTAATTCCTGACAATATCTCCGCCCCTGTCCGTAATGCAGGACCTAGGAGAAGTTTATCAGCACTCCAAGATGGGGCATTGGGATTATTCTGTAAAGACAACCCAGCCTTATTGATCTCTTCAGCAGTCTGTTCCGTAGCGGCAGAAAGCCCTTGCATACCCGCAGAGGCTAATTTACCTGCGGCTATAGCTCCATAGATCAAAGGTCGGAAGAATTGTTCATTCAACCCTTTTATAAAACTGTGATCGTCCTTAGTGTAGTCGTTGTAAACACCATGATCTTTCATCCACGAATCTGTCTCTTTCGATACCTTGGCAGACCCTGCTCCCCAATCATTTACGGCAGCTTGGGAGTACGCAGACATCACCCGAGAAATCGGATTGTTCTTGAAGATCGTATCCGCGACCTGACCTGACATAGGCCCTAAATCAAGTTGTGGTTTATATGAGGTCTGAGGGGCACCAAAAGCCTCATCTGCAGTAGGTAGACTAGCACCGAATGCTTCATCAGAAGTAGGGAGAGTAGGATCAGCCATTATTGCGGAGCCGGAACAGGTGGAGGATTTTCTCTGATCCAACCCTTCTGTAGGGCATACTGTTCTGCCTGTTTACGCAAAGAAGGGTCTTTCTGGACGGCTTTCTTAAGAGAGCCAAGATCAGGATAATTCAATCCTTGAGTAGGAACCTTAGTTGCTAAAGTATCAGACTTGATTTGATTCACCATATGATTCTTCATAGCCGCTGTGATTTGTGCCGCCGATGGGTATTGAATATCCTTACCGACGAAATCAGGAGACTTCGGATCGAATAGATCAGATGCTGACTTACCTGCAGCCATACCGGCTTGAATTCTAGGGAGTACAGTCTGGACAGTCTTCTCGAATCCGTGGTTCAATTCGGGAAGAGAAGTCCCCGTTATATCAGACGTCATATTCTTTTGGACACTTCGGAAGAAATCCATCTCTGACTTAGCGAAGCTTCTCCCTTGCGGAGTGCTTTGAAGTTTCAGAGCATCCTGGAGTTGTCCAAGTCCTGTATTAGTTACAGGAGAATTATGATCTGCACGAACATATGGGAGGAAGTCTGAATAACTCTGTACTTTACCTGATAAGGCATCAAAAAGATGCTTTGAGAAGTCAGTTCCGTATCCTGAAGCCTGTCCCTTAGAGTTAGCCGTCAATAGTCTATTCTGTATCGCCGAGGCGGCATACGGGGAGTTCAGTTGGACGTTATTCCAAGCTTGACGAATCTTAGGATCAGGATTATTCTGTAGTTGGTCTACTGACGTTATAGGAGCAGAAGAGTTATTGATCTGAGATAAGATAACATTCTGATCGGATCGAACAGAAAGTTCCTGAGTCCTTATGACGTTATTGATCTTCTGAGTAGTCCGTGCCTCGACTTGATCCGCAAAGGCTGGATCATCCGGGTGTTGTTCCTCTGCTTTTGCTCTCGCATTCTTGATGATGTCATCGTAGTTCATCCTGTAGTAGTCAGCCTGAGATAGATAATTCTGACCCGTACCTGTCGAACCTTTAGGCCCCCAGGCAACATGGATGTGATCCCCTTCATTTATAAGTTCAGTCGGCTTTACTCCGGACTGTAGGAGTTGATCTTTGAACTCAGAGAAAGAAGTTCCCTTCGGTAGGACGATATCTACGGCTTTACCTGAAAGATGCTGTGAGTTAGGAACCCCACCGACTTCTTGGTTATGCTCTGGAGTCCTAAGGCCAGAAGTAATTACTATTCCGGGAACTAATTCCTTTATGGTATTTTGAACATCTTCTTCATTAGGTCCTTGATGAACGATAGATGACGTGTCAGAGAAGTGTCCATTATACTGCTGATCTGTCTCATAAAGGGCTTGATTAGCTATGTCTCTACTCTGGACATTCTTATAAGGACCATCTAGAGAGGCAGATAACTTCGCATAAGTAGCAGGAGACATCTGATCTTTATTCTGGTCCAGCATCTCTACTGCTGTTTTGACATTGCCTCTATTGGGATCGAAAGCTACTGCCTTGATCCTATTCTCCCAGGCTTTACCTATAGCATCTTGTGTGTACTGGTCTGCTACTGCCTTGGCTTGCTTACCCTGAGGAGTATCTTCATCGAACGAGAGGTTCCCTTTTCCATCCATCTTCATTCCAGAACCGGAATCAAATCCGTATCCTTGAGACTGCAAAACCCTGGCTACTTGGAATCTTACATTAGCTAGAGCATCATCTGCTTGTGCTGAATTCAAAGCTACATCCGGATCAGACAGGGAATCTACCGACATATTCAAAGATGCACTCGAGGATTTAACCTCTGCCGCTTTAGTCTGAGTAGCTGCGTGGGAATTAGCATTCTCTAGGGCGAAACCTTCCCTACGGAGGGCAAGCTGATCGAAAGCCCTTTGGGCAGCAGCATTAGGGAGGGTTTCCCGAAGACTTTGACGAACCTGTTTGATCTTATCGATATATTTTGGGAGAGCAGCTACAGCTTCTAGGCCCTGCATACTTTGATACGAACCGTTAATTGATCCATACTGGGCAGCTGCTTCTGTCTCAGCATTAGTAGCCATGGTCTCATTTAACATTCCTTGGTGCTGTAAAGAGACATCAAACTGACGCTTTGCTGCTGCTTCTCCAACTTGACCAAGTTTCTCTATAGATGATCCAACTTGAGCACCGAAGTTATTTCCAGAAGCCTGAGATGTATCGTAATTAAACGGAGATCCTACCTGTGGAGTTACAGATGGAGTGGGATTATATGGGTCGTTTGTTCTAGGACCAGCCATTAGAATCGTACCATCGGGGTTGATCTAACTATACCTATATCTGACGTGCTTAGGCCACCCTTATCTTGCCATTCTTGCCAAGATGCAGAAGCATTACTTGCAGAATTCAATAGAGATGAACCAGCATTTATATAACTCGCTGTCTTGGCATTCTCTCCTTCTGCTTTCTCAAGAGCCGCCTTCTCGGCGTAACTCTGAGCTTGGGTAGCATATCCATAAGCTTCTCTAGTGGCATTACTTCTGACAGTCAGTGCGTCTAGCTGGCCGATCTCTCTTTGACTTGCTTGAACATCCGAGAAAGAACCTGAGTTTACATCTACTCCTGATGCCCCTTGCATGGCCTTCAGAGAACCCATACCAGCCCTATTTCTTAATCCCTGGGCTTCGACTTGGGCATTGCCTGCCTGTCCGGCTATCTGGGAATTGATCTTGGCCTGCTGGGCGTTCTTTAACTGAATCTGGGCGTTATAATTAGCTGCAGATTGCTGAGCCGATCCGGTGAAGATGGATCCTACGGCAGAGACTACACCACCTACTCCCTGAAAGACTGAAGAGGCTACACCCATTAGATATCCCCTTCAAGGATGAAACGATAGAACGGAAAGTTATTAAACATTACTGTACCTTTATTCTGAAATCCTGCTATCTGAAGAAGACGGACAGCACCAGAGTAGGAACTATCGACGTAATTCTCTATGCAAGGGAAGATTTTCTTCATCGTTTCGACTTCATTTAAATAAATTCTAGAAAAAGAGAGTGGAGAGATTTTAGTCGCAGCCTTGGATGTCAGTAAATATCCTTGTCCTGTTATAGACATAGGAGTACCACAAAGACCCCACATTCCGGCGACTTCTCCATCTATCAGTGCAGTCCTCTTCCATACAGCCCCTTTATAAGACAGAGAGAGAGCCTTAATCGGATCAAGACCTAGACGATAAATCTCTAATCTGTCTTCTTCTCTCAAATTAAGAATCAACGGCTGGATGTGTTCTACGACAGAAGGAACGATTTTAAGTCTAACCGTCATCACCAGGCGTCCAGTAACTTACTAAGCTAAGTATCGATGCAGGCAACGGATAACTCTGTTGTAGGGCTATCTGGCCTTGGACTGCCCAGCCTGATGTTATGTTCTTATAGTAATCTCCAGTATAAAGAGGAATCGCTCTACCTGGATAAACAGATTGAGTTCGCTCTTTAAGTTCTTGCATATCAGTCCAAGGTGGAGAGGCATTGTTCTGAAGGAAGGACGAGTCAGGTTGGTCAGCGCCTATAGTCAGACCTCTGGTTCCTTCTACACGAACACCTACGGATGAGATGTTCTTTCTCTTGTTTTGTACCGTCCCTCTTCCGGTATCGACGTCGATGTACATCGTCTGGACTTGACACACAAAAGGTAGGCCGACCGTTATGACACTTGCAGGATAGTCCAGAGTGATTTGTCCGTCTGTGACAGTCTGATTAGGAACGACTGATCCATCGGCTACGATTGCGACTTCGAGTCCTTCAAGATGATTCAATCCTGAAACTATCGTTGTAGGAGTGCTGATAGACCAAGACCCACTCTCAGCAGGAACAGGCATACTTTCTGGGTCGTCTGTAACCAGATCAGTTATGTCTTCTGTGATATCCCCGACGACAGTCGTAGAATTAGTATAACTCGTGACAGTAGCCTTACCCCCACCGACCCTTATGACATCTCCGACATTCCCTGATGAGAACACACCAGAAGACGCAGAAAAGGTAACTCCAGTTCCTGTCGAGGCAGATACAGTCAGAGTAGCATCCGGATAGGTCAGGGGATAAGCAAGACCGGAATCGACACAGAAGGTATCCTCGGCGTTGCTCCAGATTCTATTATCCATCCTCTCTGAATAATATCTCCAAGCCCCTTGGACATACCTCTTCACGATGAAATAAGTCGCATCAACAGGAGGTTCTGTTACAACACAAACGCCTTGGAATAGACCATTAGTGTCGTGCCTAGTCCAGGCATAAACTTCTTGTTCTTTGAGATAAGTCAAGCAAAGAACCTTACCGTCATTACGGACAAGCCAAATAAGCTTATAAGGCTCTTCTGCCCAAGCCCATTGTACGATCTGATAATCTGTAAATAGATGATTACTAAGGACTGTTAAGTCAGCACCCGTGTAGATATTAATATAGAAGTTATAAGCTAGATCACGTACCATATATCCCTTACTTTGCACATAAAGGATATCTTCATTGATTGTTATTGGAGGTACAGTATCAGTACAACCATTATAAGCTTGAGCTACCGCTGTCTGATTACTAGGTGTAATAGCAGCACTTTGACCACCGTTGATTTGCCAAGCTCCCTTACCAGTCAGTGTAATTAATCCCCCAGGCATAGGTACAAGAGACTGAATCCCGTTGATCTGCTGGGCCCAGGGGGTCCCTATGATAGCATCTGAATCTGTGACAGGGATAGATGAGTCCATATTATTAAATAGACCCGGCTGAGACATCCAGTATGTATCAGGTTGATTTAGGGATGCGGCATAGACACGACGCTGTTGGAAGTATCCACAGACTCCAGGATAGGTACCTGTTTCAGGACCTACAGTGAGATTAGCAGTCGCCCCAGAACCAGCTGTACCACCTCCTGTAAGATTAGGACCAGAAGGAGTACCACCAGAAAGAGTATAGGCATTTCCTGCTGCTCCGGGAGTTTTGTAAGTTACAACTACAGAAGTGGCTGTACTGGTATAATATGCGACAGAGAGAGATATATTCGTTTGGGCATTCAAGAAGTTTGCCAAGGCTTGCATAGTCAAAGCTAAGGTAGCTTCGATGTGAACGTCTAGAGGATCGTGGGCCGTGGTACGAAAAGTAATTTCTTGTTTATTAAAAGTCCACTTATCTCCATCCGACGGATTTACGGCAGAACTGATAGAACCCGTGGCTACACCACCCCCTGAATCTGTAATAGTTATAGTATCAGAAGGGGAATAGCTATGTCCCTTATTCTTTATGATAAAACCTACAAATTGCCCATTAGAAGCTATAGGAGTTCCATCGAAACCAGAACCCGTGCTTGTATTAACAGTATAACCTATAGTTTGTTGAGAATAATTACCTCCACCTGTAAAGGGTACTACATCTAATATAGCTCCTCTGGCAAAAGGATCATTATGAACAGGTGGAACAATAGTAAAATCTGCTGTAATATTCGTATCGGTAAAGCTAGGTCCTAAGGCAGTTCCTATAAATCCAAACAGGGAGGATGCAGGAACAATATTACTGTAACTAGGGATAGCTGCATAGACATTATAACTAGATGCCCCTGGGACTGCGTCCCAAGTTAAAGAATTACTACCAGCATATAGCGAAATATCATTGTTATATACCGTAGTAGAATTAGAAGCTATGCTCTCCTCGCCTGTTTCAGCATCTATAGCTGTTACAACATAAGAATAATAAGTAGTGGCAGTAGTAGAAGAGTAAACTTTGCCTACTAGATTCTGAGGGGCTTGAATGCTGGCAGAGAAAGTCTGTTGAGTTAGAGTCCAGTTAGTATTGCCAAGCCTTGCTAAGTCATAGGGGGGATATTCTGTCTGTGTTTTTGTATTGACACAAGTCAAGGTCATGACATCAGCAGATTGGGTATACTTTAGATAAGGCAGATCAACAGCAAGATACGGTGTCGAGAGAGTAAAGAGACGAGCAACTGTCCCAGATCCCGAAGCAGTAGCAGAAGTTACATTATTTCCAAATAGATCAGTTACAGTGAAGGTACTCGAAGTAGGGACAGAATGAACTATCCAAGTCAGACCAGAAAACCCAGTGTTACCTTCATCATAAATCCAATCTCCTACAGAATACCCGTGGCTCCCAGAAGTAGTAAAAACTCCAGAAGACGATACAGAGGAAACAACCTTAGAAGATTCTAAGACATATGCTCCATCAGATTTAACTCTCATATAATGATCCCCAAACTCAAGGACATAACCCTGAGCTAAGGAAAACTGGAATGGTATGTCTCTCGGAGGGGCAGAAATTCCTGGTTGTTTACACGTACCTACATAGGCCAAGCCACCCCTAGAGGTAACTCCACCTTTATAGTTGGCAAAGAAATTCCTACAAGTACTAGTAGCGTGAGTATAGTTCTTTAGATCAACACGACCAAGAAGGCTAGGAGCCCACTCACCAGCAGAGAGCGCAGATTGGATACTTGTTATGCTAGAAGCCAATTAAAATGCTCCATAATCGCCGTAACCCGGCCACGCTATGTTGCAATATCCGCCGAAAGAACTAAATCCACCGTAGCCCCAACCGAAGCCTTGGGCACCATAACGGGCCCTCATCCAGTCAGGAAGATGATCCATAACCGTTACGCCTTCGTTTCCATCAGCGGCCCTAGCCTTAGCTATTATAGCCTCTGCTTGTTGGACACAACGGTCTAGAAGAGGGAGGGATAGTGACAGGGCAGGTACAAGAAAGGCCCCTAGTGCAGCCACCATAGCTGACTGGAACATGCTGTCCCACAGGGCCGGATTAGGGTAGTTAGCGGTATACACCGCCTGGGCTTGGTCTTGATTACACAGGATGACTTGTATCGGTGTATTATTTTTATCTAAGATAGTCGCTACGACGTAAGGAATTTGACCACCAGTAGGTATAACTGTACCAGCA
>Ga0164242_10005993_pt1 | contig 13441 bp, 9 predicted proteins | sample OricomgcompostMG_FD_108783 | JGI IMG/M metagenome (GOLD analysis project Ga0164242, IMG submission 108783) | Miracle-Growth compost microbial communities from Emeryville, California, USA - Original compost - Miracle growth compost (MG) ...
ACCAGGCCGCCTGCCCACGCCCATAGTTCAAGATTGATCTTCCTGTACCTGCCCATTGCCGGAAAACCGTATTTAGAAAGGAAAATTAATGAAAAGTTGAACAGCAGCCGCGTTCAAAATTGTTTTTTGGATAATAAAAATATTTTACCTTTGTGCAGGAATGCGAATCTAACGAAGGGGACAAGTAGCTGTCCCCTTCTTTTATTAAAAGTATGAATCAAGAAAAAAACCTGCAAACGATCCGTGGGCTGGCCGAAGAGGTGCTCGCTGCCGACGACGGTTGTTTCCTGGTAGAGGTGCTGATAAAGCCGGTCAACAACGTAAAGGTGTTCGTAGATACAGACGAGGGAGTGGCCCTGGACAAGCTGGTGCATTACAACCGGGCTTTGTACAAAAAGATCGAGTCGGCAGCTCTTTTCCCCGAAGGAGATTTTTCGCTGGAAGTTTCTTCACCAGGCGTGGGCGAGCCGCTGAAGCTGCACCGCCAGTACCGGAAGAACATCGGCCGGAAAGTAGAAGTGGAGCTGGCAGAAGGCACCAAAAAAGAAGGCCTGCTGCGTGAGGTGGATGAAGAAAAGATCAGCCTCGAGATCAGCTCCGGCAAAGGAAAGCAGCAGACATTACAACAGATGGACATACCTTTTAGCAATATCAAGCACACCAAGGTGTGCATAGTTTTTTAAAACCAAAAAACAATGGCAAGTATTAACCTGATAGAGTCATTCACAGAATTTAAGGAGGCGGAAAACATTGACCGGCCTACTTTGATGAAAGTGTTGGAAGATGTGTTCAAGACCTTGTTGCGAAAAAAATACGGGTCTGATGAGAATTTTGATGTGATCGTGAATACCGAAAAAGGAGACCTGGAGATCATCCGCAGGCGCCTCATCGTAGAAGACGGAGCAGTCGAGGATCCCAATACGTCGATCGCCTACTCCGAGGCCACCAAGATAGAGCCTGATTACCAGGTGGGCGAGGAGCTGTATGAAGAGATCGAGATCCAGGACTTCGGGCGCCGTGCCATCCTGGCGGCCAAGCAAACCCTGGCAGCCCGCATCGGCGACCTGAAAAAGAATATCTTGCTGAAAAAATATGCCGACCGTGTCGGAGAGATCATCACCGGTGAAGTTTACCAGATCTGGAAAAAGGAGATCCTGCTCCTCGACGACGAAGGAAATGAGCTGATCCTGCCCAAATATGAGCAGATCCCCACCGACTATTTCAAGAAAGGCGAAAACGTGCGCGCCGTGGTCAAAAAGGTGGAGATGAAGAACAACGCTCCGCAGATCATTCTTTCCCGCACCCACCCGGATTTCCTCGCCAAGCTGCTGGAAATAGAAGTGCCGGAAATATTCGATGGCCTCATCGTCATCCGCAAGATCGTCCGCGAGCCCGGCGAACGCGCCAAAGTAGCCGTAGAGTCTTACGACGACCGCATCGATCCTGTAGGAGCCTGCGTGGGCATGAAAGGAAGCCGCATCCACGGCATCGTACGTGAGCTGCGCAATGAGAACATCGATATCATCAACTATACCAACAATATCCAGCTGCTCATACAGCGGTCGCTCACCCCGGCCAAGATATCCTACATGGACGTGGATACTGAAAACCTGTATGTAGCCGTATATATGAAGCCCGACCAGGTATCCCTGGCCATCGGGAAAAAAGGTGTCAACATCAAGCTCGCCTGTGAGCTCACCGGCTATGAAATAGACGTGTACCGTGATGAGGAAGTCAACAATGAATTCGACATCGACCTGGATGAATTTTCTGATGAGATCGAAGGTTGGGTGATTGACGAGCTGAAACGTGTAGGCTGCGATACGGCACGAAGCATCCTGGAGCTGACCACCGAAGAGCTGGTGCGGCGGACCGATCTCGAAAAAGAGACCATAGAAGATGTTCGGCGTATCCTGCAGGAAGAATTTGACGAGGACAAAACAGAGGCCTGATCTTTTTGTGTAATCCCGCTCACAGGCAAAAAACGGGCAGCACGGAAGAGGATAGAAATACTGATCATAATTATTTTCGATAAAAAAGGAAGGAGTTTAACCGAATGCCTGAAACGAACAAAACACCACGCTTGCTGGCTGCTGCCAAAGAATTCAACATCGGAAAGGATACCCTGGTGGAGTTTCTGCAATCCAAGGGATTTGACCTTGGCGACGTGAAGCCTACCACCAAGCTGACCGAAACGATGTATGAATCCCTGCAGCAGGAATTTCAGCAGGACAAGGTCAACAAGCGCAAAAGCGACCAGATTGACCTGCCCCGCGGCGTTGTGGTAGAGCCGTTCAAAAAGAAAGAATCAGAGGAAGAAGAGCCTGCTGCCGAAACGAACGTTCCTCCTGCCGTAGAAGAAAAGAAAGAACAGCCCCTGGCCAAAGCCGAGCCGCCCACACCGGAGGCACCTGCCGCAGAAGCAGCCGGCACAAAGCAACAACCGGAAGACATCCTGCCGGAAACGGCCACACCGGATACGCCCAGGGTGGACGGCCCCAGGGTCATTGCTACCATTGACCTCGATGCCATCAACCTTTCCACCCGGCCCAAAAAAGGTGCGTCCCGGAACAGGCCGTTCCGCGAAGAGAAAAAAGCAGGCCAGGAGGAGAAAAAGCAGGCGCCGGCAGCAGAAGATACAGAGAGTGCTGAAACAGAAAGTAAATCACAGGAAGCCATTGCAGAACAGCATGAACAGCCGGCCATAGCAGAAAAGCCAGACCTGATACCCGGGGAAGCAGAAGAGCCTCCCCAGATCCAGAATATACGCGCCGAAAAGCTGGACGGTCCCAAAGTGGTGGGCAAGATCTCCCTGCCGGTCCAACCCGACCGCCGGGAAAACCGCCAGAACCAGAAAGAAAAACGCAAACGCAAACGCATTCCGCTGGACAAGAAGCCGGAGCAGCTTTCCACACAGAACAACAACGCGGCAAAAGACGACCGCAACAAAGACAAAAACCAGCAGCGTGGCCGCGATAAGCACAAAGACCGCAGGGGCGATCGCAAAGGCCGTCCGTCTCATGTGAGCAAGGAGATCGACGAAAAGGAGATACAGGAGAAGATCCGTGAAACGCAGGCCAAGCTCGCAGGTACCTCCCGCGGCAAAAGCCTCAAGGCAAAATACCGCCGCGCCAAGCGCGAAGAAATAGCAGAGCAGCAGGCAGCACAGGAAGCCGGCGAAAACAATATTCTGCAGGTAACCGAATTCATCTCTGTCAGCGAATTTGCCAACCTCATGGACGTCAGCTTTGCCGATGTGATCAGCAAATGTATGAGCCTGGGCATCATGGTGTCCATCAACCAGCGGCTGGATGCGGAAGTGATCGAGCTGGTGGCCGGTGAATTCGGCTTCGAAGTAGAATTTATCGGCCTGGACGACCAGGAAGAATTCGACGAGGAGGAAGAAGAAGATGCACCGGAAGACCTTGTACCGCGCTCGCCCATCGTCACCATCATGGGACACGTGGACCACGGTAAAACGTCTTTGCTGGACTATATCCGCACGGCCAGCGTTGTAGCTGGCGAGGTAGGCGGCATCACACAGCACATCGGCGCCTACGAGGTGACGCTGCCCAATGGTAAAAATATCTGTTTCCTCGACACGCCGGGCCATGAAGCCTTTACGGCCATGCGCGCCCGCGGTGCCACTGTGGGAGACATCGCCGTGATCGTGATCGCTGCCGATGATGCGATCATGCCACAGACAAGGGAAGCCATTTCCCATGCCCAGGCTGCCAACCTGCCGATGATCTTCGCGATCAACAAAATCGACAAGGAAGGCGCCAACCCGGAAAAGATCAAAGAGCAGCTGGCAGGCATGAACCTGTTGGTAGAGGACTGGGGCGGCAAATACCAGTGCCAGGAAATATCCGCCAAGCAAGGTCTGAATGTCGATCTGCTGCTGGAAAAAATATTGCTGGAAGCTGAACTATTGGAGCTGAAAGCCAATCCCAACAGGCCGGCGCTGGGCACCATCATCGAAGCTTCGCTGGACAAAGGGCGGGGCTACGTGGCCACAGTGCTCGTGCAGAACGGCACGCTGAGGATCGGTGCCGAAGTGGTTTCCGGCGCGCATTACGGCCGCGTAAAAGCCATGTTCAATGAACGCGGCCAACGCATAGAGCTGGCCGGCCCTTCTACTCCCCTGCAGTTGCTGGGCCTGAGCGGCGCACCGCAGGCAGGTGAGAAATTCAAGGTGTACGAAGATGAGGCCGAAGCCAAGGACATTGCCAACCGCAGGGCACAGATCCTGCGCGAGCAGGGCATCCGCGCCAAAAAGCACATCACCCTCGACGAGATCGGGCGCCGCCTGGCATTGGGCAATTTCAAGGAACTGAACATCATCATCAAAGGCGATGTGGACGGCTCTGTAGAGGCTTTGAGCGATTCGCTGCAAAAGCTTTCCACCGAAGAGATCGTGGTAAATGTAGTGCACAAGGCCGTAGGCCAGATCACCGAATCCGATGTGCTGCTGGCCACCGCTTCGGATGCCATCATCGTCGGCTTCCAGGTGCGTCCTTCTATCCAGGCAGCGCGGCTGGCCGATAAGGAAAATATCGAGATCAGGCATTACTCGATCATCTACGATGCCATCGAGGAGATCAGGAGCGCCATGGAAGGCATGCTGGAGCCGAAAATAGAGAAGAAAGGCATCTGCAACGTAGAGGTACGGGAAATATACAAGATCACCGGCGTGGGTACCGTAGCCGGCGGCTATGTGCTGGACGGCAAGCTGAACCGCAATACACGGGTGAACCTGGTCCGCGACGGCATCGTGATCTATACCGGCGAGCTGGCCTCCCTCAAGCGTTTCAAAGACGATGTAAAAGAAGTATCCGCCGGCATGGAATGCGGACTCAGCATCAAAAACTATAATGATCTGAAAGTAGGAGATATCGTAGAAGGATTTGAAGAGGTAGAAGTAAAAAGAACCTTGTAGCAGATGAAAAGTCCGCATCGAAACAGCATACCTTGTGATCGTTCCCTTTGGCCTTCAATAGAAGCTTGCTGCCTCTGATAAACTTTTGTTAAAAAGATCAGCCCTCCGGAAAGCGGCTGATCTTTATATCTAAATTTGGCCGCTATGACCGTGAGAATTTTAAAGAATGCCTGGTGGGCCGCCGTGTTCCTGGCTGCCGGCGCAGAAGCTCAAACATTTACCTATGCACAAAACAAGCCTGCGGCGGATAAAATAGCTGCCATCGTGGGTGATAAAATTATCCTGGAAAGTGAGATAGAAAGCGCCATCATACAAGCGAAGGAGCAGGGTGCTACCCTGCCGCCGGATGCCAAATGCATCACCCTGGGCCAGATGATGACGAGCAAAGCCCTCGTATTACAGGCAGAGATAGACAGCCTCCCTGCAAGCGATGACGAGGTAAATGCCAGGATCGAAAATAAAATCCGCTACTTCTTAAGCTTGTATGGCTCGCAGCAGAAAATGGAAGAAGAGACAGGCTTGTCTATTTACCAGATCCGCGACCGTTTCCGCGACCCTATCAAAGAAGGATTGCTCGCGGAAGCCATGCAGCGAAAAATCGTGGACGGCGTAAAGATCACTCCCAGCGAAGTCATCAGCTATTACAACAAGATACCGAAAGACAGCCTTCGTTATTATGAATCCGAAGTGGAGGTGGGCCAGATCGTGCTGAAGCCCAAGCCCAGCAAAGAAGTGGTGCAATATACCATAGACCAGCTCAATGAATTCCGCAAAGAGGTGCAAAGCGGCGAAAAATCATTTCAGGTGCTGGCCAACCTGTACTCCAAAGACCTGGGCACCGGCAGCAACATCCTGACCATTGACCGTACGCAGAATATGTATGATCCTGATTTTGTGGCGGCGGCTTTCCGCCTCAAGGAAGGAGAGATCTCTCCTGTGGTAAAATCACAATTTGGCTACCACATCATTCAGCTCGTAAGCCGCGAAGGCGATATCGTGAAGGTCCGTCATATCCTGCAGATCCCGCCGATCACGCCCACCGATATGAATGCTACCATCCAGAAGATGGACAGCATCCGCGCGGACATCGTAGAAGGAAAAACGACCTTTGGCCAGGCTGCCACGCAATACAGCGACGATGATAACATCATGGGTGGCACCAAAAGCACCGGCGGCATGTTCACCCAGCAGGAAGACGGCTCTACCTACCTGACCATCGACCAGTTGGACAAGGGGATCGTACTGATGCTGGATACCATGAAAATCGGCGAAATTTCCGGCCCGGTGACCTTCAGTCCTGATCCGCGGATGCCCGAGAACAAATATGTGCGCATCGTGTATCTGAAATCCCGCACGCAGCCACACCGCGAAAACCTGCAGGATGATTACAGCAAAATACAGGACCGCGCCCTGAAGGAAAAGCAGGCAAAGGCCATGAACAAATGGTTCAACGACCATATGCCGTCTTTTTACCTGAAGGTGGACGATGAATACAAGGATTGCAACGATGTACAGGGCTGGGTAAAAGACTCTGATGCAGCCGGCAGGAAAAATACCTGAAACGTCGCCTTCCATTCCACATCGGTGCTGCCATCTGTGTATGGCCTTTTCAATCATGACTCTTCGGTTATAACCCCAATCTGCGATTATATAATCATTTACTCATAAGAGAGAGCGTCATGCAGAACAACATCCGGATCATCTCATACAACGTCAACGGCATCCGGGCCGCTATTAAAAAAGGATTTACCGACTGGCTGGCCACTGATCCTGCCGATATCATTTGCCTGCAGGAAATCAAAGCCCACCAGGAAAATATTGACCATGCAGCCATCAGCAAGCTGGGCTATGAACAATACTGGTATCCGGCGGAAAAAAAAGGATACAGCGGCGTGGCCGTCTTTACCAGGATACATCCCGATAAGGTGTACAATGGCAACGGCTATATGCAAAGCGATTCGGAAGGCCGCGTTATCCGCATGGACATCGGCGACCTCTCTCTGATCAATGCTTATTTTCCTTCGGGCACCAGCGGCGATATACGGCAAACATACAAATACCAGTGGCTGGATGAGTTTCATGCTTACCTGCGGCAATTGCGCGAAGAGCGCCCTGCGCTGGTCGTTTGCGGCGATTACAACATTTGCCACAAGGCCATTGATATCCATGATCCCGTTGGCAACAAAAAATCTTCCGGCTTCCTGCCCGAAGAAAGGGCCTGGATGGATACTTTCTTCGGCGACGGGTTCATCGACACTTTCCGCTGCTTCAATCCACATCCCCAGCAATATAGCTGGTGGAGCATGCGCGCCAACTCCCGTGAAAGGAACAAAGGATGGCGCATTGATTACATCAGCGTTACTGAAAAGCTGCGGCCTCGGCTGAAGGATGCAAAGATCCATCCTGAAATAAAGCACAGCGATCACTGCCCTGTTTACCTCGAACTGTCCTTCGGATAAGAGATCCGTATGAGCTTCCCCGGCCTCCTCAGAGGATATGAGAAAAGCCTTCCTGCTGCCCTGCAAAAGCAGGTTTCCGGCCTGTCATGGCCTATGCTGCAATCCGGTCCGGCACCCTGAAAGTACGTATGGTAAAGGATCTTCCCTTTTATGAGCGCGCAAAGCGCTTTCCCGGCAAACGGCGCAATGTGCTGAAAGCTTTGCCAGTCGTACCTTTCGGCCCATGAAAAAAACGGATAAGAAGGCTTTAAAAAATTTGGTAATCTGCCAAAACGCACTATATTTGCCTACATCCAAATCTTTTAAACGTTCATTTCAAAATTTTAGTCACTATGAACAAAGCCGAATTAATTGACAAGATCGCCAAGGATGCCGACATCACCAAAAGTCAGGCCAATGAAGCCCTGGATTCTTTCACTGCAGCCGTTGTAGGCGCTCTGAAGAAAGGAGACAAAGTTACCCTTGTTGGCTTCGGAACTTTTTCTGTCACCAAGCGTTCTGCACGCAAAGGCCGCAATCCTCAAACGGGTAAAGTAATTAACATCCCTGCCAAGAAGGTTGCAAAATTCAAAGCAGGTAAGGAATTTTCGTCCAAGCTGAAATAAGCGAAAGAAGTGATGTCCTTTTCAGTGGCACTGAGAAGCAAGGAAACAAATATTCCTTGCTTTTTTCATTTCAGCAACATCAAGCAATTCATTTAAATACTCAATATTTCAATTATGGGAAAGGGTGATATCCGGACTAAAAAAGGAAAGACAGTGGCAGGCTCTTACGGCAAGTCACGGCCGCATAAGTCCAAAAACAAAACAACTGCCAAGAAAGAACAAAAGGAAGCCAAGAGCTAAAAGAAGCCGCCGGTTGGCGGCTTTTATTTTGTAGAGAATATTTCCGGCAAACATGCCTTGGGCATCGTTTTTATCAGGGCGCCAACCGCTCTATGCGCCAGCTTCCGTCTGCCTGAAGGCTGTAAAGAATACGGTCATGAAGACGGTTGCTGCGACCCTGCCAGAATTCTATCCGGATAGGCTTCAGCACATAGCCTCCCCAATAGGCTGGTCGTGCTGCCGGCTCATCAGAAAGCTTTTCCCGGAACTCATCAACCTTTTCTTCAAGATAACTGCGATCAGGGATCACCCGGCTTTGCGGCGATGCCCAGGCGCTGAGCCGGCTGCCCGCCGGACGGCTTTTGAAATAAGCATCGCTTTGCGCTGCCGTAGTCTTTTGCACAGAACCCTCCAGGCGTACCTGCCTTTCCAGCTCAGACCAGAAAAAAACCAGCGCTGCCTGCGGATTGCTTTCCAGCTGCTCTGCCTTACGGCTTTCATAATTTGTGAAGAAACAAAAGCCCTGCTCGTCAAATCCTTTTAAGAGCACAATGCGCGCCGATGGACGTCCGCCAGGGGTAGCCGTGGCAAGCGTCATGGCATTGGGCACCTGCAGCTCGCTGTGCATCACCTCTTCAAACCATTTCCTGAACTGGTCAAAAGGACTTTCCGCCACTTCGCTTTCATGAAGAGATGCTTTGCGGTAATCTTCCCGTATATCCGACAGAGATAGTGCGTTCATATTCATCTGTGTGAATCGTGTATGATATTTGCATTCCGGGGCTTCCGGTCTTGGTCTTCCGGAAGCAAAGTTACAACAAGGCTGTTGCATTCAGGTGAAGGGTAAATCCGGTAAATATCTTTTGCCCAATGGCCTGATTGTTGTCTTCACCTAAGACAGCCTTCTGTAGAGAACCATACTGCATATATGTACACGATAGCTGAGCATTTACGGAAACAGTTAATAAATCAATAACTTTAAAGCAGTGATAAGGACGAAGGAAAGAATTGTTCATTTATTGCAGAACTTTGCTTTATAATAAAAACAGCCATGGGTCACGGAATATATGTTGCCGCCACCGAACCTTACAGCGGAAAGTCCATTGTCTCATTGGGACTGATGAATATGCTGCTGGGCAAAAATCCCTCCGTGGGCTTTTTCAGACCCGTCATCAACCAGCATCCGGGGTATGAAAAAGACAACAACATCGAAACGATCCTGCGCTATTTTCACATACCGCTGGACTATGAGGAAGCTTATGCATTCACAGGGCAGCAGGTGATAGACCTCAAGAACCACGGCCATACCGACCGCCTCATCGACGGCATCATTGAGAAATACAAGCAACTGGAATCGCGTTTTCAGTTTATGCTGGTGGAAGGTTCTGATTACCTTGGTGAAGGAGTCGCCTTTGAATTCGACATCAATGCAACCATTGCCAAGAACCTGGGACTGCCGGTGGTGATCGTGGAAAACGGCGCCTTTAAGCCCGCTGCGCAGGTGGTTGCCAATGCACACCTTGCATACGATAGCTTTGACAGTCGCGACATCCAGGTATTGCTGACGGTCATCAATAAAGCAGAACCTTCCCAGGTGGCAGAGATCACCAGCCAGTTGCAATCCGGCCTGCAAGGTCTGGCGGGCGTTATTCCCATGCTACCGAACCTCGATAGTCCTACGTTGCAGGAAATCGTCCGGGCGCTCAACGGCACCTTGCTGCTGGGAGAAGATCTTCTTGAGAACCAGGCAGAAGGCTACCTGGTAGGAGCCATGCAATTGCGGCATTATCTTCCGCTGCTGTCCAAAAACTGTGTGCCCATTACACCGGGTGACCGCGCAGACATTATCCTGGGCACCATGCAGGCGTATGCTTCCTCCAATTATCCCTCCATTGCCGGTATGGTGCTCACGGGCGGCATTCATCCCGAAGCACCTGTGATGAAGCTGCTGGAAGGGCTTCCTTCGGTGCCACCCTTAATATTGACAGAACTGAACACTTTTGAAGCCGCCAATACCATCGGCGATATGCCATCGCGGATACTGCCGGACAATCTCCAGAAGATCAGCCTGGCCATTTCCACCTTTGAAAAATATGTTCCCATCAGCCAGTTGGAAGAACGCATCGTGACATTAAAAGCCGAAAGTCTTACGCCGCGCATGTTCCAGTACAACCTTGTCAGCAAAGCACGCTTACAGCAGCAACACATTGTTTTGCCGGAAGGGAACGACGACCGTATCCTCATGGCTGCCGCAAAGCTGGTGGAAAAAGAGATCGTGCGTCTCACCATCCTGGGCAAGCCGGAGGAAATATCAGCGGCCTGCCAGCGGCTGGGCCTTTCCTGGAAAAAGGATAAAATCCGTATATTGGATCCTGTGAGCGCTCCCGAATTCGAAGATTATGTGAAATGCCTGTATGAGCTTCGCAAAAAAAAGAATGTGACCGAGGAAATGGCGCGGGACCTGCTGACAGATGTATCTTATTTTGCTACCATGATGGTGTACCGGGGACATGCCGACGGCATGGTCTCGGGCGCTGCCCATACCACGCAGGCCACTATCCGCCCTGCGCTGCAGATCATCAAAACACGGCCGGGCGTATCGCTGGTCAGCTCGGTGTTTTTCATGTGTCTCGAAGACCGGGTATCAGTGTTCGGCGATTGTGCGGTAAATCCCAATCCTACGGCCGAAGAGCTGGCCGAGATCGCCATTTCTTCTGCTGACACCAGCCTTGCCTTTGGCATTGAACCCAAGGTGGCCATGCTTTCTTATTCTTCCGGCGATTCGGGTAAGGGAGAAGAGGTGGAAAAAGTACGAAAGGCCACAGCCCTGGTAAGGATGAAACGTCCCGATCTGCCGGTAGAAGGGCCTATACAATATGATGCGGCGGTGGATCCGCTGGTAGGACAGAGCAAAATGCCGGGGTCGGCTGTGGCAGGCCAGGCCAGCGTGCTGATCTTCCCTGACCTGAACACAGGAAACAATACTTATAAAGCAGTTCAGCGGGAGACCGGCGCCATCGCCATCGGACCGGTGCTGCAGGGGCTGAACAAACCGATCAACGACCTCAGCCGCGGCTGCACGGTAGATGACATTTTCAATACCGTGGTCATCACGGCTATACAGGCGCAGCAAGCCACGGCATAGTGTCAGACATGGAATTATAAATAGATTAAACAGCTTGTTTCATGCACATTTTAGTGATCAATGCGGGCAGTTCTTCCCTAAAATACCAATACATAGATGTGCTGTCTGAATCCACTTTGTGCAGCGGCATAATAGACCGCATCGGCATTGAAAATGGAACGGTGACGCATATCCTGTTTGGCGGGACCGAAGAAAAAAAGCTGCATGAAAATATCCAGGTGATAGATCATGGCGCAGCAGTGCGGCACATGGCAAAGCTGCTGACAGATAAGCAGTACGGGATTGTACAGCACCCTGCCGACATCAGGGTCATCGGCCATCGCGTGGTACATGGCGGAGAAGATTTTGCAGAAACTGTATTGATCAATGAAGCAGTAAAGGAAAATATCGATCGCCTGTCGAAGCTGGCACCCCTGCATAACCCTGCCAATCTCACCGGCATCCGTGTGGCAGAGGAGATATTTCCGGAAGCCGTCCAGGTGGCGGTGTTTGATACGGCTTTTCACCAAACATTGCCCCCGAAAGCTTTTCATTATGCCATCCCTGGTTCTTTTTATCAGGAAGAGCGCATCCGCGTATTCGGCTTTCACGGTATCAGCCATAAATATGTGTCGCAAAAAGCCATTGCATACCTGCAGCATCCACATGCAAAGATGATCGTGCTGCACCTGGGCAACGGATGCAGCATGACAGCAGTAAAAGATGGCAAAAGCATAGACACCTCCATGGGCTTCGGCCCCCTGGACGGGCTGATCATGGGCACGCGCTGCGGACAACTGGACCCGACGGTGATCTTTTACCTGGCAGAAAACCTGCATTACGACCTCACGGAGATCAACCACCTGCTCAACAAGCAAAGCGGCATGAAGGGTCTCTGCGGCCACAGCGATATGCGTGATGTGAACAGGCTGGCGGCAGCCGGTGATGATGATGCATCGCTCGCGTCTGATATGTTTGCCTACCGTATAAAGAAATTCATCGGTGCCTACCTGGCGGTAATGAATGGCCTGGATGCACTGGTATTTACAGCCGGCATCGGTGAAAACGATGTTACCATGCGCGAAGCTGTTTGCAGAGACCTTCAGGCATTGGGCATTGAAATAGATGCAGAAAAGAACCGGCATGCGGGCAAAGGAGTGAAGGAAATACAAGCCGATGCATCGAGGGTAAAAATACTGGTCATTCCGACCAACGAGGAACTGGAGATTGCGAGGGAAGCCTATACACTTATACAATCAACACATATATGATGAGAAACCGGTACTTCTTTATGAGAAAATCTTTATGGATCACGCAGGGCAGCATTGCTGCGGGCATGGTAATGCTTTTAGCAGCCTGCCATTCCAACACGCAAAGCAACCAGCAGCAGACAGGCGAAAACAATATATCCGTGGCAGAAAAGATACGCCAGGCCTATTACAAAAACCTGCATGGCACAGTGAACGGGAAAGCCATCACCCTGCAGCTTACCAAAAGCAACCAGCATTACGACGGTGTATTTTTTTATGACTCGGTGGCCCGGCCTTGTACCATCAGCGGGATCGCCGACAGCAGCGGGCAGATCACATTGGTCACCTACCGCCAATACGAGCCATTGGATACTTTTTCCGGCAGCTTTCCGCAGCCCGGTGTTTTCCAGGGAAGCTGGAGCGGCGGCGGCCAGGGACAGCATGCTTCCTTTACCTTGCAGGAAGTCTATCCCGAAGGCACTTTTTCCTGGCAGGTGTTTTACCTGAAGGATTCTTTGTTGCTGAAGCCTGGCGACAGCGCTTCACAGCGGGCAAAGATCCAGTACAGCATCCTGTGGCCGGCCCAACGCTGGCAGGTAGCTGCGCAGACCATGGTACAGGCGTCCATCTCGCGGGACCTCCTCGGCCTGCACACAACAGTGCAGGATGCAGGAGAGGTGCTGAAAAACATGACCGACACTTTTTTTACTGCTTATCGCAAAGCCGGGGCCGAAATGCCGCCGGCCATGCAGCACAGCAGCGCCAGCATGAACTGGGAATCGGATGTGAGGATGGAGGTGCTCTGGAATGCCGGCAATATCATCAGCATGGCTTGCAACCGTTAC